>ERZ808028.809-NODE-809-length-22393-cov-4.011023_pt1 | contig 22393 bp, 21 predicted proteins | sample MGYA00380184_ERZ808028 | MGnify/ENA primary metagenome ERZ808028 (study PRJEB31490, sample SAMN06133397) | mouse gut metagenome | isolation source: J8_1 | host: mice | place: China: Chengdu | collected 2015-05 ...
CGATGGGATTTTTGCTCACTGGCCCAGTTTAACCTACGGTCAGCGCAGCAAGTGCGCAGACCTATGTGAACAGTAACAAAAATCTTACAAATTTTAGTTTATCGTCCTATTCTATTGGCAAAATCCAGAATTTAGTATATAATCAGAGAAGTATAAAAAGAAAATGTATAATAATGATTTTGCCAGAGAATAAAAAATACTGGCAAATATTGTATATAAAGTAGGTGTATGATGAGAATTGCCGTGTGCGATAACGATTCTGCTCAAGTAGAGCAGATTATAGAAAGGATTCAGAAAATGGAGATCGCCAGCCAGTGCGATGCTTATTTTAATCCTCATAAGATGGTAGAAGCAGTAAAAAATGGTTTTGATTATGATATTATTGTGATGAATATTAACTGGGGCACAGAATTTAACGGGATGAAAGCCGCAGAACAGATTGGCGAATATAATACAAGAACAAAAATTATCTATATGGCGGAGGATACAGAAAAATACATTCAGGAAATTTTTTTAAGCCCTGCAAATCTCAGCGGGTTTTTGGTGAAGCCAGTAAATGAACTTATGCTGAAAAAAAATCTTTTAAAAGTTATGAAGACCTGGGAAAGACCAGTAAACCGAAGATTGGAAATTAAATATAAAAACGAATCCATTTCTTTATTGTACGAAGATATCATTTATCTGGAGAGCATGGGACATCTGGTCGTTATTCATGTGGAAGGCGGAGATTATTATTCCTATGACCGCCTGGAAAAGATGAAGGAAAGCCTCCCGGAACAGTTTGTTCACTGCCATAAAAGCTATGTTGTAAATATGGACTATATCCGCAGGATTGAAAAACGAAAAATCATCCTGATGAACGAAAAAGAAATCCCTATCAGCAAAGCACGCTATGGAGAAACAAGAATTAAATTTATGGAATATTCAGAAGAACTTTTATTAACCCTGCGCAGAGAGAGGAAGAAAGAACAGTAAATAGTCCCCCCGCTGCTTTCGTCTTTGCGACTTAAAGGCGGGGGACTTTTGTTTTTTGCGACTTAAAAGAGTGGAAATTCTTTGATAGGTTAAATTCTTTCCAAAATACTTCGGGCTACACTGATTCCGTTAGCAGAAGCCTGCTGAAGACCGCGGGTAACGGAAGCACCATCTCCAATAGCCCTTAAACCGCGAACATTTGTTTCAAAGTTTCGGTCAACGACAACTTTGTTCGAGTAAAACTTAACCTCTACTCCATAGAGTAATGTTTCGTCACTGGCAATCCCAGGCGTTACCTTGTCCAGTGCCAAAAGCATTTCTTTAATATCTACCATAATCCGATGAGGGAATACCAGGGACAGATCCCCGGGAACAGCATCTTTTAAGGTAGGAATTAAATTATTGCGGCAAAGACGCTCTTCGGTCGTCCTCCGTCCTCTCTGGAAATCACCGAACGTCTGTACCAGAATTTTGCCGTCACAGAGCATATTGCTGAGCTGGGCAATGTGTTTTCCATACTCAATAGGTGTCTTAAAAGGCTTTGTAAAGTTTTTCGATACCAAAAGAGCAAAATTTGTATTATTCGTTTTGTATTCTTTTGATTTATAGGCATGTCCATTGACAACAGCCAGTCCATTCTCGTAATATTCTGTGGCAACTTCTCCGGATGGATTGGTACAGAAGGTACGTACTTTATCATCAAATGTCGGGGTATAATAAACCAGCTTGGCTTCATAGAGATTTTTATTTAAAAATTCCATTACTTCATCACGAACCTCTACCCGAACACCGATATCCACCGTACCTACCTGCGTTTCAATGCCATGATCCCCGCAGATATGGGAAAACCAGTCGGAACCCTCCCGGCCAATGGCTGCAACTACTTCCGGTGCATAGAACGTTTCATCCCCATCGGTTACTACGCCCTCAACAACTCCGTCTTTAATTAAAATATCTTTTACCATAGTATGGAACTTCATTGTAATTCCCTGCCCTAAAAGATGTTCCTGAAGCCGGGTATAAATCTTATAGCCTTCTTCTGTTCCTAAATGACGGATAGGACATTCAATAAGTTTTAAATTAGCATTAATCGCTTTTCTGCGGATTTCCTGCAGTTCTTTCTGCTTGTCCAGACCATAAACATTCTTATCTGCCCCAAATTTCAAGTAAATAGAATCCGACTCCTTAATCAGGGACTGTGCTTCATCATAACCCAAAATTTCCGGTAAATTACCACCTACATCCGGAGAAAGAGAAAGTTTCCCATCCGAAAAAGCACCAGCTCCGGCAAAACCTGTAGTAATCGAACAGGGCTTACATCCTACGCAAACACGGGTTGTCCTTTTTGGGCAAACCCTCTTTTCAATAGGGCGACCTTTTTCCAGCATCAAGATTTTCATCTCCGGCCGTTTTTGAATCAATTCATAAGCACAGAAAATTCCCGATGGCCCGGCACCAATAATGATCACATCAAAATTATTCATCTACATCAACCGTCCTTTCTTCAATTATTTTACCTGTAGTAACAGAACAATAAGAAGATAACATAAATTTTTCGATATCCAATCAACTTGAATAACAGGTTAATTTTAATAACAGAAAAAACCAGGTACCACAAAATAGAAGCTTATAGTCAACTATTTTCAGCAGCTGGTAGAAACGTTCAAACAATTATGAACCTATATAAGCACAACACTTTAATTTTACCATAGTTAAAGAGATATAGCAACTGATTTTTGCAAAATTGCTCTGGCTTTTAAGTAGCGAAGTACATGCACCAGACACTCCTGATGATCACTGCCGTATTGATAAAAGGTGGATTCATGATCCTGCAGCAGGATTCCCTCGTAATCCTGCACCACGGTTCCTTCTACTCCTTTATGGCCCTTTTTTGACCGTGTGAAATACACCTTCCGGGGCTGCACAAACAAATACATATGCGCTCTTTCCGCCTGCTCTTGCGTTGCTGCAGTCCGTATGCAGAACCGGTAACTGCAGCAATTCCAAGAAAGTTTCTTTCCTTTCCTGCTCTGTCCTATCTGCGAACGCACGAACCAGCCGGCTGACCATCCCTTTGGATATCCGTAGCTTTCCTCCTGTTTTTTCCCGATTATTGGTGATTTTTTTACGCTGGAGCGTTCGGGAAGAGGGGAGAGAGGAATTCTCATAGTCATGGTTTAACTGGGACCGAAGATGGAGATTTTTCCTTTTTCTTTCTCCGGTTCTGTTTCCAGTTCATAGATCTTTTGACGCTGCTGTGTCACTTTGTCCAGTGCCTCGTCACACGGTCTTTCTGCCTTCCATGCCCGTTTCAGGGCGGCCTTAAGCTGTTTTTCCAGTTTCTTTATTTCATTCCTATATTCCTTTTCCAGATCTTCAAATACTTCAAACCAATGCTCACGAGTACGAACCATATCCCGGCGAGTTCGCGCCAGTTCTTCCTGCGTCTGTTTTTCCTTTTGTTTTAAGGAATAAACCTCTTTGTGGTGTGCCTCCTGCATATCCTGGTATTTTTTTCCCGGACTGGAATGCGGCCAGTTGTGCCAGTGCTGCTTTCAGCTGGTATTGAAGGGATGTGATGAAAGAAAAAGAATGGTCCATGAAACCTGCCTCCTGTATCAGTGTGGGAATAATCCGTCAAGGAATTTCATCCGTTCATCATTGTGCTTTGTTAAAATACGGATCGTTTCTTCCTGTGTTTGTATGACTTGGTCTTGTTTTTCGATCTGTGCTTCCATGGCTGCGATATAGGTATCGCGTGCAGATCGTTCTTTTTTATCCTCAGGCTGCATTTTTTATCCTCACTTTCACCTAAAAATATAGCAGAAAACCCGAAAAAAAGCGAATATAGGGCTTGCGTCGTACTGGCAATTTCACGGTGGATAACTCTGCCAAAGAGATGGAAAAAAGGGGCTCAAAACTACCTTTTTCTTATCTTTTTTGGTGATTACAAGAATTTAATCCAGAATAGAAATTACTTCCATTTTTCGACAATATGTGCTATACTCCTTTTGTTACCGCTCCCCATACTGGTGACAGGAAGGGGGTGTTTACATGAATATATTCCTATCATTTTTATTCGCTGTTATGGTTAATGTTGTTAGCCACTTCATTAACAAATGGTTAGACGGTGATAAGTAAGCGGTAACTAACCTGTGGATTTAAGCCCTTCCATCTTATAATTGGGAATAGAAAAAGCCCCTGATTCACGGTCAGGGGTTTTTCGTTTACATGAATTTATTCCTATCATTTAGCCTATTGGCATTATAGCATATGCAGAAATAAAATGCAATATGCCTTTTCAAAGAAATTTAAGGCAATCCAGGCCGCTTCCGCGCCGCGTGCGACCTGGGTTGCTAATCAAGAGGTTGATTTTCTGTTTTTGGTTTTCCTTTTATCTTTTCTACTACTTCTCTTCCTAATGCATCTCCAAATTCTAAACCATTATTTAACCAAGATTAGCAAGAATTCCCCCACTTCTTAAGTGGTGGGATGAATTGCATTTCTTTATCCACGGTAAACGCATGATTTTCTATCTTTTAATTCAGGAGAAAAACTGCTATTATAGGATATAACAAAAGACAAGTCTTACACAATCGTGTATAATTATCTCTATCATTCTGGAAGGGAGATAATTGTTTATGGAAACTACAAAAAAAGATACTTCACTAATCGGATGTATGATGGATGTTCCGAATCCGAGAGCCCTATACAACCAAAGACATAAATTCATTGCTATCATTACCATTGCTATTATGGCTGTTATCTGTGGGATGGACACCTGGAATGAGATTGAGGACTGGGCACGCTCAAAAAAAGAGTGGCTGGGCACTTTTCTCGAACTTCCTGGCGAGATTCCTTCTCATGATACGATTAATCGTGTGTTCCAGATGCTCGATCCGGAGCAGTTCCACAGGGCGTTCTTTCCGTGGACAAGTGCTATTGCGGGCAAAGTACAGGGAGTTGTTGCGTTTGACAAAAAAACTGTGCGTCGAAGCCGTGAGGAAGCCAGTGGCCTGCGGCCGATCCATGTGGTGAGTGCATGGGATTGTCCGATATGTAAGACGCAGCCCCCACCTCTTACAAAAAATAATCCAGTGGATGATTTTTTGTTAGGTGGCGGGAGCACATCACCGAGATGGCAGTTCTATGTGCATAAATAAATTATGTTTCTCCCAAATACTAAAATCTGTCTATTACAAAAATATTCACTTTTTCTATGAAAAGAAATACATTATTGGAGAAATCCAATTAAAAATACACAAAAGCAGCACTGGCTCTGTAGACCGTACCAAACGTACCGTCGGTTACGATAAATAAAAGCAGCGGAAAACCCGATAAAATCAAGGTTTTTCGCCAATAAAAAAATGCAGAAGATGGGAGTCGAACCCACAAGGTATTTCTACCACACGGACCTGAACCGTGCGCGTCTGCCAATTCCGCCACTTCTGCAACTTCTGCAACTTGTATGAAATTTTGGCAAGTACTGAAAAACACCGATTTATTTTTCAATACATGCGGGGTATGGGACTTGAACCCACACAGTCATTCGACCACTAGATCCTTAGTCTAGCCCGTCTGCCAATTCCGGCAACCCCGCAAGCCGAAATACAGTATAGCACACTTTTTAAGGTTTGGCAAGAGGATTTTTGAAATTTTTATGATTTTTATGATTTTTGATTTTATGTTTTTTACCAATGCCATTACAGGCAAACAAAGGATAAAGGATAAGATATGCTGTGAAGTGCACAAAATGGAGGAATTCATGGGACTTGATTTATATATTGAAGCAAGAATAATAAACAGAAAAACAAAACAAGTCATTTCTATTCGTCAGGAAGATACCTGTTCTGCTCCTGAAAATAAAGGTTTTTTTGAACTATGCTGGTGGTGCGGCTGGGAATTTTTAGATTTGCGAAAAAAGTTCATTGAACTGTGCAACAAATACAGCCACTCCCATTACAGCGATTCGGATCTTATCATTCCCATTCCGCAAACCGCATTGCGGGAAATTTATCTTTGTACCTTAAATAACGCATACCTCACGGAAGAATCCAGGTATGAATGGGAAAGATGGAATTCTGCCGAAAATGCCTGGGAGATGCGGGATAGCTATGAATCTATGAATTTACTTAACGCCGCTAAATTACATGATCTCATCCGTAATCTGCATGAAATCGAACACTATAATGAAATAAGGATGGAAAAAAATGTTATTTTCGCTGAAGAATGGGAAAATTTTATAAAAAATCCCCAGGAGTTTCAATGGGAGTTTAGAATCTTTAATTCGTATTAACTTGCATGAATGAATATCAAGCATTATATAGTCAGAAACAAAAAACCACCCAGCACAAAACCACCCCCAAAACCTCTGCCCCAAGCATCAGCTTCCCTGCCCTGCGCACATCCTCGGCTTCGATTTCCCGCAAGGCATCGCCTATCCAGGGCTTTTTGTGAAGTTCTCCAAAATACCAGGCATCCCCTGCCAGCCTTATCCGCAAAGCCCCTGCACAGGCTGCTTCACCATGGGCGGAATTCGGACTTTCATGTTTCCTCCGATCCCGCAAAAAAACCTTCCATGCATTTTTCCCGTCAAAGGTTTTATCCCATAGCCCTATCCATCCTGCGGCTGCACAAAGCAGACATCCGCTGATCCTGGCCGGCAGAAAATTGCAGAAATCATCCAGTTTCGCCGCCGCCCGTCCAAAAAGCCTGTACCGCTCATTCTTATAGCCAACCATGGAATCCATCGTATTTACAGCCTTATAAAAAAAGCCGCCCAAAGCCCCGAACAATACCATGAAAAGTAAAGGGGCTATCACCCCGTCCGACGTATTTTCCGCCACTGTTTCCACTGCCGCCCGGGCTATCCCCTGTTTGTCCAGATTTTCCGTATCCCGCCCCACGATCCGTGATACCCAGAACCTGGCTTTTTCGATATCTCCCAAAGCCAGTTCCTTCCTCACTTTCCCGCTTTCCTGATATAAACTTTTCGCTGCCAGAAGCTGAAAACACCAAAACGTTTCCAGGCCCCAGGAAATTACACCTCTCTTCTCTCCCAAAATCCAGGAAAAACCATTTCCCGCAAAATACTGCTCCAAAAGACTGGCTATCCACAGAATCATCCCGGGAATACACACAGAGATCAAAGGCACAGTCACTGCCAGAAAAACTCCGCCAGCCATTTCCTTTCCCGGTATCCACCGGCGAAGTTTCTTTTCCATCCAGGCAATCAGACTTCCCATCCTGCACACGGGATGCCGCAGTTTTTCCGGTTCTCCAAATATCCAGTCCAAGACCACTGCAGCGCTTACCGCACTCAACCTAAACATTTTTCGTCATTCCCTTCCAAGGCACAGGTTCATCGGCTTTGCCGCAGCATGACCGTTCTGTTTTATTTTAAGACACAGCCAATCCCATAAACCACTTCCACTGCCCGCTCTGCCCTCTCAGCCAGCCAGCAGTTCATCTCCCCCATCAGTTCGATATAGGCGTTCGTTTCTTCCCCATAATCTATCCCATCCGAAAAAACTTCACCGCTCACCACAACAAGAAGCCCGCACTGCTCTTCCAGCCGCCTTATGCCTTCCTTTATCCGCTCCGCTGCTACTCTGGCCCTATACATGATAAAACTTTCACATGTATTTACCTGAGAAGAAGCAGCTTCCTGCAAAGATTCATTTTCCTGCGAAGATTTATTTTCCCAAAAACACGATTCTCCCACTTGCACGGCTTCCCTAGAAAACAGTTCATTCGCTGACAGATTTGTCATACATTCCAGAAGAACCGTGACTTTCCCGTCCACTTCCCCTTCCCACTCTTCCAGCACCAGCGAGGAAAGGTTTAAGGGGCGCTCAATGGTTATCATGCCTTTTCCTTCGCGAAGCTTCCGATGACGCTCAACCTTCTTCTTTCCTTCCTCACCGAAAACCTCCATCGTGGCAATATAATACCGCTTCTCATTGCCCGACTGCATAACCAGTTCTTCCGCATAGGCCGACTTCCCGCTTCCGCTTCCGCCAGTTACCAGATAAATCATTGCCGCCCCTGCCTTCCTAAAGCAAACTAAAGTTCTCCAACTTCCTCCAAAACATCCTTAACCTCTTACGGTTCATCCACAAATCAATAAAGCTTTTTAAACTTTCCCAATTCCTTCTAAAACCCCTAAAACTCTTCCAGTTCCTCTAAAAACTCCTTAAACTCTTTCTTTGCTTCTTCAATAATTCCCTGATCATAAGTATCTAATGCTTTTTCGTACTTATGCAGGGCGGCTTCGATGTAAGCCCGCTTATCGCCGATGCTTTCCTCGTAAACCCTCTCGCCCCGAAGCAGCAGATATTTATTTTCTTCTCTGTCCCTGGGGTGAATTTTCAGGTAGGACAGGGTTTTTAAGCGCTCCTGGATCTCTTCGTCGGTCATGTCCACATCTCTTCCCCGGAACACCTGCTTTTTCACCGCCTGGGTAGACAATACTTTAACCTCCACTTCCAGAATCGAGTTGATATCGTAGGTATAGGTCACATCCACGGCCTCTTCCCCGGCTTTTGCCGGAGGTACTTCAATCAGCAGTTCCCCCAGAGAAAGGTTGTTTGCCGCCAGGCGGCTTTCGCCCTGGAGCACGTTAATGCGGATTTTGCTCTGATTGTCCCGAACGGTGTACAGACGTTCTGTCCGGCTGGTGGGAATAACGGTATTGCGGTCGATAATCGGGCAGAATAACCCGTCCTCAAAATACCCTTTTTCCCACTCCCGAACAACCTCTGTTCCCAGGGTAAATGGGCACACATCCGTTAAGATAACCTCTTTAATGGCGTCCTGCCGCTCCTTCATCGCTGCCTGGATCGCCGCACCCAGGGCTACCGCCTCGTCCGGGTTCACATTTGTATCGGGCAGGGCCTTGAAGAGCTTGCTGACAAACCGGCGGATAATCGGACTTTTCGTCGCCCCGCCGACCAGAACCACCTTATCAATATCCGAAAGGCGGATGTGTGCGTCGGAAAGGCTTCTCTTTACCGGCTGGCGGATGCGATCGAGAAGTTCCCTGCAGGCTTCCTCGTATTTTGCCATTTCCACATCCATGCTGTATACTTCCCCGTCAATCTTGCACTGCATGGTGGAAACCCGTTTTTCGGAAAAGCCAATCTTACATAAATCTGCCTGCTTGTGAATATGGCGCAGGGTTTTTTCATCCAGGGCAAGCTTATTAATCTGCGAAAACTTCTCAAAAAACATGGATTCCAGCACTTCGGTAAAGTCTTCTCCCCCAAGGAAGTTATCCCCGGCCACGGCGCGGACTTCCAGTATGCTATCAAATAATTCAAGGATGGAAACATCAAAAGTTCCTCCCCCTAAGTCAAACACCAGAAAACGCGCCCGCTTCTGGCTCTGGTACAGTCCGTAGGCGATGGCGGCTGCCGTAGGCTCGCTGATAATCCTCTCCACCTTAAGTCCTGCCAGTTCCCCGGCTTTTTTCGTGGCCCGTCTTCTTGCGTCGTTAAAATAGGCGGGAACGCTGATAACCGCTTCCGTAACTTCCTCACCCAGATAATGCTCGGCGTCTTCTTTTAATGCCCGCAGCACAAAGGAAGAAAGCTCCTCCGCGGTAAATTCCTTGTGCAGAAGCTTAAACTTCCGATTGCTCCCCATATCCCGCTTAAATACGCCTGCTGCACTTCCCGGATATAAAAGCCTGCGCTCGACTGCAGAATCGCCTACATAAATCTGCTCTTCTTCATCCATGCTGACAACCGAGGGCGTAAGATGTTTCCCCAGACGATTGGGTATGATTTTCGGCCCGTCTTCGGTAAAGCAGGCAATCAGGCTGTTCGTGGTTCCTAAATCAATTCCAATAATCATGATGTTTTCCTCTTCTTTTTATTCTTCTTTAATGTTCAATATTTTCTGTCTAATGATTAAGAATATATTCTTTTGCCCTTATAGCTTCCTGGCTGAAAGGATTAATCTCATGGGCTTTTTCCAGGTACTCCAGGGCTTTCTTGGTTTCTCCCAGGCTCTCATAATACCGTCCCAGATACAGCCAGCTCTCAAAACAGCCCTTAAATACACAGTCCTTGCACGGACTTGCGGTCTGCATATCCCAGAGAAGCTGTTCCCCTTTTTCGGTTTCCCCTATCGCCAGATAACACCAGGCGATATTGGACATCCGGGCTGTCCCGTAGGCTTTAAATCCCAGGTGATTTTCAATGGTTCTTCCGCTTTTTTCCAGTTCATCCAGGGCCGCCTGTCCGTGTATTTTAGCCTCTTTTTTCTGTCCGGACATCACATAGCACCGGGCCAGATAAGCTTCATAGTAAAAACGCTGGGACGGTTCAAGTTCTCTGGCAAGAGCCTTTTCATAGCAGGAAATCGCCTTTTCATAATCCATCAGCATTTCCATATAGAGGTCGCCCAAATCGCTGTAATACTGTGCTTCTTTCCCGGACGGAGCATTTTGAATTCCCTCTTTACACCAGGCAATAGCCTTCTTTGCATCGCCCCTTTTCATCCACACATCACTGATATCCGAGTAATGATCGCTCCTGTCCTTTGTGTGTTCATAGCACTCCAAAGCCTTGTCAAACTCACCGATATCATAGTAGGAATCGCCCATTTTTTTCCATAAAAAAGCATAGTCCGGCCACAATTCCAGCGCCTTTTTATACCAGGCAAATGCCTTGTCAAACTCCCGCAGATCCCAGTAGCAGGAAGCCATGTTCCGATAGGGAAGCCGTTCCTTTTCCTTTCCCAGTTCCACCGCTTTTTCCAGACATTCCAGCGCTTTATCATAGTTTTTTAACGAACGGTAGCAGCAGGATAAATTATTCCATACGATACTGTCCTCCGGCGAATATTCCAGCGCCTTTTCATAGTCCTTAATCGCCAGTTCCAGTTCCATGGCGTCGCTGTAAATCAAGCCCCTGCACACCAGATAGTAGGTGCTCTCCCGGATGGCAAGCTGCTTGCTGATATAGTCGATAGCCTTTTCAAAATCTTCCCTGCAGCAGTAAGTATCATAGCGATCCCGGTAGTAATCCGAAAGCTTTTCATAGGTCTTGCGATAGCCGGGTTCTAACTCTTCCACCTTTAGAAAATTCTCCGCAGCCAAATCGGCCTTGTCCATGCCCTCATAGCAGAGCGCACGGTTATAGTAAAGTTCCGGGCTGTTCTTATAGGAAGGCTCTGCCTTCTGGTAGTTTTCCAGGGCAAGCTGATATTTCTTCATTTCCAGGAACACATTTCCCCGGATCAGACGGTACTGCAGCCGCTCATCGTTTTGGTCGATAGCCTTCTGAAGATGGTCAAGCGCCTGGTCAAATTCATCCTCGTCCCAGTAAAGCAGCCCCTTTTCGTACTCGACCTCGGACTTGTCTTCGATATCACAGTCCTCACCGTCAAGTTCCGTAAAAAGTTCATCTAAAAGCTGATGAGGAACCTTCCTGTCCTCGTTATTTTCTGCAAGATTTCGCAGGATTTTTGCCTCAAAAAGCTTCATCCTCGGAGAAAATTTTACCTCATTTTCCCTTGCCCGATCGATAACGTTTTTCCCGTCCTCATACTGTCCGTAGTAGAAAAATACCTCGGCGGCAAACAGATAAGGTTTATAGTAACCGGGATAAATATTGACGGCGCTGTGGTAGTCATTCACCACCTGCTGGGCACGTTTCATCTCGTAAAATGCCTCCTGGCGAATAACATAGGCCGGATAATAGCCCTCATCTTCATTCACAATCTGGTCACAGACATCTACCACCTTTTCAAACTTTCCTGCCTGCAAAAGCACACTTGCAAGATAGCGCATATAGTCTAAGCGATCTCCTGTATCCTCTTCTGCTTCAATCGCCATGTGCAGAAAGTTTTCGGTTTCCTCCTGCTGTTTTAATGCCTGACAGCAGCCCGCAAGCATGTAACAGCAGGCCCCCTTGCGGCTTCGGATTTTCTCATCTTCCTTGGAATCTGTCGTGGCTTTTTCCGTCAGTTCCAGACGCCGCTTCAGCAGAGGAAGGCTTTCTTCATACTTTTCCATGGCATATTTAATACGGCTGAACAGGTTGCAGTACTCGTATTCCTCTTCTCCCGCAGGGTCAACATTTTCGGCGATCGCCTCGGCTTCCTCCAGCTTTTCGTTCTGGAAAAGACACCAGCCAAGCCGCAGCCATAATTTCTGTCCGGAGAGTTCATGATAGGTTTCCCCTTTTTCCAGAGCTTCCCTGATCTCGACAATCAGTTTTTCATTCGCTGTTTCCAGATAAGCGGTCAGTTCGTCGCTGCGCGGGTTCACCTGTAAAAGCTCCAGGAATAAATCCCTCGCCTTAAAATACTCTTCCTTCTCCAGACAGTAACGCCCGCTCCAGTATTTTGCCATGTAATGTTCCGGTTCCCGGGATAAGATCTCCTGGCAGAACTTATTAGCCTCCTCCTTCTCCCCTCCGCTCCACAGCGCCTGTGCCGCCGTAATCCAAAGATAGAAATCAAAACCGTATTTCGAGGTTAATTTTCTGACAAGTTCCAGGCTTTCCGCAATCTTTCCTTCCTTTTCCATCAGTCGGATACGCTCCACATCCTCATAAGGGTGGTAGAGATCAAAGGCTTCCAGATCATCAAGTTCCTGCAAAAGCCCTTCGCTTTCCCCTTCATCAATCCTGCGCTTAATCCCCAGATAAGCGTCGATATATCCGTCGCCGTTGACATTTTCCCCATCAAGGCTTCGGTATTCCAGCAATTCGTAGGGCATAAAGGTTTCATTTTCAATATAGTAAAACATAAAGTTTAAAAAATCATCCGGAAATTTCTGTTCAAGTTCTTCCCGATCCTCACGAAGCGAAAAAATCTCGTCCACAAGCTTCCACACCGAATGGGGGATGCGGATATGATCCATTAAAAACCGGACAAACTTATCCCTGGCCTCCAGCGCCGTATCCAGTTCGTCACATACCGGATCGGATAAAACCTCCCTCCATTTTTCTACCTTATAGCGGGAAAGCACATCCAGATAAAACGCCTCCACGCGGTCAATCCAGAGATCTACCTCGTTTTTTTCTTTAACTTCTCCCTCGTTTTCTTTCTTTCGGGCAAAGGCTATTCCTTCCTCATAAGCCTGACGAAGCCGCTTAAACCCTTCCGGATCATCTTCCGGATTTACCGACTTTAGGGCCGTGCGGTAGGCATCACTGATTTTCTCTTCATCCTTGGTTTCTTCCAAACCCAAAATATGAAAAATTAATTCTTTCTCCATGGTTTCCTCCATTCTGTGCACGCTTCACAGCATATCCCACCATTTGGGCGCAAACAGGTGTATGCTTTAGATCTAAGATAAGTGTTCATATTCTTTTATTTTTATCTGTGAAAAAGTGGACATCTGCCCATAAACAGCCGCTGCCATATCCAAAAGCGGAAACACAGCCACGGCACCCGTCCCTTCTCCCAGGCATAAATTTCCATAAATAATCGGTTCAAGCCCAAGGGCCTGCAAAACCATCTTCCCCGCCGGTTCTGCTGAAAGATGGGAGGCCAGCATAAAATCCTTTGCTGCCGGGCTGAGTGCTGCTGCTATAAGCGCCGCCGCTCCGGAAATCAAACCGTCGATAATCACAGGAATCCGATAGATTGCTCCGCCTAAAAACACCCCGGTCAGACCGGCCAGATCCAGCCCGCCCACCTTGGAAAGCACATCCACAGCATCCCTTCGATCCGGCTTCCACAGAGATATTCCCTGACGGATAACGGAAAGCTTCTTTTGAAGCCCTGCATCGCTTAACCCTGCTCCCCTGCCGGTAACCTGCTCCGGCTTGACATTAAGCAGCACGGAAAGCACGGCGCTGCTGGTCGTCGTATTCCCGATGCCCATCTCTCCGGTAGCTAAAATCCTGTATCCGTCTTCCTTTAACTCCCGCACAAGTTCAATTCCTGTTTCGATTGCCTTTAGCACCGTTTCCCGTTTTATTGCAGGTTCCCGGATAAAATTTCTTGTTCCCGGCATAAGCCGGCAGTTTCTGACCGGATATTTTCCTGTGCCGTAGGCAGAAAGCGGATGTTTTATCCCGATATCGACCGGAAGCACGAAAGCCCCGGCCCGTTCTGCCATAATACAGACACAGCTTTCTCCCCGGGCAAAGTTTTCGGCTACAACAGCCGTCACCTCCTGCCCGGTCTGGGTCACTCCCTCCTCGACAATCCCATTATCTGCACAGAAAACGACAACTACCTTTTTTCCGATATCGATAAACGGGTTTCCCGTTATTCCCGCGATTTTAACCACGGCATCCTCCAGCCAGCCCAGACTGTTTAAGGGCTTGGCAATCTTATCCCAGTGCTCGCCTGCCTCCCGGGCTGCTTTTTGGTTAAGTCCCGAAATTGAGCCGATTATTTCCTTTATTTTTTCCTCTGTCTTTTCTTTTATCCTCTTCTTGCTTTCAATCTCTGTTTCCAATTCCATCTCCATGGCTTCCTCCCTGCAGGAAAATAATGTAGACCGGATTTAATGCCTTTGGCATATGATACGAACCTCTTGGCTCCAAATGTGTCACTGCCACCTGGACAATTTCATAAGAAGCAAAGGAAAACTTATGAAGCAGTTCTATGCAGGCCGAAAGGGTTTCCAAGGTTACTGCATTAATCACCAGCCTTGCCCGGGGATTTTTTTCCAAAACCACCTGGACAATCCCGGACAGTGCTCCATTCGATCCCCCGATAAAAACATGTGTGGGTGCCGGAAGAGCGGTTAAAACCTCCGGGGCTCTCCCGTGGATAACTGAAAACTGCCCATAGTGAGGAACCCATTTTTCGCAGTTTTTTTTGATAAGTAAAACGCCCTCTTCCTCTTTTTCTATCGCATAAACCTGGCTTTTTTCTCTTCTCAAAGGCATAACCTCTGCTTCCATCCGGCAAAGCTGTCTGGCGGCTTCCACAGCCACCGAACCGGTTCCCGCACCCACGTCCCAGAAAACAGCCCCCGGCGTTAAATCCAGCTTTGCCAGGGAAACCGCACGGATCTCACTCTTGGTCATGGGAACTGCCCCGCGGATAAATGCACTGTCCTGCATAAACGGATTCTCCTTATTATCTCTTTTTCTTTTCCTTCATCTGTTCCTCCCTACCGATATTCCACATACCAGTACACAGCCCCGGTCACGGCAAAGTAAAACCAGGTTGCCGGGTTGGAAAACCAGGTGGTAAAGAAGGAAAGTGCCATATACATAGCCATCTGGGCATAAAACACATGGCCTACAGGATTTTTTATGTAGGAAATTCCGCGAACCAGAAGCGCACAGACCGCTCCCAGGATTATGCCAAAGACAACTACACCCAAAAATCCAAAATCATAGTAGGCATCATAAATCAATGTCAGCGTTGTCAGTTCCGGCTTGGTGCTGTAAATCGGATAGACCACCCATTCCGGCTTTAAAAATTTCAGCCCCGTAAGGGCAAAGACGGGAAAAAGCATCCGCCGCCCCAGAGTGTAGGCGGCAAGCTCCTCCACCAGACAGTTAAAATTGTCGTAATTATTCGCTATATAAATGTACGGCTGCGTGATAAAGATAGGCGTAGCCGGATTTTTCATGGCAAAGATTCCGTTCAGATACTCCACACTGTGGCTCCGGGCAACCGTCAGCACCAGATAGGCCGGGATCATCAGCCCCGCCACCAGAAAGACGCGGATAAAGGGCAGTCTGTGTTTCACGGAAAGAAAGGTAAATACAGCCATTCCCACAGCAAATATCAGCTGAAACCGGGAAACACAGAGTACCGGGATAAAAAGGCTTATCAGGGTAAAGATAAGGACGATAATTCGTCTTCCCCTGCGGTGAACGTCCATCGCCATAAAGAAGAGGACAGCCAGTGAAGGAGTCAGTACACAGGAAACCGTAAAATAATGAAGGCCGCTGATATGGAAATAGGAATAGGCGTGAGGCATATCACGCACAAACAGCGGGACATAGCCCAAAAGCAGCACTTCCAGAAGGAATGCCGCCAGAGAAATCAGCGTTACAGCTATAACCGATACAAACAGGGTGTGTTCATACCGCCGAAATTCCCGCCTGCTCTCCTGCGGGAGGACGGGTAGTCTGCCGCCGGCCTGTTTTTTTATCCAATGCGGCATCTTCGGCGGGCCTGCCCAGGTTTCGGTCAGGGAAAAGCTGCCGTAAAAGGCCAGAACCACAGCCAGAAAACAAAGCCAGGTCATGATCTGCCACTGGCTCTGAAGACGGCTTAACTTCAGGCAGGAAATCGCCTGCCCGCCGACAAAAAAGAGGCCAAAAAGCCCCCGAAGGTGAATAAAACTGCCAGAAGCCCTGTAATCCTTCCAGTACAGATACAGGGCTCCGGCCATAAGTACCAGGCCGGACGGAAAAAACCACCCGAGCCTGGAAAAAATAAAACTTATCACATAGGTAATCAGATAAATTCTCATTGATTTATAAACTCTCTCATGAAATTCTCAACTTCTGTAGTCGTTGCAAAACCCATGGCCTGATCGGCTACGGCCTGAAGTTCTTCGGTGCTGTACTCCGTGATCATCTTTCTTGCACGCAGAATCGCGGAGGGGCTCATGCTGAATTCATTTAAGCCGAAAGCCAAAAGCAGAGGAATCATCATCGGATCGCTGGCCGCCTCGCCGCACATGCCAACCATAATCCCTTCTTCTCTTGCACAGGTAATGATCCGCTTAATGCTTCTGAGCACTGCCGGGTTAAAGGTGGAATACAGGTAGGAAATCTTATCGTTGCCGCGGTCTACGGACATGGTGTACTGGGTTAAGTCATTCGTTCCGATACTGAAGAAATCCACTTCCTTGGCAAAGATATCTGCAATCAGTGAAGCTGCCGCAGTTTCTACCATAATACCTAACGGAATATCTTTATTAAAGGCAAAACCCTTGTCGGTAAGTTCTTGCTTAATCTCCTCCACTAATGCCTTAACCTGACGGTATTCATCGATACAGGTAACGAGCGGAATCATAATCTTAATGTTTCCAAAAGCGGAAGCGCGAAGGAGTGCACGAAGCTGCGGACGGTATACATCATCCTTCCGATCCAGGCAGAAGCGGACTGCACGGTAGCCCAGGAACGGATTCTCATCCTTTTCCAGACCCATGTAGGGGATCTCCTTATCGCCGCCGATATCCAAAGTGCGGATAATTACGGGTTTGCCGTTCATCGCAATGGCAACCTTTTTGTAAGCCTCAAACTGCTCTTCCTCCGTAGGCATGGCATCCCTATCCATGAATAAAAACTCTGTTCTGAACAGACCTACGCCCTCGCCGTCGTACTGGAGAACCTTGTCCACATCCTCGGGCTTGCCGATATTGGCCACAACCTCCACATGAACACCGTCCTTGGTTACGGAAGGCCTGCCGATGTACTGCTCTAATTCCTTCTTTTCCTTTAAGAATGCTGCCCTCTTTCCCTGATACTCCGCTAAGATGCTGTCCTCGGGATTGACAAGAACCGTTCCGTCCGTACCGTCCAAAACCAAAACATCCCCGTTCTTTACCTCATTAAGGATACCAGTTAAGGCAACCACGGCCGGGATCTCTAAGGCCCTTGCCAGGATAGCGCTGTGGGAGGTTCTCCCGCCCAGTTCGGTTACGATTCCTGTTACATTTGCCGGGTTGATGCCCGCGGTCATGGAAGGGGTTAAATCCTTTGCCAGGATAATGCTTCCTTCCGGCAGTGCAGCGATATCCACGGATTCCACACCCAGAAGAACCTTCTGCATCCGGGTCTTGATATCCTTCATATCGGCAGCCCTCTGCTGCATCAGTTCATCGCCCATGGAAGCGAATACATTCGCATAGTTGGTGCAGACGGTTTCAATGGCGAATTCGCTGTTGACGCTGTCGTTGGTAATCATAGCTTCGATTTCGCCGGTAAGCATGGGATCGGAAAGAAGCATAATATGTCCATTTAAAATCTCGGCTTCCTTCTCGCCTACCCTCTGTGCCAAATCCGCAGCCAACGCCTCGGTCTGCTTCATACTGGTTTCCAGCGCTCCCTTAAAACGCTGAACCTCTGCTGCTGCATCGGTGATATTCTCCCTCTTAATCACCAATTCCTTTTCTTCGACAATAACAACCTTTCCAATTCCTATTCCTGCCGAAGCTCCTGTTCCCTTGTACATAAATACTACCTCCTCATGAATAATCTATGTCCAAGCCCGGGATTTTCCGATCCGGATTTACCGGGCACCATCCCGGGCCTGTCATCAATTTTATGCAACTGCCGATAACGATAAAACCTTACTCTCCCAGTCCGTCATTGACAATCTTCACGATGGCGGCTAACGCCTCTTCTTCATCCTCTCCCTCACAGATGAATTCCAATTCACTCCCGCACTTAATGCAGGCACCTAAAACACTCAGCACACTCTTGGCATTAGCCATCGTATGACGGTGATGGAAATTTATAGAAGATTTATATCGAATTGCTTCTTTACAGAGAATTCCTGCAGGCCGCAGATGAAGCCCGCTTGGATTTTTAATCACTACCTTTGCCTTTACCATCCTGTCCCTCCGTTACTGCCTGTTTCCTCTGCCGATGCATCCCCGGAAAATTCGGGCGTTTGCTGGCTGCTGTCCCCGGCAGCGGCTCCGCTTTCGGTTTCGGTTTCACTACCCGGGGCTGTATCGGTTTCCGAGCCGGAAGCCGATTCGGTTTCACTGTGTCCGGGACTTAAGGCTCCAACCTGATTGCTTCCTGCCGGCGTATGATCTTCTTCGCTCGAACTTTCCTCCGTTTCCCTGCGGCTTTCCTTCGTCGAAACAATGACCTGGAAATCCGAATGTCCCACCAGGAGAACTTCTTCTAATCCATCAATCGTCAGCACGCCCTGATGCGTGCCGGGAAGCATCTGGGAAACATCCATCTCCACGCTGAGATCCGAAACTTCAATCCCTTCCAGATCGGCGTTTAACCCCTCTAAGGTAATCTCCACCGAATCGCTGCTGTATTCATAGAGATAGGCACTGTTTTCTCCCTCTTCAATAATCCGGTTCGTCGGCACAATTAAGGTCTTCTGTTCCAGCTTCTCCACCTTTAATCGGACAGTTACCTGGCTGTTCCATGGAATACTGATATTTTCCTTATCCGGCAGATAATCCTCGACATCCACTACAATCACCCGGTCTTCGGTTGCGCCGTCCAAGTTCAGCACGCTCCCGGGAATCCGGATCGACGGGATGGAGGCAATCACCGATTCCACACCGATGACCGATACTGTATCTGCGGAGGTTTCCATCCCCATATAGCGGCAGTTCTCTGCCGGCTCACCGCTGACATCAAACTCTAATGCCAGTACCTTGGTTTTCATCACATAGACGGTGTAGGCTATTTCCTTCACATTCATGCTTACCCGCTCGTCAAGGCTGAGTTTATTGCCGTTGGCATCATAAAAAATCGGAACGGCGGTGTTTGCGGTTTCCGCACGGATATCCTGAATATTAATCTCCACACCTACCGAGTTAATCCGGCCGATAATGGATTCCGGCCCGCGAAGCGTTACCATCTTCGGATGAAGTTCAATCCGGTCAACCTCATAGCCGGCTGCCGGCGTACCCTGCGGGTTGACCTGCAGATCAAAATCTTTTTCCTGGATCTGTTCGGTCTTTACCCGGATAACGCCCGGCTTTACCGCTACGGATTCCAGAAGATAATCCTTATTATTTAAGACTTCCACAGAAACAGGAACCGTACCCGTGGCCGGATAATAATCTGCCAGGTTAATATAGGCTCTGAAATCCGCCGCAGAAACGCTGTTCTGATCCATGCTGTGCACCTGATAATTTACGGTAACCGTACTTTTTTTCGTGTCCAGTTCATAGGCCAGACCCGCATTCTCCAAAACCGCCGCATTCTGCACTTCTAACGGAATTTCCCTGGATCGGTTTTCCAAAGGATTGGAAACACTCACCACGGCAAACCAGATAAAGAAAGCAATAATGACGGAAAGTATTTTCAGTCCAAGATTACGTGTGAGTATTTCTTTCATTCTTTAGCCTCCCCTTCCATAATTTAAACTTGCTGGTGGAAGCGGTGCCGGCTTCGTCATTATCGGATAAAATCTTCCGCAGACCTTCCCCGTCACTGACCCGGGTAAGCTTTCCTCCCTCGGCCACCGTAACGCGCCCGGTTTCCTCCGAAACAATAATGGTAAGGCTGTCTGTCGTTTCCGAGATGCCTACGCCAGCCCGGTGCCGGGTTCCCAGATCCTTACTGATAGTCATATTGTCCGAAAGAGGAAGGTAGCAGGTTGCCGCCGTTACACGTCCTCCCCGGATAACCACTGCCCCGTCATGAAGGGGCGTATTATGTTCAAAGATATTAATGAGCAGCTGACTGCTGACCAGACCGTTAATCTCTATCCCGGTTCGTTCGATTTCTTTTAATGTATCGTTTTTTTCAATGACCATGAGTGCTCCCGTCTTTACCTTGGCCATCTCAAAGGTAGCCTTTACTATCTCATTCACGGTTTTATCCGAAAAACTGCTCTCTTCCTTCCCGTCATCAAACAGGCGGATATTGTTTAAAAGTGTCTGGCTTCCCAACTGTTCCAGCGCCTTTCTAAGTTCCGGCTGAAAGATAACCAGAAGTGCCGTAGCTGCAATTGCCGCCGTCTTCTCCAAAAGCCAGAGAATCGTCCGCAGTTCAAACAGCGCCGCCAGAAGCATAAATGCCAGAATTACTGCCAATCCTTTTAACAAAGTCCATGCCCTTGTATTCTTAATCCAGTACAAAATTTCATAAATCAAAAAGGCGATAATGATAATTTCCACCAGATTGGAAATGCTGATTCTCTGCAAAAATGACAGCCAGGAGCGAAGAACATTCAAAAGTTCCGCCATGGTGCCAGATTCCTCCCTTCTCAGGATTCATTCCTTTTATTAATTCTCTGCACCTTGATATCCGGTGCACTCACGGCGATCTTCGGAACCGCCTTAACATAGTAATAATAATCATCATCCTCATACTGCAGAAATTCCGTCCGTGAATAGTCCACAGCAAACAAAAAAAACTGAACAACAAACGCCAGCAAAACCGAAACCAGCGCCCCCAGGGCCACAGACCCAATGGATAAATTTACATTGAGTTTGGAATCCCCGATAAAAATTACCGCCAGTTCAACTACCATCCCCGCTGCGATGGCTACCGTCCAGGCATAGGCCATGGACCGGTTCCGGATAAGAAACACCACGACAACCGTAAGCGCGAAGGCCAGCACCATTAAGATCATCCTATCGTTAGAAAAAATGCTTTTTAATACCTGCCCGTACTTCTGCGCAATATCCGTCGCGGCCGTACCTGCCAGCACCCCGGCGTTCTGCTTGGCATAAACTAAAAGATAATAGAGGAAAATGCCAAAACACATGGGGATCGCCGAAAAAATCCCGCAGGACAGTCCCACCACTAAAGGAACCACATAGGGAATCTGAAGGAAAAATAATACCGGTGTCAGCACCATAAGGTAAGAATCTCCCGGCTGAAGAGCACCGTATAAAATCATGGCGATCACCACAAAAATCCCGGTAATCACTGCCAGTTCCATGGATAACCCCGATAAATGAGCCAGCATATACACTGCTGCGATAAAGGAGGTGGCACTCAGCGGAAGAAACGCACACAAACAGCCAAGAATCAGCGGAAACATCGGGCCGTTAAGTTTTTCTAAAAAGCCCAGTTGCCTGTTCAGCAGAAGAAATACTGCCAGCGCATAGAAAAATTTCAGTGCCGGGTTAAGATAAAAATTATACCTCGCATAGAAGGCTTTCAGACGTTCCTTAAATACCAGAAGACCTATCATGCCGAATGCCCTCCTTTGTTATCTCCCTTTCCCGGTTCTGCTGCATGTAGCGCTTTTCCAGACGCCTTAGCTTCGCCACATACACCCGCATACCGCCTCTGGCATACGCATACCGCCGTCGGTAAACGAAAAAAACAAGCAGCAGGTAGAGCAAAAGGCCCGCAAAATAAAGCAGGGCAAAATGTTTTCCCAGATCAAGAAGCATCTCCATCTGAAGGCTGCTCAAAAGTTCTTCCAGGTGATACAGTCCCCACAGCACCGCTGCCAGACAGCAGCAGAACGTATATCCGAAAAATGCGGCCATCAGATGGCTGCTGATATAATCGCTTTTAAAATAACGGTTTAACGGGAAGATTTTTTTTCCTTCTTTTTTTTCAAACATGGCAATTCCTGTCATTAATTTGATTTTCTCTTCATTCAGCATATTGCCGCTCCTTCTTCCAGAAATGTCAAGACTTTCCTTGTCATATCAATTAAGTATACCATATAATTCTTATCTTTGCGAGGGGGTATGCTAAATTTTTCATAAATTTTAAGAGGGATGTAAAGGTTACTGTTCACATAGGTCTGCGCACTTGCTGCGCTGACCGTAGGTTAAACTGGGCCAGTGAGCAAAAATCCCATC
>ERZ808028.810-NODE-810-length-22358-cov-5.399354_pt1 | contig 22358 bp, 28 predicted proteins | sample MGYA00380184_ERZ808028 | MGnify/ENA primary metagenome ERZ808028 (study PRJEB31490, sample SAMN06133397) | mouse gut metagenome | isolation source: J8_1 | host: mice | place: China: Chengdu | collected 2015-05 ...
AAAGCGACTATAGAGAAGTCGCTTAATATCAAATGGAAGGAGGAACATGCTTATGGCAATGCAGGTGAATGGAAACTATGAACATTCCAGAACCGACTACGCAGAAAGGGTGAAGGAAAAACAGGCCGCCGAGAGGGCGAAGGAAGCAAAGGGAGCCGAGAAGGCTGCAGAGGAGAAAAAATCCGGCAGGCTGTCCGAACCACAGGATGAATACATCAGCAGTGAAAAGTCGGGAAAAAAGCCTACGGGACTGTACCGGGTAGGCCAGGACGAGAACGGCAACCGGAAAATCTTTTTTGATGACCCGAAAGCTGACCATGCAGATGGAAAGGATGACCGTTCCGGGGAAGGCGAAGATGGAAAAGGGCCGAAGGTAAGCGGGGACAATCAGGGAAAGCCGGCGGAGAAATGTGTCACGAGTACCGATAAGGTTGACAGGGAAATCAAGAAGCTGAAAGAGAAAAAGCAACAGTTGGAACAGCAGATCCAGTCAGCTTCCGGAGATGAAAAGAAAATCCGGGAACTGGAGAAAAAGCTGGCGCAGGTAGAAAACGAGTTAAGCCAGAAAGACAATGATACCTACAGGCGGCAGAATGCTTCTGTATCCGAAGTATCAGAATAAAGAGATTCGGATTTTAGTGTGGTATCAATACCGGGAGATGGCAGCAAATGCGTACTGTTTTCCGGTATTGTTGAAATTATAGCGGTTGTAATCATTAGAGAGGAGAATGGCAATGAGTAAATACAGCGCTTTGTGGGAATATGTGCAGAAAAGCGGAAAAGAATCTTTTCAGTTGACTTTTGAGGAGATCCAGAAGATCGCGGGGATACCGATTGACCACTCTTTCCTGAAATATAAGAAAGAGCTTGTGGAATATGGTTGGCAGGTCGGGAAAATATCCATGAAAGAGCAGACAGTATTCTTTCATAAGGTTGACTGATTACCTCCGTTTTCCGGGAAACACAAATTACAACCGGTATCCTGGGAGGTAATCATATGGCGGATATGCTCGGCATCCAAGATAGAAACGCCATTTGCCTCGGCTCTGCCAGCCAGCAGGAAATATTATCTATGGGCATCATATGAAAAATGGTACCATGTTTTCGGGACTGATGGAATATAAGAAGCAGGAGTTTTATGATGCACCCCGACCGTATTGCTCCTGACGCCGGAAAAGAACATCCGGATTGAAATCTTTGCCGGTTATGTGGCGGGGGTCAGTGACAAAGCGTGGGAAATTGCTCTCGGCTCGGATAAAGAATTTGGAGACTGGCTGGAGGCAGCAGAAGAACGCTCGTGTTTTGAAAGCGAAGTTCCTTTCGCAGTCACAGACCGCATTATGACGCTGTCCACTTGCAGCTATGAGTTTGATAACGCAAGGTTTGTATTGGTTGGAAGAATTACAGAATAGGAAATAGATAAAGCCCTGATATCCGCATCAAATTATGGATCATCAGGGCTTGCTGTTAATTGCAATTGAAATCATTTATCACCTTACAGGCATCTGAAAGTTTGCAAGAGCCTTGTTCAGATAATCGTTAAACGGTTTCATAATGTGAAAAAGATGGGCTGCCTTTGAGAGAAATGGTTCGGCATCCTGTAGCTCTTCATCTTTGAGCGGATATTCCAGATACCAGCTTTTATATTTCAAATATTCTGCCTGTGGATGTTCCTTATCATATCCGGCCGGGACATTTTTAAGTGCAGATCCCTGTACAGAGAAATATTTTTCAAATTCCGGATCATGGATGATGTTTTCAAATTCCCTGCCGTTCCCGACAATATAGTCCCGAACCATTGCCGTTGCATCTTTGAACATATCTGCAAACAGGCCGCCACCTAGAAAGGACTGGCCGCCGGGCTTTATCATAAGATAATAGCCAACAGGAACCGGCAGCTTTCCCTGTGAGGAAATATGGGCACGGAACGCCGGATGATAAGGCGACTTATCGTGGCTGAACCGGATATCTCTCACCAGCTTAAAGGTAAGATTTTTTGGTTCATTATGTAGTACGCTGCTGTCAAACTCACCAATCCGGAGGATCAGCGCCCCGACCAATGCTTCAAACTCTGTGTTTGCCGCCTTGTTTTCTGCTTTATGTTCATGGTACCATTCCCGGTTATTGTTTACGCTTAAATCGGAAAGGTAATTCAAAATAAGCTGTGTATTCATTTTCCCGCTCCTCCTACGCATTCGTGACAACGGAAAAGGAAGTTCCGTCTAAGAATTTTTGGATAAACTCTTTCAGGCTTGCCGGGGACTGATAGGTTTTACAAAAGGCAAATTCCTGTGAAAGATCATCAATGTTTTCCATAGCCTGTTTTACTTCGAGCATGGTACTTTTGGGGACAGCAGAAGTGAAATGAAGCTGTGCGGGGTGAATCCTGTGATTTTGGATGGCATAATTGATTCTGTCTGCGCAGCGGCACTTTCCGTTTCCATACTCGCCGCAGTATTCCTTTAAGAAATCTGCCATTTTTGCACGGATCCTGGAAAGCCGCTGCCGGTAAGCTTCCGGCGTGATCCCCAAAATATCACCCGCAATCCGGCTGTCCACTTTGAACATTGTCCCTAAGATAAAGATGCATCGGCTTTCAGTATCGAGACACTGCAGCATGACATTCGTGCAGGACAGTTTTAATTCTTCTGCCAAAATAGATTTTTCCACATTCTGCGAAAGATCGGGTACATCATCGATTTTTCCGTTTTTAATATCATCCCCATAGAATTCAAAGCTAAGGGGGAATTTTGCGAACATATGCTTCTGATAGTTTTTCAGATGGTTCGTGGCAATGCGAAATACCCATGTGGAAAATGCGCTTTCCCCCTTAAAAGAGGACAGGTGCGTCATAATCTTTAACAGGATATCCTGTGTGGCGTCCTCTGCGTCAGGAAAAGTGCCGAGCATTCGCAGGGACAGGTTAAACACCAGATCCTGTACGCTGAGAATGGCAGTTTCCAGAGATTCTTTGTCTCCGGCAGTGGCCTTTCCGACCAAAGCCAACAGTTCTTCGTTCGTTATATTTTTCATGGCTTTTTTACCTCCTACTATATTTTATTAGACAACGGAAAGACTGCCGTGTGACAGGAAAAAATAAAGTTTTTTGAAAGCTTCAAGGGCAGACATTGCCCATGTGAGCGATATCTGCCCTGTTCTCGACAGTTCCCTGATCGCCTGACAGCGGAAATGGCTAAAAAGCATAAGTTATCGGCGTGTAGAAAATACCCCAAATGGTAGTCTTCGGTCGGTGCTAAGCGTGGTCCTCCGGTCCACACCACCCCATGGGGATCATTATGGCTCCTTAGTCTAAAGGTCAGGACGTGCTTTTTTGTATACCGATTCATAATCTACAATCGCATAAGTGCTATCTTCCAGCAGAAACAGGTTATCGATATTTTTTCACATTATAGCATGTTATCGCCGGTTTGTAAGTTACGGTTTGAAAATTATTTCACAGCTTCCATGCAGTTTTCATCTTCCGGAAAGGTCTTGTATTCATACGCCATCCTATACCGACAGTATTTCCCCAAATTCCGGACATTGCAGACCAGACGGATTACATTGCCTTTGAGCTGAAGTCTCCGGAAACTGCGATCAACATGGCAAAAGGCTTTCGGAAGAGGAAAAGATTTTAAGAATTTGCAGAACAGATCATGTTGGATCTGATGATTGAGGAGCAGCCATTGTTTATAAAAAATGCATTGAAATCATTCGAATGTCCGACTATAATTATAAAACCGATTGATGGAAGGATAAAAAAAAGAAAAGGAGCATAACGAATGAAACGGCTGTTTTTATTGGAAGATGATCTGAGCCTGATAAACGGGCTTTCTTTTGCTGTAAAAAAACAGGGATATGAGATCGTGATTGCCCGTACCACGCTGGAAGCGGATGCATTATGGGCAGAGGGGAAATATGACCTGGCCATTCTGGACGTGTCGCTCCCCGATGGTTCCGGCTTTGATTTCTGTAAAAAGATACGGCAAGCCTCAAAAGTGCCGATCATGTTTTTGACTGCGGCTGATGAAGAAACGGATATTATTATGGGGCTTGACATTGGAGGTGACGATTATATTACAAAACCGTTCAAGCTGGCAGTGTTCCTCCCAAGGGTCAACGCGCTGTTGCGCAGGAGTGAAAATTTCAGCACTGCCGTCACGGAATTACATTCGGGCGGCATCCGTATCCAGCTTTTGAAAGGGGAAGTGTACAGAAGGGAGGAACCGGTTGAACTGACAGCGAGTGAATATAAGCTGCTGTGCCTGTTTATGGAAAATCCCGGCCGGATCCTTTCCCCGGAGCAGATCCTGGGCAGATTGTGGGACTCAAACGAAAGCTATATAGACAACAATTCGCTTACCGTGTATATCCGCAGGCTTCGCACAAAAATTGAGGATGACTCGGGAGCGCCGAAACGGATCGTCACTGTCCGTGGCATGGGGTATAAATGGAACACTTTGGATTGAGGTGCGGAATGAAAATATTGGTAAACGGGAAAATCAAACGGCTCTTTGGCAGTATTGTGTTATGCGTTTTGTTTTTTACCTTAATTGCGGTTCTGCTCGGGATGGGTGAAGCCGGAAATGCGGCAGTTTATACAGCAGCCTGCCTTTTGATGATGGGCGCTGCAATACTGGCGCTTTTGTTTGGATATTTCAGGGAACAGCATAAAATCATGGAAAGCGCTATATCGCAGATTACAGAATATATATCCGGCAACAGGGATGTCACGATGGAATGTAATGACGAAGGGGAATTATACAGATTGTTCCATGAAGTGAATTCTCTGGTCGCAATTTTAAATGCCCATGCTGAGAATGAAAAAAGGGCGAAGATATTTTTGAAAAATACGATATCGGATATTTCACATCAGTTAAAAACGCCCCTTGCCGCCCTCAATATTTATATCGGGCTGATACAGGATGAGGCGGAGGCTCTTCCGGCAATTCAGGAATTTTCCCGGCTTTCCGAGCAGGAGCTTGACCGGATAGAAACACTGGTACAGAATCTGTTGAAAATCACAAAACTGGATGCAGGCATGATCGTGCCCCAGAAATCATTGGAAAATGTGGCGGAGATGGCAGAATATGTAAAAAAGCATTTCCTGTATCGGGCAGATCAGGAGGGAAAAGAAATTCGTCTGTCAGGCAGCGGGAAAACCACATTTTTATGCGATCGAAGCTGGATGATCGAAGCAGTCAGCAACCTTGTGAAAAACGCCCTTGACCATACCGGAAAGGGCGGTTGTATCTGCATAGAATGGCGTGCATCTGTTTCTGTTGTCCAAATCACCGTAAAGGATAATGGGAGCGGCATCTGTCAGGAGGATCTATATCACATTTTCAAACGGTTTTACCGAAGCCGTTATTCGAAAGATACGCAGGGGATTGGCCTTGGGCTGCCGTTAACCAAAGCGATCGTGGAAGCCCATAACGGAACAATTGAAGTAGACAGCCTCTTAGGCAGGGGAACCTCTTTCACAATGAATTTTTTAATTGAAAAATCATATTCCGACAAAATTGTAGGGTAATTGTAATATAGGTGTAGGATTTCTCTGTTATATTAGGAAACTGCAGGGAAGTGTTTTAAAGATTGTCAGTGTCAGCTGCCTTATTGCAGTTCCTTGCTATCAAAACAGAAAGAGGTGTTTACACAATGGACTTATTAAAAGTCAGAAATGTCAGTAAGACTTACGGGAGCGGTGAAGCTGCCGTGAAAGCATTAAAGAAAGTTTCGTTTTCCGTCCCAAAGGGCGAGTTTGTGGCGATCGTCGGGGAATCCGGTTCCGGAAAAAGCACGCTATTAAATATGATAGGCGCACTTGACACTCCCACATCCGGAAAGGTTGTTATCAGCGGAAAGGAGATTTTTTCCATGAACGACCGCAAACTTACCGTTTTCAGGCGGAGAAATATCGGTTTTATCTTTCAGGCGTTTAACCTTGTCCCGGAGCTGACCGTCGAACAGAATACTATTTTTCCGGTCCTGCTTGATTATCAGAAACCGGACAGAAAATATTTGGAGGAACTGCTCTCGGTGCTGAACCTGAAAGAACGGCGCAGACACCTGCCCAGCCAGTTATCCGGCGGACAGCAGCAGAGGGTGGCGATCGGGCGTGCGCTGATCACCCGTCCGGCGCTGATTTTGGCTGACGAACCCACAGGAAACCTCGACACCCAGAACAGCAGCGAGGTGATCGCCCTGCTGAAAGAAGCGTCAAGGAAGTATGAACAGACGATTGTTATGATCACCCACAGCCGCAGCATTGCGCAGACCGCAGACAGGGTTTTGAATGTATCGGACGGAGTATTGACTGATTTAGGGAGGTACAGCGAATGAGAAGCTATTTAAGTTTGATTCCCATCTCTGCCAGGGTGCGGCGGCGTCAAAACCGTATGACACTGTTATGCATTATCTTCGCCGTATTCCTTGTGACGGCGGTATTCAGTATGGCGGAGATGGATATTCGGATGGAACAGGCCAGACTGACCGAAAAACATGCCCAGGAATTTACTTTTCAGGCCATTATGGATACCTCTATGGGGCAGAATCTCTTTTTGCTTGCCGGGAGCCTGTTCATCCTGATCCTGCTTGCGGGAGTGCTGATGATCTCGGGCAGCATCAACAGCACCGTAGCCCAGCGGACGAAATTTTTCGGGGTGATGCGCTGCATCAGCATGAGCCGCCAGCAGTTAAAGCGGTTTGTACGGCTGGAGGCCCTTAACTGGTGTAAGACGGCTATCCCCATCGGTATTGTGCTGGGCACGGTCTGTACATGGATTTTATGTGCTGTGATGCGTTTCGTGGTTCAGGAAGAATTTACGACGATCCCTCTCTTTGGAATCAGCCCCATCGGAATGATCAGCGGTGTTGTCATGGGGCTGGTCACGGTGCTGCTCGCAGCCGGGGCGCCGGCAAGACGGGCAGCAAAAGTGTCCCCGGTGGCGGCAGTTTCGGGAAACACAGAGAGCACCAGCCGGACACGGCATGCGGTTCGTATCGGTGTGCTTCCCATCGAAATTTCTCTGGGCGCCCATCATGCAAGATCGGCCAGGAAAAACCTGATCCTGATGACCGGCTCCTTTGCTCTGAGCATCATCCTGTTCCTGACATTCTCCGTCCTGTTGGACTTTGTAGGCTATCTGCTGCCCCAGTCCGTTACTGCTGCAGAAATCACGATTACCGATGAGGCCGGTGTTACCGGTGTCAACTGTGTCCCCCGGGAAACGGTAGAGACAATTCGTGGGATGGACGGCGTGAAAAACATCTTTGGGCGCCGAAGCCTCTTTGAAGTTCCGGCAAATCTGGGACAGGAGGACCTGCCTCGGGCGGTGGATCTGTTCTCCTTTGATGATTTTGATCTGGAGGCACTGAAAAAAGATGACAGGTTAAAAAAGGGCAGTAATCTCTCTGAAGTTTACGGGGATAACGGTTCTGTGCTGGTAATATGTGACCCGGACGCTCCGCTCCAAAAGGGAGATACCATTCAGGTGAGCGGCGAGGCGTTTACTGTGGCGGGAATGCTGAAACACGATCTGTTCACTGAAGACGGGCTCTCTCACGGCAGAGTTTCCGTCATCGCCTCCAGCGAAACTTTTGTCCGGCTGACCGGCATAACTGACTATTCTGTTGTGATGGTACAGACGACGGGCGATGTGACTGACGAGGATGTTGCCGCCATGAATGAGGTACTGGGAGAAGGCATTGCCCTTCAGGATGGGCGGGAGCTGAGCACTTCCGGCACTTATATCGCTTTTGTGCTGTGCGTCTATGGCTTTCTGGCGATCATCGCCATGGTCACGCTGCTGAACATTATGAACAGTATCTCCATGAGCGTATCCGCCAGGAGCAAGCAGTACGGGGCTATGCGGGCTGTGGGCATGGATGGCCGTCAGGTGACCAAAATGATTGCCGCTGAAGCTGTTACCTACGCTTTGTCCGGCTGCGTAATCGGTTGTGTTGTTGGCCTGGCGGCTGGCAGGATGCTGTATAATCTTTTGATTGACGGACGTTTTCCCTATGCCGTGTGGACACTGCCTGTCTCGCGCCTGCTCATAGTTCTGGCATTTGTTGCGGCGGCGACACTGGCGGCCATTCATGCCCCCGCAAAACGGATCCGCAGCATGGCTATAACTGCAACGATCAATGAACTGTAAAAGAAGAAAAGGACTATGTAATATGAAATGATAATAATGGCGGGGATCATCGTAGTTGCCCTGTTTATCAATTTATAGCTGAGAAAGGCGTCGTGTTCCACAGAACACGATGCCGTCCTCGAAGCTTTTATTCTCTCTTCCGTGTCAGGAATATTCCGGTGATCGCACCAATAATTATGATCGGTGCGGCTCTGACAAACAGCCACTCAAATGAGTGAAATGCCACTCCCAGAACGGCGGTTTCAGGATCGCTGTAATCCCAACCCAGATAAGAACTTTCCAGTGTCCATAAGATCACAAAAATTACTGCTGTGACTGCGCATAATGAGATAAGAAACCAATGCAGAACTCTTTTTCCTGTGGTTTTTCTCTGCGCAAGCTGCAGGTTTATCACCTCCAGTTTTGCGGAAATTGCCTTTAAATCATCAACTTCCGATTCGATGACGTTTTCTCCGAGTAACGTACTCACGGGTGTTTCAAGCACTTTCGATATGGAGATCAACATATCGGAATCGGGAACTGACGATCCGAGCTCCCATTTGGAAATAGTTTGCCGCACCACATTCAGCCTGACGGCAAGTTCCTGTTGTGAAAGCCCTTTTGATCTTCTGATCGCTTTGATATTTTCATTGAGCATCAGGGGTATCCTCCATTCTTTCTGTTGTTACCGTTACTATAGGCAAAATGGTCCGTTGCCACAAGCAATGCAAATTAACATTGCGGATTCAGAATATACATCACAAGATTAAAAGACAATACAGTATGTGTTTAGCGTATACTGTATTGTCTTTTTGGTATTGGACTATTAAAAGTTTATCTGGATTTTTTATATTTCTGATTCTTACTGTTCGGCTTATCGGGAATCGTGCGCTCGATCAGTTTCTGCTTCAGGGCGGGATCCAGATAGTTCTTGCGGAAGGTCGGTCTGTGGGAAAGTCCGAGCCGTTCCATGAGCTCCGCTGCCGAGAGCGTTTCATCGCCGAGAACGGAGAGAAGCCGCTTTATCGGCACTTTATCTTGATCGGTTACTTGGTCGCTATCTTGATCGGCGCTGCGACCAACTATCGTAACTTCCATCAGGCTGTCCCGAATGATCTCAAGCATCAGTTCTACAATTATTTGATTTACTCCTTACCGTTCCAACAGTAGGTACACAGCTTGCAGGGGTCGAGTCCCACCGCTTCCAGCATATCATCCAGACGGTTGAAACGCAGGGAGGTAAAATGCAGCTCCTTGCAGATCTCGTCCACCATTTTTTCGTATTTTTCGGAATCGGGGTCCGCATATTCCGAAAGGATCTCGTCGGTGACATTGCCGTTTTCCAGCCGCTGGATGACACGTCTTGTGATCAGATCCATCTCCGAGGAGGAGCGGGAGAAGTTCAGGTATTTACAGCCGTACAATAACGGCGGGCAGGCGGGACGGATGTGCACCTCTTTGGCGCCGCTCTGATAGAGAAATTCCGTGGTCTCCCTCAGCTGTGTCCCCCGGACGATGGAATCGTCGATCAAGAGCAGGCGCTTGCCTTTGATCAGATCATCAACCGCAAGAAGCTTCATTTTGGCGATCAGATTGCGCTGAGACTGGATCGTGGGCATGAAGGAGCGGGGCCAGGTGGGGGTATATTTGATGAAAGGCCTCGAAAAAGGGATGCCGGAGGCGTTGGAGTATCCTACTGCATGAGCGATGCCGGAATCGGGCACGCCTGCCACCGTATCCGGTTTCACATGATCCCGGGCGGCCATCCGGGCGCCGCATTCGTACCGCATTTTTTCTACGCTCAACCCTTCATAGGAGCTGGCGGGGTAGCCGTAGTACACCCAGAGAAAGGTACAGATCTTCATATCGCTGCCCGGTTTTACCAGAGTGACGCAGTTGGCGGGGGTCATGATCACGATTTCTCCGGGACCCAATTCCCTGTAATCTCTGTAGCCGAGATTTTTATAAGAAAAGTTTTCAAAGGCTGCGCAGAAGGCATCCTCTTTTCTGCCGATGACGATGGGCGTGCGCCCCATCCGGTCTCTGGCTGCGTAGATTCCGTGCTCGTTCATCAGAAGAAGGGAGAGAGAGCCATCCACGCATTCCTGAGCGTACCGGATGCCTTCGATGAGGTTTTCCTTCTGGTTGATCAGGGCGGCTACCAGTTCGGTGGCGTTGATCTCACCGCTGCTCATGACCATGAAATGGGAACAGCCGCTGTCCAAAAGCATCTGGGTCAGCTCCTTCGTATTGTTGATCTTGCTGACGGTGGTCAGGGCAAAGGAACCGTGGTGGGAGCGGACAAGAAGGGGCTGGGGCTCATAGTCGGAGATACAGCCGATGCCCAGATGGCCCTTCATACTCTGGGCTTCCTTATCGAATTTAGTGCGGAAGGGTGCATTTTCAATGTTGTGGATGGCCCGGTCAAAGCCCTTATCCCTGTCATAGACCAGCATTCCGCCCCGCCTTGTGCCGAGGTGGGAATGATAGTCAATCCCGAAAAACAGATCAAATACGCAGTCCTCTTTTGCTGCAACGCCAAAAAATCCTCCCATGTTATCCTCCTGTAGTTGTGTGAAAAATGATCGTCAGTGAAAAACAGATAAAAACAGTTTAGCACAGACACAGTGGAAATGTAAGTATCTTGTTTGGAAATTGTTTAACGTCGTTTTACGGCTTAATGGAAGAACAACAAATGAGGCGGGCTCGGATTGGGTGGGTATTATGCGTTTTGGGCATAATTTTTCATTCAACATGAGTATTAGACACAAAAGAAGCATGGTTTTACAATAGAAATGTCCTTGAAGCGGAATCAACATTGTGTGGATAGAATATTGGAGGAATGGAAAATGACAATGAAGGAAGCGAGCGATCATTACAATATTCCGATGAAGATACTGAAAGAGTATGAGCGCTGGGGACTGTGCAGCGCGGTAAAGAAGGTGATGGGAGCGTGGCAGTATGACGACCAGGACCTCGAGAGGCTCAGCATGATCATGACGTTGCATGAGATCGGCTTTGACAGCGGAGAAGTGGAGGCTTATATGCGCCTTATGCTGGAAGGGGAGGACACACGGCCGCAGCGGATCGCAATGCTGAATAAAAGGCGCGGCAAGACGCTGGATGAGATCCACTTCAGGGAGAAGCAGATATCCTCTATGGATTATCTGCGGCATGAGATGCAGAAGGGTAAAAGGTAATTGTAAAAGCAGTACAGACATTACATTCTCATTGGTACAATAAAAATTTGGAGGTATTCAGTTATGAAAAAAACGATCACAATCTTACTTTCCCTTATGATGATTATGTGTCTTGTTGCCTGCGGAAATTCTGCAGGCGAGACAGGGAGTCCTTCCACAGGGGACGATTCAGCGGTGAACGCGGAGGGAAATGATGCCGGGAGCAGCGATGAGGATGCGCAGGCGGAAGACGGCATGACGATACAGGACAGCGATGTGCGGGCAGAGGCGGAAGACACAGACCAGACGGAAAGCGCCGATGCAGGCGGTGCGGAAAACGCAGATTCCTCTGAGACACAGCAGCCGGCGGCGGAAGCTCCCGGGACGCAGGGAAACAGAGTGCTTGTAGCTTACTTCTCCGCAACCGGCACGACAAAAGGCGTGGCACAGCATATCGCAGACGGCCTGAATGCGGATATCTACGAGATCACTCCCGAAGAGCCCTACACGGATGCAGATTTAAACTACAACGACAACAACAGCCGCTCCACCATCGAGATGAATGATTCATCTTCCCGGCCGGCGATCTCCGGCTCTGTGGAGAATATGGAGCAATATGACGTTGTGTTTATCGGCTACCCCATCTGGTGGGGAGAGGCGCCGAGGATCGTCAGCACCTTTGTGGAAAGCTATGATTTTTCCGGCAAAACAGTAGTTCCTTTCTGCACCTCCGGCGGCAGCGGGGTGGGTTCGAGCGCATCCAATCTGGAACAGCTTACGAGCGGCGCAACATGGATGGAAGGACACCGCTTAAGCGGAAGCGATTCTCAGGACACGGTCATGGAATGGGTGAACGGCCTTGGACTGAATCTGGGGGACTGACAGCTTATGAAAACGAAAATGAGACTGAAAATGGGGATCGACATCCTGATGACGGCGCTGCTGCTCGGCCTGATGGCATATCAGATTACCGGGCAGGCGCTCCATGAGTGGCTCGGGGCGGGAGAGCTCTGTCTGTTCATCGCGCACAATATCCTGAATATCAGGTGGTACGGCAGCCTGTTCAAAGGAAAATACAGATTGCCGCGGACCATACAGACAACCGTTAATTTCAGTGTGCTTGCAGCCATGCTCTGTCTCGGATACAGCGGCATCGTCATGTCCCGGCATGTGTTTGCCGTCCTGCCCATCAGCGGGCCTATGGCAACGGCGAGAAGCATGCATATGGCGGCGTCATACTGGGGGTTCCTGCTGATGAGTTTCCATCTGGGCATGCACTGGGGAATGGTCACGGGGATGTTCGGCAGAATGTTTAGAGGCAGAAAAATGCCGTGGGCGGCTACATGGGCCCTGCGCCTGTCGGCTGCATTGATCGCCGGATATGGACTGATCTGCTTTATCCGAAAGGATATTGCTTCCTATATGTTCCTGAAGAATGAATTTGTATTCTTCGATTTTGAGCAGAGCATGTTGTCTGTGATCCTGGAATATGCAGCGATGATGGGGCTTTGGATTTTTGCCGGTTTTTATATTGCCAAAGGAGCCGGAAAACTTTCGGCATACAGAGTTCAGAAGAAAGAATAAGCAGGAAAAGGAAGGCTGTTGAACGGAGTAATCCGGCGCGGAAATGAAAAACATGGGCGGAGAGCATATTGTAAAGAAGAGAGGAGAACAGAGCAATGGAAAAGATCATACAGACGGCGGGAAGGACCGCACTCGGAAATTTTGCACCCGAATTTGCACACTATAATGATGATGTACTGTTCGGGGAAAACTGGAATAACCATGATATCGGTCACAAGACCCGGTGTATCATCACCGTGGTGGCGCTGATGAGTTCGGGGGTGACGGATTCTTCCTTGAAGTTTCATTTGGAGAATGCGAAAAAGGCAGGGGTGACGAAGAAGGAGATCGCGGCGATCGTTACCCACACGGCTTTTTATGCCGGATGGCCGAAGGGCTGGGCTGTGTTCAACATGGCAAAGGAAGTATGGAATGAGGAGGCGGAAGCGGCCGATGCAAAAGCAGCCCACGAGAACAGCATGATCTTCCCTATCGGAGAACCCAATGACGGGTTTGCACAGTACTTTATAGGACAGAGCTTCCTTGCACCGGTTTCCACGGAGCAGGCCGGAATCTTTAATGTGACCTTTGAACCGGGCTGTAGGAACAACTGGCATATCCACCATGCCGACAAGGGCGGCGGACAGATCCTTATCTGCGTGGCAGGACGCGGTTATTATCAGGAGTGGGGCAAGGAGGCTGTGGAGATGAAGCCCGGCGACTGCATCAACATTCCCGTGGGCGTGAAGCACTGGCACGGCGCCGCCCCCGACAGCTGGTTTTCCCATCTGGCAGTGGAGGTTCCCGGAGAAAACGGCTCCAACGAATGGCTGGAAGCGGTGGATGACGAGCAGTATGGCGCGCTGAAATGACCGCGCGGTATGGAAACAGGTACTTTCAAATAAATAAAAATTTTACTGTTTTGAAACCGGTCCCTTGCATATACTATTTTGTGTTGATATAATAGAAATTGCAATACGGTTTCAAAATAATAAAATAATCTATTTTTTGAAAGTGAGCGATCATATGAGGACAATAACAAGAACAAAGTATCTGAACAGAATGATTGAGTTGAACCAGACTCCTGATATTAAAAGGGTTCCAATGCTTTTTTACTAAGTGCGGATCTGGCAACTCTTTTTACCGGACGTTATATTGAGATTCAAGAGAATGTTTGCCATTACTGCAGATCCGGGATGCTTATCCCAAAAAGGTCATTGCCAGGACCAGACACCCGAGATATGATTATGAGGGTATTGAGATTTACAATATAGTTGATTGGCTGTTGCAGGAAGAGGAAAATGGTGCGCAATAAACATAACACATGCCAGGGCGGACTCCTATGCGGAGTTTCGCCCTGATTTTATATGCGCACGGATGCGGAGAAGAAAGATGCAGCATAGGCTGCCCGCACCCGGCGCAGCGAGCAGGGAAGAAGAATCTTCCTTACTCGATTTCCGATCAGCTTGTTTAAGAATTGTAACATTAATAACGAGGTGATACTATGAAAAAAGAAGAATCTTTGGAAGCTTTCAGCGAGATGCCTGTTCCGCAGGCTGTTATGAAAAATGCCATTCCCGCAATGATCGCCATGCTGATGGTGCTGATCTATAACCTTGCGGACACCTTTTTTATCGGGCAGACGCACAACGCTTATCAGGTTGCCGCCGTATCGCTGGCAACGCCCGTCTTTCTGATATTTATGGCGGTAGGCACCATTTTCGGAATTGGCGGGACATCCGTTATTTCACGGGCGATCGGAGAAGGAAGGACAGAGTATGCAAAAAAAGTGTGTTCTTATGCGGTTCTCCCTGTTGTTCGCGTTTCTGCTGGGGTTTGTCATGACGGTTCTCTGCTATCTCTTTACGGATCAGATCGTCGGCGTAATTCTGGCCGATGAGAGCGCATTTGCATATGCGGCCCGCTTTGCGAGAATCCTGCTCACCACAAGCACATTGTTTGGTGTATTTTATGTCCTTACCAATGCGCTGCAGGCGATGGGCGCAGCCTGTTGCGGATCTTCTTTCCATCGGCCTTGCGGCATTATTATATAAGAAGGCACAGCTGTCACAAAGCCGCTGAATGAAATCACTTTTTTGATGTGCACCGGTTGATAGGTTGTATAGAGGATCTGGCACTGTCCTGTCTGCGGTGAGCCATTGACGCTGAACCTGCGGTGCGATGACACTTCGAACGGCAGGCTGTTTGTATTGATGGAGATATTAGGAATATTCTTGATCAGCTAAGCTGCAGAATAAGAGATTGCAGATGAAGTGATTTCATATAAAAGTCCAAATCACCGAAAAATATATGGATAAATCAAGGAAAAGCAGTATGTGGGCAGGGCGTTGAGGGATTTCGTGAAGCGGGATGAAGTGATCGTGGCGACATAATTCCTTCCCCGCACACAGGATGACATTGCGGCAGGGATCACAGGACAGCAGCATATTCAGCGGATGATGGATAAAAGCCTTGCGAATCTAGGTATGGACTATGTGGATTTATACATTTATCATATGTGGGACTATCAGACGCCGCTTTATGACATCATGGAAGGCTTAAATAATATCGTTAAGGCGGGAAAGGCGAGATATATCGGCATTTCCAACTGCTTTGCCTGGCAGCTCGCGAAAGCGAACGCGCTGGCGGAAAAAGAGGGCTTCGCAAAATTTGTCTCCGTTCAGGGGCATTACAATCTGATCTTCCGGGAGGAGGAACGGGAGATGGCAAAGCTGTGTGCGGAGGACAACATAGCCATGACGCCTTACAGCGCACTGGCAGGCGGGCGTCTGTCGAAGGCTCCCGGAGAGACTTCAAAACGCCTGGAGGAAGACAGCTATGCGAAGCTCAAATATGACACCACAGCAGAGCAGGACGGCGTGATCATCGGACGTGTCATGGAGCTTGCCGCAAAACACAGGGTATCCATGACGGAGGTTTCCCTTGCGTGGCTTTTGACGAAAGTGACGGCTCCGGTTGTCGGGGCGACAAAGATGCACCATATCGAGGGGGCGGCGAAAGCGGCGGACCTGATCCTTTCGGAAGAGGAGGCCGCATATCTGGAGGAGCCCTATGTTCCCCATGCCCTTGTGGGCGTTATGGCGCAGAATACCAGATCGGCGGCAAAAGAGAAGCACGTCTGGTTGACAGGGAATCAGAAAATATAGAGGCTGAGCAATGAGCCCGCAGGCATTGATTGCTTAAGAAATACATACATGATATGATAGGAAAGAAAATATCCGCGGAATATGGGAGGGATACGATGGAACTGAGGGTGCTCAGATATTTTCTTACCGTAGTGCGGGAGGAAAGCATCAACCGCGCGGCAGAAGTGCTGCATATCACACAACCTACGCTGAGCAGGCAGCTATCGCAGTTGGAGGAAGAAACCGGTGTGAAGTTATTTCACAGAGGCGCACGGAAGATCACGTTGACAAATGAGGGGATACTGCTGCGCCGGCGGGCGGAGGAGATACTGTCTTTAGCTGACAGGACCAAGAGGGAACTGACAGAGCAGGAAGAGCTTGTGGAGGGAAGGATCGTGATCGGGTGCGGTGAGCTTGCGGCGATGCAGGTCCTCTCGGAGGCGATCGAAGCCTTCCATAAAAAATATCCGCTTGTCAGCTATGATATTTTTACGGCAACCGCGGATCTGGTGAAGGAGCAGATGGAGAAAGGGCTGGTCGATATCGGCGTGCTGCTGGAGCCTGTTGACATGGAAAAATTTGATTTTATCCGTCTGGCGGGGAGAGAGCGGTGGGTAGTCTTAATGCGCCCGGATGATCCTTTGGCAAAGAAAGAAGCGATAAGTGCAAAGGATCTTAAAAATATGCCCCTTATCCTGCCGATGCGGACTAATGTACAGAACGAGCTGTCAAACTGGCTCGGGGATTCCTTTCAGAGCGCAAAAGTCCTGTTTACCAGCAACCTGTGCACAAACGGTGCGCTCATGGTGCAGAGAGGACTGGCATATTCGATCGTGATCGAAGGGGCTGTGCCTTTCTGGGATAAAGAAAAGATCGCTTACCGTCCTCTGTATCCGGAGCTGAAGGCGAACAGCGTGCTGGCATGGAAAAAGCAGCAGCCGTTTACGTTGGCGGCGGATAGATTGATAGAGCATCTAAAATACTTTCCGGGCATAAGCAATATATAGATTTTCTTTTTGCCGGCTGCCCGGTCCGGAAGATGTTTCAGGGCCTTTGTTTTTGATAAATTTAATTGTATATTCGGGAAAAATCATATATTATAGTAGTAAATATGAATAGGGAGGCGGGATCATGACAGAACTGGAAACCTTAAAAAAATGGATCGACGAGAGCGATAACATCGTATTTTTCGGCGGGGCGGGCGTCTCTACGGAGAGCGGGATCCCTGATTTCCGGAGTACGGACGGACTGTATCATCAAAAGTACGCCTACCCTCCCGAGACGATCCTGAGCCACACGTTTTTCCGGTCAAAGACGGAGGAATTTTTCAAGTTTTACAGAGATAAGATGCTGTATCTGGACGCGGAGCCCAACGCGGCGCACAAAAAGCTGGCTGAGTGGGAGGCGCAGGGAAAACTGAAAGCCGTGATCACCCAGAACATAGACGGGCTGCACCAGAAAGCGGGCAGTAAGAATGTGCTGGAGCTTCACGGAAGCGTGCTGCGGAATTACTGTGAAAACTGCGGGAAGTTTTATGATGTGGAGGCAGTCAAAAATTCGGAGGGCGTTCCCAAATGCGACTGCGGCGGCACGATCAAGCCGGATGTGGTACTCTATGAGGAGGGGCTTGACAACAAAATACTGACATCCTCCGTGCGCCATATTCAGGAGGCGGATGTGCTGATCATAGGCGGGACTTCCCTGGCGGTATATCCGGCCGCAGGGCTCATAGATTATTATGAAGGAAATAAACTGGTGCTTGTCAATAAGACGCCGACGCCGAAAGATAAGATGGCGGATCTTGTCGTGCAGGGAAATATCGGGGAGATCTTCGGGGCGCTGTAGCGCCCGGCTTGTGCGAAGAGGCTTGGCAGGGATATGCGGATGATCCGCAGGGCGGAACGAAACGTCCGGTAAATATAAAGTGGAAAATGGGAGAATTATTATGAAAAAACCAGTGCTGGTGATCATGGCGGCAGGCATGGGAAGCCGCTACGGCGGCTTAAAACAGATGGATCCGGTGGATGATAACGGACATATCATCATGGATTTTTCCATCTACGATGCGATGCGCGCCGGGTTTGAGAAAGTGGTATTTATTATTAAGAAGGAGAATGAGGCGCTCTTTAAAGAGTGCGTCGGGGACAGAGTGGCACAGAGGATGCAGGTGGAATATGTTTTTCAGGATATTCACAATCTGCCCGAAGGCTACAGCGTGCCGGAAGGAAGGGAAAAACCCTGGGGGACAGGACATGCGGTGCTCTCCTGCCTGTCAGTCGTGGACGGCCCGTTTGCAGTCATAAACGCCGACGATTACTACGGAAAGGAAGCCTTTCAGATCATTTATGACTTTCTGACTTCCCATCAGGACAATGAGAAATATCAGTATACCATGGTGGGATACTACCTGAAAAACACGCTGACGGAAAACGGCCATGTGGCCCGCGGCGTCTGCACCGCAAACGCGGAGGGGAAACTCACCGGCATCACGGAGAGGACCCGCATCGAGAAACATGCGGACGGGCCGGCGTATACGGAGGATGACGGGAAGACATGGACAAAACTGCCGGAGAACACCATAGTATCGATGAACATGTGGGGATTCACAGCCGGCATATTGCGGGAATTAAATGACAGATTCGCCTGCTTCCTGGAGAGAAACCTCCCGAAAAATCCCCTGAAATGCGAATACTTCCTACCCTTCGTGGTGGATGAACTCCTGAAAGAGGATAAAGCCGAAGTCACAGTCCTGAAATCCCCGGACCGCTGGTACGGCGTAACCTACAAGGAGGATAAGCCGGTGGTCGTGGAAGCGATCAAAAATATGAAAGCGGCAGGTTTATACCCGGAAGGGGACTGGTAAAATGTCCGTCAAAAAAATTTGTAAAACCCTTGATTTATAGAAACATCCGTGCTAAAATATTAGTCCGTGATATATATATTCCTTGCTCTCGCGCAAGGCGAGGGCCAGAGACCAAAAGGAGGTAACTAACATGACAAAGTATGAATTAGCCGTTGTTGTTAGCGCAAAACTCGAAGAAGAGGACAGGGCAGCCGTTGTGGAAAAAGCGAAAGCTCTGATCGAAAGATTCGGTGGCCAGATCACAAACGTGGACGACTGGGGCAAGAAGAGGCTTGCTTACGAGATCCAGAAGATGAAAGAGGGCTTCTATTACTTCATTCAGTTTGACGCTGAAACGTCTGCGCCGGCGGAGATTGAAAGCCGTATGCGCATTATGGACGGAGTGATCAGATATTTGTGCGTGAAACAGGACGAGAAATAGAATAGGAGAACGTATGAATAAAGTAATACTTATGGGACGTCTGACAAGGGACCCTGAAGTAAGATATTCCCAGGGGGAGACACCTCTGGCAATTGCAAGATACACACTTGCGGTGGACCGCAGATTCAACCGCAATAACGGCGGCGATAACCAGCAGACCGCGGATTTCATCAGCTGTGTGGCTTTTGGAAGAAGCGGGGAGTTCGCGGAGAAATATCTGCGCAAAGGAACGAAGATCGCCGTGACAGGAAGGATCCAGACCGGCAGCTATACCAACAGGGATGGACAGACTGTCTACACTACGGAAGTCGTAGTGGAGGATCAGGAATTCGCGGAGAGCAAAAACAGCAATTCCGGATCGGATGGGGGCTATACAGGAAACAGCAGACCTGCGCCTTCAGGAGCGGGGGACGGATTTATGAATATTCCCGACGGGATAGACGAGGAACTGCCGTTCAACTAGCATATCGCTATGATTATTTGAGATAGGAGGCATTCAAATGGCTTATAATAAAACAGACAAAGCTGATTCTCCGATGAAGAGGAGAGGCGGCATTCGCAGAAGAAAAAAAGTATGTGTTTTTTGTGGAAAAGACAATGTGATCGATTATAAGGATACGGCAAAGTTAAAAAGATACGTATCCGAGAGAGGCAAGATCCTTCCGAGAAGGATCACCGGAAACTGTGCAAGACATCAGAGAGCGCTCACCACTGCTATTAAGAGAGCAAGACATCTGGCGCTCATGCCTTATGTACAGGACTAAAGTCATGAAAAAAGTGAGCCAGCTGCCTTCAAGGGCGGTTGGCTTATTTTTATGAATATTTTTCGCTTCTTTTGACAAAAAATGGCTTTTTTGCACAAAATATGGTATTTTCGGACAGAAACAGACTATAAAATGTGATGGCATCTTTTGGGCAAAAATGGTATACTAATCCTATATGAGTTTTTGTGAATAATATGAAGGACAGGCTATGAAAAGTAAGGTTAAACTAAAAGGCAAACTGAAATTCCAGTTTAATTTCATGCTCTATATGGGATTTCTGCTGCTGCTCATCGATATCGGTGTGTTCACATTTGATGTGAAAGCGGGATTTTTGCTGACGGCATTTATCGTTATTTATTTTATATCCTATGCGATGCTGTATTTCCATATTAAACCCGTTATCATGAATGAACTGGTCAGCTTTGCGACGCAGTACGGACAGATACAGAGGAGGCTTCTTCGGGATCTGGATCTGCCGCACGCACTGCTGGATGATCAGGGAAAGGTGATATGGACCAACAAGGAATTTGAAAAGCTGGTACATAAGGAGAAAGGCTACAGAAAGTCGATCGTCACATTGTTTCCGGCTATGACAAAGGATAAGCTGCCGGGGCGGGGCGGGGAGATCTTTACGGAGATGGACGTTGATTTTGAAGGGCGGGATTTCCATGTAAAGGCGCGCAAGATATCCCTCAGGGAGATGGCGATGAACAGCGATATCATCGAGGCGGAGGATTACGACGGATATCTGATCGCGGTCTATTTCTTCGACGACACCGCGCTGAAGATCGCCCTCAGGGAGATCGATGACCAGAGCCTTGCGGTGGGGCTTATCTATCTGGACAACTATGATGAGGCGTTAGAGAGTGTGGAGGAAGTAAGACGTTCCCTTCTGATCGCTCTCATAGACAGAAAAGTCAATAAATATATTTCCGCTCTGGACGGTATCGCCAAGAAGATGGAGAAGGATAAATATCTGGTGATCATGCGGAAAAAAGCGGTGGCGCAGCTTAAGGAAGACCGGTTTGATGTGCTGGAGGATGTGAAGACGGTCAACATCGGCAACGAGATGGCGGTCACGCTGAGCATCGGTATGGGACTCGACGGGCTGACCTACGCGCAGAATTATGAGTTTGCGAGGAATGCGATCGATCTGGCATTGGGGCGGGGCGGCGACCAGGCCGTTGTAAAGACGCCGGAAAATGTCTCCTACTACGGCGGCAAGAGCCAGCAGGTGGAGAAGAATACCAGGGTAAAAGCCCGCGTGAAGGCACAGGCGCTGCGGGAGATCATCACGGGCAAGGACCGCGTCATCATCATGGGGCACCGGCTGGCGGATGTCGACAGTTTCGGTTCCGCGGTGGGTATCGCCAGGATCGCGCTGACGCTGGAAAAGAAGGCGCATATTGTGATCGACGATGTGACGACATCGATCCAGCCTTTCGTCCACCTTTTCAAGGATAATCCGGATTACGAGCCCGATATCATCGTAAACAGCACAACGGCGCTGGAGCTGGCGGGCAGCAACTCCGTGCTGGTGGTGGTGGATGTGGACAAGCCGAGCATAACGGAATGTCCGGAACTACTCAAGTCCTGCAAGTCCATCGTGGTACTGGATCACCACAGGCGCGGCTCGGAGACCATAGAGAACGCGACACTGTCTTATGTGGAGGCCTACGCGTCCTCCGCCTGCGAGATGGTTTCCGAGATCCTGCAGTATATCGGGGACAACATCAAGATCAAACCGGATGAGGCGGACTGTATGTATTCCGGTATTATGATAGATACCAATAACTTTATGACAAAGACCGGCGTGCGGACTTTTGAGGCGGCGGCGTTTTTGCGCAGGAACGGTGCGGATGTGACGAGGGTACGGAAGCTGTTCAGGGAGGATGCGACAGAATATAAGGCGAGGGCGGATACCGTCAGCCAGGCGGAGATCTACCGGAATGCCTATGCGATCTCCATCTGTACCAGCGAAGAACTTCAGAGTCCCACCATAGTGGGGGCGCAGGCGGCAAACGAGCTGCTGAATATCAAAGGCGTGAAAGCAAGTTTTGTGCTGACGGATTACCAGAATCAGGTGTATGTCAGCGCGAGATCCATAGATGAAGTGAACGTACAGATCATCATGGAGAGGCTCGGCGGCGGCGGGCATATGAATATGGCAGGCTGCCAGATGGAAGATGTTTCGCTGATGGAAGCGATTTCGATCGTGAAAAATACACTGGATGCCATGATACAGGAAGGGGCAATTTCATGAAGATAATTTTGACACAGGATG
>ERZ808028.814-NODE-814-length-22291-cov-5.321194_pt1 | contig 22291 bp, 18 predicted proteins | sample MGYA00380184_ERZ808028 | MGnify/ENA primary metagenome ERZ808028 (study PRJEB31490, sample SAMN06133397) | mouse gut metagenome | isolation source: J8_1 | host: mice | place: China: Chengdu | collected 2015-05 ...
GTGCTTCCCCGTTCCATCGTGGAACTTGGTATTTATCCGGCGGTTGATCCTCTGGAGTCCACATCCAGAATACTGGATCCGAGAATTTTGGGCGAAGAGCATTACAATGTGGCGAGAAGCGTGCAGGAGATCCTGCAGAGATATAAGGAGCTGCAGGATATCATCGCTATCCTTGGTATGGATGAGCTTTCCGAGGAGGATAAGCTGGTCGTTTCGAGAGCGAGAAGGGTGCAGAGATTTTTGTCCCAGCCTTTCTATGTGGCGGAGCAGTTTACCGGGTACGACGGCAAGTATGTGCCGATCAGCGAGACAGTCCGCGGCTTTAAGGAAATTCTGGAAGGGAAGCATGACGACATTCCGGAGAGCTATTTCCTGAATGCAGGTACGATTGACGATGTACTGGCCCGTGTGAAATAAGGGGTGAGCGTATGGCAGAGACGAACGATTTTACACTGAAAATTATAACCCCGGACAGGATGTTTTATGAGAATCCTGTAAAGATGGTGGAATTTAATACTGTTGAGGGAGAAATCGGCGTACTGCCGGGCCATATCCCGATGACAGTCATCATCAAACCGGGCGTGCTCACGATCACGGAGGAAGACGGGGAGAAGGAAGCCGCGCTCCATGCGGGTTTTGCAGAGATCCTGCAGGACCGGGTGACGATTCTGGCGGAGATCATCGAGTGGCCGGAAGAGATAGATGAAGCCCGGGCGCAGGAAGCGAAGGAAAGAGCGGAAGAGCGGCTGCGTACAAAGGCGCCTGAAACAGATACCGCAAGAGCGGAGATCGCATTAAGGCGTGCGCTTACAAGAATAGAAGTATTAAAGTAAAAGAACAAAAGCCACCTTTGCTGCATATTTTAAAATAAAGCAGCAGAGGTGTTTTGTTATGTCAAGAGATAATGTTTTACCCTTTTATATGATCTATCCGCTTCCTCTATGCGGGCAGGAGGAGGAAGCCATGATACAGGATCTGGAATATATGCAGCAGCTCTATCCGGCTGATGCAAAAAAATACCAGAAGAGAATTGCGGCGGTTTTGGATAAGATAGATTATGACGGCAGCCTGATCTATGACGAGTATCCCTGCAGATGGCAGATGTTTAAGCTCTGTCAGAGCGTCATGGCAATCTTAAAGAGGGAAGCGGCGGACGAGAAGGAAGAGATTTCAAAGGAAAAATGGGCCTGGATAGAGGAGATGGTGCAGATTTTGTTGTATTATGAAGTGTATAAGAGACGGCATACATGCAAAAAGAGGTTAAAACCGGTTGAGGTTTTGCGGGAATACAGGTAGAATGGATAGTGAGAAACCCGGACGCCCGGCTTTGCCGGGCGGAGGAAATTAGGAGTGTAGATGAAGAAATCTGTTTTAAAGGGGATATTTTTTGGAGTTGTGCTGTTTGCAGCGCTGTTTTTGTTTGAGACGGTGATGAATCTGGGGAATACGGATATGACGGCGGAGATGCCGGCCGCTTCGTATCCGCTTGTCTATATGAATGTGTCGGGGGAGATGGTGAATTGTCTGCACGGGTACAGGGGGGAGATGGAGCCGGCCTATATGCGGGATACGATCACACCGTTGGAGAACAGCAGGAAGCTTGGGATCACCGTGGAAAAGTTTGGGACAGGCATTGCTTCGGTTTCGTATCAGGTCAGGAGCGGCGACGGGAGCAGGCTGATCGAGGAGACGGAGATTTCGGATTATGAGGAGACAGAGAGCCTGCTGAATGCGGATTTTGCGGTGAAGGATCTGCTGGAACAGGGGAAGGAGTACAATCTGATCATCTGCCTTCGTCTTGATTCCGGGCGGGACGTCCGTTATTATACACGGATTTTGCTGGGAGAAGAGTATCATGTGTGGGAGAAGGTGGAGTTTGTCAGGAAGTTCCACAGGGATACGTTTGATAAGGCGAACGTGGAGGAAAACCTTGCCATGTATCTGGAGTCCAACAAAGAGGGGGACAACAGTTCTTTTGGCAGGGTGGATATCCACAGCAGCTGGGATCAGGTGACGTGGGGGGATCTTTCTGTGGAAGAAGTGTCGGAGGCGGTGGTCGATATCAAGGAGATGATGCCCCAGACGGCTTCCTTTCAGGTGCACTATGAGGTGGAGATCCCCTATGAGGGCAGGAAGGAGAACTATCTTGTCACGGAGTATTACAGGATCCGTTATACGAGCGACAGGATCTACCTGCTTGATTTTGAGCGGGAAATGTCCCAGCTTTTTGACGAGAAGAAAAATATTTATAATGGGAATAAGATATCTCTGGGGATTCAGGGGACGGATCAGGTAAAGCTGACGGAGTGCGACGGCGGCAATATTTTTGCTTTTGTGGTGGGGAACAGGCTGTTTTCCTATAACGTGGCGGACAATAAGCTGGCGCTTTTATTCAGCTTTCAGGATGAGGACAATCATGACAGGAGAACGGTCTACGATGAGCACACGATCAAAGTGCTGAATGTAGATGAGGCGGGAAATGTGCAGTTTGTTGTGTACGGCTACATGAACAGGGGACATCATGAGGGGGAAAACGGCGTACAGGTAAGTTACTACAACAGCAGCCAGAATACGATCGAGGAGCTTGTTTTTATCCCTTATACGAAATCGCCCAGACTGCTTGAGCAGGATATGAATAAGCTGTCTTTTGCGGGGAACAACAGCAGGTTTTATATGATGATGGACAGCACGATCTATGAGATGAATCTTTCTTCGAGACAATGCCGTGTGATCGCTGCGAATCTGGACGGAGACAGTTTCCGGGTTTCCGAAAACGGGAAAATGCTGGCATGGATAGAGGGTGGAGATCAGTATGAGGCGCAGTCCATGCAGTTTATGAATCTGATGAGCGGAAGGCGCACAACGATAGAAGCGGGATACGGTGAATATGTCCAGCCCCTGGGATTTATGGGCGATGACCTTATTTATGGGATCGCGGACCGGAAGGACGTTGCGGTGGACAGTTCCGGCAGGATATTCTTTCCGATGCACACGGTACGGATACAGGATGAAAGTGAGAATATCCTGAAAGAGTATGCAGTGCCTGACATATATGTCACTTCCTGCAGTGTGGAAGGAAACCAGATCATGCTGTACCGTGTGGGTAAGGAGATCGATGAGGCAAGCGGAGAGCTTGTTTATGTGGAAGAGACGAACGATCAGATCATGTACAGCAAAAAGGAGGAAGTGGGCAAGAATTTGGTGGAGAGAGTGGTCGTGGATGTGATGGAGACTTTGACGCAGATCGCGGTCAAGAGCGACATCAATACGGACACGCTGCAGCTGCTCACACCGAGGGAAGTATTGTTTGAGGGGGAGAACCAGATCGAACTGCCGGAGCAGACGGAAAGCGTAAAAAGATTTTTTGTCTATACGATCCATGGCCTGACAGGGGTATATACGGAGGAAGCGATGGCGGTCAACGCGGCCTATGAAGCGGCGGGCGTAGTCACGGATGATACGGGGAATTACGTCTGGTACCGGGGAAACCGCGTGACGAGAAACCAGATCATGAAGATCACGGGCGGCGAGACGGAGGATGACACGACCAACCAGCTTGCGGTCTGTCTGAATACCATACTGGAGTTTGAGGGGGTAAACCGGAGTACACAGTATATGCTGGACAGCGGTATGACGACGGTGGAAATCCTGCAGCAGAACATCCCCGATATCCGGGTGCTGGATCTGACGGGCTGTACGCTGGATGCCATTTTGTATTACACCAATCAGGACATTCCGGTGCTGACGACGCTGGAGGACGGAAGCGCGCTCCTGATCACCGGGTTTAATGAGCTGAACATCGTTGTGATGGACCCGAAGGACGGGACAGTATATAAAATAGGCATGAATGATGCCACCGCGATGCTGGAGGAGAACGGGAACCGGTTTATCACGTATATGCGGGTGGCGCAGTAGAGGAAATAAAGATGTCAGGCGCTGTGAAGATATAGCGGAAATACGCGGCGTCCGGGGCAGAAGAACAAAAGGTTGACAGATGCTTACCATAGGGGTAGAATAAGAAGGTAAACATCTGTCAACCTTTTTGGATTTTATCACATATAAACAGATGAAAAGGTTGTCTGCTTAAAAGGATGCGGGATGCACGTCGGCAGGCGGAGGAGGAAGGCTGAAAAAATATGAAAAAAGTAAATTTGTCCGATGCGGAATGGAAGATCATGAATTTATTGTGGGAGGAGGCGCCCCGGACGATGATGCAGATCACCAGTGCGCTGAAAGGGGAGACGGGCTGGACAAAGCATACGGTGATGTCGTTTCTGAAGCGGATGGAAGAAAAGGGTGCGCTGCATTATGCGGAGGGCGGGAAGGCGAGATTGTATTATCCTGATCTGAAAAGGGAGGAGGCGGCTCTGCAGGAAACGGAAGATTTTTTGGACAGGGTCTTTCAGGGAAAAATGGGCATAATGCTGAATACGATGGTGCAGCAGAAGGCGTTGTCCAGAGAGGATCTGGAGGAGCTGCATAAGATTCTGGAGCGGGTGGAGACGGACCTTGCGGATTAAGGCGAAGCCAGGGAGGATGGTTATGTTTGAGTTGCTTTTTACGGTTACTTTTTTTACGGGTTTTATGATACTTCTGCGGTGTGTCTGCAAAAAATATATCAGCGCCGGATTGCGGTATGCCCTCTGGCTTCTCGTGGCGCTAAAGCTTCTCGTTTTTCCGGTGCCGGCAATCGAGGGCAGGTTTTCTGTGCTGGGGTTTGTGCCGGACGGCAGGGACAAAAGCCTGCTGACGGAGGAACTATCCGAGGAGGAACTGAGAGAAGCGGAGATAAGCGGGCAGGCGGATGAGAAGGACGCGGATGGGAATCCGCTGGGGGCGGGAGCGCAGGCGGGTGAAGGAACGACGCCGGTCGGGACAGATACGGGAACAACACCGGAATATCCGGAGATCGGAGAGAGGGGAATCCCGAACCCGGGGCACTGGCTGCGGATTACAGGGTATTATTTGCAGCGGTATATTAAAAACGTATTAAAGATGCCGGTATGGCTCGTTCTGATATGGGGAGCCGGAAGTGTCCTATGCGCTTTTTGGCTGGCGGCATATCATTTTCGCCTGGAAAGATATTTGAGGAAAAAACGTGTCATGCTGGCGGAGGGGGAAAGAAGCCGGTGCATGGAAGGCATGGACTCCTTCGCGGCCTACAGTGTGGAAGGACTGCCCACGCCCTGCCTGCTTGGAGGGTGCATATATATACCGGCAGGGCTGGCGGAGAATGGAGAACTCCTGCGTTTTGCACTGGAGCATGAGAGATGCCACTACAGGCACGGGGATCATATCTGGGGGCTGGTGCGGATGGTTTGTGTCTGTCTGTACTGGTATCACCCGCTGGTGTGTCTGGCGGCGTATCTCTCCAGACAGGATTGTGAACTGGCCTGTGACGGATCGGTGGTGCGGCAACTGGGGCGGGAAGACAGGAAACGCTATGGGGAACTGCTTCTCTCGCTTGTGCCGGTAAAGGGATCGCCGGCCTCCTGTTTTGCCATGACAACGGCAATGTCGGGGAATGCAGGAAGCCTGAAGGAGAGGCTCTGCCGGATCACGGAGGAGGATCCCCGGAGGAAGCGCCGGATCATTCTCGGGGCAGGCGCTGCGGTATTGGGCATTGCGGGGATCTGCGCCTGTGTCACAAGCGGTTTTGTAAGCCTTGATAAGCAGTGGCAGAAGATCCAGATCCGCCGGCAGGAGGGGAGCATACCGGTGCTTCAGGAAAGCTATGAGATAGATTACCGGCTGAGCGAGGATACCGCAAGCTGCGGATTGTATATGGAACAGTACGAATACGGCGAGCTTGTCTCGGCGGAAGTTCTGGACTGTGTATCCCTGTGTCCGGAGGGTGAACAGGAAGGGAGAAGGAAAAAGGGGAAAGCGGTCTTTTCAAGGGCTTTGGAGGCGGACCCGGAGACAGGCGCATTTATAAAGCTGACAGCCTCCTACAGCATACCGGATGATACGGCATCGGATGGTGCCGGTTCCCTGTTCAAAGCATTTACGCTGGATCTGTCGGAGGCGACCGCTGTCGGGAATTCTTTCAGTATGGCTTCGGCAGAGCGGATGGAGCATCGTTTCCGGATGAATGAGGATATTATCTTTTTTGCGGATTATTACGGGGACGGCAGGCTCTCCGTGCCCCCGGGGCATGTTTTTGAGGCGGATAAGTATATGGAGGGCACGGGGGATATCCTGAAAAGTGACAGCTGTGTCATGCTTGTACATCTGATCGTCTCGGATAAGCCGGTGGGGGAGCTTGAAAGCGAACTGGAAGAACTTGTGGAGGAAAAGGGGAACAGTTCAGCCCGGACAGGCAGATACGACACAGCCATATAGGAGAAAATCAGCCGTAAAAAACAGATGACAATTTTCGTATATTGGGATAGAATATAAATTAGGCAGATAAATATATTATATTGTATACGGATATGGAGGGTATGATGAAATCTAAAGTTTATTTTACAAAAACGATCACACCGGAAAAAGTGATGGAGATGTACAGAATGCTGGGGAAACCTTTGACGGGAAAGGTGGCGGCGAAGGTGCATTCCGGGGAGGACGGAAATCAGAACTTCCTGCGCCCGGAATTCTGGCGGCCCGTTATCGAGGGAGTGGGAGCTACCGTCGTGGAGTGCAATACCGCCTATGACGGGGCGAGAAATACGACGGAAAAACACAGGCAGCTGATGAGAAAACACGGTTGGTCAGGATGCTTTCACGTGGATATTCTGGATGCGGAGGGACCGGATCTGACAGTGGAGATCCCGAACGGAAAGGCGCTGAAAGAGAACCGCCTCGGGAAAAATATTGCGGACTATGATTCCATGCTGGTGCTGGCACATTTCAAGGGACATCCGATGGGCGGTTACGGCGGAGCGTTGAAACAGCTCTCGATCGGCTGCGCCTCCACCGCCGGAAAATGTCTGATCCACTCCGCGGGGGAATCCGATACACAGGAGGGATTCTGGAGCCATGTGGCGCCGCAGGATACGTTCTGTGAGGCAATGGCGGATGCGGCGGGCTCCGTGGTGGACTATTTCAAGGGAAATCTTGTCTATATCAACTGCATGTGCAATCTTTCGGTGGACTGCGACTGCTGTGCGGTGGCGGAGGATCCCTGCATGAAGGATATCGGTATCTTGTCTTCCCTCGACCCTGTGGCATTGGATCAGGCGTGCCTTGATCTGATCTATGCTTCGGATGATCCGGGCAGGGATCATTTCATAGAGCGGGTGGAATCCAGACACGGCGTGCACACGATCGAAGCCGCCGCGGAGCTGGGATATGGCAGCAGGGAGTATGAACTGGTGGAAGTGGAGTAAACGATCCTTAAACGGATTTTCGCACGGCATTGTCCTGAAAATGAAAATAGTCAGGGCGGTGCCGTGACTGCGTATATTCAAACATAATGCCGTCGCTGTTGTAGGTATAGCTGCTGACTACCGCCATGCAGTTGTAATCCTCCGCGTTCAGTTCAAGATATTTCTCATCGATCTCGGTCATCTTTTCAACCGTCATGATCCTGCGGCTGTTTACGATCGTCATATGAAGTTCATTTTCAAGGTATTGATAGATGGAGTTTTCAGCGATCTCCTTTGAAAGCCCGGGCGTACATTCCTTTAAAAAATAGTTGTGGTTGAGGATCAGCGGCATCTCATCGAGGTAGTGCAGGCGTTGGATATAGTAGATCCCGGAGCCCGCAGGAAAGCCCGTCCGCTGCGAGAGCTTTTCGTCCGCCGTGATCTCGGTAAACAGAAGGACCTCCGTGCGGGGGACCTGGCCGTTTCGGATGGCGGATTCACGGAAGGTCTCGATCTCGCCCAGCGTAAAGGCAGCCTGCCCGATGGGGCGGTATATATTGCGGACGCCCTTGCCCTGCATGGTCTGCACGTATCCGTCGGCGACGAGACGGCTGATGGCCCGGCGGACAGTGTTTCTGGAACAGCCGTAAGTCCGGATCAGGGAGTTTTCCGAGGGCAGAAGTTCCTGATAGGGAAAAACATCCTGCTCGATCTTCTGTTTTAAATCTTTGTAAATATCTTCATAAATACTTTTAGGCATGTCGTTGCTGCGTCCGGGCGCATCTGTCCGGAGGTCCTTTCTTTTTATATGCTTTATGAACTTTTGTGTCTTTTCTGTGTTATGATTTTAAGAAAAAATCTATCTTACCATACCAGTATAAATCCCGCCATACAAAAAATCAACAACTTGTTCAAACAAATTTTGAAAAAGTTGTTGACATGTTTAAACAAGTGTGATATAAAAATAGTATAACATGTTTAAACAAGTTTTGCCGGCAAAATGTGTCAGAACAAAGATGATCAAAGATCAGGAAAAAGATGGAGGTATGAAGATGGGTAAGTACGAAGCGGATGCAAGGCAGCTGCTGAAACTCGTCGGCGGGAAAGAAAATATTGCGGCAGTTTCACACTGTATGACAAGGATGCGTTTTGCGCTGGCGGAGCCGGGGAAGGCAGATGTCGCCGCCATTGAAAAGATGAAAGTGGTGAAGGGAAGCTTTACCCAGTCGGGACAGTTTCAGGTCATCATCGGCAATACGGTGGCTGATTTTTACAATGATTTTGTGGCTGCGGCGGGGATAGAAGGAGTTTCCAAAGACGCGGTGAAACAGGCGGCGAAGAAAAACCAGAATGTGCTGCAGCGGATCGTGACGGCGCTTGCGGAGATATTCGCGCCGCTGATCCCGGCGATCATCACCGGGGGACTGATTTTGGGATTCAGGAACTGTATTGACAGTCTGTATCTTTTTGAAAACGGAACGAAGACGCTCTGCGATATCAGCCAGTTCTGGGCGGGGATAGACAGCTTTCTGTGGCTGATCGGCGAGGCGGTGTTCCACATGCTGCCTGTGGGGATCTGCTGGTCCGTCACTAAGAAGATGGGCACTACACAGATGCTGGGCATTGTTCTCGGCCTGACGCTGGTATCCGGACAGCTTTTGAATGCCTACGCGGTGGCGGGAACGGCGGCGGCGGATATCCCCAAATGGGACTTCGGGTTTATCCAGGTGAATATGATCGGTTATCAGGCGCAGGTGATCCCGGCGATCCTGGCGGCATTTACGCTTGTCTATCTGGAGAAGTTTTTCAGAAAGATAACGCCGCAGGTGGTCTCCATGATCGTCGTCCCGTTCTGCAGCCTTGTGCTGGCGGTAATGGCGTCACACTTTGTGCTGGGACCAATCGGCTGGAAGATCGGCTCCGTCATTTCGGCGGTGGTATATGCGGGGATCACCGGACCGGTTAAGGTGATATTCGGCGCGGTATTCGGAACGGTCTATGCGCCTCTTGTCATCACGGGACTGCACCATATGTCCAACGCCATCGATCTGCAGCTCATTGCGGATTACGGCGGAACAATGCTGTGGCCGATGATCGCGCTCTCCAATATCGCACAGGGCTCCGCGGTGATGGGTATGGCAGCTTTGCAGAAAAAGAACGCGCAGGCACAGGAAGTAAATATTCCGGCGGGCATTTCCTGCTATCTCGGTGTGACGGAACCGGCGATCTTCGGTGTAAACTTAAAGCACGGGTTTCCTTTTATCAGCGGTATGATCGGCTCGGGCATCGCGGCAGTCATCTGCGTGGCGACTTCCACGACGGCAAATGCGATCGGCGTGGGCGGCCTGCCGGGGATTCTTTCCATCCAGCCGGACAGCATGGCGAGCTTTGCGATCTGTATGGCGGTTGCCATCGCGGTGCCGTTTGTGCTTACGGTCATGATCGGGAAGAAGAAATTGTCGCCCGAGGATATAGACGGTATGGAAAAAGAGGAGGAAGCCGCAGAAGGAGAGAAGGCGGCGGAAGCAAAAGCGGCAGATATGCCGGGAGAACTGAACGCTTTTTTGACAGGGGATGTGATCCCGCTGGAAGAAGTAAAAGACGGTGTTTTTTCGGCGAAGGTGATGGGCGACGGATTTGCGATCCTGCCTGAAACAGAAACTTTATATGCGCCGGCGGATGCGGAGGTGACGGTGCTGATGGAAGATTCCCGTCATGCCTGCGGCCTGAAGCTGGCGAACGATATGGAAATTCTCTTACATATCGGCCTTGACACGGTGGATATGAAGGGGGACGGATTTGAATATCTGGTATCTCCGGGACAGCATGTGAAAGCGGGCGATGCATTGATCCGCTTTGACAGGGATAAGATAAAAGCGGCGGGACACCGCGATGTGACGGTATGTGTTGTCACAGAGGAAGGAAATGCCGGGAATATCCGGTTTATGACAGGAATGCATGCGGTGGAAAAAGAGACAGTTGTAGCGGTATTTGAATGAGGAACAGCGGGAGCTGTTTACGACAGCAGAGTATAATTCGGGCGGAAAAGATGTGCTGAACAACATGTATGTAAGATCGGGACGGGAGTTTTATTATGACGGATTTTAAAAATAAAGTGGTATACCAGATCTATCCGAAATCTTTTCAGGATTCTGACGGAGACGGCCTGGGAGATCTGCGGGGGATCATGGAAAGACTGGATTACCTGGAAGAACTGGGGATTGATTATCTTTGGCTTACGCCGGTGTTTTGTTCGCCGCAGAATGACAACGGTTATGATGTCGCGGATTACTGCAATATAGACCCGAGGTTCGGGACGATGCGGGATCTGGAGGATGTGATCGCGGAAGGGGAAAAAAGAGGGATCGGTGTGATGCTGGATATGGTATTCAACCATACTTCCACAAGCCATGAGTGGTTTCAGAAAGCCTTAAGAGGTGAGAAAAGATATCAGGATTACTATATCTTTAAAGAGGGGGACGCGGATAAGATCCCCACAAACTGGGAATCGAAATTCGGCGGTCCCACATGGGAGTATGTGCCGTCGCTCGGCAAATGGTATCTCCATCTTTTCGATGTGACACAGGCGGACCTAAACTGGGATAATCCCGAAGTGCGGGAAGAACTGAAAAAAGTGATCCGCTTCTGGAAGGAAAAGGGTGTAAAGGGATTCCGGTTTGATGTGGTGAACCTGATCTCCAAACCGGAAGTGTTTGAGGATGATCCTGAAGGCGACGGCAGGAGATTCTATACGGACGGCCCCCATATCCATGAATACCTGAAGGAACTTGTGAAGGATACCGGAATCGGGGATATGGTGACGGTGGGGGAGATGTCGTCGACATCCCTGCAGGACTGCATCCGCTATTCCGCTCCGCAGGAAAGGGAGCTGTCCATGTGTTTCAGTTTCCACCATCTGAAAGTCGATTACAGAGACGGAAACAAGTGGGAGCTCATGGAGCCGGACAGGCGGGCGCTGAAAGATCTGTTTGAAAAGTGGCAGGTGCAGATGCAGGACGGGGACGGATGGAACGCGTTATTCTGGTGCAACCACGACCAGCCGAGGATCGTATCAAGGCTCGGAAATGAGGGAAGGTACTGGAAGGAGTCGGCGAAGATGCTTGCGACATGCATCCATCTGATGCGGGGGACGCCCTATATTTATCAGGGGGAGGAACTCGGCATGACCAACCCGCACTATCAGGAGATATCGCAGTACCGGGATGTGGAAAGCCTGAATTACTATGAGATCCTCTTAAAACAGGGAAAAACCGAAAAAGAGGCGCTCGAAATACTGGCGGCAAGGTCGAGGGATAACGCGCGGACGCCGATGCAGTGGTCCGGTGAAAAAAACGCCGGATTTACGAAAGGGACTCCATGGATAGAACCTGCGGAAAACTATGAAACGATCAATGTCAGGGCTGAGGTGGGGGATGAGGCTTCCGTTTTATCCTACTATAAAAAACTGATCGCTCTGAGAAAGAGCAGTAAGGTTATATCTGAAGGCAAAATCACATTTTTGGAGAAGGAAAATGAAAGAATCCTTGCATACCGGAGGGACTGTGAAGGCAGCAGCATTGCGGTATTCAACAATTTGACCGCTGAAGAAACGGAGGCTGCGGCAGACGGCACATGGGCAGGGTACCGGAAGATCCTCGGCAACTATGAAGATGGTGAGGCCGGGACGGATGTGATCCGGTTGAGGCCCTATGAGAGCATTGTTCTGGAAAGGAATATGTGATCCGGCCGGCGGATGAAAAAATATCCGGCGATGTATAAGGTATATAAAAGGTAAATAAAATGAGAAAAGATCCGCGGGGGCAATGCCTTTTCGCGGATCTTTTGACGGAGATGGAGAGATTTGAACTCTCGCGCCGGTTGCCCGACCTACCGCATTTCGAGTGCGGACCCTTCAGCCACTTGGGTACATCTCCAAAAGCTGTAACTATTATAACGGCTTAAGGCGAAACAGTCAAATAATATTTTGCACGAAATTTATACGGAAATTTCGGCAGAATAAAATCTTGTGATAGAAGCAAAAATATACTATAATGTAGCTTAAGCCTACATAGCGGTTGTCGTCCTGATTTATCAGCCTGTTTTAGCAGGCTGGCGGGAGCTGACGGAAAAATATTTTGCGGGTGATTGGGAAAATAGCAAGAATAACAGTATGAAGGAGGAAATCTAATGAAACGAATCGGTATGCTTACCAGCGGTGGAGATTGTCAGGCGTTGAACGCGGCAATGAGAGGCGTGGTAAAAAGTTTATCCTACAGCGGAGAGCCTGTGGAGATCTATGGCTTTTTAGAGGGCTACAAGGGACTGATCTACGGCAATTTCAGAATGCTCACAGGGGCGGACTTCTCCGGTATCCTGACAAAGGGCGGCACGATCCTTGGCAGTTCCAGAACTCCCTTTAAACTGATGAGGGAGCCGGATGAGAACGGGTTGGACAAGGTGGAGGCCATGAAGCAGAATTACTATAAGCTTCGCCTGGACTGTCTTGTGATCCTGGGCGGCAACGGAACCCATAAGACGGCAAATATGCTGCGCGAGGAAGGGCTGAATATCGTGACACTTCCGAAGACTATCGACAATGATCTCTGGGGTACGGATATGACATTCGGGTTCCAGAGCGCGGTGAACATCGCGACGGACTGCATCGACTGCATACATACTACGGCAGCTTCCCACGGGCGGGTATTTATCGTGGAAGTTATGGGACATAAAGTCGGCTATCTGACACTGAATGCAGGTATGGCGGGCGGAGCAGATATCATCCTGATCCCTGAGATCCCTTATGATATTAAGAAGGTTGTGGAAGCGATCAACAAGCGTTCCGAGAGAGGAAGCAAGTTTACGATCCTGGCAGTGGCGGAAGGCGCTATCTCCAAAGAAGATGCGGCGCTCTCCAAGAAAGAATACAAAAAGAAAATGGCAGAATATCCGTATCCTTCTGTCTCCTATGAGATCGCTGAGAAGATTCAGAAAAAGACCGGTCTGGATGTACGTGTCACAGTGCCGGGCCACACGCAGAGAGGCGGAAGCCCCTGCCCTTACGACCGTGTATTTGCAAGCCGTCTCGGCGCGCAGGCAGGCCGCATGATCTTAAACGGCGAATACGGCTTCATGGTGGGCTACAAGAACCGTGAGATCGTAAAGGTTCCTCTGGAAGATGTTGCAGGCAAGCTGAAAATGGTTGAGCCGGATTCCGATATCATTCAGGAGGCAAAACTGTTAGGTATCAGCTTCGGCGATTAAGATCTGAGAAGAGGTTCATGATAAATGCTATTAGGTTGATGGGAGCGGACGCCTTGAGGATTTTATGATTTTCACGGCTGGTTGAGATAGTAACTTAATGGTGTTTGTTGAGGATAGAAATTGCAGGAAGAGTCCCGCAGCCGCAGAGGGTGGCTGCGGGATTTTCAAGACAGCAGATAATCTGGATATCTGCGGAACTGAAAAACAGCAGAGATCCGGACAGCGCACAAGACGATTTACAGACGCATAGCGGCTGGAAATTGTCTTCCGCTCAAGTGCGCTGGGAGGATATCTGCGGAACTGGAATGGAGAAGAGACAGATGTCATATACAGCGCTCTACCGTAAATTCCGTCCCTTATGTTTCGAGGACGTAAAGGGGCAGGAACATATTGTCACAACGCTGAAAAACCAGATCAGGGCGGACCGGATCGGCCATGCCTACCTGTTTACGGGGACAAGGGGTACCGGAAAGACGACGATCGCAAAGATCCTGGCGAGGGCGGTGAACTGTGAAAATCCCGTGGACGGCAGTCCCTGCGGGGAATGTGCCGCCTGCAAAAGCATTCTGGCGGGGACCGGCATGAATGTGATCGAGATGGATGCGGCATCCAACAACGGTGTGGATGATGTGCGGGATATCGTGGAGGACATTTCTTATTCTCCGGCTGAGGGAAAATATAAGGTTTACATCATAGATGAAGTGCATATGCTCTCCACGGCGGCGTTCAACGCGCTTCTTAAGACGCTGGAGGAGCCCCCTTCCTATGTGATCTTTATCCTGGCGACGACGGAAGTGCATAAGATACCGATCACGATACTGTCCCGCTGCCAGCGGTATGATTTTAAGAGAATCTCCATTGAGACGATCGCGGACAGGCTCAGGGAACTGATGGAGAAGGAAGGGGTGCAGGTGCAGGAGCGGGCGCTCCGCTATATCGCCAAAACAGCCGACGGTTCCATGCGTGATGCACTGAGCCTCCTGGAGCGGTGCATTGCATTTTATTACGGACAGGAACTGACCTATGACAGGGCGCTCGAGGTGCTGGGGGCCGTAGATACGGATGTGTTCAGCGGATTGCTCCGCAAAGTTCTGGCACAGGATGTGCCGGGCTGTATCGCCCTGCTGGAGGAAGTGATCATGCAGGGGCGGGAACTTGTGCAGTTTGTGGCGGATCTTACATGGTATCTGCGGAACCTCCTGCTGCTGAAAACCTCGGATGCGGGAGATATGGAGGATGTGATAGACGTTTCTTCCGACAACCTGAAAAAGCTGAAGGAAGAAGCGCAGATGGCGGACATGGAGACGATCATGCGCTATATCCGGGTGCTTTCCGAACTTTCCGGGCAGCTCCGCCTCTCGGTGCAGAAACGGATCATGATCGAGATGACGCTGATCAAACTCTGCCGCCCCCAGATGGAGACCGACACGGAATCCTTGTCCGACAGGATCAGGACATTGGAGCGCAAAATGGAAAACGGGATTCCGGTGCAGAGCGTGCAGGCTCCGGCATCCGGAAGCGCGGCACAGAACGGCACGACAGGAAGTGACACAAATGTCAGAAAGGCGCCCCTTCCGGCGGCGATTCCCGAAGATATCAGACAGATCGTGGAGAGATGGGGAAGCCTGTTAAATCATATCGGACAGCCGATGAAAACCTATCTGCGCAGTGCAAGGCTGAGCATGGATAACGAGAATCGGCTGCTTTTGGTCGTTTCGGACAGCACACACTATGACTGGCTCTCCACGCAGGGACACAAAACGGAGCTGGAGGAAAGCATTTCCGGCATGATCGGAAAACAGATAGAGGTGCGGCTGGAACTGGAGGCGGATGAGAGCAGGATGGATATGAATTATCCCGATCTGGGGGAGATTATCCATATGGAGATCGAGGAGGAGTAGAGAGGAGGCGGACGCAGCGGGCGTGAAAATGGCTTCCATTCTCCGATGGAGATAATCTGCCGTTAGAATGGACTTTCCGCAAGAGCTGTGATATAGTTATGTTGTGGCAGATAGTCTGCAGCAGACACTGGAAGATTGACAGTGTATCATAAGAAATTGTAAAAGCGGCCAGATGGAGGAGCAGATATGGCAAAGAGAGGCGGCTATCCGGGCGGCATGATGGGAATGCCCGGAAATATGAACAATCTGATGAAGCAGGCGCAGAGGATGCAGCGCCAGCTGGAGGAGAACCAGAAAGAGCTGGAGACAAAGGAATTTACGGCGAAGGCGGGCGGCGGCGCCGTGGAGGTAACTGTTACCGGAAAGAAGGAGATCACAAAGATCAAGCTTTCGGAGGAAGCGGTGGACCCGGAGGATATCGAGACATTGGAAGATATGATCATGGCGGCGGTAAACGAAGCGCTGAAACAGGCGGATGCGGCGAACAGTGAACTGATGGGCAAGATGACGGGAGGCCTGCCTTTCTGATGGAACTGTACAGTGGTCATATCAATAAACTGATCGAAGAACTGGCGTCCCTTCCGGGTATCGGGGAAAAATCGGCGCAGCGGCTGGCGTTTTATATCATCAATATGCCGAAGGACCGTGTGGACCGGATGGCAAAGACGCTCGTGGAGGCGAGGGACAATGTCCGCTACTGTGAGGAGTGCTATACGCTGACGGACCGGGAGAAATGTCCGGTCTGCGAGAATCCGCACAGGAACCACAGGCTCATTATGGTGGTGGAGAATCCCAGAGATCTGGCGGCGTACGAGAAAACCGGGAAATACGAGGGCGTCTATCATGTGCTCCACGGCTGTATCTCCCCGATGCTCGGGATCGGGCCGGGGGATATCAGGCTGAAGGAACTGATGGTACGGCTGGAGGGCGATATAGAGGAAGTGATCATCGCGACAAATTCCTCTCTGGAAGGGGAGACCACGGCGATGTATATCAGTAAACTTGTGAAGCCCACAGGGATCAAGGTGACGAGGATCGCCAGCGGCGTGCCGGTGGGCGGTGATCTGGAAAATATCGATGAGGTGACGTTGCTGCGCGCCCTGGAGGGCAGAGTGGAACTGTGAGCGGCGGACATGGAAAAATGAAGTGAGCGGCATACGAATAACAGGAGGATGAGATGAGCCTTACAAAAAAAGTTTTCGGGACGGACAAAAAGAGCAGGAAAGCGATATATGAGTATCAGATCCAGAATAAAAACGGCATGTGCGTAAAGATCCTGAATTACGGCGGGATCATCCGGGAACTCTGGGTGCCGGACAGGGACGGAAAGAGGGCCGATGTGGTTCTGGGCCATGACGATCTGATGCCCTACTGTGAGAATCCGGGCTTTCTGGGCGCCGCGGTGGGACCGAGCGCAAACCGGATCGGCGGGGCAAAGTTTATGATCGACGGCGCGGAATATCGGATACCGGTCAATGAGAATGAAAACAATCTGCACAGTGATAAGGAAAACGGTTATCATGTGAGGGTGTTTGACGTGGAGGAAGGCCGGAACAGCATCAGGCTGTCCCTGGAGGATGAGGACGGCGCTATGGGCTTCCCCGGCAATAAAAAACTGGAGATGACCTATACGGTGACGGAGGAGAATGAACTGAGGCTCGATTACCATTTCACCAGCGATAAGCGGACCGTCTTAAACCCTACAAACCACAGTTACTTTAATCTGAGGGGACAGGACGGAGGCAGTATCGAGGATCATGTGCTCTGGCTGAAGGCATCCCGCTATACGCCCACAGCGGCAGGTTCCATTCCCACCGGGGAGATCGCTCCCGTGGCGGGAACGCCTATGGATTTCACAAAGGCAAAGACGATCGGAGAGGAGATCGGCGCGGATTTTGAACAGCTTCAGATCGGTGGAGGTTATGACCACAACTGGGTGCTGGATGATGTGGACGGACAGCTTCAGCTCGTGGCAAAAGTCACGGCGCCCGGAACGAGCAGAGTGATGAAAGTCTATACGACCCTGCCGGGGATCCAGTTCTACGCAGGAAACTTTATCGGAGAACAGGACGGCAAATCGGGCGTTAAATACCATGACAGATGCGGACTGGCTCTGGAGACGCAGTTCTTCCCGGATTCGATCCATAAAGATAATTTCCCGGATGTGGTGTTCGGGCCGGACAGACAGTACATATCCAGCACGGTATATAAGTTCTGCAATGCCTGAGCGAGAGCGAATATAAAAAATATAAATATTACAAAGGATATGGTGATCGCCATATCCTTTTTTCGGGTAACAGTTCAGTCACGATGTCATTAAGTTGGCACCTTAGCCAGCTGCGGAAATAATAAAATCCTCAAGGAGCCCCTTAAAAAGCGTCGGCACTTAGCGAGGTGTTTTCGAGCTTAGTACCGCTACGCTTTTTACGGAGCGAGAGCGTGGCGACGGAGGATTTTATTATTTTTGCGGCGTCCGGCTCTGTCATAGATGGCTTTGCAGAAAAAATTTGAATAAGGTATGGTGATGTGCTATGATTAGAAAAGCCATCGGCCCGGGCGCTTTACCCGCGGCACGGCTGCAGATGAGAAAAGGTGGAACTATGTTCAAAAAAAAGGAAAAGCCGGAAGGCCCGAAAAGAGAACATTATTCGGACAGGATCGTCAAATATCGGCTTCACAGGTTATATCAGGGTGCGCTTATTATAGTGCTCATGGCAGCGGTGGCGGCTGCAGTCTGGATTACTCAGAAAAACAGGGTTTATACAGAATATACGACGACGGGCAGCTATGAGAGAAATGTATCTTCCAGCGCAAAGACCATCGCTCTCGGGGATTATATTCTGACATACAGCAATGACGGCGCAAGCTGTTTTGATGCAAAGGGAAAGGTGATCTGGAATGAAACCTATGAGATGCAGGATCCGATCGTCGCGGTCTGCAACACGACGATCGCCTTCGGGGATTACAACGGAAGAAATATCTATGTGATGAACAGTCAGGGCATTTTAGGAGAAATAGCGACCAATATGCCGATCCGGGCGCTCGCGGTGGCGGAGAACGGCGTGGTCGCGGCAGTGCTGGATGATTCGGATATCACATGGATCTACCTCTACAACAGCAAGGGGGAGATAGCGATCCGATTTAAGACGACCATGAGCCAGTTCGGCTATCCGATCAATATATCCCTCTCGCCAAACAGCAATCTTGCCATGGTATCTTATATCTCCGAGGAGGAGGGGGCGGTAAAATCCAGCGTGGCTTTTTACAATTTCGGGGAAGTCGGGCAAAACGAGGTGGATAATTACATGAGCGGCTATAACTATCCGTCGGTGGTCCCCTACGTGCGCTTTATGACTTCCGAGCTGGCGTTTGCGGTGGCGGACGACAGGCTGGCGTTTTACGAGGGAGCCCAGAAGCCTGTGAGCAAATCGGAAGTGATGCTGGAGGAGGAGGTGCGCTCGGTCTACCACAATGAAACATATGTGGCGCTGGTGTCATATGACACGACGGGAAGCAGTAAATATATGATAAACGTCTATGACAGCACCGGGAAAAACTGCTTAAGCCAGGGGTTTGATACGGAGTACCGGAATGTGGTCCTGAAAGGGGAAAACATTTATATTTACGGAGAAGCGGAATGCTGTATCTACAGCTTTTCCGGCGTGGAGAAATTCAACGGGACGATGGATAAGAGCATCAGCCTTCTGCTGCCCGGGGATTCCGTCAGGAAATTTACGCTGGTGAGTCAGGATTCCATTGATGAGATAGAATTGAATTAAAGGAAGAACAGAGTAACATGTATATTGTTTTGGGAATTGTGATATTGATCTACATATGGAGGATCGTTGGCGGCTCGCGCAACGGGCTGATCGATGAGGTGGGCGCGCTGGCGGATACGGTCATCGTTTCCGCTATGGTGGTGTCAGGGATCGTCGTGATCGAGTCCGTGCTGGGGAAAAACCTGATCGGCTTTCTGGTGTCAGGGATCATCCTGTTAGTCATCCTGATCGCAAGAAAGCTGATCCGGATGGTTTTCTGCTCTCTGGGGCTGATCGCCAAACTGCCGCTTTTAAACTGGTTGAATAAGTTTCTGGGAACACTGGCCGGCGTGATCGAGGCGACGGTGGTGATCTGGGTGGGCTTTGCCGTGATATCCTGTCTGAATATCCCGATAAACGGTCGGCCGCTGATCACGCTGATCACTGCAAACAGATTTCTGGATTTTTTATACCGGCACAATATGCTTTATAACTTTATACAGCGGATCATAGGAATATTTTTATGAGCAGGATCTTATTATTGGAGGATGACGCCGCCCTGGTGGATGGGTTGCAGTATGCTCTCACAAAAAATGGATATGAGATAGAGGTTGCCGGCAGCGTCAGGGAGGCAAAGGAATGTCTGAAACAGAGATTTGACCTGTTGCTGCTGGATGTGGCGCTTCCCGACGGGACAGGCTTCGAGATATGTGAAGCCGTGCGCGGGGAGGGAAGCCATGTGCCGATCCTTTTTCTGACGGCGGCGGACGACGAGATGAGCGTTGTCAGGGGACTCGACGGGGGCGGGGACGATTATGTGACAAAGCCTTTCAGGCTGGGGGAACTTTGTTCCAGGATCCATGCGCTGCTTCGCCGGGCGGGGCTTTCTGGTAAGGAGAGAAACCTGCTGCAGTCTGGAGAGATCACGATAGAACTGGATAAGGGGCGGGTGCTGCGCGGCGGCAGTATATTGGAGCTGACAGGGGCGGAATACCGCCTGCTCTGTCTGCTGATCCGAAATGAAGGCATTGTCGTGACCAGAAATATGATCCTGGAGGAACTCTGGGACAGCGGCGGCAACTTTGTGGATGACAATACGCTTTCCGTCTATATCAGGCGGCTGAGGGAAAAGATAGAGGAAGATCCGTCCAGCCCAAGACGCCTGACGACGGTGAGAGGCTTCGGATATCGATGGAATGAGGTGGAAATGTGATGTTTTGGAAAGAAAAGCATACCGGGATTTTTCTGGCGCAGATATGCTGCATATTTGCTCTGGCGGCAGCGGCCGGGCTGCTGCTGACGGAATTCAGGGAGAACAGGATGCGGGATATGCTGTTTCGGCATGATGCGGCGATCGCCTCTTTCCTGCTGGAACAGGGGATGGAGAAAGAGGTGGCGGCAAGGGCGGTGCTGTCCGAAAAACCCCTTGCATCGGGAGAACAGCTTTTATATCAGGCCGGTATGTCGGAAAATACGGATGTCCGTTTTATGCCGGAGGTTTATCGGTTTTGTGCCGCGGAAAGAACGATCGTCTCTTTGTGCGGCGCATTGCTTTTTATGCTGATCTTTGCGAGTGTTTTCCGATACCTGAAAAAAAGAGACGACATATACAGGAGGGCAATCGACATAGTGGAAAACTATGCGGATAACGATTTTTCCGTGAAACTGCCGGAACTTCATGACGGTACATTGTACCAGCTGTTTTCCAGCATCAATACGATGGCTGCTATGCTGAAAACAAAACATGAGACGGAAAATCAGGTGAAAGAATTTTTAAAAAATACGATTTCGGATATTTCCCACCAGTTGAAGACACCGTTGGCGGCGCTGTCCATGTATCAGGAGATCATGATAAGCGAGGCGGACAGAACCGAAATGGTCATTGCTTTCGCAAAAAAATCAGAGGCGGCATTGATGAGGATGGAGGGACTGATCAGATTCCTCTTGAAGCTCGCCAGGCTGGATGCGGGAAATGTTTCCTTTTCCAGGAAGCTTTTCGACGCGTCGGAGCTTGTCATGCAGGCGCTGGAAGAACTGGAGGAAAGGGCAAAGAAGGAAAACAAGAAAATAATCCTGTCCGGGGAAGAGAAGGCGAAAGTATGGTGTGATATGGAATGGAGCAGGGAAGCACTCGGCAATATCGTGAAAAACGCGTTGGATCATACGGAGGAGGGAGATGTGATCACCATATCATGGGAACAGACGCCTCTTATGACGCGCTTTACGGTGAAAGATACGGGCGAGGGGATACCGGAAGAGGATATCCACCATATTTTCAAGAGGTTTTACAGAAGTAAGAACAGCAGGCCAAACCAGGGCATAGGGCTGGGGCTTTCCCTTGCCAGATCCATCGTGGAAGGACAGGGGGGAGCGGTCAGCGCAGAGAGTGAGAAGGGGAAAGGGAGCACATTTTTGATTTCTTTTTTGGTGTGAGGATAAGGGGAGTTGCTGGTTGAGGTGCTGATGAAAGGATATTGTGGGAGGAAGCTTACAAAATCGTAAGGTGAAATTCATCCGGCTGTAAGATGAGTTTTGTATTCTATGTGGAAGAGGGGGAAGTAAGAGCCCGATTCAAAGTTCCGTGCCGGAAATATATGATAGAGCCGCGCATGGGAGGAAAGGATGGTATATGGAGATTTTGAGGGTACAAAACTTATGTAAAACCTATGGCGCCGGGGAAAACGCGGTGAGAGCATTGAGAGATGTCTCTTTTTCCATGGAGAAGGGAGAGTTCGCGGCGGTGGTGGGCGCTTCCGGTTCCGGCAAAAGTACGCTGCTAAACTGTATCGGCGGCTTGGATTCTGCGACCGCCGGCAGTATTTGGCTGAACGGCGAAAATTTTCTGCTGATGAAGGAGCAGCAGCGCACGATCTTCCGCAGAAGAAATATCGGTTTTGTGTTCCAGTCTTTTCAGTTGATCCCCGAACTGAATGTGGAACAGAATATCATCTTTCCGCTGCTGCTGGACGGCAAGAAGCCCGAGAAAGGAGTAGTGGATGAACTTCTGGATACGCTGGGGCTCACAGAGCGCAGGAAACATCTGCCAGGCCAGCTGTCGGGC
>ERZ808028.817-NODE-817-length-22256-cov-9.267731_pt1 | contig 22256 bp, 15 predicted proteins | sample MGYA00380184_ERZ808028 | MGnify/ENA primary metagenome ERZ808028 (study PRJEB31490, sample SAMN06133397) | mouse gut metagenome | isolation source: J8_1 | host: mice | place: China: Chengdu | collected 2015-05 ...
ATGCCGTCCCGCTTTACCGTCAGGAGCAGGAGTTTGAACGTTACGGCCTGCATATACCAAGGCAGAACATGGCGAACGGGACAATCCAGTGCGCAGACAGATACCTTGCAGTTCTCTATGATTGTAGCCCAGCAAATTAAAGTTCCTATCTCCCGCACAAAAACGTCAAATTATAATCTCAGTTTTTAAACACTGTCTATAAAAGTGTGCTACAGGAGGCGGCACGTTTTCCTCTTGACCATCCCATGTCATTCCGATATAGTTTTTATGGAACAAAAAAAGAGAAAGAACAGCCCCTTCCACAGTTCGTTCTTTCTCTCGCATACCAGTGTGCCTGCCTTATACGGGATCATGTCCCTCTCATGAGGCTCCGGCACCACCGACATATATTATGATAAGAGAATATTCCCTGTTTTGCAAGCTAGTTCGTATAAAAAGTTCATCAAAGATCCTGTTCGATTCCTTTATGGCCGGATTCCGTTCGGAACTGCAGACCTGTCCCTGCTGTGGGGTAAAGGGATCCTGCCGCATCCATGCCTACTATGACCGCTCCCTGGTGGACTTTATAGGCGGCACCCAGGTCCGCCACAGCCTCTGCATCATGCGCCTTATCTGTACCTGTGGCCATACCCATGCCATCCTCCCGGACTTCATCATTCCCTACTCCGGCTACGGCCTGTTCTTCCTTCTACGTGTCCTGGCGGAGTATTTCCTGCGCCTTTCCACTGTGGAAAGGCTATGCGAACGCTTCGGCATCACCCTTTCCCAGCTGCGCCGGTGGCTGCAGCTCTTTCGGGTGCAGAAGGAAGATTGGCTCGGCGTGCTTTCCTCCATGGAGGTTTCCGGCCTTTCCTTCCTGAAGTCCCTGCTCACGCAGCCGGCTTATTCGGATTTCGCCTCCGCCTTTGTCCGCCGTTTTACAAAGTCTTTCCTCCAGTCCCATAAAAACCCGGCACTTTACTGCCAGCAGGTGTTCGGCCCCTGACCCTTTTTCCGTCGGCCACACGCCACGGGTATGGCTTCCCTCCCTTCTCTCCTGCATAATGGTGGAAAACCACCTAAGGAGGACATTTTTATGGACAACAACCCAAAAAAACTTTCGGACGCAGCCGCCATGGCACAGTTCCGCCTCGCTCTCATAGCGCCGGTCATCCATGGCCTTTATCCGGATGCGTCCAGGAACGCTTACTACCAGCGTATCACCGAAAAACCGCTTACCCTGCCTGACGGCTCGGTATTCCAGTACAGCCCAAAGACCCTCAGCAAATGGGTGTCCCTCTACCAGAACGGCGGCATCGACGCCCTCATGCCGCAGGAGCGTTCCGATAAGGGCTCCACCCGGGTGCTCCCGGACACGGCCATCGAGGAAATCTACCGCCTCAAGGAAGCCTTCCCACGACTGAACTCTACCCAGATCCACCGGCACCTCGTTGAAGAAGCCTTCATCCCTGCCACAGTCAGCGTCTGCGCCGTCCAGCGCTTCGTGAAGAAACATGACCTGAAATCAGCACGCAACCCAGGCATGCGGGACAGGAAGGCATTTGAAGAAGACGCCTTTGGGAAGATGTGGCAGGCAGATACCTGTTACCTGCCTTATATCACGGAGCACGGCCAGCGCAGGAGAGTCTACTGCATCATGATTATTGATGACCATTCCCGGTTTCTGGTGGGCGGCGGCCTCTTCTATAACGATAATGCCTATAACTTCCAGAAGGTGTTCAAGGACGCTGTGGCAGCCCATGGAATCCCGGCGAAGCTCTATGTCGATAATGGCTGCAGTTACTCGAATGAGCAGCTTTCCCTCATCTGCGGCTCCATCGGCACCGTACTTTTACACACAAAAATTCGTGATGGTGCTTCCAAAGCCAAAATAGAACGCCAGTTCAGAACGCTCAAGGAGACTTGGCTCTATACGCTGGATCTGGATTCCATCACCACGCTGGCACAGTTCAACCGGCTGCTTAAGGACTATATGCGCACCTACAATACATCTGTCCATTCCGGCATCGGCACAACGCCCATGGACCGCTACCAGCAGTCACGCTCCTCCATCCGGAGCCCTAAGTCCAGGGAGTGGCTGGAGGAATGTTTCCTGAACCGCATCACCAGGAAGGTGAACAAGGACTCTACCGTCTCCATCGACAAGGTGTCCTATGACGTTCCCATGCAGTTCATTTCTTCAAAAGTGGAGATCCGCTTCCTGCCAGACGACATGTCCAGTGCCTTCATCCTTTATGAGGGGGAACATTATCCCATACGGCCTACGGATAAAAACGAGAACTGCAGGACGAAACGCAATAACACGCCGTCCATCGATTATTCAAGGATTGGGGGTGAGAGCTGATGTTCCGTTCCTACTATGGGCTTTCCTTCAATCCCTTTGACAAACAGAACGCAAGAGAAAAGGACCGGTTCCTCTCAAAGGACATCTCGGAAATGACGTCCCGGCTGGACTACCTCAAGGACACAAGGGGAATCGGGCTGTTCACCGCACGCCCCGGCATGGGCAAGTCCTTCGCCCTGCGCTGCTTCGCAAAGTGCCTCAACCCCAACCTCTACCATATGGAGTACATCTGCCTCTCCACGGTCAGCGTCATGGAGTTCTACCGCCAGCTCTGCTCTGTTCTGGGGCTAGAGCCAAGGGGCGGCAAGCCTGGGATGTTCCGCGCCGTACAGGAGCAGATACTCTACCTCTACAAGGACAAGAAACAGCCCCTCCTCCTGGCAGTCGATGAGGCACAATACCTCTCCACCGGCATCCTGGAGGATATCAAGATGCTCATGAACTACGGGTATGACTCCCTGAACTGCTTCACGCTCATCCTCTGTGGGGAGCCCCACCTGAACAGCACCCTGAAAAAGCCCGTCCATGAGGCCCTGCGCCAGCGCATCACCGTACACTACAACTTTTCCGGTCTCTCAGACTCCGAAGTGGCGCAGTATATCCTCCACAAGATCGCCTGTGCCGGAGGCGCAGCCTCCATCATCGACCAGGCGGCGCTTTCTGCCGTCCACAGTCACTCCCAGGGGAGCCCCCGCCTGGTGGACAACCTGATGACCGACGCGCTGACTCTAGGGGCACAGATGGACAAGAAAGTGATCGATACGGATGTCATCCTGGCTTCTGTCAGCAGCCAGAATCTCGGATAGGAGGAATGGAACATGAATTATACCTGTATCCTGAAAAGCGGTTCCCGCAAGGAGACCTGGACGGGGCAGATCATCCTGCTGAGCACGGGGAACGGATGGTATGAAGCTGAGATCAATGGGCGGGGGACTTACTTCCACATCCTCGCCGGACGGCATAAATATGGGAACTACCTGTGCATCCCTAACCATGATGTAGGGTGCGAGCTCTCCGATTTCTCCGATATCTTTTGGAATGAAGAAAGGATCGGCTCCCTGATGCGGAAGGTGGATGCGGTGACTGTTGCCACTGGCCTGGTTCATCTTCCTGTTCTGGCCGACAAGCAGGGGAAAAACTAAATGCTTCATATAGGCCATGGGTCTCATGATAGGAACTATGGCCTTTTGCATTTCAGGCGGAAAGCAATACCGACAACAACGTGCAGCATTTGGGGCAGGATTGTGCATTTGCAGACGGCACTGCGCAGTCAATGGGATAATGGTCGGAAAAATAATTCGCTGTTTGCGTCTCCCTCAATTCGCTGTCCGACAAACAAGATGTCAAACACTCCTAAGACTTTCGGATATTTCTCATAAAGGTTCTCAATCTCAGCTCTCACGGCACGGTATTCCTCGTTTTCTCTGGGCAGCTTTGCCACGACAGAGCTGAGGTATTCATTGAATATATTGCTGTGGGCATCTACAAAGGTTTCAAATCTGAACGCATCAGACATTCTTCCTCACCTCCGATTTTTTCTTATCGTCCTTATTATAATACCCCAAAATCAGCAGTACAAATGTGCAAACTGGATTTACCGCTCCCTGTCCTCACTTTTTTTCTCTGCCGGCTTATCGTTCTGCTCTGGCTCATCATCAATAACAGCGTTGTCCTTTTCATTCAGATTCAGTTCGATATTGAGGGTGTTGAGCCTTTCCGTCTTTTCTTTCAGCTCATTTTCAAAGGCAAACGACTTCTTTACTTCCTCTTTTGCAGTTTCAAGCTGTGCAATGGTTTCCTCCTTTCTGGTCTTGGCGGCTTCCAGTCTGGCAGGGATTTTGGCAATCTCATTCTCAATTCTGGTGAGGTTGCCGAGGGCGTCCATGCCTAAATTCACCTTATATTTCCTCATTCCGCAGAGGTTTAAACAGTAGTGTGCATTGACGGTATCATAGAAAACCTCCATCTGAAAACCACGGTAGCTGCCGATTTCTATCGGCTGTGACATTGGATTTTCCTTGCAGATAGCTAAGAGCATCTCGCCTGCATCCGCCTTTTCTTTGTAGGTCACGCCGTTTAAGGTCATCGGGCAGAACTTATCCTCGCCCTGCGGCTTATGCTGACTGGCAATCTTGGCATCATTCTCATAGCCTATAATGCGTTCCTCATAGTCTTTAATCTCCTGTGGGTAGTGCTTTAATATCCTGTCCTCAAGGTCGTAATGCTCGGAAAGATAGCTCTGCTTCAAGACTTTGAGCTTCGCCACCTGCATATCCAAATCCATTTTTTCCTTGAAACGCTCATCTCCTGTGGCAAGCATTTTCACCTCCGCAAAGGAAAGAGCCACTTCGTCCACGTCCTCGGCAGAACGGACAGGGCTTTTGCTCGTCATTATCTGGCTGATAAATTTCTGCTTCCCCTCCACGAGCTGAAAGAGGTAGGCATCAAAGGTCTGTTCCGTCACATAGCGGTAGACTTCCACCTCTGGGAACATATTTCCCTGCCTTTCAATTCTACCCTGTCGTTGTTCCAGACATGACGGTTTCCACGGGCAGTCGAGATTATGAATTGCAATGAGCCTGTCTTGACAGTTCGTGCCTGCACCCATTTTCTGGGTAGAGCCGAACAGCACACGCACTTCACCGCTTCTAACCTTTGCAAACAGCTCTTTTTTTTGTGCATCAGTAGTCGCTTCATGGATAAAACGAACCTGTTCCGCAGGGATTCCACGCTGTATGAGTTTCTTCCTCATGTCATCATACACATTATCAAACTGGTCGGGTATCATTGCAAAAACATTTTCTCTGACTTCCTGCGTTTCTATTATCTTTTTATTGGTCGGTGTCGATAAATCACAAAAGACGAGCTGTGCCGCCTTTGTGTCGGCGTATCCCTCCCAGATACGGAACACATTGTCCACGCAGGCGTTGACTTTGCTGTTCGGGTCGTCTGGCAGCATCGGGTCAATCAATCTCTGGTCGAGTGCCAGTTTCCGCCCGTCATTCGTAATTTTGAGCATATTGTCAGATTGTGGCTTTACAAGCCTAGCCCTTACTTTCTCGGCTCGCTTGGCAAGCCCCGCCACCATCTCCGTCTGGATTTCGCTCGGCTTTGTCTTGATATTGTGGTAATTGACCTTTGGCACGGGCAGCTTTAACATATCGGCGGTCTGAATGTCCGCAACCTCACGGAACATCTGCATAAGCTCTGGCAGGTTATAGAACTTGGCAAACCTCGTCTTGGCTCGGTAATTCGTACCCTCTGGGGAAAGTTCCAAAGCCGTGACCGTTTCGCCAAACGTGGATGCCCAACTGTCAAAATGCTGCAACCCATTCCTTACAAGGGTGTCATACTGCAAGTACCGCTGCACGGAATACATCTCGACCATCGAGTTACTGATGGGCGTCCCCGTTGCAAAAATCACGCCACGGTTGCCCGTGATTTCATCCAGATAGCGGCATTTCATAAACAAATCACTCGACTTCTGGGCTTCGGTCTGGGCGATGCCGCCCACGTTCCGCATCTTGGTGTAAAGGTAAAGGTTCTTGTAAAAATGGCTCTCATCTATAAAGAGCCTGTCTATGCCCAATTCCTCGAAGTTTATCACGCTGTCTTTCCGCTTGGTGTCGTTTAATTTATCGAGCTTCGCCTTAATCGCTTTCCTCGTTTTCATGAGCTGCTTGACCGTGAACTGCTCCCCGTGGGATGCCTGCACGTCGTCAATGCCACGCTCTATATCGTCAAGCTGACGCATGAGCTGTTCCCTCTGGCGTTCCTCGCTGATGGGGATTTTCTCGAACTGACTATGCCCGATAATCACCGCATCGTAAGCCCCCGTCGCAATCCTGCCGCAGAACTTCTTGCGGTTTCCCGTTTCAAAATCCCGCTTGGTCGTGACAAGAATGTTAGCAGATGGGTAGAGCCGCAAATACTCCGACGCCCACTGCCCGACAAGATGATTCGGCACGACAAACATGGATTTCTGGCATAGCCCTAACCGTTTGCTTTCCTGCGCAGCGGCGACCATCTCAAAAGTCTTGCCCGCCCCCACTTTGTGTGCAAGAAGCGTATTGCCGCCGTAAAGGATATGGGCAATCGCATTAACTTGGTGCGGTCTTAGCTGAATCTCTGGGCTGATGCCGCCAAATGTGATATGGCTTCCGTCATACTCACGGGGGCGGATAGAGTTAAATGTGTCATTGTAGCAACGTACAAGCCTGTTCCTCCTCTCTGGGTCTTTCCAAATCCAATCTTGAAACGCCTGCTTTATCACCTCCTGCTTTGCCTGTGCCGCCGTGGTTTCCTTATGGTTCAGCACCGCTTTTTTATTGTTGTGTTCGTCATAAATATAGTCAAAAATGCGGGTGTCCCTCAAATTTAATGTGTCTTCTATAATACGGTAGGCACTTACCCGTTTCGTGCCGTAAGTGCTGTCCGCTTTGATATTTCCCACGTCGGAACTCTTATTCTCGATGAACCAGTCGCCGTTATATGCCGTATAGCGTACTCGCAGCCTGTCTGCCGCATAGCTTGACGGCGTCAAAAGCTCCATCATAAAATGCTGTATATCCTTCTGCGGTATCCATGTCGTACCCAGACGGACGGAGATTTCACTTGCGGGCAAATCCTTTGGGATAACCTTTTTAAGAGCAGCTACATTGACCGCAAGCTTTGGGTCTGACTTTGCCGCTATCTCTGCAATTTTCAGTTTCTCCCGCACATTCCCCGATAAATATTCGTCTGCGGTCACATACCTTGCAGGCTCACAAGACGGCACTTTGTAGATAACTCCCTGCAATTCCTTGATGATTTCTTCCTCCGACCTGCAGGTAAGCCGTGCCATATAAGATAAATCGACACGGGCTTTCTCCCCGATGGAGAGGGCGAGGGCTTCGCTGGCGGTTTCCACAAAGGTCACTTCTCGGTGGGGCTTTATCGTCCGCTTCGTGAACATATCCGCCTTGCGTTTGAATTTTCCCTCATCGTCAAGCACTTCAAGGGAACAAAGTAAAAAATAACTTTCATCTGCCGCAAAAGCAAGATAATTTCCTCTGCTGTTGATTAAACCATACTTTTTAGTAAAGGCATCATATAGGCGGTTTAGGTTTTCCTGCTCGGTCTGTATCATTTCCTCTGGGCAGTCGTCGGTCTGGTACTGGATGAGCTTTCTCACGCAGTCACGGATTTCCAACAGCCCCTTGATGCGGTTCTCCGCCGTCATGGATACGTTCGCAGGGGTCATTTCGTTATTTTCTCGGAAGTAGACCTTTCCTCCCACAAGGGCAAAAGAGAAGTTCCGCACGTTCGGGTCGGCGGGGATAGCTTTCTCCTGCTCGTCAGAAATACGGTCAACCTCATTTTCTATCTCTGGGATTTCGCCGTTTATCCGCTGCACGGCTACGTGGAGAAGCCCCGCAAGCGGCACGTCTGGATAGGCTTTGCAAACGCTGTCCATGCCGAACCTTGTGCTTTCTATCCTCATCTCGCCAAGCACCATCTCTGGATGCTGGACAAAGTAGCTGTTCATCGTGACGCCGTTCCCGTCTGTGTCGAGGTGTACCCACTCTGGCTCTATCTCTATCATGCGGTCACGTTTCTGCAAAATAAGGATGTCGCTCGTGACCTCTGTGCCTGCGTTTGCCCGAAACGTGTTGTCTGGCAAGCGGACAGCACCTAAAAGCTCGGCTCTCTGTGCGATATACTTCCGCACCTCTGGGCTTGTTTTGTCCATCGTCCCCTTAGAGGTGATGAACATCACAACGCCGCCTGAGCGCACCTTGTCCAGTGCCTTTGCGATAAAATAGTCGTGGATTAGGAACTTCTGGGCATTGTAGCGGCTGTCGTTGACTTTGAACTCCCCGAACGGGATGTTGCCAAGCACCACGTCAAAGTGATTGTCTGGGAGCTTCGTTTCCTCAAACCCCTCAATGGCGATGCTGGCTTTCTGGTAGAGCTGCTTTGCAATCCTGCCCGATAATGGGTCAATCTCAATGCCGTGCAGCTTTGATTTCTCCATGCTGTCGGGCAGCAATCCTAAAAAATTCCCCGTGCCGCAGGACGGCTCCAAGATGTTCCCCTGTGAAAATCCCAAACGGTCAAGTGCTTCGTACATTGCCTTGATGACAATAGGCGGAGTATAAAAAGCGGTCAGCGTGGATTCCATAGCGGCATGGTATTCCTCGTCGGAAAGTGCTGATTTTAATTCCTTATATTCATTTGCCCATGCTGCATTATTCCCGTCAAACGCCATCGACAGACCGCCCCAACCGACGTACTTTGCAAGGGTTTCCTGTTCTTCGGGCATGGCAAGGCGGTTTTCTATCTGAAGGTCGTGGAGAAGCCTTATTGCGGACATATTGTTGCGGAACTTTTCTTTTGCGCCGCCAACGCCTAACGTTTCATCGGTAATGCGGTAGTTATGGCGTTTGGCGGAGAGAGCAGGAGTGGACGGTTTCGCCGTAACGAGCGTTGTCCTCGTCTGCTCTTGCTCTGGCTCGTCAAAGCGTATCTTCTCTACAACAATGTCATAAGGCAGTCCATTCTCCACGGCGGCGTATTCCGCCACGGTTTCCATGGTCGGCTCTGCGGGGGATTCTGTTTTTTCTTCGGTCTGTATTTCTTTTCGTGCCTGTCTTTGCTGTTGTCTCTGTTCTTTTTCCTGCTCTAAAATCCTGCGGACATAGCCGACTTTCTCCACACGGTTTATCGGGAAACCTACGTTGTTCTGAAACGTGATGTCACGCATGGAAACTTCGCCGCTGATTTTTCCGACGCTTTCTATCATATAACGGCGGTTGTCAATGGAGAGTTCCTTTCCGATAAGGTCAGAGTTATCTTGCTTTTCTTCTGTTCCAGATGTGTCAGGCTTGAATCCCTGCTGTTCCTCACATTCCGTATGATTCAAAGTGTCGGCGTATTCCTGCGCTTCTTTCTCGGTAGGTTCTTTTCTTCTGTGAAACCAATCATCCTCGGCAGCCATTATCTCACCCAGACGCTTTTCATCTTCTGGGGTCAGCCCAGTGTGCCGTTCCAAGAACGGGATGAACCTATCACGCCCCAGACGCAAGGATTCCATTTTCTCTTGGTAGTAATCTTCCCCCTGCTGTTTCCATTCTGGAATAAAGGGGCAGTTGGGGGAGAGGGAATATTCATAGAAATTTCGGATATGGGCTACCAAATCCCCCTCGCCGTCCCCAATATCAAACCGTCCTTCGTAGTTAAATTCCTCGCCGTCTATAATGGCATGGATTTCAAAATCGGTCTTATGATACCAGCCGACATGGTTATCCTCGTTCTCCCTTTCACGGTGCTGTTTTTCATCCAAAACGCCGAGCAGTTTATTCCCCAAAGCGAAACTCAAATTTGTAAATCGGTCGTTCAACTCCTTGTCATAAAAGGCGGGATGTTCGGAAAATCCGACAGAAAGGGCAAGGCTGTCTGATTTTTCCTCGGTAGGTGTTCTCGTTTTTTGGTTCTCGGTAACCACTGTTTTTAAATGGTTGTTGGCAGAGTTTTCTTTTAGCTTTTCTTCAAAGTCAACTCGGCTAAACTCCTTTCCGAACAACGGGAACGCTGCATTTCGCAAGGACACAGCGTTCTCATCAAAGGCGATGACCTCATATTTGTCCGCCCCGATATACACCACGTCGCCCTCGTGGTAGAGGTAGCGGAGAGGATATAACTCTGTCAACTCCTGCGAGAAACGCCACGCATTGCTGCGGCTGTAAACATCGCCTGTCTTGCCCTGTACCAGTTTAAGAAAATCAAGAAGCTGCTGCATGGCAGCGGAGTCGGTGATAAGCTGTTCCATCTGTCCCTCGGTCACATCGGCAAGGTCGCTGCGCCCTACGTTTTCAAGCAAGGATTTTTCATAACCGTCCAAATCACGGATGAAATCGGAGAGCCGCAGGGCGAGCGTGTCCCGCTTGTCCGCAGGGGGCAACTCTCTTTTTTCCTCAATAAAACGCTGCCTTGCAAGTTTCTTTTGGGTGTCGATTTCATACTGTGGCGCAGACACGCTTTCCAGATAATCGGCGTAATGGTCTTTCTCTTTTGTATTGAGATAACGGTTATCCTTAATCAGCTCACGCAGGCGTTCTTCCGCTTTAGACCAACTCAACACAAGGTTGCGTTCAGTGGAAATGCCATCACGTTCAATGGCGATGCCCTTCCCGCTATACCACACATATCCTTCCGTGCCGTCTGAAAAGTCTACAAAGAACCCGCCCGTGCCGTATTCCCTTTTCAGAAAATCAATATTATTTTTTTTATCCCTCTGCTTCTGGAGCTGGTGGTAAATACGGTATTTCCCATTCGCAACGCTGTTCCCTTTTACAAGGACGGCGTCAATATCCTCCTGGGAAATGACAAAAGCAGAGGTTTTTTTATCCTCTGCTTCAGCTATCATTTCAATCTGTTCGTCTATGGTCGGGAGATTGGCGGCAACTTCTTCCTCGTTGGCAACGCTGCCCTCGGCAGGCTCTGCTGTCTGTGCCGTAGCCGTTTTTTCTTTCTGCCTGCCGCCGTCCGATTGTGGCTCTGGTTCTGAATTTTCTAATTGTAAATCAGTTCGCTCAAGATGACTTCCTCCGCTTGGCTGCGGATACTGTTCATCATGCCGAGCCACTGCATTGTGGCTTTCTCTTTCAATTCTTCCGTCACTCCCTGCTCTTTGGCGAGCTGTTTTGTCAAAATCTCCAGACGCTGCAATGCCGTCTGCTCGGTCTGGTACAAGTGTGCGTTCAACCTTCCTGTTGTCAGCAGGTTGAGGTATGTCACTTTTTTGTGGTTCTCTAAATAATCCCTGTGCATCAAAGCATATCTGCCAAGGGGAAGTTCTGGCTCTGTCGCTAATGTGAGGTCGGGAATGAGATAATCCCCCTGTCTGCTGTATGTGATTTCGTTCATTCTCTTTACTCCTTTCTTTCCCTGTCTTGCCTGTATCATACTGGTTTGGAAGATTTCCTGCAAATGTGCGGTTCTGCTTATTCGCTTCGATTTGCACATCTCGGATAGTCTGGGAGATTTCCCGCAATGCCATTTCTGAAATATCGCTGGTAACGATTCCAATAGCATTTAAAACCGCAGGTGTGTTGAAATTTACAATATCCGCAAATTCCTCTTTGTCAAAATAGGCGTCTGTTTCCAGACCGCAGCGGCGAAATAACATAAAAGCAACGCTTTTCGCCGCTAATTGCCTGTAAATAACTTCTATATTAAGGTCGTCAAATTCTTCTAAATAGCTGTCTTTCGTGTTTTCTTTTAGCTGTACAAGATAATCGGGCAGGTTATCCGATACGGCGTTTTCTGCTGTTTCCATCAAGACGGAAGCGAAGTCGCTGCACTTTGTTTCTCCGAACCTGCCCGATAATCTTTCTATGACTGGCTGCTCGTACCGCCTGTCCATCTGCCATATGGGAACTGGCTGACTGCCATAATAACCTGCGTGGGTGTCGGAAACATCAAAATAATATTTCAATGTGTTTCTTTGCCCCTTCGTGTCAAATACGACAATCGCTTTGCTGTTTTTGTTTACCCAACGTTTAAATAGTCTGTTCCATGTGCTGATTTCGGCTACGGCAGTCGCGTCCGGGCGTTGGGCATATATCAGAAGTTGTTCATCAAAGCGGCATTTGTAGTTATGGCAGGCTGAAGCCAGAAAGTTCTGCCAAACTTTCGTATTTCTTGTAATCTCAATGCCTGTACGCCGATACAGCTCGGTCATTAACTGATACTTTGCAGCCATCTGCGCTACACCTCCTAATCTTTAATTCTCATTTTTTGTGCTTACAGCCGGATTTGTATCACCTCCCAGAAATGTGATAACTTTGTTTGCCTTGACACTCTTTTGCAGGTCGTTGATAAGCGCAATATCCGCCACTGTGAGTCCCTGCATTGTTAGAATGTCATCCATCGTCATAGCGGCGATGGCTTTTTCATCGGTAAAGCCTGCGTCCAATACCTTGTTTAAGACTTTCACTACTTTGGGGTTGACTGCCATATTCCAATCCTCCTACAGTTATCGTTCGTTTTCTTTGTGCTTCGGGGCTTTCTGTGTGGACGGCGGCTCTTGCGGCTTCGGTACACAACTGTGCCCGTCCTTCTTCATACGCTCGGCAAACTCGCAGATATGGTAGAGATAACCGCCGACCTCGGTGTGGCATTCGTCAATAAAACGGCAGGTCTTTTCCGCCTTTTGCCCCCACTCATAAGTGATAATGATTTTGCCGCCGTCCGGGATGTGGAACTGCTCTTTATATTCAACGTCGATAAAGCGGATGCCTTTCTCGGCATTTTTCATATGCTTATCCAGCCATTCTTTCACATAACAGTAGCAGTAAAAGTTATAGTCGCCCTTTTTCGGGTTACATCGTAACAGGAAAGCATATTTGTCGGTATCCACACGGAAACCGTACTCGGTACAATAGCTGCCCTTAAAAGCACTTTCGGGATTTTTCCTTACAAAAGCCGCCATATCATGGCGGTTATGCAGAAGTCCCTTATCTTCACGTAAGGCATTGATAACCTCGTCCAAACTTGCCTTGAACTCGTCAGTTTTCAATTTCTTTTTAAAATCAAACCAAGACGTATAAAATCCATATCCAGAAGTGCGAAAATCACCTTGGAAATGACCAATAGACCCCGTCTGTTCCTCAAGCTGTATACTCTGGGAATAAGTATATTTCTGTTCAGCCTGTGACAAAGCCCGTATCTCCATTATCGTTCCTCCCTGCTTTTTGCTTTCTTCAATTTTTTCTGCGTCTGGATTTTGGCGAGGGCTTCTTTGGCCCAATCAGGCATTTTTTCTGGCTTGATTTCTCCAAGAATGTCGCTTCGTTCCCATCGGGCATATTTTCCCTCTGCCAGACACATGCCCATTACCGCCCGTCCCCTTCCGCCTATCGCACCATTTCCGCCCTCTGCCAGCACAAGTTGATAAACCGAATGTCTGTATTCATAACGATTGACCTCAGCATTGACGACAACCACCTTTCCCACAATACTTTTCCCCTTGTCATCGGGGATACAATCCTCTATGGTAAATGGTTTTAAATCACATTTATATTTTTCCTTCTCTGTCTGTGTAATCTTAACCTGTTCCTGTACACGATTCAGAAACTCCTGCATCGCCTCCAGATAATCGTCTGAAATAATTGCTTTCTCTGCCTGTGCCGCTGAAAATATATTGTCGTAGGTACAATAGCAAACTAAAAATGGGTATTCAGCCTTCTTATCAACACCGAAAACCACTTCTTTTGTACCAATATGAATACTCTGTTCCACTTCATAAGAATCTATCATCCTCTTTTCTTCATTTTCCATTTAGCCTATCCTTTCTTATTACCGTACACGTCCATTGCTACTTTTTTGTTTCTTGGCAGAGGGATAGTTGTAGGGCATATGACTCTCTGCCTGATAACGCTCGTTCATCTTTTTACGTGCCGACGATAGTTCGTTGCAATAATAGCCCCAAAAATAATTGTCGCCGCCTTTACAATACCAACATACATAGGGATTTGGAGCTTTGGGATTGTGACCGATAACTAATTCCATTTTCCCAACTGTACGGCTATCTATAATCTTATATCCCTGCTGAGAACGTACTTCCTTATTCACACATCCGCCTCCTGTCCCTTAGCATACCGCCGATAGGCTTTTTCCCCTGCCGTTCGTCTTGCCTGTACAGGCAGACTCCCCAAAAGTTCCGGGTATCGTGCCTGTAACCTTCGCCGTGTTCTGCTGACGCTCTCAAATCCCGGCAATCCGAGGGATTTGTGTCTTGCCATTATCTCGGCAAGGGGTATCTCCCCCGCATTTTCCAAACAGTCGTTACATAGCGCAAGGTATAACACCATGTCGTCATCCCTTGCGTCTTTGTTCTGCTTGAGGAGGGATTTCACCCTCCCCTCAAGCGTTTTCAATTTCTCCATCGCCGCCTCCTTCTTATCTTTTCTTTCCCCATTGATAACCAACTGCGCCGAAGATTCCTGCCCCCAGTGTAAATACTGCTGCAAGGAAACCCCACAAACCGAGAATAAAATCATCCCCTGTTTCCGGGGTTTCACGGAGTTCGTTATGCATGGTAACCGTTGCCGTTTCATCCACTTTAACCAGCACTTTCTGGTCTATAGGCAGAATATAGTTTTCGGATACTTCGTTGCTGACCTCAGACACGGTATATTCGCCAATCCTTAAATCCTCAACAAAGATTTCCCCTTCTTTGTCTGTAATGAATGTCTGGTCATATCCGTCGCCGCCAGTAACACGGAAGGAAATTCCTTCCACCTTCTTATCCGAAGATGTCTTTATAATTTTAAGGCTGCCTTTCTGCGCTTCGTTTAAGAATCCCTTTCCCGCTTCGTTTTCCACATCGTAAGTCTTGCCGTTTTCCTCAATGGATACGGGATACACATTTTCATCAAGCACGAATCCCTCTGGGGCTGTCTTTTCTTTGACAAGATATCTGCCATATCTCAGGTTGTCCATCTGGTAAACGCCGTTCTCTGTCTCCCCCATCTCTCCAAGAAGCTCGTCGCCCTTATCTATTTTCTCGTTTCCATTTCTATCGGCGTAAACTTCAAATACTGCGCCTGAAAGCCTCTTTTCCGGGCTGTCCTTATCTCCTTTTGTCAGAGAAAGATTGCCTGTAATAAAGTAATTTACAAGCTCAATTTCCACAAATTCTCCTGCTTTGCCGATTGTTACAGTAATTTCTTCCTCGGATAGCAGATACCCTTCCGGGCTTTCCACTTCATGAATTATCCATGTGCCATATGGGACTTTCACAAAAGAAAAACTGCCGTCATCTTTGGATGTGGCAGTCTGAATTGCATTTTCCTCTGTATATTCTTTTGTACCAGCCTTAAAAATGCCGATAATTGCGCCGCCTAAATCTTTGCCGTCCTCATCGGACTTTTTGCCGCCGACAGAGCCGTAAATTAACTTATTTTTTATAGCTTCGCCTTCATTTGCCGTTATATGGACGATTTCCGTGTCCTGCCCTGCATATTCAAAATCTATCGGATATTTTTTATCATTCTTCTGGTATGCGCAATTTGTACTGATTTCCTGCACATAATATTTTCCTGTCGGCAGGTCGCTTCTTGCTTTCCCATTACCATTTTCATCAAGGTCGATTACTTCTAACAACCCATCTGCCGGGATAACAGAACCGTCTGCGGCAGTCAGTTCGTTTTCTGCGTACAGCCCGAAACTAACGTCTTTGATTTCGCCGTTATTGCCTATCCCATACTCTGGATTCACTTCAAGGCTCTTTACAAGGTCTATTTCCACCCTCTGGCGTTCATTCTGAAAGCCTGTGGCTGTTTCTGTGACTGAGATATTCTGCCCCGCATACGCAAGTTCAACCATATGGGGAGTCTCATTTACCACCATCCCCTGTGGGGCTGTCGCTTCTTTTACTTCGTATCTTCCCAGATATAAGTTCTTTGATTTGGCTTCGCCGTCTTTCCCTGTGGTAAGGGTATCCACTATCTCTCCCTTCTTAACTCTGACTGTGCCGTCTGTCGTAACGATATCCTCGGCTGCTGTGACCTCATAGACTGCACCCGCTAAGGAATCTACGGCAAAGATTGGCTGATACACTCCTTGGCCGCTTGATACCCCGCTGAATACTTCGCCGGACTTGGATACGGTAATTGTGCCTTTCTGTGCAAGATTGGAACATTCTACCTTGATTACAGGAATACCGCTTTCTTCTTCAGAATCCCTCTGCACAACGTCAAATGGAATGGGGGTGGAATCCAATACGTAACCATACGGAGCCTGTACCTCCACAAGCGTGTATCCCTCTCCGTATTCAAGGGGCTGCGGCGTAATTAGTTGCCCGTCTGCTGTGGTGTAAAACGTATCAATCGCCGTCACTTCTGGATAAATGAACGTCATGGATACCCGTTCTCCATTTGGGGCGTAAATCTGGAATCCTGCGCCTGCATATGGTATGGTCTTTCCTGTTTCGATATCTTTTTTCGCAATCTTAATATAGCTCTCAAAGTTTGCGTTGTTGATTAAGTAACGGTAAGTCTGGCTGTTCTGGCTGATAAATACGTCGAAGTCTTTCATCAGCTCACGACCGTCCCACCCGGAAATTTGATGCACAGTATAGATACCATACGGCATATATTTGGTCTGGGCGAATCCGTTTGCATCGCAAGTTAGAATATCCCTCTCGGTTTCTTCTGCCTTTTTATAACTTCCTGCGGATTTCAGGTATACCTCAAATACTGCTCCTTCTTCTGGTGTTTCAATCTGTGTTTCGCCATTGTCCGTATGCTTGGTAATGGCGATGTTCCCCTTTATGACCTGCTCATTTACATTATTACTCGTTGTATTATACTCAACCGTATAAAGCTGCGGCTCCGCCCCTACATGATGGATGGTACTGTCCAGAAGATAGCCTTCCGATGGAATCAGTTCCCGGATACTCCAATCATCGCTGCATACATAATTTTTTGTTATGAACTGCCCGTTTTCATCGGTTGTATAGGTGTCAAGAAGTTCCTTTCCTTTATAGATGCCGTACACCGCGCCTGCAAGTGAAGCGTCGCTTTGTGGTGTTCCTGTCTCTGCATCTGTCTTACGTACCGTCACATTGAATTTTTTCAATACATTATGGAAATTGCGTTTTGTAACTTTTTTCCATTCAACCGGGGCTGTCTGGGTAGCTGGAACGATATAGCAGTCCGCCGTGTCCACTTCTTCGAGTATATATGGTGTATTGCCGCTTATCAGGACATTTTCAAACTTCGCAAGTCCATTCCTGTCCGTTACTGCATATTCATCAACAGCAATTCCGCTTAGGGAAGTTCCATAAAGGTGAAACCTTACGCCTTCGGTGCAGTCATCCTCGGATGTTTTCACAACTTCAATACCCCCTCTTTTTAGAATGTTATTGAATGTGACTGTAGATGTTTCTCCTCCGATAACCGTCACGGTCTGGGTTTGGGGCTGCTCATAATGGTCTATGGGCTGCTCTGTGACTGTATAAGTTCCGGGAAATAAGTCCTCAACCGTCATATTTCCGTTTGCATCTGTTTCAACAGTCTTTCTGTAATTCTCTCCTTTGATGGTAAAAGAAATGCCTTCCACCACACCATCCTCAGATGTCTTTTTCAGTGCTATTGTTCCGGTGGGTGTTTCCACATTGATATATGCCTTAACTGTATCCACGTTTTCCACGCCTGTGATTACATCCTGCAAATTAGGGTCGCCGTATGCTATCATTTTTGCGCTGCTGCTGACGGTGGGCGTGTTGTTCCTTGCCGCCGTAATCCTTACTGTACCTTTTACTGCCTTTTCAGATGTTACTGTCAGTTTGTCCCCGTTCTTAGATACCCTGATGTTACTGTCGGAACTTGCAAAGTCGTATTCAGAGAGAGTGTTGTTACTATCGGTGAATGTCATGCTGTATCTTCCATCCCTGTAAGAAAGCTCTCTTGTAATGCTGCCTTCGCTGCCCGACATAAAACTTGGAATCGTGTTGTGCTTTGACATCATGGCAATTATCTGGTCATATGCCGCCCTTGCTCCGCTGTTTGGATAATTTGAGCCAAAGTGCAGGTTGTAGATTGTTCCGCCTGTCTGCCGATAAGTTCCTATAGACTCACGGTATCCTGTAACAAACTCCCATACAAGGGTCTGGGTGGCAAGCCATTTTTCATCATCATTCCCCGTTAAATGACTACTGTTTCCCTGATTCCCATAGAGCAAGGCAAGCCCTACCGCTTTTTTCTGATTACCGGATAGTACGTTCCATGCGCTTGATGAATCTTTTGCCAATGTGTTTCCTGTCCTTAAGGGTACTCCCGGCTGAATACAATAGGCATCTTCCCCGTCTACGTACATACGGTTGATATATTCTCCTGTATTGCCCGGAACATGACCGTCAATGTTAGCGGTTGAATTGTATCTCATGGCGTTTCCTGCACCGTCATAGGTATGGTCGAATGAAATCGTCCCTATGCTGCCTGCTGCAAGTACCGTTGATGCAGGAAAGGCGGATAATGCTGTGACCGCCGCAAGAGTATAAGCTGCCGCCCTTTTGAATATTTCACGAATCTTCATTGTTTCCTCCTGTTTGTTTGTGTTTAGTGATTTTGTTAGCAGTAAAAAAGCTGCTCATCTTGGCAGCCTTCACGCCTTATAACTTATGACAAGGCATAAGCCATTCGGCTGTCGTGGCAGTCGCCAAATGTCCGTACAAGTACGTCCGCTTGGCTTGTTGCCTACGCATATTTCTTTTCTCGGATAGTTACTGGCAGTATTTAGGGGGAGAGGTGTGGAGAGGGGGAGTACAAAAAATTTTGTTGTCCCCCAAAGGGCAGACTTCTCCCTCGGTGTCAGGTTATCTTTCCTTCCCCCGCTGCTTTTGCAGGTGTCGGTTATAAAACTCCAATGCCTTGACTACAAAATCTGTCTCTTGTCCTCTGGGGATAGTATTTGGTATGAGCTTCGTTATCCTTTCGTCTTTAAATGCAGGTTTTTCTTTCTGGTTTGGCTTTTCCTCCTGCATGATGGACTGAATAACCTCGTCTGTCAGTTTGTCCTCCTGCATGAACTTTTTCATTTTGATTGCCTGTGCCAATGAGGGCGTCGCGTCGTTGTAGCCCATGGCTTCTAGGAGTGTGTATTGCTGTTCCTCGGACAGATAGGAAATCTCTACCGCAGGACGGAAAGCAATCAGGTGTTCATCGACCATTTCCAAGATTTCGGGTACTAGCTCGGTCAGACGGATATAACGTCGTATTTGCTCACGGCTTTCACCGACCTCTTTTCCCAACTTTTCATTTGTTCGAGGAGCTTCTAAATCTGACACCACTGGTGTCAAATTATCTTTTGGCGGTCTGCCCGCTTGCCTATTCATCGCTTCAAGCCGCATTTTATAAGCAAATGCCTTCTCACTTGGCAATATAGTGGAACGTTGCAGATTACTCTCAACCATCACAATGATTGATTCGTCCCGGCTTAACTCCTTAACTTCACATTTCAGCACGTCAAACCCTGCAACCTCACAAGCCCTTTTCCGCCTGTGTCCGCTGATTAACTCATATCGCCCGTCCTCCTTTTTCCGAACCGTTGCCGGAGTCATTACCCCAATCCTTCTAACGCTGTCAACAAGCTGTTCCATATCCTCATCCATAAGCACCTTAAACGGGTGGTCTGGAAACTCGTCTATTTCGGAAATAGGTATCTCCCTTATCTTACTTAAACTGGCTTCTGCACGGCTAACGTCTGTTTCAAATAGGTCATCGTATGCGGTCAGCTCTATTTTGCTTCTTCTGCTTCTCGCCAATTTCTTCCACCTCCTTTGCAAACTGTCCATATGCCATAGCTACTTTGCTGCCTTTATCATAGGCAAATAAGCTCTTGCCCTCCGCAGTCGCTTCTACGGCTCGGATTGAATGAGGTATCTGGGATTCAAAGACTCGGATTCTCTGCCCATAAGCACTTTTGACCGTAGCTGTAATCTCCTTGGAAATATTTGTGCGCGGCATAACCATTGTCATAAGGATTCCCTCTATCCGCAGTTTGGGATTTATCTGCCGCTTGACTTTGGATACGGTATGAAGCAGCAGCTCTAAGCCTTTGGCTGAAAGATAATGCGGCTGGGTCGGGATAATGATACTGTCGCTTGCTGCTAGGGCATTGATTGTCAGCATACCTAAGCTCGGCATCGAATCTACCAGTACAATGTCATACTTCTCTTTTACTTGATTAATGCATGTTTTCAACACGCTTTCACGGCTCATGGCATTGATAAGCCTTACTTCTAATCCCGACAGCTCAATGTTGGACGGGAGCAGGTCAACGCCTTCTTCATGGTGCAATATAGCTTTCTGTACGTCAAACGGTTTGTCGTCGATTACGTCCTGCATAATACTTGAAAGGGTGTCAGACAAATCATCTGGTCTGCTGTAGCCAAGGGACATTGTCAGATTTGCCTGTGCGTCGGCATCAATCAAAAGGACTTTTTTTCCTTTCTGTGCCAAGCTCACCCCCAGATTGACCGTCGTAGTGGTTTTTCCGACTCCGCCCTTCTGGTTAGTCAGAGCGATTATTTTGCAATTTGGCATCATCTCCTCTGAGTTCATAAGTACAACCTCCTTTTTCAAAAATTTAGCCACGCTATTTATGTGGCTATGTAAATCCGGGGACAATCTGCCTGTCCCCGACAAAACGAAAACGCAGTATTTGTCCTCAACACCCCCCTGCGTAGAAGCGTTATGCTTCGGGAAATCGCTAAGTAACAGACTGTTATCTGCTTCACGGGAATCTCACCCCTCCAAGGAACTCTTGAAGCTGCGTACAGGAGTATCATTATTATTCTGACTGTCATCGCCGTATCGGGAACAACCCGATACTGATAGCTGGGATTCTCGCTCATTTATTGTGCATAAAATCTTGGCGTACCTGCTAAGGTGGCTAATCATCAGAAATTTTGTCTTAGCGAATGACTGATTCAATTTTCAAACTACAGTAAAGAAGTATCCCTAACTTATGTTAGAAACCAACATCTTCACTTATTTGGAATAAAAAAGCGAAATAACACTCTGTTTTTTGAAAATTTTTTTAACTTTATCTCCGCATGGACTTGTGATTTCTTTTTCATTTAAGTAAAAACCGCCTATCCCTACAAAAAGAATAGACGGCAAGCAACAGACTATATCTGTCTCTTTCTCCATTTGAAAAAATTCTCTCTTATAATTACTACATCTTCTTTCACATCTGAGGATATAAAAATATGTACGCTCTGAAACAGCCTTTTTATCTTGTATGCATACTCTATTTCATTATCATTTTTATGATAGATAATCTTAACCAATTTAATTCCCTTCTGTTTGCAAATATATCTCTTTACGCTCTCCACTTCTTTTGTCCCTTCAAAAGATTCAACCGCCACCTTTTCTTCGGGTATATAGATTTCAAGCGGGATTCCAAGAGCCGTATCAGAATGAAACAAAACTTTCAGCCCTTTCTTCGACGCATAATAACCAACTGTTAATTGCGGGAACACACTCTGATATTCCTTCTCACACTCCCCGCATCCCTTTTCATCTATCGCTCTTTCTGAAATCTTTCCTTTCCACGAATGTCCAAACGGGCATTTCCACCACACTTTACGCATGGAATTTCTTGAAATGTACTCCGGTGATATATCTGTGTTCTTTTCATAATCCCATTCTACAAGCAGATGTGGGTCAGTCGCAGCCAAGTCATTATACCCGGAAAGTATTTCCCTATCTGCACACACAGGACATTTCGCGCCTTTTACCCGTGAGTGGACAACTGCTTTCCATTCAAATCCACATTCCTGACATTTCCACCATACATTCTTACGTGATTTCTCATTTATCATTTCCGGTATCAAAGGGAGATTGCGTTCTGACCATTCCCCTGCAAGCCTTGGCTGTTTTGTCCCAAAATCGTTGAAACCTCCAAGAAGTGCCTCACCGCTGCAATACGGGCATTTACTTCCATATGAACGGGTCGAAATCTGTGTATTCCACTCATGACCTTCTTTGCATTTCCACCACACTTTACGATTCGTATAAGCTGTAACCATAGTCGGGCGCAATGGATAATTTTTTTCTGACCACTCAGCGGCTACTTTTGGCATCTGCGTGGCAAGGTCATTGAACCCCTCTAATACCAGATGATGGGAACAATAGGGACAGCCGCTGCCCTTCACCCGATTTTTCACACTGGCTGACCATTCATGCCCGCATTTGCCTTTCCATATCACTTTTTTCTGAGAACCTATACCGACCATAGACGGCTTTAAACTTATATTTTCTTCCGACCACTCCAATGCAAGTTCAGGTTCTAACGTTCCTAAATCATTAATACCCTCAACGACTCTTTTTCCAGAGCAGATAGGACAGTTCTCACCAGA
>ERZ808028.822-NODE-822-length-22123-cov-5.649370_pt1 | contig 22123 bp, 20 predicted proteins | sample MGYA00380184_ERZ808028 | MGnify/ENA primary metagenome ERZ808028 (study PRJEB31490, sample SAMN06133397) | mouse gut metagenome | isolation source: J8_1 | host: mice | place: China: Chengdu | collected 2015-05 ...
CGACCGCTATATGCATGGAGCGGCGTTAAAAGAGGGGGCCTATGAGTTTGTTCTGGAAATGAAGCGTCAGGGAAAAAAGATTGGGATTGCCACCAGTAACGGAAGGGTTTTGGTGGAGGATACGCTGAAATCTCTGGGTGTGGAAGAATATTTTGACGTGGTTAGGACTGCATGTGAGGCGGGAAAGGGAAAGCCGGCTCCAGACGTATATCTGATGGTGGCGGATGAGATGGGGATTTCTCCAAAGCGTTGTTTAGTGTTTGAGGATGTTCCTATGGGGATCCTTGCGGGGAAGAATGCAGGAATGAAGGTATGTGCTATTGACGATGAATTTTCACGTATTCAGGAGGAAAAGAAGAAAAGTCTTGCCGATTATTACATACACAATTATGATGATATCAGAAATGAAACCTATGAGGTGTTATAGATGAATTCGGGATTTTTGCCTGTTTGCAGGCGGGAGATGGAAGAACGGGGATGGGAGTATGTAGATTTTGTCTATGTGTCAGGAGACGCCTACGTGGATCATCCCTCCTTTGGACATGCCATTATCACCAGAGTTCTTGAGGCCCATGGATACAGGGTGGGAATCATTGCACAGCCAAATTGGAGGGACAAGGCAAGTATTACAGAGTTCGGTGAGCCCCGTCTTGGCTTTTTGGTGTCTGCCGGCAACATGGATTCCATGGTGAATCATTATTCCGTGTCAAAGAAGCGTCGGAGGACGGACGCCTTTACTCCAGGGGGCGTGACGGGAAAGAGGCCGGATTATGCGGTGATTGTGTATGGCAATCTGATTCGGCAGGTCTATAAAAAGACGCCCGTAATCCTGGGCGGGATTGAGGCAAGCCTAAGAAGGCTTGCTCATTATGACTACTGGTCGGATCGTCTTCGACGGTCTGTACTTCTGGATTCTGGGGCAGATATGATCTCCTATGGGATGGGGGAACGGTCCATTGTGGAGATTGCAGACGCCCTTGACAGCGGCATCGCCATCAGTGATTTAACCTTTGTTTCAGGAACCGTGTATAAAACCAGGGATTTGGACAGCGTCTATGATGGGGTGATGCTGCCTGGGTACGAAGAAATGAAGGAGGAGCCCCGCATTTATGCCCAAAGTTTTTATACACAGTATTGCAATACAGACGCATTTTCTGCAAAAAGGCTGATTGAGCCTTATGGAGAGCATCTCTTTGTGGTACAGAATATGCCGTCATTGCCTCTTTCCCAGGAGGAAATGGATCAGGTATACAGTTATCCCTATATGCGGACTTACCATCCCTCCTATGAGAAGGAGGGCGGTGTTCCTGCCATTTCCGAGGTGAAGTTCAGTCTTGTCAGTAACCGAGGGTGTTTTGGTGGATGTAATTTCTGTGCTCTGACCTTTCATCAGGGGCGGTTTTTGCAGACCAGAAGCCATGAATCGCTGATTGAGGAGGCAAAGGGGCTTGCGAAGGCTTCCGATTTTAAAGGGTATATCCATGATGTGGGCGGCCCCACGGCGAATTTTCGGCATCCTTCCTGTGACAAGCAGTTGTCTTTAGGGGTATGTAAGGAAAGACAGTGCTTGTTTCCCAAGCCCTGCCCGAATCTTAAGGCAGAGCACAAGGATTATGTGGAGCTGCTTCAAAAGCTGAGAAAGCTGCCTGGAGTGAAAAAGGTGTTTATCCGTTCGGGAATCCGGTTTGATTATGTGATGGCAGACAGAGACGATACTTTTTTTTACGAGCTGTGTAAGCATCATGTGAGCGGGCAGCTTAAGGTTGCTCCTGAGCATGTGTCGGACGTGGTTCTTCAAAAAATGGGGAAACCGGCGGGGGAGGTGTATCATGCTTTTGAAAAAAAGTATCAGGCAATCAATAAGAAGCTGGATAAACGGCAATACTTGGTTCCTTACCTTATGTCCTCCCATCCTGGCTCAACCATGAAGGAGGCGGTAAAGCTTGCGGAGTTTATCCGTGATCTGGGATATATGCCAGAACAGGTGCAGGATTTTTATCCCACGCCTTCCACCATCTCTACCTGTATGTATTACACAGGGGTGGACCCAAGAGATATGACTCCTGTATATGTACCGAAGAATCCCCATGAGAAGGCGATGCAAAGGGCCTTGATTCAATACCGTGCTCCGAAGAACTATGAGCTGGTGAATGAAGCGTTGAAGATAGCGGGGCGCATGGATTTGGTGGGATATGATTCCCATTGTCTTATACGGCCAAAGCACAAGAAGGCAGATAAATACCCAAATCATGGAGATACCAATAAGCTTGAAAAGAAAAAAAAGACAATTCGTAATATTCATAAGAAGAAAGTGAAAAAATAAGAAAAATATTAGAAAAGTAAGGGGAGAGCTTCTATGAGAATTGCAGTTGTGACTGGCGCATCATCTGGAATAGGGAGGGAATTTGCATTGCAGATTCCAAGACTTTATCGGAATTTGGACGAGCTCTGGGTGATGGCAAGAAGGACCGAGTATCTGGAGGAACTGAAAAAAAACGTTTCTATACCTGTCAGAATTTTCGACGGAGATATGCAGCGAGACTATATCTTTGAACGATTGGAGAAAGAGCTTGACAGACAAGAGGCTAAGATTCGTATGCTGGTTAATGCTGCCGGCTACGGAAAGGTGGGGGTGTTTTCTGATATTGATCCCAAAGAGCAGTTAGGAATGATTACCTTAAACTGCCATGCTTTGACAAAAATATCACAAATTTGCTTGCCTTATCTGTCAAATGGAAGTAGAATAGTTAATATTGCATCTTCTGCAGCCTTTGCGCCCCAGCCGGGATTTGCCGTATATGCTGCGAGCAAGTCCTACGTCTACAGTTTTTCCCAGGCTCTTCGGAGAGAGCTTTTATCTAAGGGAATCTTTGTGACGGTGGTGTGTCCGGGGCCTGTGGATACAGAATTTTTCCGTCGCTGTGGGAAATTACCTAATCCTTTCAAGGATTCTGTTAAGGCAGCCCCAAAGTGTGTGGTCAGGAAGGCTTTGGAGGATTCTGTAAAGAAGAAAAGGGTTTCCGTCTATGGGCCGGCAATGAAGTGTGCCAGGGCAGTCACAAAGATTGTGCCGGATGCACTGACCGTGGACCTTCTTGGACGGTTAAACCAGATCGGCAGATCACTTGACGAGAAATAACAGGTATAAAAGGGGTAATCCAGATGAAAATAGAAAAAGGACAGATTGGATATCTGAACGCATTAAAGAGAAAGTATCTGTTGCGGGCCTTGGTGGAATTCGCCATTGTAGCGGCGGTTTTCCTTCTGGGTTATGTTCAGACAAAGACGAAACAGAATCTTTTTACGATTGTAGCGGTGGTGGGCTGTCTTCCAGCGGCGAAGATGCTGGTAGAATTTATTACCGTTTCCCCACATAAAGGAATCGAACAGGAAAAGTTCCACGAGATAGAGGAAAAGGCGCCTCTTGTCATGCGGCTCTATGACATACTGTTTACCAGTGAGCAGAAGGCTATGCCAGTAGATGCTTTGGTCATTTCAGGACATGTTGTCTGTGGTTATGCCAGCAGCCCCCGCACAGAGGAGGAGGCCCTTGCAAAGCATATTAAGAGTGTGCTTAAGGATAACCAATACGATAAGATGACTGTCAAGATTTTCCATAATTATACAATGTTTCTGGCAAGGGCAGAGGGAATGAACAATATTGCGGCTGTTGAGCGTCCAGAGGATGACCGAAACGAGCAGAATATCAAAAAGATTTTATTCAATATTTCTATGTAACAGTATGTATTGATGGGAGTGGTTTTAAAAAGAACTACTGACAAAGAAGTGGGGAAATCATGAAAGAAATCATTATCAGACGGAATGAGGCGGGGCAAAGGCTGGATAAGCTTTTGAAAAAGTATTTGAGTGAAGCGCCATCAGGGTTTCTCTATAAGATGCTCCGCAAGAAAAATATTGTATTGAACGGAAAGAAAGCAACTGGAAACGAGAAGCTAACAGAGGGGGATCTGGTCCGCCTCTATCTTGCAGATGAGACCATCTGTAAATTTTCAGCCAGGTCAGACAGGGTTTATGGCGGGATGCCAATAGAGGTGATCTACGAGGATGAGGACCTGCTGTTATTAAACAAACCGTCAGGGATGTTGTCCCAGAAAGCAGAGAAAAAGGATACTTCAGTGGTTGAATATGTAATTTCTTATATGCTTGAAAAAAAGGAAATCACAGAAGAAGACCTCCTTCTTTTTAAGCCTGCTGTATGCAATCGTTTGGACAGGAACACCAGCGGTATCATCATTGCCGGAAAGAGTATGCCCGGCTTACAGACCATGGGGCAGTTGTTGAAGGAGCGTACCCTTGAGAAATACTACCTGTGTGCTGTGAAGGGGCAGATTAGGAAGGAGCGGCGAATTCAGGGCTTTTTATGGAAGGATAAAGAACAGAATGTGGTAAAGATTACAAAGGAGGGGGAGGGAGCGCCCATTGAGACAGAGTATCTTCCTCTGGCATGGAATGATTCTGTGACGCTTCTAAAGGTCCATCTGATTACCGGAAAGTCTCACCAGATTCGGGCTCATTTGGCTTCCATGGGGAATCCTCTGGTGGGGGACCATAAATACGGAGACCCTGTCTTTAACGAATTCTATAAAAAGCAGTTTCAGATTACTTCTCAGCTTCTTCATGCGTACCAGATTACATTTCCCACTCTTAGGGGGGAGTGCAAGGCGGTTTCAGGAAAGACGTTTACAGCGAAGACGCCAGAGAAGTTCTGGAGGATGATTAGGGGGACGGCATGGGAACATGGAATTCAAGAGGCCTTAGAGGTTCAACACTAGAAGAAATGGTTAATCGGACCAATGAATGGTATCTGGAGAAGGGGCTTGCCCTCATCCAGAAGATACCTACGCCCATTACTCCTGTGAAGATGGATCAGGAGCATCGGCACATTACCCTTGCCTATTTCGACAAGAGAAGCACCATCGATTATATCGGCGCTGTTCAGGGGCTTCCGATCTGTTTTGATGCTAAGGAGTGTGTGGCGGAAACATTTCCACTGCAGAACATCCACCAGCATCAGGTGAAGTTTATGGAGGAGTTTGAACGCCAGGGAGGGATTGCTTTCATACTCATCTATTATTCTTCTAAGAATATCCTCTATTATATGAGGTTTGCCGAGCTTCAGGTTTTTTGGAACCGTTCAAAGGAGGGCGGGAGAAAAAGCTTCCGTTTTGATGAGCTGGATTCCAGGTTTTTTATGGAATTCCTGCGGGGATGTTACGTTCCCTATTTGGATGCTATGAACCTTGATTTGGAAATCAGGGATGAAAGTTAAAAAATGAGATAAACTTGACAAAAGACAGGAAAATGCTTATAATTCTATACTGTTTAATATGGTAGTATACTAAAGTAGCAGATGCAATCAGGAGGTACTATGAAGAGAGTATTACATACTCCGGAAGGAGTCCGAGATATATATAATGTAGAATGTGGAAAAAAACTTACTCTGGAGGGTCATCTGAAGAAGATTTTCCAGTTATACGGATATCACGATATTCAGCCGCCTACTTTTGAATATTTTGATGTGTTCCGCAAAGAAATCGGAACCATCCCTTCCAAAGATTTGTACAAATTCTTTGACAAGGACGGGAATACTCTGGCGCTGCGGCCGGATATCACGCCGTCCATTGCCAGGGTTTCGGCCACATTGTTAAAGGATGTGATGCTGCCTGTAAGACTGTGTTACACAGGGAATACATTTATCAACCATTCTAATTACCAGGGAAGGCTTCGGGAGACAACCCATATGGGCGCTGAGCTAATGGGAGATCCTTCAGTGGAGGCGGATGCAGAGATGCTGGCGCTGGTAATTGAGTGTCTGCTGACCATTGGTTTAAAGGAATTCCAGCTTAGCGTAGGAAATGTAGATTTCATTCAGAGTCTCATTGAGGATGCTGATTTGGACGAAGATGCAGAAGAACGGGTGCGGGAGTTGATTAACAACCGGAATTTCTTTGGGGTGGAGGAATTCCTGGACAGTATTCAAGTAAAACGGAGTTCCAAGGAGGCGTTTGCCGCTCTGAATGATTTGGTGGGTGGGATTACCACACTGGCCCAGGCAAAGAATATTGCGCCCAACTCCAAAGGGGTCAAAGCCATCCGACGTCTGGAAAAAATTTACGATATTCTAAAATTATATGGTGTGGAAAAATTCATCACTTTTGACTTTAGTATGAGTGGTACTTATGGATACTACTCTGGAATTATATTCAGAGTTTATACGTTTGGTACAGGGGATGCCATTGTGAAGGGCGGAAGATACGACCATCTGACAGAGAAGTTTGGAAAGAAATCTCCAGCCATCGGCTTTGCCATTGTGATTGATGAGCTGATGAATGCACTGGTTCGCCAGAAGGTCCGCATTGTTTTTACGAGAAAAAATACCATGATTCTGTATGACCCTGAAAGGAAGCGGGAGGCCATTTCTCTTGCCAGAGATTTTCGGCGAAAGGCGAAGAACACAGAGTTAATCCGCAAAGACAGCGCCCGAAGCCTTGACGAGTATGTGACCTACGGCAATGAATATTATGCTGGAAACCTGATTTATCTGGCCAAATCAGGGGAGATTACCATGGTCAATCTGGTTACAGGCGAACATAAGATTTTGAACAGCGGCACAGATGGCGGCAATTCGGAAAATAATAGGGAAAATAACACAGAAAACGGCTCAGAAAACACCACAGAATAGGAGTTCATAAGATGAGATACCTGACATTTGCTTTGGGAAAGGGACGTCTGGCAGAACAGACATTAAAATTATTCGAGAAGATTGGGATTACCTGTGAAGAAATGAAGGATAAGGATTCCCGCAAACTGATTTTTGTCAATGAACCGATGAAGCTTAAGTTTTTTCTGGCTAAGGGGCCGGATGTGCCCACCTATGTGGAGTATGGGGCTGCGGATATCGGTGTTGTGGGGAAGGATACGATTCTGGAGGAAGGGCGGAAGGTCCATGAAGTTTTGGATTTGGGATATGGGAAATGCAGAATGTGTATCTGCGGCCATCCGGATGCAAGTCCCCTCCTGCGGCACCATGAACTGATTCGGGTTGCTACTAAGTATCCGAATATTACCAAGGATTATTTTTACAACACAAAGCATCAGACGGTGGAGATTATCAAGCTTAACGGCTCCATTGAGCTGGCTCCCATCGTGGGGCTTTCTGAGGTGATCGTTGATATTGTGGAGACGGGAACCACCTTAAAGGAGAACGGACTTGAGGTATTGGAGGAGGTCTGTCCTCTGTCTGCCCGTATGATCGTGAATCCGGTGAGTATGCGTATGGAGAGCGGGCGGATTAAGAGTCTTCTTGCGCAGCTTCGGTCACAGCTTGATTGAAAGGATGAATGTAAATGAAAATACAATATTTAGACAATGATACAAAGCAGAATCTTTTGGAAAACCTTCTAAAGCGCAGCCCCAACCAGTACGGGGAATATGAGAGGGCGGTTCTTAAGATTCTTGACGGAGTAAAAAATGAAGGAGATAAGGCTCTTTTTGCATACACGGAACAATTTGACGGGGCGCGTCTTGATGAAGGGTGTGTTCGGGTTACGGAGGAGGAAATCGAAGAAGCATACCGCCTTGTTGACCCTAAGCTTCTTGAAATTATCCGCAAGGCCCTTGGCAATATCAGAGAGTATCACGCCAAACAGAAGCAGTACAGTTGGTTTGACAGTAAGCCTAACGGAACCATGCTTGGACAAAAGGTAACGCCCCTTCAAAGGGTGGGTGTATACGTACCAGGCGGAAAGGCTGTGTACCCCTCCTCTGTACTGATGAACATTGCTCCCGCCAAGGTTGCCGGTGTGGAGGAAATCGTTATGGTGACTCCTCCTGCCAAGGATGGAAAGGTAACCGTCAATACCCTGGTAGCTGCAAAGGAAGCGGGGGCGGATGTGATTTATAAAGTCGGCGGCGCACAGGCGATTGGGGCCCTTGCATACGGAACCGAGAGTATCCCTAAGGTTGACAAGATTGTGGGGCCAGGTAATATCTATGTTGCCTTGGCAAAAAAGGCGGTTTACGGCCATGTGAGCATTGACGCTGTGGCAGGACCCAGCGAGATTCTGGTCATTGCGGACGAGACGGCGAATCCCAGCTTCGTGGCGGCAGATTTGCTTTCACAGGCAGAGCATGACGAGCTGGCATCAGCAATTCTAGTGACTACCAGCGAGACTCTTGCCCATCAGGTGTCAAAAGAGGTTGATTTATTTCTGGAGAAATTGTCAAGAAGGGAGATTATTCAAAAATCCCTGGACCAGTATGGTTATATTTTGGTGGCGGCTTCAATGGAGGACGCTATTTCAGTGGCTAATGACATTGCCTCCGAGCATCTGGAAATCCAGACCAGAGAGCCCTACGACGTGATGATGAAGATTCGCAATGCTGGCGCAATCTTTATTGGGGAGTATTCAAGCGAGCCTTTAGGAGATTATTTTGCAGGGCCGAACCACGTTCTGCCTACCAACGGTACGGCCAGATTCTTCTCTCCTTTGTCTGTGGATGATTTTATGAAAAAATCCAGTATTATTGCCTATTCCAGAGATGCCCTTGAGGCAGTACATGAGGAGATTGAACAATTTGCCGAGGCTGAAGGGCTAACCGCCCATGCCAACTCTGTCAGGGTGCGTTTTTCGTAAGGAGGGCTTAAGTATGGAGAGAATAGTAACTCTTAACAGGACGACAAAGGAAACAGATATTTCGGTTACCCTAAACCTTGACGGAACCGGAAAGAATGATATTGATACAGGAATCGGCTTTTTTGACCATATGCTTGACGGCTTTGCAAGACACGGGCTGTTTGATTTAAAGGTAGCGGTAAGAGGCGATTTGAATGTGGACTGTCACCACACAATCGAGGATACGGGAATCGTGCTTGGAGCGGCAATCTTAAAAGCAATCGGAGATAAGGCAGGCATCAAGCGGTACGGGCACTTTATTCTGCCCATGGATGAAACCCTTGCTCTGTGTGCCATAGACCTGTCTGGAAGACCATATCTGAAATTTGACGCAGAATTTACGGCAGACCGCCTTGGAGAGATGGATACTGAGATGGTGCGGGAGTTCTTCTATGCCGTGTCCTACAAAGGTATGATGAATCTCCATCTGCGCATCATGGATGGGGAGAACAACCATCATAAGGCAGAGGCCCTGTTTAAGAGCTTTGGAAAAGCCCTGGACATGGCGACTCAGGAGGAGCCGAGGATCAAAGAGGCATGGACCACGAAGGGAACGTTATAAAGGAGATGAAGTGATGAGCTATAAAAGATTGATCCCCTGTATCTTCATTGCAGCGGGAAAAGCGGTAAAGTGGTTTGACGACCATACTGTTATCGCAGAGGACGCTGTGGAGCTTGCGAAACGCTACAGCGACAGCGGCGCGGATGAACTGCTGGTGTTTGACCTGTCGGTCTATGCCAATGAACACGATGAGGCCATTGATGTGATGAAGCGGATGAATCGTGTAATTCGGATTCCCATGGTGGCAGGAGGTAATGTCAAACGTCAGGAGGATGTAAAGAAGATTCTATATGCAGGCTCAAAGCGGGCCATACTGAATTTTTCCAAGCAGGACAGCATCAAGCTGATTGAGGATGCTGCAAAACGATTCGGAAAAGAAAAGCTGGCGGTTTCTCTGAATGATTTTGATTCATTGTTCAAGCATCAGCATGTGATTCAGGAATATTGCAGCGAGATTATTTTCATGCACAGACTTGATTTGAATTCTGTTGCAAATATCACCAACATTCCCTGTGTGGTGGTAACAGACACTATGGAAAGAGAAGAACTGTTCAAGATTTTGAAATCTTCGGGTGTGCGGGGGCTATCCGGCAAATTCATCAGCCAGCCGGATATGGATTTTAATCAATTCAAGGAGCAGTGCGAGCAACGTGAGATTCGCATGACTTCTTTTGAGAGTATGATTGAGTTCTCGGAATTTAAAACCAATGAACAGGGCTTGATTCCGGTAATTGTGCAGCATTACAAGACTCAGGAGGTTCTAATGCTGGCTTATATGAACAAAGAGGCGTTCAATAACACCATTAAGACCGGAAGGATGACCTACTATAGCAGAAGCCGGCAGTCTCTTTGGGTGAAGGGGGAAACAAGCGGACATTTCCAGTATGTAAAATCCTTAACCATTGACTGTGACAACGACACTTTGCTTGCCAAGGTGGATCAGGTAGGGGCAGCCTGCCATACTGGTAATCCAACCTGCTTTTTCCAACATATTGCGGGAAATGATTTTGACGAGACCAACCCTCTGCGCGTGTTTGAGTCAGTGTATCAGGTGATTGCAGATAGGAAGGAACACCCCAAGGAGGGTTCTTACACCAATTATCTGTTTGAGAAGGGGATTGACAAGATATTGAAAAAGATTGGCGAGGAGGCCACAGAGGTTGTGATTGCCGCCAAGAATCCCAATGCAGAGGAAATCAAGTATGAATTGTCGGATTTTTTATACCATGCCATGGTATTGATGGTTCTTAAGGGGGTTACATGGGATGACATTGTGATGGAGCTTGCAGACCGGTAGGGGAAGTCACAAGGTATATTTGGGATGGAGACAGCATATATTTTCCTGAGGTGATGAACGTGAATGATTCTGAAAAAAGAAGGCAGAGACTTTTAGAGCAGACCAGGGAGCTATATGGCGAGAAGCGCTCCATCCCTGCAATCCATCCCAGATATGGCGCGGCCTATCATCAGATTTACAGTGATGAGCAGCCTCAGATTCCGCCAAGCACTTTTGGAATCCGACTGTTTCTGTGCCTGCTGTTGTTTGCCGCCTTTGTATCCATGGACAAGAATAAGAGCGAGGTCATGCATGTCAACAGCAGCCGTATTGTTGATGAAATTACAACGAATCTGGATGTGGCAGAAGTCTGGAAGGAACTGTAGCTGATACAGTTCCCCAAAGGCTTCTTATTTTGTTCCGAAAATACGGTCGCCGGCATCCCCAAGTCCCGGCACGATATATTTGTGTTCATTCAAGTGGTCATCTAATGCGCCGATATAGAGAGCTACGTCTGGATGTTCGGCTTTCATCAGTTCTACGCCTTCAGGAGCAGCAATGATGCACAGAAAACGAATATGCTTCACTCCCTTGTCCTTTAAAAGCTGGATAGCCGCAGCAGAAGAACCTCCTGTTGCCAGCATGGGGTCTACCACGAATACCTCCCGTTCGTTGCAGTCTGCCGGAAGTTTGCAGTAGTATTCTACAGGCTGAAACGTCTCTGGATCACGGTACAGCCCGATATGTCCCACCTTGGCAGCCGGTATCATCTTAAGGATGCCGTCCACCATTCCAAGTCCTGCTCTTAAAATCGGCACTACCGCCATCTTCTTACCGCTCAGCTTTTTCCCTGTCATCTCACAGATAGGCGTCTTTATCTTCACATCCGTTAATTTCAGGTCGCGGGAAGCCTCATAACACATGAGAGAGGCAATCTCGCTTACAATCTCACGGAATTCCTTTGAACCAACATCCTCGCTGCGGATATAGTTAATCTTGTGCTGGATCAACGGGTGATCCATGATCTGTACATTTGGCATGTTTTTCATCCTCCTTTGATAAATCATCAGATTATTTGTCTCTATCATACTACAGTACGTGAAAATACGCCATTTATTTCTGCAAAATGTTATGAAATGTCCGGTTGATTTTATTGATAAATGCAGATATACTATAGACGGACATATTTCGACAAAATATCCTTAAAGCTTTTTTAAAGCAGCATATTTTGAAGGGGTATGGATGGAAATGAACCAAAAGGTAAGAATAAGACTATAAGAATCAGACGATTTCAATTAAGACAGGAGAGGTACAAATATGACAAACGTTCAGGAATACAGAGGACATATCAGAAATTGGGAGGCGCTCTGCCAGGAGCTTGAGATTTGGCCCGGTCTGCCAAGGGAGGATATGGAGCACCTTATCCTCACAAAAGCTTACGAAAAGTGGGGGTATGACATGGCTGACCATCTGCATGGGATGTTCGCTTTTGCCTTGTGGGATGTGGACCGCCAGCAGCTTTTCTGCCTGCGTGATCATTTTGGAACGAAGCCGTTCTACTATTACCAGACAGCCGACGAAAAGCTGCTCTATGGGACAACTATCCAAAAGATCATGGACCAGCCGGGATTTGTGAAGGAATTAAACCAGGAGATGCTCCAGATCTATCTGACTCTCACATATGGGGCAGGGGAGGACACATTTTTCAAAGGCGTGAAAAAACTGCTTCCTGGACATTACCTAATCTGGAAGGATGGGGAATTGAAGATTGAGCGTTACTGGAAACCGGAGTTTCATCCGGATGAGAGTAAGTCTCTTGAGGACTGGGCAGATGAGATTCACACCACTCTCCAGAAGATTTTGCCGGAGGTGAAGACCGAAGAAGAACAGGCGGAATCCTTTCTTTCCGGCGGCGTAGATTCCTCCTATGTGCTTGCCATGTCTGACATTAAGATGACGGATTCCTGCGGCTATGACGAGGAGCGCTTTGACGAGTCCCATCTTGCGGCAGAGACGGCCCGTATTCTTGGACGTGAGAACAGAAGACGCTGTATCACGCCAGAGGAATACTTTGATACGGTTTCCTATGTGATGTACCATATGGAGCAGCCTCTTGGGGATGCATCTTCTGTGGTGTTTGCCCTTGCCTGCAAGGCTGCGGCAGAGCATACGGAGATCTGTTATTCAGGAGAGGGCTCGGATGAGTTCTTCGGTGGATACAATATGTACCGCAATGCAGAGCGTTATGGAGAGAATCTTAAGAACTTCTATGTGGGCAATACCAATATCATGAAGGAGGATGAGAAGAAAAAAATCCTTAAGAATTATTCTGAGGATGTGCTCCCGATTCACTTAGTTGAGCATATCTATGAGGAGACCGAAGGACTGGACCCCCTTACCAAGATGTCGGATGTGGATATTCAGTTATGGCTTGAGGGGGATATTTATCTGAATGTGGACAAGATGAGTATGGCCGCAGGGCTGGAAATCCGGATGCCTTTGACGGATAGAAGAATCTTCGATATTGCGTCAAGAATGCCGTCAAAGTACAAGGTAGACAGCGAACAGAATAAGGTTGCGTTTCGTACTGCCGCTGCAAAGGTACTGCCAGAGGAGATTGCATTCCGTAAGAAGCTTGGTTTTATCGTGCCCATTCGTATCTGGATGGCGGACGACAGGTATAACCAGGATGTAAGGGCGAAGTTTCACAGCGAGATAGCAGAAAAGTTCTTCCATGTGGACGAGATTAATGCTATTTTTGACGAGTATGTGGGTGGAAACTCTGACAACTGGAGAAAGGTGTGGACCATCTATGCATTCCTGGTGTGGTACGAAGAGTATTTTGTGAAGCGTTAGAAGGGCGCAGAAAAGAGAGCAAGGAAAAAGAGGGTACAGGACTCTTTTTCCTTATTTTTTTGAACACTTTATTTCCTTAAAATATTTATAACAGGATCGATTGCTGTACGCAATATTTTGTATATTATTAATATTTAATTAATATATAAAGTGTTTTCGTTTGACAAATATATTTTACCATAGTAAAATATATTTAAAAAAAAAAAAAAATGGTAATTTATAATATATTTAACAGTAGCATGTGTTACTGTTTTTTAACGGCAGAAAAAAGGTATGAGGGCAATGAGTAGGTATAGGGGCAGATACCGTAATGGTAGAGAATATGATTCCGACATATCTTACCAAGAATACAGCAACAATGATATAGAATCAAGTTATACTACAGATGAATATTTTGATGAGCAGGAGTATGGCTATCAGGATTATGAATACCAGGATTCCCAGGAATATGGCTATCAGGATTATGATTTTCAGGAGCCCCAAGAGTCCCAGGAATACGGCTATCAGGATTATGAATATCAGGATTCCCAAGCTTCCCAGGAGTATGGCTATCAGGATTATGAATACCAGGATTCTCAAGCTTCCCAGGAGTATAGCTATCAGGATTATGATTTTCAGGAGCCCCAAGAGTCCCAGGAGCAACAGGAGTCCGGCCACCAGGAGGAGACGAAGTACAGTTTTCAAAAGTCTGTCTTCCAAAATGACCAGCAGAATCATTTGAGAGATCGTCAATCACGCCAGCGCAGGCGGATCCGCGAGGAGAAGCGCCGCAGGAGAATAAGACGCCTTAAGATTATTCGTGCAATTCTGGTAGGAGGTATGCTGCTTATTTTGGCTGCTGTAATATTTACAGTCCACCTGATATTTTTCCCAGGTCCCATCCGTCGAAAGGTTACAGTAGAAGCCGGAACCGAGCTGGATATCAAGGATTTTTTAAGGAAAAAGAATGCAAAAGCCGAGTTTGTGACTGACATCTCCAAAATCAGCCTGGACCATGTGGGTGAGCAGAAGATTGTATTAAAAGTGAAGAAAAAGGAAAAGAAGTCCCGTCTTATTATTCAGGATACCGTAGCCCCAAAAGCCGAGGCGGTCGATGGTATGATTAATGTTGGTGGTGAGCTTGAGCCCAGAGAACTGGTGACAAATATCAAGGATGCAACAGATGTAAAATGCTCGTTCAAAAAGAAGCCAGATTTTTCAAAGGAGGGAACCGTATCCGTCAGCGTTGTTTTGACAGACGAGGGCGGCAATACCGCTGAGGTTGAAGCAAAGGTTCAGGTTATTGTGGATAAAGAGGCCCCTGTGATCGACGGTGTGGCGCCTTTGATTGGTTTTATTGGCGAGCCCATTTCTTATAAGTCGGCCATTACTGTTACGGATAACTGTACAAAAAATATAGAGGTAACTGTGGATAACAGTCAGGTTGATACTAAGACAGAGGGGACCTATGATGTATTTTATTTGGCAGTTGACGGTGCTGGAAATGAGGCAGAGGCGTCCACGACGATTACCATAAAGAGTAAGCCAGAGAATTATGTTACACCAGAAGAAGCCTTGGAGGAAGCAGACGAGATACTTAAGGAGATTACCACAAAAGATATGACCTTAAAGGAAAAAGCAAGGGCGATCTATAACTGGACGAGGACGGAGATTGGGTATGTGAACACTTCCGAAAAGGATAGCTGGACCAATGGCGCCCATCAGGGATTTACAGAGAGATCCGGCGACTGTTTTGTATTCTTCTCCACAGCGAAAGCATTATTGACCCAAGCCCAAATCCCTAATCTGGATGTGGTAAAAAGTGACGTCAGTGAGTCCAGCCATTTCTGGAGTTTGATTGATTGCGGTGACGGATGGTACCATTTTGATACTACGCCCCGCTACGGTGGAGGAGATGATTTCTTTATGAAGACGGATGCTGAGATTCTAAAGTATTCCAAGAACCATGGCAACAGTCACATTTTTGACCAGAGCCTGTATCCGCCTACGCCGACTGAGGCTTCCACAGTTGAGTAAGCCCTAACCAGAATTTTTATTGGAGGAAAACAGATATGACTTTAGGCGTAATCGGAGGCTTGGGTCCCATTGCAACTGCATACTTTATGGAGTTGATTATTCAGATGACAGATGCTTCAAAGGATCAGGAGCATCTTGCCATGATTATTTATCATTCCCCAGAGATTGCGGACAGAACCTCATATATTCTTGGAAACAGTCCCAAGAATCCGGTCTGGGACATGATTCAGATTGGGCGAAGGCTGGCAGACCAGGAGGTAGCCTGCATCAGTATTCCCTGTATTACGGCACACTATTTTCACAAGGAGTTGTCCGAAAATGTACCGGTTCCCATCATCCATGCCATACAGGAGACGGGCATAGAGTTTCGAGAAAATCATATAAAAAGCGCTGGCATTATGGCAACGGACGGAACCATTCACAGCGGTATTTTTCAGAGCCGGTTAGAGGAAATGGGAATTAAAACCTTTGTGCCAACGAAGGATGATCAGAAAATGGTGATGGAGTTAATCTATCAGGAGGTAAAGGCCGGAAAACCGGTGGATTTGGACAAATTCCAAAGAGTATCCCAACACCTGAGGGAACAGGGCGCACAGGTAATTATTCTTGGGTGTACAGAGCTTTCCCTGATTAAGAGAGATTTTCCCATTGGTTCAGGGTATCTGGATACGATGGAGCTTCTGGCACAGAGATCGATTCTGCGGTGTCAGGGCAGATTAAAGAAGGAATATGAACATTTGATTACATAAAGGAAGGAATAATAGAAACAGGGGTAAGTAATATGCAGAGAAATATTTTAGAATATCTGGAAGACACGGTTCAGAGATTTCCAGATAAGACCGCTTTTGCCAATGAGTCTATGGGTATGACCTTTCAGGAGGTTTCCCAGGCTTCCCGAAAGATTGGAACCTGCCTCATTAAGAAGGGGTACCAGCGGGAGCCTGTAGTCATCTATATGAAGAAGCATCCCCATATGATTGCTGCGTTTTGGGGAGTTGTGTACAGCAGCTGCTTTTATGTACCAATTGACGAGGACATGCCTGCCTTTCGCATTTCCTTAATTTTTCAGAACTTAAAGCCAAGGGCAGTTATCTGTGACGAAGCCACCAGGGAGCAGGTAAAGGATTTTAAGGATTTTGACGGCGAGGTTCTGCACTATGATGAGATTGTCAGTAATAAGGCCGATGACGGGCTGCTGTTGGATGTCCGTGAGCGTTCCATTGATACGGACCCTATCTACATTGTGTTTACATCAGGCTCCACAGGCATCCCAAAAGGAGTCGTGGCATGCCACCGTTCCGTTATTGATTATGTGGAAAATCTCACAGAAGTATTGGGAATTACAAAGGATTCTGTTTTGGCGAACCAGACGCCCTTATACTTTGACGCCTGCTTAAAGGAGTTGTTTTCTAGTTTAAAATGCGGAGCAACCACCTACCTGACTCCCAAGTCGCTGTTCATGTTTCCGGTCAAGCTGGTGGAATTTCTGAATGAATATAAGATTAACACGGTCTGCTGGGTTGTGTCAGCGCTGACCATGATTTCGTCTATGAAGACATTTGACAAGATAAGGCCAAAGTATCTGCACACCATTGCTTTCGGAAGCGAGGTATTCCCAATTAAGCAGTTCCATCTTTGGAGGGAAGCTCTGCCAGAGGCTCGTTTCATCAACCTTTATGGGCCTACAGAGGCAACAGGAATGAGCTGTTACTATGAGGTCAACCGAGAGTTTGAGGAAGGGGAGGCAATTCCCATTGGCCGTCCCTTTAAGAATACAGAAATCCTTCTTCTTGACGAGAATAACAAGCTTCCGCCAAAGGGAGAGCCTGGCGAAATATGCATCCGAGGGACAGCCTTAACCCTTGGCTACTATAAGGATGAGGAGCGGACCAATGAGGTCTTTGTCCAGAATCCTCTGAATCATTGTTATCATGAACTGATTTACCGCACAGGAGACATTGGCAGGCTCAATGAATATGGAGAATTGATGTTTTTGTCCAGGAAGGATTATCAGATTAAGCATATGGGACACCGAATCGAGCTTGGTGAGATTGAAGCCCATGTGAATTTGGTGGAGGGGATTCACAGCGCCTGCTGTATCTATGATAAAGAAAAGGAGAAGATTACCCTTTTCTATACAGGGGACATGGAGTCAAAGGATTTGGTGGTAAATCTTAAGAAAACGCTGCCAAGATACATGCTGCCCAATTACATTCATACACTGAAAACCATGCCACTGACGGCCAATGGAAAGATTGACCGTGTAACCTTAAGACAAATGCTGAATAAGCAGTAAGCTTTATTTTAAAAATAAAAAAGTAAGGAGAAAACCTATTATGGAAGCTTTATTAGAAATCTTGACAAATCTGCACCCGGAGGTAGACTTTAAATCCTGCAAAACGCTGGTAGACGACAGAATCATCGATTCCTTCGACATTGTTACCATTATTTCTGAAATCAATGATGAATATGACGTGGTCATCCCAGCAGAGGAGATTATACCTGACAATTTTAATTCAGCAGAGGCATTGTATGAGCTGATTCTTCGTCTGGAAGACGAGTAGAAGCTGCCATGCTGTTTACATCTTACAGTTTTATTGGATTTATTACAGTCGTATTTCTGCTGTACTACCTGATTCCTAAAAGGTGTCAATGGCCTTTTTTGCTTGCTGCAAGCTATACGTTTTACTATATTGCAAGTCCCTCCTATTTAATTTTTATAGGAGTTACCACAGTTTCAACTTATGTGGTAAGCCTAAGGCTTGACGCATTGAAGGAAACCCAGGACGCTTACATAAAATCCCACAAAGAAACCCTTAGCAGGGAGGAAAAGAAGGCGTATAAAGCCTCTGTAAAGAAAAAACAGTGGAGCTGGCTGCTTCTTTGTCTGTTCTTTAACCTGGGGATTTTGGCAGTATTAAAGTATACGAATTTTATGATTGCCAATTTTAATGGAATCTTGCATGCTCTTGGAAATGGCGGTCAGATTTCGTTCATTGACCTGGTTCTGCCTATGGGAATTTCTTTTTATACCTTTCAGACCATGGGCTATATTATTGACGTATACCGTGGCACGTGCCTTGCACAGAAGAACCTGTTTAAACTTGCCTTGTTTGTGTCCTTCTTCCCGCAGTTGGTACAGGGACCAATCAGCAGATACAACGACCTTTCCAACTCTCTCTATGAGCGGCATGATTTTGACACAAAGACCATATCCTATGGACTTTACCGAATTCTGTGGGGATTTTTTAAGAAGGCAGTAGTTGCAGACCGCATTTTGACTGCCGTGAATGAGATTATCCAGAATCCGGATACCTACCAGGGGGGATTTGTGTTTGTGGGAATGATGTTTTATGCTCTGGAGTTGTATGCTGACTTTACGGGAGGTATTGACATCACGATTGGTATAGCCGAGACTCTGGGAATTACTGTGACAGAGAACTTCCAACGTCCCTACCTATCTAAAAATATTAAGGAGTACTGGAAGAGATGGCATATTACCATGGGAACCTGGTTCACGGATTATATTTTCTATCCTATTTCCGTGTGTAAACCGATGCTTAAGATTTCCAAATTTTCCAGAGCAAAATTTGGCGACGTAATTGGAAAACGGGTACCTGTATATCTATCTTCCTTTGCTGTATGGTTTACGACAGGAATCTGGCATGGAGCAAGCTGGAATTTTATTGTTTGGGGATTGATGAACTTTGTGGTGATTATGGTATCCCAGGAGTTAGAGCCTCTGTATATGAAATTTCATGGTAAATTCAATGTAAAAGAGAAAAAGTGGTATGGCGCTTTTGAGATTCTGCGGACAATTTTTTTGATGAGCAGTCTGCGAATGTTCGATTGTTATCGCGACGTACCCCTTACATTCCGTATGTTTGGAAATATGTTCACCCATTTCCGGTTACAGGATTTGAATGCGGAAGCATTTCTGGGCCTTGGGCTTACTGTGGCGGATTATCTTTTGCTGTTTATCTGTCTGATTCTGATTGTTACAGTCAGTCTGATACAGGAGAGAAAGGGAAGTGTGCGGGACTTGATATTTGCAGCCCCCGAAATCTGCCGATATGCTGTATTTTTTGTAATGGTACTGGCAGTCATCATATTCGGCGCCTACGGAATCGGCTTCGACCAAAGCCAATTTATCTATAATCAATTTTGAGTCAGAAGGCAATGCGAAGCATTTTTCATGCCTTCTGACGACCTGCCGCCGAGCCAAAGGCGAGGGGGCTCTACATTGTAATTAGGAGGAAAGCCAAATGAAAACCAAACATTTCCAAATATGGTTTCCCAAGATTGCCTTATTTCTTGCGGCCTTATTCATTACGTTATTCTTCCTGCAAAGGCTTTTGATGCCCAAATATATGTCAGACATCGTAGAAGGCGCATTGACAGCCGAGTATTATGAAGAAACCACAGACCATGAAGTGCTTTTTGTGGGTGACTGTGAGGTGTACGAGAATTTTTCTCCCATCACCTTGTATCAAGAGTATGGAATCAGCAGTTATATTCGAGGCTCTGCTCAGCAGTTGGCGTGGCAGTCTTACTATATGCTGGAGGATACCCTCCGCTATGAAACCCCAAAAGTGGTTGTATTCAACGTACTGGCTTTAAAATATGACGAGCCTCAGAGTGAGGCCTATAACCGTATGACCATTGATGGAATGAAATTATCTAAGACGAAGCTTGATGCCATCGAAGCATCCATGACAGACCGTGAGAACATGCTGGATTACATATTTCCAATCCTAAGATATCATTCCCGTTGGTCTGAACTGTCGGCGGAGGATTTCCGGTATCTGTTTAGCAAGGATAAGATTTCCCACAACGGTTATTATATGCGGGTGGATGTACGGCCGGCCGAAGGATTCCCTGAACCGGATATATTGGCGGATTACACCTTGGGCAGCTATGCCATGGGGTATTTGGATAAGATGCGCAAACTGTGTGAGGATAAGGGAATCGCACTGGTTCTGGTCAAATCTCCAAGCCTGTTTCCCCATTGGTATGACGAATGGGATGAACAGATTGTTGCATATGCAGAACAACATGGGCTGAATTACTTTAACTATGAGAAGCTGGCAAAGACTGTAGGGATTGATTACAACACAGACACCTATGATGCGGGACTTCACATGAATCTTGCCGGCGCAGAGAAGCTTTCCAGCTATTTTGGCAAATATCTGAAAGAAAATTATGAACTGATAGATTACAGGTATGACCCAGATTACCAGAGCGCCTATGCGAAAAAGATTCGTTTTTATGAGGAAATGGAAGCTGCTCAACGTCAGGAGCTTGCAGAATACGGTGAAATCAGAAGTTTTTGATATACTAAAAAATATATTCTATGGAGGAAAAAGAATGAAAAACAGAAAGAGAATTATGACAATGGCAGCTTTAGTGATGGCGCTTGGCCTGACCGCCTGCGGCGGTTCTGATGACAAAGGGGCTTCATCAGGAGGAAGCTCGTCTGGCGGAGGATATTCCTTCACCAGCGGCTCCACAAAGATTGAGATGGGAAAAGACGCCTCAAAGGTTGTAGAAGCCCTTGGAGACGCGGACGAATATTTCGAGTCTGAGAGCTGTGCTTTTGAGGGGCTTGACAAGGTTTATACTTATCCTGGGTTTAAGCTTAACACCTATCCAGAGGGCGATAAGGACTATGTATTGTCCGTTGTATTCATGGATGACACGGTTTCCACAGACAAGGGCATCAGCATTGGAAGTACAAAGGATGCGGTGACAGAAGCCTACGGGGACGCATCAGAGGAATCCGCGTCAAAGCTGGTCTATGAAAGCGGAGATACAGAGCTGACCATTGGCCTTAATGGCGACAGTGTTTCTTCTGTTGAGATTAGCGCGGTAGTGGAAGAATAAAAACAATATGTTTAAGTTTTGCAGCATCTAGGCCAAATGGCTTAGGTGCTGTTTTTTCCTGTGTTCTGTGAAATATCAAATAAATGTTTTGCTGATTTGCCAAATGTAATATATAATAGAAACAGACCTAAAGAGAAATACATATCCGAAAAGAATGGAAGGAGCGTGGAAAGAGATGGAAATGCGAAAGAAAAAGCTTCCGATTGGGATTGAAAATTTTGAAGAAATCAGGAAAGAAGATTTTTACTATATAGATAAAACAGGGCTTATTGTGGAATTACTTCATAACTGGGGAGCGGTGAATCTATTCACTCGTCCCAGAAGATTTGGGAAATCGTTGAATATGAGCATGCTAGAACACTTTTTCTCATTGGATGGAGATAAGAGTATTTTTGATGGACTGGAAATTTCAAAAGAGACTTCGCTTTGTGAAGAATATATGGGTAAATATCCGGTTGTATCCATTTCCCTTAAAGGGATGGATGCGCTTAATTTTGAAAGGGCATTTCGGATGGGAGCCCGGTCTGTGAGGCGGGCAGCATCAAAAGCGCAGTATCTTTTGGAGAGCGATGCGTTAAGTGAGAGTGATAAACTGGAATATCAGAGCCTTTTGAACAGCAATATGGACGAATCTACATTTTGTGACAGCCTGAGAATATTGTCAGAAATGTTGGAAAAGCATCATAATACAAAAGTTATCCTGTTGATTGATGAATATGATGTTCCGTTGGCAAAAGCCCATGCCAACGGATACTACGATCAGATGATCTCCCTGATCCGAAGCCTTCTGGGAGAGGCACTCAAAACAAACGCCAGTCTGAAACTTGCAGTATT
>ERZ808028.823-NODE-823-length-22112-cov-8.747901_pt1 | contig 22112 bp, 16 predicted proteins | sample MGYA00380184_ERZ808028 | MGnify/ENA primary metagenome ERZ808028 (study PRJEB31490, sample SAMN06133397) | mouse gut metagenome | isolation source: J8_1 | host: mice | place: China: Chengdu | collected 2015-05 ...
AATTCAGTTCGAGGAGTCTGGTCTTTCTTCCGGCGGCCGCGCCGATCTTCCAGCCCTGCCTCCCCCAACTCCTCAAATCGGAGCGTCCAGGTGCGGACCTGCTGGTAACTGACCTGGTATTTCTGTGCCATCTCCCCATACTTCTTCCCACTGGAAATACATTCCTTGGCAATTTGGATGCGTTCCTCCAATGTGGTTTCCCGCCCCTGCTTCATGCAGTTTCCGCCTCCTGATTTTTTCTTGGAGCTGAAATCTCCATGAGCATTATACTCCTTTATCCAATCACCGAACTGCGCGTCTGACCGAATTCCTCGCTTCGCACAGACCTCTCCTATGCTTCCCTCGCCGGACAGATATGCCTTTACCGCCTCCAATTTTTGAGTGGAACTATACTTCCGCGCGGTTGTATGAGGCAGAAGTCCTTCCGGCCCCTCCACACGATAGATACGAAGCCACCTTTGGAACGGCGCAATCTTTACGCCCACTTTCTGTGCTGCCTGACGCTGGCTTAATTCTCCGTGCAAGTAGCTTTCTACTGCGGATATTTTTCCTTCTGTGCTTATCTTTGGCTTTTTAGGCATCTGCATCTCTCCCTCACAATGACAGTTCTTTTTTCACTGTCGCTTATAATGGGAGCATATCAACGTTGACACCCTTGCTGCGAAATGAAGGGCTTAGAAAAGAAACTGTGCTGTTTCCGTTTCAATCGTCACACCGTTCCCAGCCCAGCAAATAAAAATCAGTTTACCGCTGAGAGGAAGCCCCGCCTCTGGCGGAGCCAAGGCCCTCACCGCCCTCGGCGGTGAGGGCGCAAGCATAGCGTTTTGATGTCAAAACGCCACTTGCAGGGGAAATCCCCTGACCCCTATGCCGCCTGCGGGCGGTAATCTTTCGGTAGCGTTGCCAAAAAGTTGGAGCGAACGTTTTGACAACATTGTCAGGAAGCTGTTTCTTTGACCGCTATCGGGTTTGACAACATTGTCAGACCCGATTTTTCTGGACCTTCGGCAAGATTGCCGGAAGTCCACTGTTCGGAAAACGGGTTCGGCAATGTTGCCAGACCCGATTCTTCTATGGACTTTTGATAAGGTTATCAGAAGTCCGCTTGACCCATAGCTGGGTTGACTGTGTTGCTGAACTAGAATCCGAATCACTCTACAGACCTGGGGTAAGGTTTGACAGCATTGTCAAACCTTACTGCGCGGCATCCAAATCAATTTCTATAAAAATACCGCTTCCGGCAACATTGCCAAAAGCGGGAAGGGAGTGAAGAATACGAACAAACAATCACATCGCACCTGCGTCCGCATGAGTGCCAAGGACTATGACCTGCTGAAGAAAAAGAGTGCCGCGGCCGACCTGTCCGCTAACGCATGGCTGATGGCACAGCTGGCATCCAACCGCCCTGTCCTGTACCGGGAGGCGGAAACTTGGGATGCCATTCGCTTTATGGATGCGGCGGGCCGGGAGATCAATGCCATCACCCGTGATTTCAACAGTGGTTATGGCACAGCGGAGCAGCTCCGGCACGCTGTTCGTCTTTTGGGAGATGTGTGCGAACGAGTCCATACGCTGAGGAAGAAAGGATACCTTCATGCTGCATAATCGAAAAACACGGAAAGTTCGTGGTCCCATACGGGACAACAGCAGGAATCTCTCCGTCCGCATGACGGAGGAGCAGTACCGGCGCTTACAGCGATACATGGAGTTGACCAGGCTGAAAAGCACGGCCTATTTTTGCCGCCTGATTCAGGAAGATGATTTCAAGGGCCGTTCACCGAAACTAAGCCATGCCCTGCACACCAGCGTCAATATGATTTATTCTAACGTGCGGCAGATCACCCGTCATCGGTACGTAAAGGATCTGGACGCCGAAACCGTGGTAAAGCTGGATTTTTTGATGGATAAGCTCTGCGAAGAGGTCTATCTTTTGGCCACCCAGAAGTAGTCCAAATCGGGTTTTGTGAATTCACAAAACCCGATTTCGAGCAGAAGTTTATAATATAACCATCATTGCAAACCGCTTTGGACGAATTCATCAAAAGCGGTATTTTCTGCCCTGATCTGGCTGAGAATGCCGTCTGCACACTGAAAGAAGCGAAAATGGCAATATTTCGTGTCGAGAAAATACAAATTACACCGTCATGTCCAACCATCACCTGCGGGACAAGTCGATCTCCCTGAAAGCCAAGGGCCTGCTGTCGCAAATCCTATCACTTCCGGAGGAATGGGACTACACCTTGCAAGGGCTGGCCTGTATCAACCGGGAGCAGCTTGACGCCATCCGTCAGGCCGTTCATGAGCTGGAGCGGGCCGGGTATATTGTGCGGACAAGGGAACGGGACAGTCAAGGACGGCTATGCGGAGCGGAATACAACATCTACGAACAGCCACAGCCGCCGTCCGATCCCCCGGTGTTGGAATAACCGGCATCGGGAAAACCGTTGCCGGATTATCCAACGCCGGAAAAACCTACGTAGGTAAATCCAACGCAATTAAATAAAGACTTATCAATTACTGAATTCTTTCCCTTCCCCTTCCCTTAGACGGGCGGCAAAGCCGCCGGAAAGGAATGGAATGGAAATGGAGAACGGCAGGAACCATTGGGGACGTTACTCCGTAAAATCCTCCCGAAATGCTGTCTGCCAATAGGGTTCGACTTTCCCTGCCTTCTGTGGTATGGTTCGGTTTGCAAAAGCCCCACTATATCACGAAACGGAGGAATCGAGCATGAAAAACAGAAAAACCCTGTCCCTGCTTCTCGCGGTCACCATAGCCGCGGCCTTGCTGGCCGCCCCCGCCTACACACAGGTGTCCAAGGAGGACTACATCGCGGTGAAAAAGCTGATCGGGCGTATGGAGGGCGTCCTGCGGTATGAACACCATGTGCCCCAGGGCTTCACCGACTACTGTCGGTACTTGGACTACTTCGCCGTGTCCGCCGAGATGCCGGAGAACTACCAAGTGCCCCTGGACTTCGTCCAGCCCGCCCTCGACCATGTAGGGACGCTGGCCACGGATCGTGAGCGGGTGGAATACTTCAACGATTACATCCGCACCCTGCTGGCCTATCAAAAAGGGAAAACAGCCGGGATCACCCAGACCTTCGCCCCCCATACTGGGGAGCTGAAAGCGGCCTGCGGGTCCTACGCCAGAGCGCTGAAGTTCCTGTGCGCCGCGGCGGACATCCCCTGCTTCACCGTCAGCAGCAAGACCCATACCTGGAACCTCGTGTATGTAGACGGCCAGTGGCTCCATGTGGACGTGTCCGCCAACGACCTCTCCGGCAGGAACGGCATCCTGCTGGCGGAAAGTTATCAGACCGGGAAGGATCAGGCCCCGGCGGCCACCGCCTTCCTCAAAGAATTATTCGTACCCGGTTCCACAAAGTAACAACCGCTGTATCCCCAGCGCAGGCAGGCCGTTCACGGCCTGCCTGCTTTTGACTCCGGCCTGCCAGATGATACCGCCCCTGTCGGTCCCGCAAAGGCCACTTGTTGGCCTCTGGCGGCAGACGGCGAGTCCCTGTGTCACCAGGCCGTGACTACCCCGTACAGCGCCCCGTATGGCCCCCGTTGCGGCTCTGGCCGCAAGCGATTGGATATGTTCATACCGGATAAATTCTATGATTGGCAAAATTGTCAAGAAGGGAGGGTTCGACCATAGACAAGCCAAACAGCAACCAGCAGATCAGAACGGAACGTATCCAGGTTTCCCACGGCAGAACGATCCAAGTGGTATCTGTGTTCCCGGAAAACGGACATTGTTCCCCGGAAGATAAGTTAAAAGCATTGATCGACCTGGAAATCCAGCAGGAAAAACTGTGCGCGTAAGCCCAGCGCTGTCTGGGAAAAGCACTGGATATCCGGGCCGTTTTGGAGTATAGTCATGTCGCAATGCTCTGAACGGTTTGACCAACGAAGGAGGGTAAGATGACAACGTCAAACCAGAAGAAAACCGCTCTGTACTGCCGCCTCAGTCAAGACGATAATACAGAAAACGAGTCAAACAGCATTCAAAATCAAAAAATGATCCTTCAACGTTTCGCTGCCGACCACCATTTCCCCAATCCTTGCTTTTATGTGGATGACGGATACTCTGGGGCCAGTTTTCAAAGACCCGGCTTCCAGCAGATGATGGCCGACATGGAGAACGGCGAGATTGGCATTATCATCACGAAAGATCTGTCCAGACTAGGCCGAAACCAGCTTCACACTGGGCTGTACATCGAGGAGCGCTTCCCCATGTTCGGTGTCCGCTACATCGCCATCAACGACAATGTGGACACTGACAGCAGTGAGAGTAACGAGCTGATGCCGTTCAAGAATTTGTTCAACGAATGGTATGTACGGGACTCCAGCCGCAAGGTTCGAGCCGTCCTCCGCGCCAAAGCGGAACGCGGGGAACGGCTGGGGACCAGAGCACCCTACGGCTACCGAAAGGACGAGAACGACAGCAAGAAGCTGGTGGTGGATGAGGAGGCTGCCGCCATTGTCCGTCGGATCTTCGCCATGTGCGCCGCCGGCAGCGGGCCGAGCCAGATTGCCCGTAAGCTGAGGGAAGAGCAAATCCTCTGCCCCACCACCTACGCCTACCAGAAATTTAGCATCAGTCACACCTCGCTGAACACGGAAAAGCCTTATCACTGGAGCGACAGCACGATTGCCAATATGCTGGAAAATGAGCTGTACTTGGGCAATACCATCAACATGAAATACAGCACAAAATCCTACAAGGACAAGCGCCATGTGGAGCATCCCAAGGAAGAATGTCTGGTATTCGAGGGAACCCACCCCGCGCTGGTCACACAGGAGGTCTGGGACATCGTTCAGCGGGTGCGGCAGAATCGGCGCCGCCCAACCAAGATGAACGAGCAGAACAAATACTCAGGGCTGGTGGTGTGCGCGGACTGTGGGGCCACCATGGTGCTGCACCGGGCGCATACGATGAAGCCTACCTGGAACAACTTCACCTGCCGCACCTACAAGAAAGAGGGGGCTGAGGTCTGCACCGCCCACTATATCCGGGAGTGTGTGCTGGACGAGGTGATTCTGGAGGATCTGCGGCGGGTGACAGCGATGGCCAGGGAGCATACCAGGGAGTTCGCGGAGTACATCGGCGGCAGGCAGTCCGCTGAGATCCAGCGGGAGATCCGCAGGCTGGAACGGGAACTGACCGCTATGCGGAAACGTAGCGCGGAGCTGGACGCCATTTTCAAAAGGCTTTATGAGGACCGGGTGCTTGGTCACATTTCGGTGGAGCAGTTTCAGACACTGTCCGGCGGCTACACGGAGGAGCAGGAGAAACTGGCGGCGGAAATTCCCGTAAAGGAAGCGGCCATCCAGAAGCTGCGGGATACGGTTTCCAACACCGATGGCTTCATTGCCAAGGCCAAGCGTTATACCGACATCACGGAGCTGACCCCGGAACTGCTGCGGCTGTTTATCCAAAAGATTGTGGTGCATGAGAAAAGCACGAAGTGGTCGAAAAAGGCCATGCAGACCATTGAGATCCACTACAACGACATCGGCTTTATTGGCGGGGATATTTCGCAGGACAAGGAAAGCCCCCGGCAGGAAATCTCAGCGTGATTCCTGCCGGGGTGCTTCCCCGAGTCGTAGATACCCCTGTCAGGGGGACGCCTACGGACCTGGGTCTTTTTCTGCGTAATCATATTCAAGGCTTCGTCAATGTGTAGCCCTGGCGCAGTTCCTTGACATTCAGCTCCGGGTCCGTGGCGCGGACGTCCTGGTCCCGGCACCAGACCAGCTGAATATCTCCCTTCGCCAGCTCCTCCGCCAAGTCCTCCCGAAAGCTGTCCGCAATAAACAGAGGTCCGGCCTCCATAGCCAGTTGGGCACAGCTGCGGCCGGAAGCATAGCACACCATACTGTCTACGGCGTTCCTGCACACTCCGTCCGCCAGGTCCAGATACTGTGTGCGAAACTGTCCGTCTCTCGTCTGGTAGAACCGTCGGTCGTCGCTCACATCCACAGGGAATGCCCGCAAGCTCACCAGACTCATTGGCCCCTGGTACTCCATCACTCCAACATGGACCGGCTCGCTTTGCTGCCGACCATACAGGTTCATAGAATAGCTGCCTGACCGTCCGTCCAGGCACCGGGAAAAGCCGTCAAAGCTGCTGATCGCGCCATGGGAAAAACCGCCCTCCGCCAAAGCCTCGGCCAGATAATCCGTGATAAACGCATTTTTCATCCAGCCAAAGTCTAAGAAGCACTCTATTCCTTCCCGGCCGGCGTAAGCCAGATACTCCTCCGACACCCGCAGGCAGAGCTTGTTTTCACCCAGCAGCTCTACATCAATGTGCCCGGGGTCTGCGGCATAGGCGGCCACGGCGGCGTATTCCTCCGCCACAGCCTCACTGAGCCGGGGGTCAAAATCCACCAGCTGGGCGTCGTCCCGGCAGTAGAACAGGTCTCCGTACCGGGCGTACACCGGCCCTAAGTAAACGGTTCGGTCCCCCGCCTCCCGGACCGCGTCAAATGCGTCATAGAGCGCTTTGTCCACCTCCAGCACCTCATTGGGCCTTCGGCTGAGCTCATACAGGTTGACCACACCCTCAAAGCCCTCCGTCGTATGGAACAGCTGATACGCTTTTCGGCACGCCTCCGTGTATATCAGCCGGACAGCTTTGTTCTCCGCCGAAACGGAAAGCCCTCCCGCCCCCAGTTCATAGAGAAATACAAACTCCTCTCCACAGGTGGGGCCCCCTGACGCACTGGCCTGAATGGCCTGCCATCCGGTATCCGGGGTCATCATCTGAAGCGCGGCATAGGCCAGCGCTGCCCCGCCGATAAGCAGGAACAGCCCTGCGGCGATAAACCGCCGCAGGGTGTGTTCCCCGGATAACTCAATTTTTTGTACCGGCCTGGGATGGGGCAGGTCCCGTTTGTCTTTTGCGTAGCGGCTCAATGTTAAATCACCGCCAGCAGGAGGAACAGCAGGAACAGGGCCACGATGGCAGCCAGGAAAATCAACCCGGCAATAGCGCCCCGCCTGCAGGCTTTCGCGTTGCGGCTGTGGTGGAAATGGTTGAACACAGCCATGGCAATGAGGCCGAGAATCGGCAGGATAAAGGACAGGATGGTGTACCAAATGCTGCCCGTGTCATGAGCGGGATGGATGAGCAGCTCCTCTTCCCGCACTACAGCGGCCACATCCTCCCGGTTTCCTTCCTCCACCGGGGCGTTGGGGTCTCGGATGGTAATGGGCTTCACGGGGATATTCGTATCCCGAATCGCTTTATACTCCGCGATCTCCTTCTTATTTCCGTAGACATAGTGGTCGTGGCCGATGCACACAAACTCCGGCTTGTCTTCAGAATAATCGTGGGCAGAGGGGTCGTAGGTAAACAGCACCTTGTTTTTTTCCAACTCCGGGTCGGGGATAGGAATAGCGGAGATGAGCGAGTGCGTGTAGGGATGCAGGGGGAAGTTGAACAGCTCCTCCGCCTCCGCCACCTCCACGATGCGCCCTTTGTAGATAACCCCGATGCGGTCGGAGATAAAGCGCACCACCGACAGGTCGTGGGCAATGAACAGGTAGGTTAGCCCTTTCTCCTCCTGGAATTTTTTCATCAGGTTGAGCACCTGGGCGCGGATGGATACGTCCAGCGCGGAGATGGGCTCGTCCGCTACCACCAATTCCGGTTCCATCACCATTGCCCGGGCGATACCGATGCGCTGGCGCTGACCGCCGGAGAACTCGTGAGGATAGCGGGTGAGGTGTTCGGGAAGCAGTCCCACCTCTTCGATCATGGTTTCCACCTTTTGCACCCGGTCCGCCTCGTTTTTGAAGAGATGGAAGTTATATAAGCCCTCTGAGATGATATAGTCCACCGTGGCGCGCTCGTTCAGCGACGCTGCCGGGTCTTGGAATACCATCTGGATATTTCGGATGACCTCCCGGTCCAGGCTCCGGGGAATTTTGCCGGAGATGCGTACGCCCTTATAGCGGATCTCACCGGCCGCCAGAGGGTTCACCCGGATAACGGCGCGGCCCACGGTGGTCTTGCCCGAACCGGACTCGCCCACCAGGGAGAAGGTCTCCCCCTTATAGATGTCAAACGTCGCGTTCTGGACGGCGCGCACCGCGCTGTCCCCCTTGCCAAAGGTAATATCAACGTTTTTCAGCGACAGCAGGATCTCTCTGCCATTCTCGTCCAGCGGACCGTGCTCCGGCAGGGTGGTGACCCGGAGCTCATTGGCTTTCTCTTGACTCACGATCCGACCCTCCTTAAATATTGAACGCTGCCATCAGCTTCTCGTGGATATTCTGGATGCCTTCCGGCTTGTCAATCTTGGGCGCCCGCGGGTCCAGCAGCCAGGTCTTGGCAAAATGAGTCTCGCTGACCTGGAACATGGGGGGCTCCAGCATGGTGTCGACCTCCAGGCAGTAGGGGTTGCGGGGGGCAAACGCGTCGCCCACAATCTGGTTATACAGGGAGGGCGGAGTGCCGGTGATGGAGTACAGCTTGGTGCTCTTCTGGGCCAGCTGGGGCAGAGAGGACAGCAGCGCCCAGGTGTAGGGATGCCGCGGGTCATAAAACACCTCGCGCACGGTGCCCAGCTCAATAATCTGTCCCGCGTACAGCACCGCCACCCGGTCGGCCACATTGGCCACCACGCCCAAATCGTGGGTAATGAACACAATGGTGTAGTTGAACTCTTTTTGCAGGTCCTTGATGAGTTGGAGAATCTGGGCCTGGATGGTCACATCCAGAGCGGTGGTGGGCTCATCGCAGATCAGGATTTTAGGCTGACAGGACAAGGCGATGGCGATGACGATGCGCTGGCGCATGCCGCCGGAGTACTGGAAGGGGTAGTCGTCAAACCGTGCGGCGGCGTTGGGTATGCCCACTTTGCGCATCAGCTCCAGGGCGCGGCGGCGGGCCTCCGTCTCGGTGCACTCCTGGTGCTTGAGAATAATAGAAGTAATCTGCTTGCCGATGGTGATGATGGGGTTCAAGGAGGTCATGGGGTCCTGGAACACGGTGGCAATCCGGCGGCCACGGATTTTGCTCCAGTCTTTGGCATACTTCACGTTGGCCAGATTCAACACACAGGTGCCGTGGAGCTGTTCCGCCGTCTCGTCCAGATACCGCACCCGGAAAGCCACGTCGTCAAACACGGCGCTGCGCTGGGCGTCGTCGGACAGGTCCACCCCCAGCTCCATGGCCTTTTTCAACGCCTTCAGCAGCTGATTGCTCAGCTGCACCCGCTTTTTCAAGCCGTAGCGGCCTACGGACAGGTAGATCTCTTTGGCCAGAACCTCATTCCTGGCCGCAGTCTCAGCCGAGATCTCCCCGGCAATCTCCTGCTTGTACTTCGCCTGAAGGGCGGCGGATTTCTCCTGATAGTGCTTCATATAGCCCGTGTCCATGTCCACGGCGTGCTTCTTTTCCCGGGCCATCTGCTCGCCGCGCTTTTTCAGTTCCTTGATTTTGGCGTCGTACTCCTTGATATCCCGCGCCGCCTGGCGGATCTTCTCCTTCTCCTTTGCCGGGTCCAGAGTCTGCTTCAAATTGTATGTGTCCGCCCGTTTCTGCTTCAAGTCGCGCAGTTCTTCTTCCTCCGCCGCCTGCTCCTGACTGCTCAAGCCGCTCTTTTCCCGCTTTTCACTCTCCAGCTCCAAAATCTCCCGGTAGGTGGCCGCACCCAGCTCCAGGCGGGAGTACTCGTCCAGCTTTCGCTTGGCCTTATCCATCAGCGACCTTGCCATGGCGTCAATCTTCACCACGGTATCCGACAGCTCGTCGTCGTTGAAGATGATGGAACCATTGTCCACATAGCCGTTGGAATCCAGCATGCCCGCGAAGGTCTTGGTAAACACCGACTTGCCGGAACCGGATTCTCCCACGATGGCAATGGACTCGTTCTCATAGATGTCCAGAGAGATACCGCGGATGGCGGTGAGGGTCCTGCCGCGGACCCGGAACTTTACGTCCAAATCCTTGATGGACAGCAATACCTTTTTCTCTTCCATAACCGGCACCCCTTACATATGCGTCCTGGGGTCGGACGCGTCGCCCAGGTTCTGCCCCACCACGTACAGCACCACGGAGATGATAGCGGAGATGGCCACAGGGCTCCAGAACTCGAATTCCCAGCCGGGGGTGACCATGGCGCTCTCCGCCTCAAAGATCATGCGGCCCAAAGACATGTCGCTCATACCCATGCCGATGTAGGCCAGGAACACCTCGTAGGAAATATAGGATGGAATCTCCGTAGCCAACAGCGTGACAATGACGGATGTCATGAAGGGAAGGATATTCTTCATGGCTATTTTGATGGTGGAGGTTCCCAGACAACGGGACGCCAGATTATACTCCCGGTCCCGAATAATGACCACCTGTGTGCGGATAAAGTAGGCAATGCTCAGCCATCCGGTAATGGTCAGCGCCATCACGAAAGTCCAGAAGCCGGAGCCGATCAGCATCACCATCACAGAGATGAGCAGGATATAGGGTACATTGGCGATGATGTTGTAAATCTCCATCATGATGACGTCCACCTTTTTGGAGAAACCCCAGATGGCCCCCATAACCACGCCCACCGTCATGTTGATTACGGCGCAGATGAAAGCCAGCGAGATGGAGATGCGCGAACCAGTCCAAATAGCGTCGAAGGTGGAGTTGCCCGACGCGCCGGTGCCCAGCAGCCAGTGGATGCTGAAGCCGAATTTTTCAATCGCCTTCCAGGGATACAGGTGCTTGGCTGAGGAATCAAACAACTGGCCGAAACGGTCATACTCCGTCACCATCGGATAGATATAAGCAAAGGCGATGAGCAGCGCCAAAATGCTCAGGATGACAATATTCAGCTTATTGCGGAAAAATACGCGGAACACCGACTGCCAGTAGGAATACCGGGGGGCGGTAATCTTTTCCGACTCCAGGTCGCTGTGCTCATGGAAGGAAAACAGTTCCTTCTCCGACTTGCCCAAGTTTTTCAAATCATGATCCATAGCTCTCACCTATCCTTCGTCGAGAACGAAATTCGCGGGTCCACCGTCGCCATCAGGATATCGCCCAGAATGATGGACACCACCGTCAGCAGGGCATAAAACAGGGTTACGCCCACAATGACGCCATTGTCGTATTTGTTGATCGCCTCGGTGAGCAAGTTGCCCGCGCCGGGGACCACATACACACGCTCCGTGATAATCGCGCCGGTCATGGCGCCCAGAACAGCGCCCGGAATGCCGTGGACAATGGGAATGGCGGCGTTTTTCAAAATGTGCCTGGTGAAAATTTCCCCCTCCGACAGGCCGCCGGACCGGGCAAATTTCACGTAGTCCGAATTCATCTGGTCCACCATATACCGGCGCAGCCATTTCATCAGGTTGGCCACGGAGGGCAGCGCCAGGGAGACAATGGGCAAAATAAACATCAGTTTACTGGTAGACTCCATGTCAAAGGTGGTGGGCAGGCCGAACACCGAGCCGCCGATGGCCTTAAACAGGAAGATATAGGCCAGGGAGGGCACTGCAATGATAAACACAATATAGACCGTGCCCAGCTTGTCAATCATCTTATCCTTTTTCCGCGCCATCATAACGCCCAGCGGCAGGCCCAGCAGATAGGCTATGCAGGTGGCGATGATACCAATGACAAAGGAATAGCCCACCTTGGACAACCCCGCCTTCACCGTGAGCACATTGGTATAATCGTCCACAAACCGGTCGGCGCTCACCGGGTTGGCCTCCCGGGACCCCGCCTGATAGGTGGCGGTGTGCAGGTCGTCGGCGCTGTCCTCCTGGAACCCCGTGGGGAAGGTGACGGGAGACTTCACATAAGACCCCTGGCTGGAGGTCATTGTGGTAAACACGTCCACGCCCCGGTTGACCGAGTAGGAGGTGCCCAGATTAATGGTGGCAAAATTTTGATGGACAAAGGGGAACTGGTCGTTCACATACAGCAGGTACTTATGATGGGTGCCGTTTCCGATAATCGCCGGCGCGAACTTGTCCCCACCATAAATCGGGTCCTTCCAGGTGAATGTGAGGCCCCGCTCTCCAACATCCTCCTCCACCTTGTGGATGTTGTCAATGGCCACCAGCCCGCTGAAATAGTTCCACATGCGCCGGAACAGCGGGTGGTCCTTGTGGGCAAAGAGCTGCTGCTGCCCTCCGGCCACAACTTTCCTGCCGCTGGTCTTGGCGTTCAAACGCTCCACCGTGTAGCCCTGGCTCTCATAGTAATCGGTGAACTGCGCCACGTACTTGGCCACAGTCTCCGGGTCCTTCTCCGGGGTGCGGGCAATGGACACCGCGGCGGACCGGGTCTCCTCGGTAATCTCCCCATTTCGTGTAATTTCAGCCAAGTAATCCGTATAGTTCACATAGTCCAGATAGCCGTATTCCTCCCACTTGGAGTACATATACGTTGTTTTCTGGTTGCTGGCCGTTTTACTGTACATGGGGTCAGCGGCAAAGATCCGGTCCCGCTCCATGAGGGAATAGATCATCACCATGACCAGCCCCACAACCACGATGATGGATACCGCGCCGTGGAGCAGACGTTTGACTAAATATTTTCCCATAATCGTTCACACACCTAACGTTTCGTCCCCGCCCCTGGGGGCCGGTCGTAGAATGTTTCCGCACCTGCCGTCGTCCCCCTCCCCCGGGGAGTGGCCCGACAATGCCAAGCCACTCCCCGGGAGATGGGAATCAATGGATTTTGTCCCCATACGCGTGCAGGAGAATGGCACGCACCATTCTCCTGCACGCGCAGTATCAGTTAGAAGTTCTCAACGGGTCCTGGTCTTAGTACAGACCCAGGCTCTTGGTCATATAGCCCTCGCCGTAAGGCAGGAAGCAGTCCAGCCAAGTGGCGGGATCACCGTAGTCGGGGCTCCAGGCGCTGGCGCCGTAGGCCAGGTCGAAGTTCATCTCCGCACCGGTGGACGGCCAGTAGGTGGAGCGGTTGAAGTCGTCGAACTCGGCGGCCTCCTGGAGGTTGATCTGCACCAAGCCGTCAAAGGCGGTCTCATAGGTCTGCTTAAGCAGCTGAGCCTGGTTGGTCATCATGGTGCTGCCGGAGTAGTAGCCGCTGTCCAGAATGATGGGGTTCTCCTTGGTGATCTCAATGCCCTGGGCGCGCAGCTCTTCCACGGCCTTGGCAAAATACTCCTTGGCGTCGTCCAGGTGATACCAACCGTCGAAGCCTACGGAGTCGCCGGTCTCCTTGTTGAACACCTGCATGGGCAGACCGTCGGCGTCGATCTGAGCCTGAACAATCTCACCATAGGCGGTGCCGGCGGGGAAGGTGGTGTCGGTGCCGTTGATCTTCACGGTCACGTCTTCCTCCAGGTACACGAAGTTGCCGGGAACCACGCTGTTGATCAGGCTGACCAGGGCCAGCTCATCGCCCATACGCAGGGCGTTGTAGGCTTCGCGGTCCACGGACAGGTTGAGGGCCAGGCGGAAGTTCCTATTGTTCAGGGCAGCGTGGCTGCGGGCGGCGTCATCCAAGATATCGGAGGTGAACACGCCGCTGTCGCTCTCGATCTCCGCCTTCACGGCGTCGGCGCTCTCGTGAGACTTCGTAGACACCAGCTTCGTGTCGTCGTTGTAGTTGCACCACTGCAGACGGTTCAGGTTCAGCCATCCGAAGTAAGTGCTGGCGTCGGTGGCGCTGTTATAGTGGTACTTCTCAAAAATGGTCTGGTCGTCACCGTCCAGCTTTTCCATCTTTGCCAGCTCCAGAGCCTCAGCGCCCAGGCCGCTGCCGTCGCACACGCCGGACTTAGTGTCCTGATAGGCCTTGGTGGAGTCGGAACCGTCATTCCACAGCCAGGTCAGGGTCTTGATGTTGACATTGTCCTTGTTCCAGTAGCTGTCGCTGGCGGAGAACACGATTTGGTTCTTAGAGGTGTAACCGGTGATCAGGTAGGGACCGCAGTAGGCGATGGAGTCGGGGCTCTTGCCGTAGTTATAGCTGTCGGCGGAGGCGTCAAACTGGGCGCCGAACTTGCCACCCTGAGAGACAAAGTAAGCGCGGCTCATGGGGGCGAACATGGAGTAGCCCATCATAGACAGGAAGTAGGGGCACTCGCCGGCCAGCGTGTACTGCAGGGTGTGGTCGTCCAGCGCCTTCACGCCCACCTGGGAGAAGTCGGTGATGACGCCGTTGTTGTACTCGGCGCCGTTGTAAATAACGCCGTTGAGCAGGTCCTCCAGACCGGCGCCGCAGTCATACAGATGCTCCAAACCGGCCACCCAGCTGTCGGCGGTGACGTCGTCCACCTTACGGCCCTGGGAGTCGGTCCAGATGACGCCCTCGCGGATCTTGAAGGTGTAGGTGGGAACGGTCCTGTCCTCGGTGACGAAGTTGCCTTCATCATCCAGCACGGGCTCGCCGTCCTCGTCGTAAGTGATGAAGGGAACGGTGGTCTCGCCGATCTCATAGCTCACGCCCAGAGCAGGCTGCTGCACGTTCTCAATGTCGTACTCCATCAGGCCGTCAAAGGTATTGACCAGGATCTCCGCGTCGGTGGCCTCCGAGGAGTTCAGGATATCCCAAGTGGCGGGGTCGGAGTCGTAGATCTCAGTGGTGTAGGTATCCTTGATGGTGTAGCCCTTGTCGGTGAGGTACTGCTTGGCCCAAGCCTCGTAGCTGCCGTCGCCGCGGACCTCATTCCAATGGGCGGTCATCTCGCTGCGGTGCTCGGCGGTGATGATCTCATTGGTGACGAGCTGCTTATAGAAGCGGTCGGAGTCGTTGCCGAACAGCACGCCGGTAGAGGTCTTGGGGGCCACGCGGCCAAAGGCGTAGTTGCCGCCCTTGCAGATGGTGAAGGACGTGGCGCCGGCGCCGATGAACTTGCCCTCGGCCAGGGCCATCTTGGCCCAGCGCAGGGACAGGTTGCCGGTCTCCTGCCGGGCCTCGGAATACAGGTCATAGAACTCGCCCAGAACGGCGTCATAGATCTCGTCCTGGTTGTAGGTCACGGGCACATACTCACCCAGCGCCGCACTCTCGGTGGGGGGGGTGGTGCTCTCTACGGGGGCCTTGCTGTTTTCGGTGGCCGCAGGGCCGCAGGCCACGAGGCCCACCAGCATGACCAGCGCCAGCATCAGGCTTACGAACTTCTTCATACTTATCCTCCTATTTTATATGTTATATTTAACCGGGTAGTCAGGACCGCTTACCGCCGCCCGTCCTGCTCAGGTTAAACCGCCATAACGCCCTGCCCGCTCGCGGGGAGGGCGGCCTTCTGTCCCCGCCGGGGGACAGAAAACGGGATATATCCCGTTCATTGCTACAAAGCACTGTTCCATTAATCCATTAAACCGCAGACACGAAAATCCGGCGCGGCACCCCACGCCTCCGCCGACGCGCCGCGCTTTGCAAGTCTCCGACCGGCCCAATTCATTTTCTCTCGAAAAGGGGCAGGCCATTCATTCACGATTTGTTAAATATTATAGCGAATTACCAGGGCTGTGTCAATAAGGGATTTGCATTTCTTGACATCTGCCTTGCAACTTCCCCTGTCAAAGCTTGCTCCATGTCAACAAAGTGTCAAGCGTCAACAAGGGCCGCCGGGGCAGACGCCCCGGCGGCCCTTGTTCATTTCACTTCAAATTCGGCGTAATAATTCTGTGTATCGTAGTCCCCGGTCTTTCGGAAGTCCGTAACTTCCTTGCCGATGCGGTAGCGGCCCGGGGACAGCCGGCCATAGAGCCAGGACCAGTCCACCTCCCAAGAGGTCTGATCGTTCATGGGGATCATGTACGCCTCATCGGTCCAGGCCAAGTTTACGCTGGGCTCCAGTATATCGGACCGCCGGGTCCAGCCCTCCCCGTCCTTCCGCTCCAGCCAGTACCTGGAGCCGTATTCCAGTTCCCCGGTGGGCTGTCCGCCGGACTGGGTAAAGGTCAGGGTCAGGCCGGTGGGGGTTACGCCGCTAACGGTGAGGGTGAGCCCCCAGTCCGCCCGCTCGTTCTCCCACTGCTCCTCCATGGCCTTCTGGAACGCCCGCAGATTGTCCTCCAGGGACTTACTCTTGTCCCGGGCAAACACCGGCTCCCAACCGTCCAGCCAGCCCACGCTGTCGTACAGCCGTCCTTCCTTCCGGAAGGTGTCCAGCAGCTCCCCGTCGGTGTTCAGCAGCTGGACGCTGTCCGCCAACATCCCGTTCACATCCCCCATAAATTCGGCGATTCCCTTCGGGTTAAACCTCTCGTGGGCTGGGGACTGGAAGTTGATGTCAAACTCCACATACCCCTCCCGGGCCGTGACCTCCTCCCCGGTGGGAGACAGGGTGAACAGCTCAAAGGTATAGGAGGCGGTTCCCTGGCCCATATAGGGGTGGTAGCGCAGCAGGTACTGCCGCCTGCCGTGCTCCCGATAGAGGAACAGGGCATTATAGCCCACATGGGAGAAATAGCCCTCCTCGGAGAAGATCAGCTTCCCCTCCTCCCAGAGCTCCAGCCGCTGGCCCGTGCCCCCCTCAATCAGGACCAGCCGGGGGGTCTCCGGCACGCCGTTGCGGTTCAGGTCGGTCTCGGGCAGGTTCTCCGGCACCGCCAGCCGCCCGCCCAGCCGTTCCAAGAGGTCGTGGAATTCCGGGTCCCCCGGCCCACAGTCCGTCGAGCTGATATCGGTCAGGTAGGTCCGCCCGCCGTCCTTTGCAGTGAACAGCAGGTAGAGGCTGTCCGGCTGGCGGGGCCTGAACCAGCCGTCCGGGTACAGCGCCATCCCGTCCATCACCTTCACCCGGTCCGGGGTGGTGGTATGGATCTCGTAGCCCAGCCGCCAGACCTCAAACCGCGCCGACTCCGTATCCTCCTCCCAGGGGCCCGTCAGATCGTAGATCCGCCAGTCGTCGAACTGGGGGGTGCCCTTCAGGCTGGTATCCCCCCGCCAGTTGTCGTAGGCGGCCTGGACCCTGCCTTTTGCGGCCTGGACCACGTCCTCCGGCACGCCGCTGAGCTCCGGGCCGGAGTGGAAGTCCGCCAGCCCCTTTGCCCCCAGCGCCTCCGCCACCGTCTCAAAGAACACATCAGACGCGCCGCCGGGACTGCAATCGTTGATCATCTCGGCGGTGAGGAAGTTCAGCTCCCCCGCGCCGTTCACCTGGAAGATCACATAGGTGCAGCTGGGATAGGTGGGGCACAGCCAGCCGTCCTCGGTGAGGTAGTTGCCCCCCACGATGAGGTTTTCCGCCTCCTTGGGGGTGGTGGTGTGGAACAGGTAGTTGATGCTCCACACCTCCAGGTCCATATCGCGGACCGTGCCCCGCCAGGGGCCGTTCAGCGCGTCCACCCGCCAGCCGTCGAACTGGATGGGCTCATCCGACACAGGGTTTTCCCGCAGATAGTCCAAATATTCGGTATACCGCTCCTGAACCACCTGCCCCGCGAAGTGGACCACATCCTCCGGCGCGTTCGCCGCGTTTGCCGGGAACTTGGCCAGCAGCTCCGGGACGTCCGTCCACTGGGCCGGCGTCCCGGCATGGCTGTCGTAGTACGCCTTGGCCTCCGTCAGCAACCTGGCCAGGATATGGGCCATGTTCAGCATCTCCTGTTCGGTGAGCTCGATGGTCCTGCCCTCCAGCTCAGCGGCGAATCTTGACCAGGTAACTGCATCCTTACTCAGGTCCACCGTGAAGTCGATGTTGAAACCGTTCACCGTGCCGTCTCGGAGGCGGTCATCGTTCACGTTCAGGCTCACGTAGAGGACATTCTTCTCCGCGTCTTCCCAATCCGCGCCGCCCTCCGTCGACTCGCCCGCCAGCCTGGGGCACAAGCGCCCCAGGTCCCCGGCCAGGTAGAGGGCGCCGCCGTTGGTGCCCCGTGACCACTCCACATGGGCGCCGTCCAGCCCTTCAATCAAAACGTTCCTATCTCCATTCATCGTATAGGTTGGGGTCAAGCCGTCCATGCCGTCCGGCTCCACCGGCGACCCCTGGCCGAAGGCGCACAGGCAGGCCAGGGCCGTCACCAGCACCACCGCCACCGCCGCCCACAGCCAGCGCTTGGGGGTCTGGGCAATGCGGGTGATCCGCTCCTTGAGGCTCTTCTTGTCCCCTGCCATGGTGGTGGCGCACCGGAACAGGTCCTCCGGGCCGGGCTTGGCGGTGACCAGGGACAGCAGGGTGCCGCCGTAGGCGGCCCGCTCCCCGTCCCCCAGCCGCTTGATGGCCCCCTCGTCACAGGCCAGCTCCGCGTCCCTCCGGCTCAGCCCCGCCGCCAGCCACACCAGGGGATTCCACCAGTGGACCGCCAAAGCGGCACACCGCAGAAGGCTCCAGACGTGGTCGCCGTGGCGGAAATGGGTGTACTCGTGGGCCAGTACGTGGCGGAGCATGGCCGAATCCGCCGCCGTCTCAGAGGTGACGTAGACGGCGGGCCGGAGCAATCCGAACAGGCAGGGGGAGGGCAGGCCCGGAGCGACGTACACCGCCAGCGGGCAATCCGCACCCTCCAGGCGGGTCCGCACCCGCCGCAGCCTCCCATAGAACCGCAGGTTGGACAGCAGGAGGACCAGCGCCGCCACGCCCGCGCCCGCCAGCCACGTCCACCCCAGCCACAGGGATAACCTGGTCAGATCGGGGGCGGCGGGGGGCACTGGGGCCTCGGGGGGCTCCGGGGCGTCGGGCAGTGAGGGCGGGTTGGGGAAACCGGGCTCACCGCCCTGACCCACCTCCAGCGCGGGCACATGCTGCCCTCCCAGAGCGGGGGCGTCCCCCAGCCCGGCGGGGGCGGAGGGCGCTTTTGTCACGCTGTGCTCCATCCGCTTCTCCGTCACCACCCAGGTCCCGGCGATGGGAGAGGTGAACAGCTGCACCGGCACCAGCAGCCGCAGCAGCACCACCGCCCACAGGGCGTAGCGCAGGCCGGCGCTGATCCGCCGCCCCAGGGCGGCCCGCAGGGCCAGCACCACGAGAATCAAAAAGGCGGCGGTACACACCCACTCCAACAGCATCATGGTCATTGCCTCTCTCCCCCTTCCATCTGGTCCAAAATGGCCCGCAACTCGGCCACCTCACCGGCGGATAGCTCCCGGCGCTGGGCCATGGCACTCATCATCAGCCCCACGCTGCCCTGGTACACCCGGTCCAGGAAGCTGCGGGTCTCCGCAGTCACGGCCTGCTCCCGCTCCACCGCCGGGGCGTACAGCTTGCCCTTTCCGGCATGCTCCACCCGGACCAGCTCCTTTTCCTCCATCCGGCGCAGGGTGGTGATGGTGGTGCTCTTGGCCCAGCCCACCCGGTCCCCCAGGTCGGCCACCAGCTGCATCACCGTGCGGGGGCTGTCCTCCCACAGGCAGCTGAGCACGTTCCACTCGCTGGCGGTGAGCTTCACCCCGTTTGTCTCCCTTCCGGCATCCATAGCTGACCCCTCCTGTCAGGTTTACTTTGTAGCCCTATCATAACACAGCAGGTTTACAATGTCAACCAAAAAGAAGTTACAGTGTGGTTACAGGAGGCCGCGCAAAAAACCGTGAGAAATTTTTGATTTCCTCTTGACAATCGGGCCCAATCCTGTTACAATCCGTTTTGTTCGTTGCGAGTGTAGCTCATCTGGTAGAGCGCCACCTTGCCAAGGTGGAGGTAGCGAGTTCGAGCCTCGTCACTCGCTCCATTTTGAAACGCACCCCGGTCAGTCAGCGCTGGCCGGGATGTTTTTTGCGAACTCGCTGCCTCCACCCGTGCGCGCACCGCGCGCACGGGAAATCAGAGGTGCGGGGTCCCCGCGAATCCCATTCGCGGGGTGCGACAGCGAGTTCGAGCCTCGTCACCCGCTCCATTTTGAAACGCACCCCGGTCAGCCAGTGCTGGCCGGGATGTTTTTTGTAAACTCACTTCATTACAGGGAGGCCCCCATGAAAAAGGTTATTTTATTTATCGCCGCAAGCTTGGATGGATACATCGCCGACCGCCGAGGCGGCGTGGGCTGGCTGAAAGGACAGGATGACGACCTTGAGCCCTCAAAGTCTTACGACTCCTTTATCAAGGGCGTGGATACCATTATCATGGGCTGGAACACCTACCGCCAGGTCACCGAAGAACTAGCCCCTGGGAACTGGCCCTACGCCGGCCTGACCTCCTACGTGGTAACCCACCGGAACCGCCCTTCCACTGAAGCGGTCAAATTCACGTCTGAGAACCCCGGTCTTCTTGTAACGCACCTGAAACAGCAATCCGGAAAGGACATCTGGGTCTGCGGCGGTTCCAGCGTTGTTCAGCAGCTTATGCGGGAACAGCTCATTGACGTTTTCCACATCTCAATAATTCCAACCATTTTGGGCGGCGGGGTCCGCCTTTGGGACACCCTGGAGCATGAGCTTGAGCTACAGCTGGTCGAAACACAAAACTATAACGGCATCACGGAGCTGATCTATGAAAGAAGACAGCGCAGCTGCTGAACACCTATTTTCGGCAAATTTACCATTGCGCCTTGTCCGCGGCACTGCTATAATATCATTACTTTACATCGCAAAAGGAGCGGTTCTTATGCTGGATATCAAAATTACCCGCGCCGAAACCCTGAAACCCCAGCCCGACCCGGACACTCTGGTGTTTGGGAAGACCTTCACCGACCACATGTTCCTTATGAATTACGACGCCGGCCAGGGCTGGCATGACCCCCGTGTGGTGCCCTACGCCCCCCTGCCTTTCGACCTGTCCTGCATGGTGTTCCACTACGCCCAGGAGATCTTTGAGGGCATGAAGGCTTACCGCACCCCCGGGGGAAAGGTACAGCTCTTCCGTCCCTATGAGAACGCCAGACGGATGAACTCCTCCTGCCGCCGCCTGTGCATTCCCGAAATCCCCGAAGAGGATTTCGTCCAGGCTGTCAAAGCCATCGTGGGCGCAGACCAGTCCTGGGTCCCCCACAAGGTGGGGACTTCCCTCTATATCCGCCCTTTCATCATCGCCACCGACTGCTCTCTGGGCGTACACGCCTCCCACAGCTACCTGTTTGCCATCATTTGCTGTCCCGTGGGTGCCTACTACCCCGAGGGCATCAACCCCGTGAAAATCTATGTGGAGGACCAGGACGTCCGGGCCGTCAAAGGAGGCACCGGCTTCACCAAATGCGGCGGGAACTACGCCGCCTCCATCCGCGCCGGAGAGCGGGCGGAGGAGCAGGGTTTCTCCCAGGTCCTCTGGCTGGACGGCGTCCACCGCAAGTATATCGAGGAAGTGGGCTCCATGAATGTGATGTTCAAAATCGGAGGCACGGTCATCACCCCTGAGCTCACCGGCTCCGTTCTTCCCGGCATCACCCGCAAGAGCTGCCTGGAGCTCATCCGCAGCTGGGGAATTCCGGCGGAGGAGCGGCTTATCTCCGCCCAGGAGCTGTTTGACGCCGCCCGGGCGGGCACCCTGGAAGAGGCCTGGGGCACCGGTACGGCGGCGGTGGTGTCCCCCATCGGTCTGCTGGCCTGGGAGGACAGGAGGGAAACCGTCAGCGGCGGGAACATCGGCCCGCTGACCCAGAAGCTGTACGACACCCTCACCGGCATCCAGTGGGGCGCCGTGGAGGACACTTACGATTGGATTGTGCCCGTTGAATAAACACCTAAACAGGAGCCCCCGGACGGTATACCGTCCGGGGGCTCCTGTTTCAACCTGTCATGGGCTTCATGTTAAACTTTTCCCATATTTTCCGTATCTTCTTCGGTTCCCAACGCCTAAAACAACCGCTCTGTACGGTGTAAAAGTCCCTCTACATTGCAAGTCGTTGATATTTCAAATCATACCACGCCGCCTTTTATCCTTCGCCGCCCGTACAAACTCCCGGAACAGCGGGTGGGCCCGGTTGGGCCGGGACTTCAACTCCGGGTGAAACTGGCACGCCGTGAACCAGGGGTGGCCCGGCAGCTCCACCACCTCCACCAACCGCCCGTCCGGGGACAGACCGGACAGGGACAGCCCCGCCTTTGTCAGCGCCTCCCGGTAGCCGTTGTTGAACTCGTAGCGGTGGCGGTGGCGCTCATTGATCTCCCCCGCCCCGTAGACAGCCGCCGCCAGGGACCCCGGCTCCAGCCGGCAGGGATAGCTTCCCAGCCGCATGGTGCCGCCCTTGGCCGTCACCCCCACCTGGTCGGGCATGAGGTCGATGACGGGGTGGGG
>ERZ808028.824-NODE-824-length-22106-cov-8.079168_pt1 | contig 22106 bp, 23 predicted proteins | sample MGYA00380184_ERZ808028 | MGnify/ENA primary metagenome ERZ808028 (study PRJEB31490, sample SAMN06133397) | mouse gut metagenome | isolation source: J8_1 | host: mice | place: China: Chengdu | collected 2015-05 ...
TAGTCCATCCCCTCGATGAGGGTCTCGGTGGCGGTGATGTCGGGGAGGATGTTGGCCTCCTCCATGCCCACCTTCACCGCCCTTGCGATGTACTCGGGGAAGAGCACCGCCGATTGGCTGGTGGCAAAAAACTTGTCCACCAGGTCGGACCCGGCCCCCTTGACCCGGATGTCGAACCGCTTGAGCTGCCGCTGATAGGCGTCCAGCCCCTCCAGGGCGGTGCCTCTGTACTGTTCGCTGGGGTCCAGCTTTTCCAGCACCTGGGTAAAGGACCTGCCCGCCTCGTGGTACATCCCCTTTTCCAGCTTCACGTTGTCAAATCTCTGCGCCATACCCACTCCTCCTTTTCCTCTCCTCAAAGCTTCACGACCACAGTTTTTGCCTCATCGTCCGCCGCCAGCACCAAGCACTTCAGCCCGTCGGAGGCCGCCTTCACCCCTCCCTGGCCGTCGCAGACCAGCGTCTGCCAGCCTAACCCCGGCGCGGTGCCGCTGTACCCCGCCTTAGCCGCGCCGCTGATCTGGACGGCGGCCGCGCCGCCCCGCACGCCGCCCCGCACCACGCCGCAGGGCAGGTCGCCGTCCGCGCCCGTGCCCACGGCTCCGCCGGCGCCGAGTGTCACCACCATTCCGGGCCGGACCTCCCCCTCCGCCTGGAAGGTGGCGGTTGTCTGACCGATTCCCTCGAAACAGATATCCATATTCATGCTCCTCTCTCAGAAAAATCTATAGAAATCCCCTTTTCGGGGTATTCCCCTTTGGGAACCTACTTTCTGCTTGTGCAGAAAGTAGGCAAAGACACACTTAGGGGGTGTCCCGCCCCCGTCGCGCTTCGCGCTCCAGGCGGGCCTCCCCCTAAGGACCCCCTTTACGGGGGACGCCCTATACGGAAGGCAGGGGAAGCTTTTCGGCGCACGGTGCTTTCGACTCGGGGCGCCCTATTGGTGCTGCCGCCGGTGTTTGGACATTGGCAGGCAGACGGGGTCCACCTCCCGCGCCTGCGCCGGCGCACCGTCCGCTCCCGGGCCCACGCCCCCGGTTTCCCGCCCCACGGACGAGGGCCGAGGGTTGGAGCGGTTGGCGCAGGCCCGAGAGAGGGGGCGGGGGCCGAAAGCCACCGGGGCCTAAAACACCATCCGCTCCACAAACCGGGCGGCGCACCCTCCGCCGTCCCGTCCCAGGCTCATGACAAAGTAACGGATGTCGTCCATGGCGTGGTCAAATTCTTTGCGTACCTGGTCCTCCCCCGCCTCTTCCCAGCGGTACAGGCCAAACTCTTTTCCCGCCGCCTCGCAGCTCTTGCAAATGACAATTTCTCCGGATTTCAGCGCCTGGGCGGTCCGCCGTATGCCCTCCAGCACCCGGTTATCCGCCTTCTCCACCCTCCATCCCGTCCGCCGCAGTGTCTCGATAAAACTGGCTGCGGAGGGGTCCACGATGACTGTTTCGATGCAACGTCCCCCGGCCAATTTTTTCAAATCCTCGGCATACTCTCCGTCTGTTTTCTGCCGCCCCCGCTCCCGGGCATCGTAGTAATATTCCTGAATCCTGTACCAAATCCCGTTTTTCTCCCCCCAAAGCCCGAAGGAAGCCGGGTTTCTGGTGCCGTAGTCGCAGGAAATGCGCCATTTGGAAAAGGGTCCCTCCGGTGCTTCGGGCATGGCGTCCGCATCGAAAAAGTCGTACACCAGCCCCTCCGCCGCCGTCCATTCTCCCAGCACATACCGCCGGTAGAAAGCGCCCTGAAACATCCGCTCATACCGCTCCCGCACCCACCGGGACAACCCCGGGTTGTCCTCCATGGTAAAGCGAAGGTACAGCACCTTTTTCTCCTCCGCCCTGCAGATCCACTCCTTGTAAAACCAGTGTTCCGGCCCCGCCGGGTTGCAGGAAAACCATACCTTTCCCCCCTGGACGGAGCACCGGGCGCAGGCCTGTTCCACAAAGGACCGGGGCATGAGGGCCGCCTCATCCAGCAGCGCCCCGGCCAGCGTCACTCCCTGGATGGCGGCGCAACTGCCCTCGTCCCGCCCGCCATAAAGGTGCCGTTGGCGTTTCGTTTCAGCTCCGCCACGCCGGACAGGTCCAGCCCGTCCACCCCCTCCGCGTCCTCTCCGCTCAAAAAGGCCAGCTTCACCACGTCGTTGTTCTTCCACTCCGCCAGCTTCCGCAGGGCGTCCAGCAGCTCCTGCCGGGTCTCTTGCTCCTCCCGAATCTCCTGCCTATCCATATCCGACCTCCTCACGGGAGGGCCCGCCGCCCCTGTTTTGTTGACCATTTCGGTGCAAGGCATAAAAAATTCCGGGGCGGAAACTCCGCCCCGGACCAAACGACCGCTTTATTGAATCCCGTCCCACTCCTCCAAAAACTCCGCGAGAAAGCCCTTCATATACGCCTCCCTCTGTTCTGCCATTCTTTTTGCCGCCTCCGTATTCATCAAATCTTTGAGCCGGAACAGCTTTTCATAGAAATGGTTCACCGTTGTCGCGCAATGGCTTTGGTATTGCTTCCCATTCATATGTTCAGCCGGCTTCACTCCGGGGTCATGCATGGCCCGATGATGGCTTCCGCCATATGCGAAGGCCCTGCCAATCCCGACGGCCCCCAGCGCGTCCAGCCTGTCCGCATCCTGTACACACCTGCCCTCGACCGTCGCGGGCACGCTGGAATCCATCCCCTTGAAGGACACCTCGCCAATGATCTCGCATATCGCCTTTATCATGGTTTCCGACATCTCATGCTCCCTCAAAAAAGCGACCGCCCTGTCCTTATTTTCGTATGTCTCCGGCGATAATTTGATGTCGTCTACATCATGCAGCAGCGCGGCCAACTGAACGACGGTCAAATCCGCATGCTCCTGTTCCGCCAGCTTCACCGCCATATTGCAGACCCTCAGCGTGTGAAAATAATCGTGCCCGCTGTAGTCCTCACGGAACACATCCTTCACGAAGGTCAGCGCGTCGTCAACAGCCTGTTCTATCTCGCTCCCGCTACTTATGATAATCCGCCCCCTCCTGGATTTTAAACGCCCGGTAGACCTGCTCCAGCAGCATCACCCGGGCCAGGTGGTGGGGAAAGGTCATGGGGGACATGGACAGGGTGGCCCAGGCTCCCGCCTTGATGGACGGGTGAAGCCCATAGGAGCCGCCGACGACAAACACCAGATGTTTGGAGGCATTGTGGCTCCACGCGGAGATCATGGCGGCCAGCTCCTCGCTGGAGCGCATTTTCCCTTCGACCGCCAGGACAATAACGCTGGAATTGGGAGGAATTTTGGCCCGGATGGCATCCCCTTCCTTTTCCAGCGCCGACTGGATCTCCCCCAGAGAGGGGTTTTTGGACAGCTTCTGTTCCGCCAGTTCCACAATATTCAGCTTACAGTATCCTTTGAGCCGTTTCGTGTACTCCGCCGCAGCCTCCTGGTAAAACTTCTCCTTCAGCTTGCCCACGCAGATCAAAGTAATATCTACCATGACCGACCCTCCCATTTACGCTTCGATTGGCTGTACGCCGGGCCGCTTTCCCTCCGTTCCAAACTCCGCTCGCCGCGCTATACCTCCATCCACCCAGTCGCTTCATTCCTGGGCGCGGCAATCAGCTCCACATCCCGCTCTCCTATCCCCAGCTCCCCCAGGGCTTTCTTGGCCGCATCCAAAGCCAGTCTGGGCCGGTTGTTCTCCTGGGACAGGTGGGCCAGAACCACCCGCCGCGCCCCCTGGGTTCCCGCCCACGCGGCCAGCCGCCCGCCCATCTCGTTGGACAAATGTCCCCTGTTTCCCCGAATGCGTTCCTGAAGATGAAAGGGATAAGGTCCTGTGCGCAGCATCTCCGGGTCATAGTTGAACTCACCGATAAGGGTGTGGGCCCCCCGCACCCCTTCCCGGGCCTCCGTGGTGACCACGCCGGTGTCGGTACAAAGTACCAATTTCCGCGTCCCGTCCGTCACCCAGTATCCCACCGGGCAGGCACAGTCGTGGCTGGTGGCGAACGTGCCCACCTCCAGCCCGCCCACGGCAAACCGCTGGCCGGGCTCGAACACCCGGAACCGCGCCTCCAGGCCGCCCCACTTCCGGCACAGCTCATAGGCGGTGTCCTCAGCGGTATACAGCGCCGCCTGCGTCTGCTTGCACAGTACCGGCAGGGCCGCCACATGGTCAATATGCTCATGGGTGATGAGCACTCCGGAGATATGCCGCAGCTCCAGACCCAGCCCCTTCAGCCCTTGGCAGATGCGCCGGGTGGAGATGCCCGCGTCAATGAGAATATGTATCCGCCCGTCGCTGGCCACGGCGCAGTTTCCCGACGACCCGCTGGCCAACGTGGCCACCCGAAGCATAGGCGCGCCCTCCTTCAAAAAATCTCTCTTTTTCACAAACACGCCGGAAAGGGAGCGCCCCTTTCCGGCGAAAACACCTAATATTACGCTGGTATTCACACTGCGCCTGTCTACAGCACGAGGCCTCGCTCCGCCCGTGCTGCTCACGACGGCTGTGTGCAATTAGGCGCTGTTTGAAAATTGGAACTACGCCAAACGGTAAGAGATTTTTTCGCTGGGCGAAGCCAATTTGACACAGGAATACTTGGTGTATTCCAAGAAAAATTGGCAAAGCATGGCGGAAAAAGAGCCACCGTTTGGATATGTTGACAATTTTCAAACGAGCCCTAGCCCACGGCGGAAACCTTTCCCCGTTCCGGGTCCGGCACATCCACCGTCCGTATGTCCGCGCCGATGCCGGACAGCTTGCCGATGATGTCCTCATATCCCCGCTCAATGTGCTTCACGTTGGAAATCTCACTGGTCCCCTGGGCCGCCAGTCCGGCAATGATCATACCCGCCCCGGCCCGCAGGTCGCAGGCCTCCATAGGCGCTCCGGTGAGCTTCTCCACACCTTCGATGATGGCAATCTTGCCGTCCACCTGGATTTTGGCCCCCAGGCGGCGGAACTCCTCGGTGTAGCGGTAACGGTTGTCCCAAACCCCCTCGGTGATCACGCTGGTCCCCCGGGCCAGGCACAGCACCGCCGCGATCTGGGGATGCATATCGGTGGGGAATCCGGGATAAAACATGGTCTTGACATTGGTTCGCTGCAAGGGACCGGTCCGGCGCACAATCAGGCTGTCCCCCTGTTCCTCCACCTCGGCGCCCATCTCCAACAGCTTGGCGGTGATGCACTCCAGATGCTTGGGGATGACGTTGCACACCCGCACCTCGCCTCCGGCGGCGGTGACGGCGGCCATATAGGTCCCGGCCTCAATCTGGTCGGGGATGATGGAGTACTCTCCCCCCCGCAGCTTGTCCACGCCCCGAATTTTGATCACATCGGTGCCCGCGCCGGTAATCTCCGCCCCCATAGAGTTGAGAAAGTTGGCCAAATCCACAATATGAGGCTCTTTTGCCGTATTTTCGATGATTGTGGTGCCCTGGGCCAGCACAGCGGCCAGCATCAGGTTCATGGTGGCCCCTACGCTGGCCACATCCAGGTAAATCTGGCTGCCCTTCATGCGTCCGCCCTGAGCCTTTGCGCACATATAGCCCTTTTCCACCTCGACCTCGGCCCCCAGGGCGGCAAAGCCTTTGAGATGCTGGTCAATGGGGCGGCTGCCGAAATCACACCCGCCGGGCAGGGGCACCTCAGCCTCCCCAAACCGGCCCAGCATGGCGCCCAGCAGGTAGTAGCTGGCCCGAAGCTTGCGCCCCGCGTCATAGGGCACGGCCATGCACCGGGCCCCGGTGCAGTCCACCTCCACCGTAGTCCGGTTGATCATGCGCACGGTGGCGCCCAGGTCCCGGAGAATATTCAAAAGCAGGTCCACATCGCTGATGGCGGGGATATTTTCAATGCGGCAGGGTCCCTCCACCAGAAGGGCGGCGGGAATAATGCCCACAGCGGCGTTTTTGGCCCCGCTGATGTCAACCTTGCCATACAGCGGACGCCCGCCGTGAATCACATACTTTTTCAAATCAGCACCTCTGACTCCCGGCAGCACCGGGCTTATTCGTAAAAAAGGGACGCACCCTTCAAAAATCCACAAAAAGGAAAACCGCTCAACCAATGCCTCGGCCAGGGAGCCCATTCTCCATCACCACATTATAGCACTCCCCTTAAGTAAAGGCAACCAAAACTTTCATCATTCCCGTCCGCTTCCGGCATTTCTCCCAACCAACCATATTTTGCCCCTGCGTTCCCCAGTTATTCCGGGAAAATTGTGAATTTTCTGCGATACCCCTTGCAAAATCCAAACGACTGTATTATAGTATCGTTAGCACTCAATTGGAACGAGTGCTAAAACATCGTTTTGAAAAAATTTACTATATTTAATGAGGTGTGCGAATCATGGCAAAAAAACAGTTCAAAGCGGAATCCAAGCGTCTGATGGACCTGATGATCAACTCCATTTACACCCACAAGGAGATTTTTCTCCGGGAGATCATCTCCAACGCCAGCGATGCCATCGACAAACTGGCCTATCTCGCCCTCACCGACGACACGGTGAAGGCCAGACGGGAGGACCTGCGCATCACCGTCACCCCGGACAAGGAGGCCCGGACCCTGACCGTGTCCGACAACGGCGTGGGCATGACCGCCGACGAGCTGGAGAAGAACCTGGGCACCATTGCGCGGAGCGGCTCCCTCCAGTTCAAGCAGGACATGGAGGGGAAAGACGACGCGGCGGACATCATCGGCCAGTTCGGCGTGGGCTTCTACTCCGCCTTCATGGTGGCGGACGAGGTGACCGTCACCACCCGCCGCCACGGGGAGGACGCCGCCCACTGCTGGAAGTCCTCCGGCGCGGACGGCTACACCGTCACCGAGTGCGGGAAGGACGAACCCGGCACCGATGTGGTCATGCATCTCAAGGAGGATACTGAGGACGAACATTACAGCGAGTACCTGGAAACCCACCGCCTCCAGTCTCTCATCAAAAAATACTCCGACTACATCCGCCACCCCATCCGCATGGAAGTGGAGGACTACCGGGAGAAGGAAAAGCCCGCCGACGCCGGAGAGGACTACAAGCCGGAATGGGAAACGGTGGTGGAGGAAAAGACCATCAACTCCATGGTCCCCCTGTGGCAGCGCCCCCGTTCCAAGGTGGAGCAAGAGGAGTATGACCGCTTCTACCAGGAAAAATTCTCCGACTGGCAGTCTCCCCTGGCCACCGTCACCACCTCCTCCGAGGGCACCGTCACCTTCAAGGCCCTGCTGTTCGTCCCGTCCAACACCCCCTACGACTTCTACACCCGGGAGTACGAGAAGGGTCTCCAGCTCTACTCCTCCGGGGTGCTCATCATGGACAAGTGCGCCGACCTGCTCCCCGACTGCTTCCGCTTTGTGAAGGGCGTGGTGGACTCCCCCGACTTCTCCCTGAACATCTCCCGTGAAATGCTCCAGCACGACCGCCAGCTGAAGATCATCGCCACGGCCTTGGAGAAGAAGATCAAAAACGAGCTGGTCAAGCTGATGAAAGACGACCGGGAGAAGTATGAAAAGTTCTGGGCCGCTTTCGGCCGTCAGCTGAAGTACAGCATCACCGAGGGCTACGGAGCCAAAAAGGAGCTTTTGCAGGACCTGCTGCTGTTCACCACCTCCAGAGAGAGCAAGCCGGCCTCTTTGTCCGAGTACGTGGAGCGTATGGGGGCGGACCAGGAATTTATTTATTACGTCTGCGCGGACACCGCCGCCCAGGCCGCCCGCCTGCCCCAGGTGGAGCGCATCGCCGACAAGGGCTGGGAGATCCTCTACCTGACGGAAGAGGTGGACGAGTTCGTCATGCAGGCCCTGTCCGAGGTGTCCGGCAAAAAACTCAAGTCTGTGTCCGACCCAGACGCCCTGCCCGAAACCGACGAGGAGAAAGCGGAACAGGCCAAGCAGGCCGAGGACGCCAAACCCATCCTGGACTTCGTGAAGGAGACCTTGGGCGACCGGGTGAAAGAGGCCCGGGTGTCCAAGATTCTGAAAACCGCCCCGGTGTGCATGACGGCGGACGGCCCCATGTCCCTGGAGATGGAAAAATACTTCTCCAAGCTGGAGAGCGCCTCTCCCATGGGGGCCATGAAGGCGGAACGGGTGCTGGAACTCAACCCCGCCGCCCCCGCCTTCGGTGCGCTGAAAGCGGCGCTGGACGGAGACGACAAGGACAAAGCCGCCAAGTACGTGGAGGTGCTGTACCACCAAGCGCTGCTCATCGCGGGCCTGCCCATCGAGGACCCCGCCGCCTACACCGAACTGGTGTGCTCCCTCATGAACTAAAAGCCTTTACGCAAGAACCCCGCCGGACCCTCCCAATCGGGACGTCCGGCGGGATTTTTCCGCCTCGTAGCCGCGCTTTGTCGTCAAAAAATTCAAAATAGCGTCCGCACCGCCCAGGACGCCGCCAAAAAACCCGCCGCGTCGGCGCACAGCGCCGCCGGGACGGCGTACCGGGTCTTTCCCACCTTGGCCGCGCCGAAATACACCGCCACCGTATAAAAGGTGGTCTCGGTGGACCCCAGCATCACCGCCGCCGTCCGGCCCACCAGGGAGTCTGGGCCGTACGTCTCGATGAGCTCCGCCCCCACCCCCAGGGCGGCGGAACCGCTCACCGGCCGCACCAGCAGCAGCCCGATGGTCTCCGCCGGGACGCCCACCGCCGCCAGGGCTGGCCCCACCGCCTCCCCCAGCAGCTCCAACGCCCCGGAGGCGCGCAGCATGTACACCGCCGTCAGCAGGCCGATAAGGGGCGGCATGATGCGCAGCGAAACCTTAAGCCCCTTTTCCGCCCCCTCGGTGAGGGCCCCCCACAAATCCACCCGCTTCATCAGCCCCCACAGGGCCACCGCCAGCATGAGAAACGGCACCAGCATTGTGAACATCAGCTCCATGGCCTACCTCCACACCCGGGCCAGCAGCTTGGCCGCCGACACCCCCACCACAATGGACACCGCCGACGCCAGCCACACCGCGGGGAGAATATCGAAGGGGTTGGCGCTCCCCGCCGCCGCCCGTAGACTGGCCACCGTGGTGGGTATGAGCTGGAAGGAGGCGGTGTTGCACACCACCAGCATACAAAGGCCGTCGCAGGCCGCACCGGGCGTCCGCTCCGCCATCAGCCGGGCGGCCTCCAGCCCCAAGGGGGTGGCCGCGTTGCCCAGTCCCAGCAGGTTGGCGGACAGATTGGCGCTCACCGCGTCCATCACCTTTCGGTCCCTGGAAAATTCCGGATACAGCCTGCGGAGCGCGGGACGGAGCAGTTTGGACAGCCCTTCCGCTATCCCGGAGCGCTCCATCACCTCCATCACCCCCATCCACAGGCACAGCACCCCCATCATGGACAGGCACAGCTCCACCCCGGCGGCGGCGCCGTCCAGCGCCCCCCGGGCCACCGCCGGACCGTTTCCCGTGGCCAGACCGCATAAAACAGCCGCTCCCACCATTGCCGTCCAAATCAGCGACATCGCCATATATCGGCACCTCCTTTGCTCGTCCCCCCATATATACGGCGGGGCGCACAAATTCATGTCCCAAGAAAAGGTGGCTATGGCACATTCCGACAACATTCCCAATAAATACGCTTTTTCCCCAATTTTTTGATTGACAAAATTATACGTTATGTTATAATAAAGATGAAGTGTGTGATGTAAAAAAATCATTGCATGGCGCAAGGAGGATTTCGCAAAATGAAAGCAACCGGAATTGTCCGAAAAGTCGATGAGTTAGGGCGCATCGTGCTGCCTATCGAGCTGCGCCGCACCCTGGACATCGCAGAGCGTGACCCTCTGGAGATCTATGTGGACGGTCCGTCCATCATCCTCAACAAATACCAGCCCGCCTGTATTTTCTGTGGGGATTCCAGAGAGATCACATCCTTCAAGGGGAAAAATATCTGCACTGGCTGCCTGAAAGACCTGGGCAGCAAATAGTTCCCCTGCTCGTCTGTTGTGGGAAAAGCCGCCATTGAGGCGGCTTTTTTTTGCCTGAAATTTTTTGGTATTCTTTTGCTGAATTCGACAAATTTTGTATATTATGCGCGCTCCAAAAATTTCCAGAAACATTATACCATATGTTATCATTTCCAGCCTCTGGCAACACAGGCAAGTGTTGCCAGAGATTTTACAAAAATGGAAACGGAACCCCTTCGGCCTCTGCTCACCGCCGTGCCGGAAAGCGGACCGCCACCGCCAGCCGTCCGGACTCATACTGTGCCCCGATGGTCCCGCCCATCCGCTCGGTGAGGGCCCGGGCGATGGACAGCCCCAGCCCGGTGGAGCCCCGGCCGGACTCCACCGTGTAGAAGCGGTCGAACAGCCGCCCCACCTGCACCTCGTCCAGCCCCGCTGCGGTGTTGGACAGGGTGACGGTCCCATCCGGGCTCAGCGTCACCTCCAGGTCCCCGCCGCTGTATTTCAGGGCATTGGTGAGCAGATTGCCCAGCACCCGGGCCAGGGCGTTCCGGTCCAGCTCCCGCACCACCCGCCCCTCCGGCAGGGAGACGGCGGGGGTGATCCCCGCCTCCACCAGGGCCCCGTAGAGGGAGGCCACCGCCTCCTCCACCGCTCCGTTCAGGTCCACCGGCTCCAAAGTCAATTCGTCCTCCATGCTGGCGGCCACGGAGTAGCGAAAAAGCTCCTCGGTGAGCCGCTTCATGGCCTCCGTCCGGCCGACAATGAGGGCCAGATAGCGGGCTTGCTCCGGCGTTTTCTCCCCCTTTTCCAGCAGCTCCAGATAGCCGCAGATGGCGGTGAGAGGGGTGCGCAGGTCGTGGGAGACGTTGGTGACGGCCTCCTTCAGCTCCCGGTCGCCGTTCTCGTACCGCTGGCGTAGGCGGCGTAGCTCCTTGAGATGAACATTCAGCTCAGCGGCCAACCGCCGGGCGTGGGGGTCCCGGGTGGGGAGGAAGATGGGGTTGTTGGTGTGTCCGTCCAGGCGGTCCCCCAGCTGGTCCGTGATGTCGTCCAGGCTCTTTTGGAGCAGGCGGAGGCGGAGGAGCAGCACCAGTGCGAGGGCGGACAGCGCAGCGCAGATCAGCCAGGGGAGCATTTCTTCACCTCATTTCAGGTCTTTTCTGCGGAACAGGAGAACGCCTGCCCCGGTGGACAGGGCGGAGACGGCCAGGGAATACAGGGGAAGCCGCTCCGGGTGGGTGGCGGAAAAGGTCATGTATTGCATGGCCTGTCCATAGGGGAGCAGGTCATTCAAGACTTGATAGACCTCCCGCACCGCCCCCCGCAGGTAGAGGGGGTTGGGCTCGCTGCCGGTCACAATCTGGCCATTCACCACCAGGGGAAGGGTATCCCGGAACTCCGGCTGGTCCAGCCGGGCGCTGAGATAAGTGGTCAGGGACATCATGAAGATGACCCCCAGCATACATACCACTACCGACACAGCCTTCCGGCTGCAATTCACCGCCACCAGTGTAAACAGGGCGCAGAACGAGAGCGCCACAACCATCGACCCCGCCATAAGGGGCAGCAGCTTCCCCAGCGGCACGGATGGCGGCCCAATGAGGGGAACGCCCAACCCCAGCACGGCGGCGAGACAGACCAGACAGAACAGCAGACAGCAGGCGGTCATGGAGAGAAAACCCGCGAGATAGATGCTGGCGCGGGAATGGCCCGCCGCCACCTTGCTGCGGATGGCGCCGTCACTGTACTCCGTACCCAGAAACAGGCTGACAAATATCGACCCCACCAGCCCGATGGTCACCGCGTGGCCAAACAAAATCTGGTCCAGGGAGATGCTGACCCCATATCTGGCCCGGTCCCCCAGGCGGTTGAGCACCAGCATCAGCCCAACCCCGAAGCTCACTGTCAGCGTCCCCCAGAACAGGGCGCTTTTTCTCAGCCGAAAAAAGTTAGCCGACAGCAGATTCCTCATACCGCCCACCTATTTCAGGTCCTTTCGCCGGAACAGCGCCGCCCCGGCGGCGGAGAACAGGGCGGCCACCGCCGCCGCCAGCCCCATCAGCCGCAGAGGCTCCGTGAAGCTCAGCATGGTGTATTGGAGGGACTGCCCCGTGGGCAGCAGGTCGTAAAGGAATTGATAGACTGTCCGCGCCGTGCCGCGAAGATAGTGGGGGTTGGGCTCCGGCACGGCGTTCACGATCTCCCCGTTGACGGACATCTCATAGCCCTGGATGAACTCCGGCGCTTCCAGCCGGACGTTGAGGTATACGGTGGCAAACAGCAGGAGGAACACACCCAGCAGGCAGACCACCACCGAAGTGGACTTTTTGGAGATGTTCATGGCGGCAAAGGTGAAGACGGCGCAGAATGCCGCCAGCATCAGCGCCGACCCGGCAATGGCGGAGAGGAGCAGGGGCGCGGGCTTTGTGAACCAGCCCAGCAGGGGCACGCCCACCGCCAGACAGGACAGCATGTAGCCCGCCATGCACAGCAGGGACGCCGCGAAGCCGGTGATCAGGTTGACGAAATAGATGGACAGGCGGGAGTGTCCCACGGCGATTTTGTTGCGGATGGCCCCGTCGCTGTACTCGGTGCCAAAAAAGAGGGAGATAAACGACGCCGCCAGGATACCGGCGATGCCAGCGTACTGGAAAAATTCTTCTTCCAGCAAAGTCTTGTACTGGACTGCCTCCGGCATGCTCAAATCGGCGCCTTCGGAAACCTGAACCTGGAACTGGAATCCCGCCAGAACCGTCATCACCCCCAGCGCGGCGCATACGGCCATACAGACCCGGAAGGCCGTGCTTTTCCACAGCCGCAGGAAATTCGCGCTCAGCAATTTAGTCATGAGAGCCACCTCCCACCAGGTTGACGAAATAGCTCTCCAGACTCTCGTCCCGCTCCTGGGCGGAGAGCAGCTCGCAGCCCTCTCCGTCCAGCGCCCGGCTGAGCTGGGAGATGTTCAGCTGGGCGAACACGTCCGCCTGACCGTCGTCCAAAATCTTATAGTCCACGCCCATGCCGTCCAGCACCCGGGCCAGGGCGCGGGTATCGGTGACCTCCACCCGCAGGCACTTGCGGCAGGCGGCCTCCAGCTCCCGGGCGGACAGCTCTTTGACGATGCGTCCCGAGTCGATAAAGCCGTAGTGGGTGGCCAGCTTGGACAGCTCGTCCAGAATGTGGGAGGAGATGAGCACGGTGATATTCCGCTCCCGGTTGAGCTTGAGGATAAGTTCCCGGATTTCGATGATGCCCTGGGGGTCCAGGCCGTTCACCGGCTCGTCCAGCACCAGGAAGTCCGGGTCCCCCGCCAGGGCCACCGCGATGCCCAGCCGCTGCTTCATACCCAGAGAGAAATTCCGGGCCTTTTTCTTCCCCGTGTCCTCCAGACCCACCAGCCTGAGAAGCTCCGGGATGCCGTCGTCGGAGGGCACCCCCAGCACCCGGTACTGCTCCCGCAGGTTGTCCCGGGCGGTGAGGTCAAGATAGATGGAGGGGGTCTCCACCACCGCGCCCATGCGGCGGCGTATTTTGGCGATGTCCCGCCGGGCGCTGTCCACGCCGTACAGGGCGTAGGTTCCCGACGTGGGGGCCTGCAGCCCGCAGATGAGCCGGATGAGGGTGGTCTTGCCCGCGCCGTTGCGGCCCACGAAGCCGTAAATCGCCCCCTTGGGCACGTGCATGGTGAGGTTGTCCAGGGCCTTAAAATCCTTGTAGTGTTTGGACAGTCCCTGGGTGACCAGTACGTATTCCATAAAAAAACCTCCGTTTCCTTGAACTGTGCCTGGAGCTATGCGTTTCGGCACTTGTCAACAACAGGCATTGTAGCAGGAAATCGTTCAGAAAACGGTCAAGGAAACCGTCCAGAAATGGTTGAGATTTTGCCGCGGCCCCTCATTTCAGCTGGTCGCTGAACGCCTTCAGCTCCCGCTTTTTGACCGCAGAGAGGCTGTTGAACTCCACGCCCTGAATCGCGCCCTCCAGGGCGTAGAGATGAACCAGGCAGACCTGGGGGAATATCGTCTTTATGCGGAAAAACGCCTGCTCGGCCCCCTCCATCACCAGCTGTTCCGGCGTATGGATGCCCACAGCGGCCAGCTTTCTGGCCATCTCTTTTCCGATGTTCACCATGGATGTCAATTCCGCCATCACATACCCTCCTATTCCGTGCGCATTTTGAAGCCGATGCCCCAGACCGATTCAATGCAATCCCCCGCCCCGGCGTCCCGCAGTTTTTTCCGCAGGTTGCTGATGTGGGTTTTCAGCGAGCTCTCGGTGCAGTCTGGGGTGTCCCGGGCGATGCGGTCCAGCAGAACGGACTTGGTGACCACCTGCGCGGTATTTGCCATGAGCAGCTTCAAAATGGCGTACTCCGTCCGGGTAAGCCGCATCTCCGTCCCGTCCACACAGACCCGGCGGCTTTCCGGCTCCAGCCGCAGAGTTTGGAACGCGAGGGCGGTCCCCTCCCGAACCGGGGCCTCCCGCAGGCGCACCGCCACCCTGGCCAGCAGTTCCCGCAGGACAAAGGGCTTGGTGACGTAGTCCGCCGCGCCCTCCATCAGCAGAGACACCTTGCTGTCCGGGTCGGCCTTGGCGCTGACCACGATGACGGGAACGCCGGCCAGCCGGGGCAGCACCTCCTCCCCGGACAGGCCGGGAAGCATCAGATCCAGCAGAATCAGGTCCGGCCGCTCCCGGTCCAGGGCCAGCACCGCCTCGGTGCCGGAGTATGCCCGGCTCACCCGATAACCCTCTCCCTCCAGCGCCTCCTGAAGAAGGTTCCCGATGTGGATGTCGTCGTCAATGACTAAAATATGGCTCATGGCCCCCGCTCCCATCCTGTGTGCATTTTTCTTTATTATACGCAGGAGGAGATGACGGTTCAAGAAAAAAGGATTAAAGATATTTTTAATTTGCCAAATCCGGCGCAATGCCGTATACTTGCATTTGTAATAACCTTATTAATCATATACGGAGGAATCTACTATGCCTGTTGAAATCGGAATGCGGGGCCGCGCCCAGTCCATGGTCACACCGGACAACACCGCCCAGGCGGCGGGCTCCGGGCTGGTGCCCGTGTTCGCCACCCCGTGGATGGTGGCCCTGATGGAAAACGCCGCCGTCCAGGCGGTGCAGGGGGCTCTGTCCCCGGAGGAGGGCACCGTGGGCACCCGGCTGGAGGTGACCCACGACGCCGCCACCCCTGTGGGCATGAAGGTGTGGGCGGAGGCGGAGGTCACTGCCGTGGAGGGCCGGAAGCTTACTTTCGCGGTGTCCGCCTTTGACGAGGCGGGAAAGATCGGCGGGGGGACCCACCAGCGGTTTGTCATCCAGCCCGAAAAATTTCTGGCCCGTGCCCAGGCAAAGCTGAACAAGTGAACTGTGAAAAATTCCCGGTGGACCCGGGAATTTTTCTTGACAAAAGCCCAGCGGCATGGTAGGATAACACTACCCCCCAGGGGAGTATTGCCAGACTAGGAGGGATCGCCCGTGATGGCGGACCAGAAAACGGTGCTCCGGCTGCTGAAGACGGCCCGGGGCCAGATCGACGGCATCATCAAGATGGTGGAGGAGGACCGCTACTGCATGGACATCTCCCAGCAGGTCACCGCCGCCGACGCCATGCTGCGGCGCGTAAACAAGGAGATTTTGGCCGCCCACCTGAAGCACTGCGTGGAGCACGCCAAGGACGACAGGGAGCGGTCGGACAAGATCGACGAATTGGTGGCCGCTTTGGGAAAGATGCTGTAGGACAAGGGCCATACTTTTTCTTCGGAGAGAAAAAGGAAGAATCAAGCGAGGTGAACGCAAATGAAGCAAAAATTCAACGTCACCGGCATGACCTGTTCCGCCTGCTCCGCCCACGTGGACAAGGCGGTGCGGAAGCTGGACGGGGTGTGCGGGGTAAACGTCAACCTGCTGGGCGGTTCCATGACGGTGGACTGGGACGGGGCCCTTACCCCGGACCAAATCGTGTCCGCCGTGGAGAAGGCGGGGTACGGCGCGTCCCTGCCCGCCGCCGGTGACAACGCTCAGGCCCCGGCAAAACCCGCAGCGGACGCCATGGAGGAGGATCTGAAAAACATGAAGGCCCGGCTGATCTGGTCCTTTGTGTTCCTCATCCCCCTGTTTTACCTGTCCATGGGCCACATGATGGGCTGGCCCATCCCCCGCTTTTTCCACGGGGCGGACAACGCCATGACCTACGCCCTGACCCTGTTTCTGCTCACCCTGCCCATTATGGTCATCAACCAAAAGTACTACCGGGTGGGATTCAAAACGTTGGCCCGTCTCTCCCCCAACATGGACTCGCTGATCGCCGTGGGCTCCGCCGCCGCCGTGGTGTACGGCGTCGCCGCCCTGTACTTCATCGGCTGGGGGCTGGGCCACGGAGACTTGGCCTTGGTGGAGCACTATTCCATGGACCTGTACTTCGAGTCCGCCGGGATGATTCTCACCCTCATCACCCTGGGCAAGTATATGGAGACCCGCTCCAAGGGCAAGACGGGCCAGGCCATCGCCCGGCTCATGGACCTGACCCCCAAGACCGCCACCCTGCTCCGGGACGGCGCGGAGGTCCAGGTCCCGGTGGAGCAGGTGCAGGTGGGGGACCTGGTGCTGGTGCGGCCCGGCGGGTCGGTGCCGGTGGACGGCGTGGTGGCGGAGGGCGCGTCCAGCGTGGACGAATCCGCCCTCACCGGCGAGTCCATCCCGGTGGACAAAGGTCCCGGCGACACGGTGATCTCCGCCTCCATCAACAAGTCCGGCGTTCTCACCCTCCGGGCCACCCGGGTGGGGGAGGACACCACTCTGGCCCAGATGATCCGGCTGGTGGACGAGGCGGCCTCCTCCAAGGCCCCCATCGCCAAGCTGGCGGACAAGGTGGCGGGGGTGTTCGTCCCGGTGGTCATGGCCATCGCCCTGGTCACGGCGGTGGTCTGGATGCTCGCCACCGGCTCGGTGGAGCGGGCCCTCACCTCCGGCGTGGCGGTGCTGGTGATCTCCTGCCCCTGCGCCCTGGGGCTGGCCACCCCGGTGGCCATCATGGTGGGCACCGGCAAAGGGGCCGAGCACGGCATTCTGGTGAAGTCCGCCGAGGGTCTGGAGCACCTGCGTTCCGTCACCACGGTGGTGCTGGACAAGACGGGCACCGTCACCCAGGGCAAGCCGAAAGTTACCGACCTGTACCCCCTGGGGGAGACCACCGCTGAGGAGCTTTTGTGCGTGGCCGCTTCCCTGGAAAAGCCGTCGGAGCACCCGCTGGGGGCGGCCATTGTGGAGGAAGCGGCCGGCCGCTCCATCCCTCTGGCCCCGGTGGAGGGCTTCGAGGCCGTCCACGGCAAGGGGGTCCGGGGCAGAATCCAAGGCGCGGACTTTCTGGCGGGCAACGCCGCCATGCTGGCGGACGCCAAGGTGGAACTGGGCCAGGACGCCATGATTGCCGACGAGCTGGCCAAGCAGGGCAAGACCCCCCTGTTTTTCGCGGAGGACGGCAGCCCCATCGGCATCATCGCCGTGGCGGACACGGTGAAGGAGTCCAGCAAAGCCGCCATCGAGGGCTTCCAAAAGCTGGGGCTCAAGGTGGTCATGCTCACCGGGGACAACAAGCGCACCGCCGAGGCCATCGGCAGGGAATTGGGCTTGACCCAGGTTGTATCCGAAGTACTCCCCGCCGACAAGGAGCGGCAGATCGCCGCCCTCCAGGCCCAGGGAGAGACGGTGGCCATGGTGGGGGACGGCATCAACGACGCCCCGGCCCTGGCCCGGGCGGACGTGGGGCTGGCCATCGGCGCGGGGGCGGACGTGGCCATTGAGAGCGCTGACATCGTGCTGATGAAGTCCGACCTGGCGGACGCGGTGACGGCGGTGGAGCTGTCCCGGGCCACCATCCGCAACGTGAAGCAAAACCTGTTCTGGGCGTTTTTCTACAACGCCGTGTGCATCCCGGTGGCGGCGGGGCTGCTGTCCATCTGGGGCGGCCCCCAGCTCAACCCCATGATTGCCGGAGCCGCCATGAGCTTCAGCTCGGTATGCGTGGTGTCCAACGCCCTGCGCCTGCGGTTTTTCAAGCCCAGCATCCAGTCCCTTCCCCACGTAAAACCCGGCGAAACTGCCGCCGTTGAATTGAAAGGAGAACAAAGCAAGATGGAAAAGAAAGTCGTCATCGAGGGTATGATGTGCCCCAAGTGCCAGGCCCATGTGGACAAGGCCCTGAACGCCATTCCCGGGGCCGCCGCAACCGTGGACCTGGAGAGCAAGACCGCCGTGGTGTCCGGCGACGTGTCCGACCAGGCCATCCGGGCCGCCGTGGAGGAGGCCGGATACCAGGTGGTGTCCATCCAGTAATTTTTCCTGCACAGAACTGCAGCATGACGGCGGGAGCCGGCGCGGTGTTTCACCGCGCCGGCTCCCATATGCGTTTCGGCCGTTCAAGGCTTCTTATTTGAACACCTCCGCCACCGTTCCGCCCCCCAGCACCGTGCCGTTCCCGTCGTAAACCACCGCCGCCTGCCCCGGCGTCACCGCCCGCTGGGGCTCTTTGAAGCGCAGAACCGCCCGTCCCTTCTCCGGGAACACCGTCACCGGCTGCTCCTTCTGGCGGTAGCGGGTCTTTGCCAGGGCCTCGAAGGGCTCCGGCTGCGGGTCCGTCAGCCAGTTCCAGTCCTCCGCGGCGCATCCGGAGGAATACAGCGCCTCCTCCGGCCCCACGGTGACGGTGTTGTCCGCCATACACTTGGAGCACACGTAGATGCGCCCCGACGAGGGCACCCCCACCCCCCGGCGCTGGCCGATGGTGAGTCCCGCCGCCCCCCGGTGGCGGCCCACCACCCTGCCCTCCTGGTCCAGGATATCCCCGGCGGGGTAGTTCTTTCCGTTGTACCGCTCCATAAATGCCAGATAATCCCCGTCCGGGATGAAGCAGATATCCTGGCTGTCGTGCTTGCGGGCGTTTACAAAGCCCTCCCGTTGGGCAATCTCCCGCACCTCCCCCTTGGTCAGCCCGCCCAGGGGAAAGAGCGTGCGGGCCAGCCGCTCCCGGGGGATGGGGTAGAGCACATAGCTCTGGTCCCGGCTCAGGTCGGCGGCTTTGGCCAGACGAAAGTCCCCCGCCCCCTCCTCCACAATCCGGGCATAATGCCCCGTGGCAATATATCCGCACCCCAGCTCCCCGGCCCGGCGGTACAGGCGGTCAAATTTCAAAAATCGGTTGCAGTCCACGCAGGGGTTGGGGGTCTCCCCCCGCTCGTAGGCTTGGACAAACCGCCGGATGACCTTTTCCTCAAAGTCCTCCGAGAAGTTGAACACATAGTGGGGAATGCCCAGCCGCCGGGCCACCTGCCGGGCGTCCTCCACATCGTCCAGCGTACAGCATGGGTGGCCCTTATCCAGCCCGGCCGCCTCATTGCCGAACAGCTTCATGGTCACGCCCACGCACTCATAGCCCTGCTCCCGCAGCAGCCACGCCGCGGCGCTGGAGTCCACCCCGCCGCTCATGGCCACCAGCACCCGCTTGTTTTTCTCCATATCCCGCACCCCCTGTTTCAATGGAAAAATTATAGGGCCCAGGGCCCCTTCTGTCAAGGAAAAGCCCTGGACCCCTATTTTTTCAGCGCAGGGAGGACACAAATTGATCAATCTCCCGGTTCACCAACTCCGGTTCGTCGGTGTTGGAGTTGTGCCCCGCCCCGGGCACCCACACCAGCGGCACACCATCCTGCTTCGTCCACGCCCGGTTGTACCGTTTGGCGGAGCCCGCCCCGTCCCTCTCCCCGCAGAGGAGAAGCGCCGGGCAGCGGATGTCGTAGGCCCGCCCCGCCTCCACCGCCTGGGCCACGGTCCGGTACCCGTGGTCCGCTAGGGCGCAGTACTCCCGCTTCTCGTAGGATTCCATGAAGTACTTCATCAAAGCCCTGCCGTAGGCCGACGTGGCGGTGCCGTTGACCCCCACCCGCACCAGCAGCTTCCAGGGAAAGGCCAGATACATCCACTCCGTATGCTTGAGCAGACACAGCTCCGCCCCCGTGTAGTATTTCCGCTTCAGGGAGCAGGAGTCAATGGAGATAAAGCCGGACACCATGCCGGGATAGCGCTCCATGTACGCCTGGGACAGGTAGCCCCCCATGGACTGGCCGACGAGCACCGGGCGGACCACCCCCTCCCGCTCCAGAATGGCGTGAAGGAAATCGGCCATGCCGTCCATCGTGAACGCCAGGGCGAAGGGCCGGGATTTTCCGTGAGCGGGGGCGTCCCACACCAGGCAGTTGTACCGGGGCTCAAATGTCTCCACCTGCTTTTCAAAGAGCCGGTGATCAGCGGTGAGTCCGGGCAGAAACACCAGCCAGGGCGCGTCCTCTCCCGGTCCTCCCGTCCAGTAATGGATATCCCCTAAATCGGTGTGAAAAACATGTTCCGTCATAGTCCGGCTCCTCCTGTTCATGGAAGGTCCCGGCACTCCCGGAGCGCCGGGACCGGTTGTGTTTTACAGCGCCCGCAGCATGGCGGGACCCTTTTTCACCAGGATCAGGGCGCACACCGCCGTCAGCGCCGCCAGCAGGGTCAGGGGCAGGGCGGTTGCCGCCCACGGGGCGATCAGACCCCCCAGCCAGTACAGCAGTCCGCACACACCCAGCGCCGCCATGGGCACGAACATCCCCAGGGTGACGGCCATGGACTGCTTCACCACCACCGTCTCGTTCACCGCGTCCAGCTTTGGGAAGGCGAGGCCCATGAGCATGCCGAAGGCGGCGTGGCCCACGCTGAACAGAAGGGCGGCCAGCAAAAGCACCGCCCCGTCCGCCGCGGACAGCTGGAGGGCGATGGTCAGACACACCCCGGCCACCACCGTGCAGGGCACGCTGAGCAGCAGCTCGAACCCCGTCTTGATCCACAGCAGGGACGCCTCATTCACCGGGGCCTCCCGGAGAATCCACAAATACTTGCCCTCCAGGCTGATGGACGGGGCGGCGACGGCGGAGGTACACAGACAGAAGCCCATCATCAGCGCCGCCATGGGCATCAGGGGGAAGCCCTCCAGCAGGCCCAGGTACATCCGCAGGTCCTCCTGCATCACCAGCGCCGCCACCCCCGCGGCCAGCAGCATCATCAGGCCGATGCCGGAATTCCAGAAGTACATGGGGGTGCCGAAGAAGCGCTTGGCCTCCTTGGCCAGCAGGGCCTTTTTCTGGCCCGAGGCGGCCTGGGCGGACAGCTTGTAGTCATTCCGGGCGGACCGGGCGGCGAAGGCGGTGACCGCCTGGCGGTACACCCGGCCCAGGCCGAACACCACCAGGGCGAAGGGGACGGCGCAGCAGGCGGCGAAGGCCAGCAGCAGCCCCCAGCTGCCCATTATGCCGTCCGCCATCCACAGCATGGGGGCGGCCCAGCTCAGGGACTCTTTCACCCCCATGGCATTGGCGGCCAGTCCCTCAATCATGCCGTTGATGTTGAACGCGAACCACATCACCGCCACCATGTAAATGGCCATGATGATGTTCTGCCCCAGAGCCCCCCGGGACACCTTGGCGGACACAAAGGCCACCAGCGCCCCCATCAGCACGGACAGGGCCGTGTCCAGCAGAGGCAGGGCGAACACCGCGACCACCAGCCGCACCCAGAACAGCAGGGAGTGTCCCACGCCGCTCTGGGTCATGAAGGCGCACACCGCCCCGGCGGGGCCCAGCACGAAAACGGAAAACAGCAGGTTTTCCAGGTAAATAGCCGTCACCCGGCCGGCCATCAGCATGGTGGAGGACACCGGCATGGACAGCAGAAGATCGTTGTCCTTGCCGCCGAACACCACCCCCTTGACGGCGAAGGTGGTGAACAGCAGTCCTCCCACCAGCGCCCCCATGCCCATGAAGATGAACACCAGCACCTCCATGTGGAGGGGGGCGAGCACCTGCATCAGCATAAAGCTGTAAAACCCGGACAGGTAGAGCCCCAGAAAGGCGATGAGCACCATGGCTCCCACGCCGGTGGCCGCTTTTTTCCGGCTGTTCCCCCGGGAGTTGGTGGAGGAGAGCAGCATGGACTTGACGCTGACCTTCAGCAGGGCAAAGAACTTTTTCATTTGTCTCCCTCCAGCTCCAGGAACACGTTCTCCAGGGAGGAGTCCCCCACCAGGTCCCCGGTGGGTCCGGCCTTGACCAGCCGCCCGTCCTTGATGATGGCGATCTGGTGGCACAGCTTTTCCGCCACCTCCAGCACGTGGGTGGAGAAGAACA
>ERZ808028.825-NODE-825-length-22096-cov-5.513693_pt1 | contig 22096 bp, 23 predicted proteins | sample MGYA00380184_ERZ808028 | MGnify/ENA primary metagenome ERZ808028 (study PRJEB31490, sample SAMN06133397) | mouse gut metagenome | isolation source: J8_1 | host: mice | place: China: Chengdu | collected 2015-05 ...
TATCATAAGTATTACGATGATGTGCTGATACTGTTAAAGACAGGACTTCGTATCTCGGAACTGTGCGGACTGACAGTAGCCGACATTGATTTCAAGAATGAAGTTGTGATTATCGACCACCAGTTACTAAAGAGTAAGGAACAGGGCTATTATATTGAAACGCCTAAGACGAAAAGCGGGATAAGGCAAGTGCCATTAAGCAAAGAAACGATACAGGCATTTCAACGGGTTATGAAGAAACGCCCAAAGGCAGAACCATTTGTGATAGACGGACGAAGCAATTTCCTATTTGTCAATCACAAAGGCAAGCTTAAAGTTGCGATTGATTACAGCACTTTATTTGTCCGTATGGTAAAGAAATACAACAAGCACCACAAGGACAGGCTCTTGCCACATATCACACCACATACGCTACGCCATACGTTCTGCACAAGGTTGGCAAGCAAGAATATGAACCCAAAGGATTTACAGTATATCATGGGGCATTCAAATATCAGTATCACAATGAACTGGTATGCTCATGCGTCCATAGATACCGCAAAATCAGAGGTTCAGCGTCTAATCGCATAAAAAGTATTTACCACGATTTTAACCACGATTGACAGGGAAAATATAAGAAGATAGACCTGGATATGTGAGGTTTACCACAAAAGCAAAATGCCCGTAGAGCCGATAAAATAAGGCTTTGCGGACATTTAAGAAGATATAAAAAGATAGTCAAAAAGACATATATAATTTATAATTAATCTCTATTCTTTTATCACAATACTTTTCAAATCATTTTGAAAGAATCCCTTATCATCAACTTCGGATCAACAACTTTTTTTATCATATGGGAATGCTGAAATAATCGGGTTAATATTTCAAGACAATCTGCCGCCATATCCTCCATAGGTATCTCAATCACGGATAAAGACGGATTACTGTAATTGGCATATTGAGGAAGTCCATTTCCCACGCAAATAAGTGAAAGATCATCAGGAATAGAGATATGATGAAGATAACAATAATGCATAATGCCATAAGCAATATGATCACTTGGGACAAAAAGTGCCTCAATCTTATCAAAGTCAATCTGTTGGGCAACTTGAAAACCATCATCAACATTTTGATCGTTAACATCATAAATCATCGTATCCTTAGAAACATGGGATAAAAAAGCCTCATCTCTAACCTTCATACCATCGAAAATATATGGCGCCCTCACAAGCCCCACCTTCTGAAATGGTAAGCAAAGGCTTGCGGCAATTTTACCGATGGCTTCATTATCGACGATAACCCCACTATAGTTCTTGGCTTTGCGATTATATAAAACAATTGGGATTAACGGAATAAAGCTATTTAAGAATTGAAGATCTTTATCGCTCGCATTGGCTATAATAGCTCCATGAAAAGATGACGATCCTTGTAATTCTGTTTCTTTATATAACTCATCGTTTTGATAGGTATAAACAACAATATCGTAGTTTAGATTCATTTTTTTAATTTGTCTATGTAGTCCGGTTAAAAAACGAGCTAGCATCGTTTCACGGAAATCCGTCGTCCAAAAAAGAGCGATTGTTTTTCTTTCGGATGAACAACGTAATTTTTTAGCTGATAAATTTGGCTGATATTTCAAAGTCTTTATCGCACTTGCTACTTTTTCTTGCGTATCAATAGATATTTTTCGTTCTTGGGCTTTTCCATTTAAAATAATAGACACAGTGCTAATTGATACACCGGCTAATTTTGCGACATCTTTAATGCTTGGCATTACGACCACCCCTCACTTATTCTTATCATAACAAACTTATCTTTAATTATCAAGAATAGGTATAACGTTTTACTTTTTATTGTAAAAAACACTTGATTTATTCATAGTATAACGTTATACTTATTTTAGTAAAACGTTGTACTTAAGGAGGAAAACCATGAAATCAATCAGAATTGGGTCCGGAGCCGGATATGCCGGTGATAGAATTGAACCGGCCATTGATTTAATCGAAAGAGGCAATCTTAATTATATTATTTTTGAATGTTTAGCTGAAAGAACCATTTCTTTAGCCCAAAAGGCTAAACAAAAAGATGATCGATTAGGTTATAATGATTTATTTGAATATCGTTTTGATAAGATTTTAGATGCGTTAAAACATCATCAAGTAAAAGTTATTACCAATATGGGAGCTGCTAATCCTAAAGCAGCTGCTTACAAGTGTCAAACAATGGCACAAGAAAAAGGCTTAACACAGCTTAAAATCGCTTATGTCGAAGGTGATGACATCACTGACAGATTAAATCAATACCTTGATTATCAAGTTATGGAAACCGGAAAAACCTTAAACGATATTGATGGCGAAATATTATCAGCTAATGGCTATATCGGCATTCAAGGGATTGTTGAAGCACTGCACAACAATGCGGACATCATTATTACCGGACGTGTCGCAGATCCATCGCTTGCACTCGGTCCTTTAGTTTATGAGTTTGGTTGGACAATGGACGATTATGACAAATTAGGAAAAGGCACTTGGGTAGGTCATCTATTAGAATGTGCCGGGCAAGTAACCGGGGGATACTTTGCAGATCCCGGATATAAAGATGTGCCTGAGCTTTGGAATCTCGGTTTCCCAATCATCGAAGTCCAAGAAAACGGAGATGCTATCGTAACAAAATTGTCAAATACAGGTGGGATAGTATCAACCGAAACCGTCAAAGAGCAGACTTTGTATGAAATTCAAAATCCTAAAGAATACTTTACGCCCGATGTTATTGCCGATTTTTCCCAAGTTCAAATTACTCAAGTTGAAAAAGATGTTGTCCAAATCAGCCATGCAACCGGACATAAGCCAAATGGGTTCTATAAAACAAGTGTCGGCTATCATGATTGTTATATTGGAGAAGGACAAATCAGTTATGGTGGATTAAACGCCTTAGCCAAAGCCAAATTAGCTAAAGAAATCCTAGAGCATCGCTTTGCCATGATCGGTTTAAAATACGAGGAAATCAGATTTGATTTTATAGGAATGAATTCTTTATATAAGGATAGTGTTGCTAATCAAATCAATGAATATACGCCCCTAGAAGTCAGATTAAGAGTAGCTGTTAGAGTTAAAGATATTCACCAAGCCACATCAGTTGGCAATGAAGTTGAAGCATTATATACAAACGGTCCGTCAGGTGGCGGTGGTGCTGTTAAAAGTATTAAAGATATTATCAGTATTGCTTCAATTTTAATACCGGCTGAAGATTTTCAAATTACGGTACACTATTTGGAGGTATAAGACATGAAATTAAAAGAAATCGCTCATTCAAGAACAGGAGATAAAGGAAATATTTCGGTTATATCTGTTATCGCTTATGATGAAAAGGATTATGAATACCTTAAAGAAAATGTAACATCAGCAAGATTGAAGGAATATTTTAAGGATATTGTTCACGGAACTATCACTAGATACGAGATTGACAGCATTGCTGCTTTAAATTTTGTGATGGAGGATGCCTTAGGCGGAGGTGTCACAAGATCACTTGCGATTGATATGCACGGAAAAACTTTAGGTAGTGCCTTATTGGAAATGGAGGTCTAAATATGGAAATTAAAAAAATAGTTATTGCCGGTGCAGGTACAATGGGCTACTCTATGGCTCAAATCTTTGCCCAATTTCATTATCAAGTAGTGGTTTATGATTTGAATAACCAAGCCCTTGAAACTGCCCAAAGACATATCAAGGAAAATGTTGATATACTGATTAAGGAAAAAGAAATAACCAAACAACAAGGTCAAACGTTAATTGGTTATTTATCCTATACAACTAACAAGGATTGTTTTAAAGATTGTGATTTAGTTATTGAAAGTATTATTGAGAATGTGGATATTAAAAAAGCCTTCTATCAAGAAATATCTCAAATTGTTTCCCCTAATTGTATCCTTGCAACAAATACATCAGGTATTTCGATCAATGAGCTTGCAAGTGCAATCAATAAACCGCAAAGATTTATAGGTATGCACTGGTTTAATCCATCGCATCTAATTTTGTTAATTGAGATTATCAAAGGGGACCAAACGTCCGATGAAGTTGCGCAAGTCATTTATCAATTAAGTCTAAAAATTCATAAAAAACCGGTTATTGTTCAAAAAGATGTTTTAGGTTTTGCGGCTAATCGTTTACAGTTTGCGGTTCTAAGAGAAGCCTTGGATTTAGTAGAAAAAGGCGTTATTTCTAAAGAAGGTATTGATGATGTCATGAAATATGGACTTGGATTTAGATATGCTTGTTTAGGTCCTTTAGAAGTTGCCGATTTAGGTGGCTTAGATACTTTTTATCATATAAGCAGTTATTTAATGCAAGATTTATGTGATAGCCATGATGTCCCAACAATTCTAAAACAACATTTTGACAATAATGAATATGGTGTGAAATCCCAAAAAGGTTTTTACGATTATCAGAATGGTAAAGATTTAGAAGCCATTGCAAACCGTGATGATAAACTTTTGAAGCTTTATAATGCGTTATATCAAAATAAATAAGAAAATAATATATGTATCCATCAAATAATTTATGAGGGTTTAGACAATACTTGTTTAAATCCTTTTTTTATGGCATAACACAATCTATTATATTAAACAGAACACCTAATTTTATTCTGTTAAATAAAAAAACAGCATAGGTTAAGATTTCACTATAACTTATACTGTTCATATAACTTTTCATATATAGACACGCTTATGTCTATTTCATTTCATCTAATAAATCATCATCAGGATTATCTATCTGTTCAGGATATTCACTTCCGCTTGGTGTGTTATCCTTCGTTTCTGTTGTTTCCTCAACCACAGTTTCTACATTTACACTGCTTGGTGTATCATCATTAGATACTGATGCGTTTTCTTCCTTATCCGTTTTACCGCTGACTACCGGCATTTCACCATTTTTGAATAAGTATTCGATTTCTTCACCGGCTAATGTTTCATACTCTAATAAAGCTTCGGCAATCGTTTCTAAACGATCTTTATTTTCAGTAATCACTTGCTTTGCCTCATCGTAACATTGACCGATAATCTTTCTAACTTGCTGATCGATTTCATAAGCCACTTGGGTTGAATGACCACTTTGACTGCCTAATTCACGCCCTAAGAAAACTTGTTGCGGATCATCTTCATAACGAATCGGTCCTAAATCTGACATACCTAATTGCGTAACCATTAAACGTGCAATACGTGTTGCTTGCTCAATATCATTATGAGCCCCCGTTGTTACATCACCAAAGAAAACTTCTTCTGCTACACGTCCACCCATATAGCCAATGATATTAGCCATCAATTGTGATTTAGTTTGGAAATAAGTTTCTTCTTTTGGTGTCATTAAGTTATATCCACCGGCCTCACCACGTGGGATAATCGTTACTTTTTGAACAACTTGAGCATCTTCTTTAGTTAAACCGATGATGGCATGACCGGCTTCATGGTAAGCGACTAAACGTCTTTCACGCTCAATATATTTACGTGATTTTTTAGCCGGACCACCGATAACACGGTCGATGGCTTCATCTATATCTTCCATCGTAATCACTTGACGATTATTTCTAACAGCTAATAAAGCTGCTTCATTTAATGTATTTTCTAATTGCGCACCGCTAAAGCCCGGTGTACGTCTTGCGATATTGTCAAAGTTAACATCTTGTGCAAATCTCTTGTTTCTAGCGTGCACAGATAAAATTTGAGCACGAGCACTCTTATCCGGAGTTGAAACTTGAATTTGTCTATCGAAACGACCCGGACGTAATAAAGCAGGATCTAAAACATCGGCACGGTTTGTAGCCGCCATGACAATAATTCCGGAATTACCTGAAAAACCGTCCATTTCGACTAACAATTGGTTTAACGTTTGTTCTCTTTCATCATGTCCACCACCGACACCGGCACCTCTTTGACGACCAACGGCATCAATTTCATCTATAAAGATAATGCATGGTGCACTTTGTTTCGCTTTCTTAAACATATCACGCACACGGCCGGCACCGACACCGACAAACATTTCCACAAATTCAGAACCTGAAATAGAGAAGAACGGCACCCCTGCTTCACCTGAAACAGCACGTGCTAATAAGGTTTTACCGGTACCCGGAGGCCCTACTAATAAGACACCCTTAGGAATACGAGCACCCATATCCACAAATTTGCGTGGATTTTTCAAAAATTCAACGATTTCTTTTAACTCTTCTTTTTCTTCATCTGCTCCCGCTACATCTTTAAAGCGAGTTTTTTGATCTTTCTCTAAACGCGCACGAGAATTACCGAATTCAAAGGCTTTAGCATTACCGCCTGCTCCACCTGATAAACGTGTGAACATGAAAATACCTAAACCAATCGTCAACAACAACGGTACGATATTCATTAAAACAGCCGTCCAAAGTCCATCACCGCTTGTATCTTCTATCACATATTTAATTTTGGTATCTTTAGCTCTATCCTCATTGATTTCATCAATGGTATCCATTAAAACACCCATATGTTTTTCGGTATTAGGAATATCGGAAGAGAATGTTATGGTACGTCTTCCCTCCTCGTATACACCTTCCACGCTTGTGACGTATTCGCCCGGTGAAATGACCATTTCTTTAACCGGTTTGTCATTTAAAATGGCATACAGTTCATCGTAAGTAACTGCTTCACTACCGCCTGGATTTAATAAACTCCACGCACTTGCCATAATTACTAGAATGACAAGCCATGGCATTAACAGACGGAAAAAATTATTTGGTTTCTTGTCCATAGAATCCCCTTTCTACCTATAAATAACATTCTTCCTTTAAAACTCCGACATAAGGAAGGTTGCGATATTTTTCATTAAAATCTAAACCAAAGCCAATCGCAAAAGCATTTGGCATGACAAATCCGACATAATCTGCCGCTATATCCGCTTGACGACACTCTGCTTTATCTAATAAAGTCGCTATTTTAACAGAAGCAGCGCCACGTTCTAAAAGCAAATCCCTAACATGAATCAAAGTGTTGCCGGTATCAATAATATCTTCAACGATAATAACGTCCTTCCCTTTAACATCTTGCTCCATATCTTTTTTGATATTAAGTTCTCCGGAATGAACTCCTTGATAACTTGAAACGTGCATAAAATCTAAATAGACATCTAAATCAATTGAACGACATAACTCTGCCATAAAAGGAACCGAACCCTTTAACAGACCTAAAAGAATAGGATTTTTCCCTTGATAGTCTAAAGATATTTCTTGACCCATTTCATAGCTTCTTTTTTGAATATCTTCTAAAGAATATAAAATTTCCTTAACATCTTGATGCATTGCTTTTCTCCCCCTTAAACAACGCTTCTATTGTATCACAAATAAGGTTGGTTTGGCTAATAAATAGTGTTTGTTTTTTGCGATTTTAGGCACTAAAATGATTTCATCGCGACAATTGAGGACAACCGGCCAAGCATCTCGATCCATCAACGGAACTTTAGCGTCAATAAAAAGCCGTGATAATTTCTTTTTCCCATAGCTTAACTCCATCACATCACCGGGCTTTCGTGTTCTGATTGTCAAAGGGAAATCCTCTTTAGTTAAGGCGATGCCCTCTCGATCATCACCGTCCAAGGTAATTTTAAAGTTTCCAAAATCCTTAGGTGTTGCATCTTCGATTGTATAATGATAAGAAAAGCTCTTTTTTAGTTTTGTCACATAAATATTATCGTATTCTTTTATTAACACAAAATTAACAGGTAAACTAATTTTAACATTTGATTTGGCATTTTTGAGAGTTTTTAAACAGCCCTCAACCAAAGCATTTGAAATTTTATCTTTAGGCATACCATCGATTTGCCACAAATACCTTTTCAATAAATACAACTGCTCATTTTCTTTAGCTAAGACTTCCCAAGACAATTGATTGTTGACTAAATTTTGGGCAAGCCAAGTATCTGCCATCTTCTCTTTCTTTCGCAAAGCCTGATTGGCTTTAAGTGTTTCAAGATATAATGCTTCTTTTTCTTCTTTGGTATACCGACTTAAAATTTCATTGCGATAGTAATTTCTTGTATAAGTATTTTCTAAATTTGTATAATCAATCCGATAAGTAACTTGATGGCTTTGACAATAGTCCACCAACTCCTCTTTAAAGCAAGACATCAAAGGGCGATATACCGGCATTTTTCGATACATAGAAACCTCTCTAATACCTAGTAAGACATCTTGCATACCTCTGGCTTTCTGCATTAAAACCGTTTCTAAGTAATCATCTTTATGATGTGCCAAAACGACACCGGCTAATTGTTGGCTCGTATAGATGCGATGATAAAAATCATAGCGAATGGTTCTTGCTTGAGCCTCGAAATTACCTTTTTGATATTCAAATTGTTGATGTTCAAAATAAGGAATCTTTCTATCTTCACAATACTGCCTTACCAATACAGCATCTAAATCACTGTCATCACGAATATGATAATTCACTAAACAGACCACAATTTGATATTTAGCCTGATAAAGTATATCCAAAAGTGCCATAGAATCAGGTCCTCCTGATACCCCCACAACATAACCTTTTTGCGAATCTAAAAGCTCAAAAGCTACCTGCATATACTCACCACCTATCTTTATCATTAGTATATCCGAGTTTTAAAAAAAAAGCAAATGAGGACAAAGCGCTAAACAATCATGTATCTAAGTTGTTTTTCTTGGCTAAATCAGTTATAATAGCCGTACAGATTTAAAGGGAGGGATTAAAATGTGGATCATTGTGTTACTTATCATACTTGCGTTAATGGTTTTAGGCTTTTACTTGCTTTTTTACTACATGATGGAAAACTATATTACCGACGCCAATCATAATGACTTAAAAGACATTGGCGTATCCCAAAAATCTTTTATCGGACTTCATATTAAAGGAACACCTTTAGACGATTTACAGGCAAAATTGCTTTTTGTCCGCAAAACTTCCTATAAAGGTTTAATTGTTTTTGCACCGGATAAAAATTTTAGTTTTTATTTTTATCTGCCCTTCCTTGTTGCCATTTGTCGTCAAGGCTATCTGATTTTAAGTTACCAATCCCAACAGTCAACTATGAATAAAATGCCGGAAGAATTTAAACAGATTTTAACTTATATTCAAGATGATGCGACATTAGCTAGCTACCCATTGACTTTGATGGGACATGGCAGTGGGGCTTATACCGTTACCCAAGCATTGCAATATACAGACATTCAAACCAAAGCGATTGCCTTAAGCATTCCCGAAAACGAATACGATGCCTTTATCCATTATGTTGAAAAACGTCTTGGTTTTTCAAATGAATTATTACGTAAACTATTATTAAAGCTATTTAAAAAATATTATCCGTTGCCAAAGGCTTTTGAAAAACCGCTTGTGCATAGTTGTCTATTGATTTCCGGTCGTAATCATTCAGGCTATTTATCCGTTGACGAAAATAATTTCATGCATTTAGACATTCATTTACCGAAAAACAAAGGACATCATCTTTATTTGAATGCCAACAGTGAGGCTTACTTAGAAAAAATGATTCACTATTTAGCTGATCCGCAAACCTCACAATTTGACTACGATAAAGCTTTAAGAGAATTTGACATCAACATTTTAACGCAGCTTGATACAGAAATCATGCAGCTAATTTCAACTTTCCTTGAACAATAAAATAGTCCTATTTAAAATCTAATAACCCAAAACGATATTGTCAGTATTTTTAACCGATGATATCGTTTTTTCATAAAATCGCATAATTTTAAACAAAGCGTCCAAGCTATCATTAGGTGATTAAAAATGAAATCAATATGGCAATTAACTACAACCAAACCTCATTTTGCTTCTCTTAAAGAAAATATCGATGTTGATATTGCGGTAATCGGCGGAGGCTTAGCCGGTATTTTATGTGCTTACCAACTGCAAAAACACGGCTTAAACCCCGTTATATTTGAGGCAAGTGAAATCGGCAGCGGTCAAACAGGCAAAACCACCGCTAAAATAACCTGTCAACACGGTCCGATTTATCAACGCTTAATTCAAGATTTCGGAAAGAACTCAGCCAAGCTTTATTATCAAGCTCAAAGTCAAGCCCTTTTAGATTATAAAAGTTTAATCGAAGAAGAAAAGATTGACTGTGACTTTGAAAAAATCACAACCTACTTATATACCCACGATTTAGAAGTTGAGCTACGAAAAGAATACGAGGCTTATCAACAATTAAAAATTCCCGGTGAACTTACCCCAAAAACAGAACTTCCTTTTGAAATTACCCTAGCTTTAAGCATGGAAAATCAAGCGCAATTTCACCCTTTAAAATTCCTTTATCACATAGCCAAGGATTTAACTATTTACGAACACACACCGATTGCCAAAGTTGTCGACCATACATTGATGACGCAAAATAACTGCCAAATTAAAGCCAACAAAATCATTTTCGCAACCCACTATCCTTTTATGAATTTCCCGGGCAATTATTACTTGCGCCTATTTCAAAGTCGAAGCTATTTATCCTGCTATCAACAGACAACCTTTAAAAATGCGTATTTGTCGATTGATGAAGAGGCACTTACTTTTAGAAGTTGTCAAGATGGGATTTTGTTTGGTGGATATAGTCATAACACAGGCAAGAAACCTGAGGTTAATCCTTATAAGGCTTTGGCCAAGAAGGCTAAGCAATATTTTCCTGAACAAAAATTCACGACAGAGTGGTCTGCCCAAGACTGTATTAGTTTAGATGGTTTACCTTTTATTGGCAAGTACAGTCATAAAACGCCTGATTGGTATGTTATTTCCGGATTTCATAAATGGGGTATGACTAATGCGATGGTAGCCGCTAAGCTTATTAGCGATTTGATCCTCTCCAAAACCAATCCTTATGTCCAACTCTTTTCCCCACAACGTTTTGAACCTTCCCTAATTCTCAAGCCTTTCTTAAAACAGACCGGTGTTGTTCTTGGCAATTTCCTAAGTTACCTAGCTATTCCGCAATATAATGAAAAAACATTGCCTATTGGTGTAGGCGCTGAAATCTTTTATCATTACAAAAAAGTAGCAGCCTATAAAGATCCCCAAGGTCATCTTCATATCTGCCAACTTCATTGTCCGCATTTAGGTTGTAAACTTCAATGGAATGCTCAGGAGAAAACATGGGACTGTCCATGTCACGGTTCACGTTTTGATATAGATGGTGCACTGATTGATAATCCCGCTCAAATCAATCTTAAACAAGAATAAATCAAAAAATTCAAGTCCGCCTGTCTAGGATTTGAATTTTTTTTGCTACATATCTTGTTGTTTCAAGTAATTTTTCTTTAACTGCTGTAAAGCTTGACTACTTGATTTGACAATTTGAATAACCAATCTTTTTTGTTCTGTATCACAAGCATCAAAGATTTCTTGTAATTCACTAGCTAAGACAACTTCCGAACGATTGACAACATCACAAAGCAAAGAATCAACCGTCACATCTAAACAATTAGCGATAGCTATTATCACCGGTAAACTTAATTTTGTTTTGGCGTTTTCTATATTAGAAAGATGTTGTGAACTCATGCCTGTCATTTCTGCCATCTTTTCTTGTGTATAGCCCTTGCGTTTCCGTGCTGCTCTAATTCTTAACCCAATTGCACCATAGTCTATATCCATATCTATCCACCCTCTCTACTTATTCTAATCTTTTTAAAAGTTTTGTTTAATGTACTGTGTAAATGGTTCATCTATGCAAATTAAGTTAAAACAAATTTTTTATGATTTATGTCACAACATTAAAAACATTGCATTTATAGTATTGGTGAGATATGTGACAATAACGACAAAAAGATTATATTTAGGTAATTTAAAAATAGAGAGTGTTTGGGAGCTTTACAGCTATCGCAGTAGTCCGTTGGTAGAAAAATATCAGTCTTGGAAAAACTATAGTTACGCTGAAGCTTTTGACTTAATTGTGCGCATGAAAGATCAAGATTTTCACGGACAACCCGGTATCTATCAATGGGGAATCTACTTAAATCAAAAACTCATTGGCGATATCTTTTGGGAACTAGAACACAATGGTGTATGCTGGGTCGGATATACCTTAAATCCTAACGAGTGGCACAAAGGCTATGCTTACGAAGCCATGCAAGCTTTCATCAACTATCTGCATAACGTCTATCGTATTCAGGTCTTTATGGCTTATATTCTTGATGAAAACGCAAGCTCTAAACATCTTATTCATAAACTTGGCTTCTCTATGTTGTATCCCCAAGTCTATATAAAAAATACTTGGTAAAATATGTATAAAACATAATTTTCTGACTATCCTATAGCTAGGTGATGAAAATGTCTAAAAAATTATTAACTATCCTTTTATTAGTTTTAACTGTTTTCAACGTGCAAACGGTTGCCAAGGAACAAAAGCAATATTTTAAAATCTATGCCGATTCGCAAAATGAACAAGAAGCTTACAAAGTGAAAAACCAACTTATTCAAGAATTTCAGACTTTGGTTGAAGGCTTAGATGAAACGCAATATCGCAAAGCCATTCAAACTAATCTTCCGAGAAGTGATACGATTGAGTATGATGATGATACAATTAAAATCGTTTTAGGTGATGGCAAAGGCGTGCTTCTTTCGGGTGAATTAAAAACTGATTATTGCCAAGGCTCTGAGAAAAAACCATTGGAAACTAAATTCTTTCTTTTAGAATTATTTGAATAGAAATAGGACGATTAAAAGATAAAAGACATCGAAACTTATAAGTAACGATGTCTTTTTATATGATGATTTTTTTTATTAAATATGATATAATGGCACTAGTATAAAGGAGAATTAAGACATGGAAAGAAGAGATAAAATCAATTATTACCTTGACTTAGCAGAAGTTGTTTCTCATCGTTCAACTTGTTTGAGAAGACACTATGGTGCTGTCATTGTCAATAACGATCAAGTGATTTCTACCGGTTATGTCGGTGCCCCTAGAGGAAGAAAAAACTGTAGCGACTTAGGTAAATGTACACGTCAAGAATTAAATGTGCCTCGCGGGGAACGTTACGAAATCTGTCGCAGTGTTCATGCCGAAGTCAATGCCATCGTCAATGCTTCCAGAGAAGAAATGTTAGGAAGTACCCTTTATTTAGTTGGTATTGAGGGTAGTGATGGTAGTTATGTGAAAAATGCCAATAGCTGTTCAATGTGCAAAAGAACTATTATTAACGCCGGTATTGAAAAAGTTATTATTCGTGATGACCGTGATACATATCGTATTGTCGATGTTGCCTCATGGATTGATGATGATGACACGTTAGACGGAAATTTCAGTTATTAGTGCCTGATTGGCACTTTTTCTGTATAGTGATAATCAGTTGGTAAAGGAGTGAGAAAATGATTAACCTAAAATCGCAAAGATTAAAAATAAAAAACTTGCGCAAAGAAGATGCTCTGGCTTATGCCAGACTTCAAAATAGTGAATTTGTTTTACGTTATAATGCCATGATGGCTAAAGACGAAAAGACTGCCGGCGCATATCTTGAAGCTTTAGCAAATAATGACAATGCCTTAGGTATCTATTTAGATGATGGTACTTTCATCGGAGAAATCAACATCGAAGAAGATAGCTTACGATTTGGTGTTCATTCTGTTGAGCTATCTTATTGGATTGGTAAGCCATACGCTAGATGCGGTTATATGTCCGAAGCTTTAAGCTTGGTCATTTCCCATTTATTTAGTCAAAATATCCAATCCATTACTGCGCGTTGTTTTAGTGTCAATGAACCTTCTATCAACCTATTACGTAAATTACACTTTGAAAAAGAAGGACATCTGAAAGCAGCTATTTGCGGTTATCAAAATATCATTTTTGATGATACGCTTTGGTCCTTAACAAAAGAAAAATGGTTTGGAGGTGAACGTGATGCAGACTAGTTTATTTGAAAATGATTTATCAGAACCCTTAGCAAGTCGTTTACGTCCTTTAACGCTCGATACTTATGTCGGTCAAAAACATTTAGTTGCTAAAGGTAAAATCTTATGGCAGTTAATTGAACACGATCACATTCCTTCCATGATTTTCTGGGGGCCACCGGGCGTTGGAAAAACAACCTTAGCTCGCGTCATCGCACATTCTACCAAAGCTGATTTTGTTGATTTCAGTGCGGTCACAAGCAGTATTAAAGACATTAAAACAGTCATGAAAAGAGCGGAAGAAAAAAGACAAATGGGCATCAAAACAATTGTCTTTGTCGATGAAATTCATCGTTTTAATAAAGCCCAACAAGATGCTTTTTTACCTTTTGTCGAACGTGGCAGCATTATTTTAATTGGGGCAACAACTGAAAATCCATCATTCGAAATCAACTCCGCCCTACTTTCAAGATGTAAAGTTTTCGTCTTAAATAGCTTAGAAACCGAAGATATTTTAGCTCTATTAAAATATGCCTTAACTTCTGATCGAGGCTATGGACAACAAAACATTCAAATAAGTGATGAGAATTTATACCATATTGCCTCATTTGCCAACGGTGATGCCAGAATGGCTCTCAATACTTTAGAAATGATTATTTTAAATACTGTCGCCAATGAAGAAGGCATATACATTGTTACTTCGCAAATGATTGAACAATGTACCAACCGTTCTTCCTTCCTCTATGATAAAAAAGGTGAGGAGCATTACAATATTATTTCAGCCCTTCATAAATCCATGCGTAACAGTGATGTTGATGCGGCAATTTATTGGACGAGCCGTATGTTAGAGGCAGGAGAAGACCCCTTATATATCGCTAGAAGGCTTATCCGTTTTGCCAGTGAAGATATCGGCATGGCAGATAGCCGAGCGTTAGAAATCGCCATTGCCGGTTATCAGGCGTGTCATTTTTTAGGCTATCCCGAGTGTGATGTCCACCTAACCCATGTCGTTACTTATTTATCTTTATCAGTTAAATCTAACGCCCTTGATAAAGCTTATAACAAAGCCAAAAAAGATGCCTTAGAAACACTATCCTTACCTGTTCCTTTACACCTTCGTAATGCTCCGACTAAATTGATGAAAGATTTAGATTATGGCAAAGGGTATCAATATGCCCATGACTATGAAGATAAAATAACGACGATGACTTGTTTACCGGAAGAGCTTTTAGATAGAGTTTATTATGAACCGACCCAACAAGGAGTTGAGGCTAAAGTTCTTGCACGTTTAAATCAAATCAAAGATTGGAAGAAACGTCATCGTTAAACAATGACATCTATATCTAAACTGTTTTGAAAATGATGCATTGACAAATTAAAACATTTTCATTATACTTTTACAAGCTTAATCATACATTTATTTTTCAAAAGGAGGGAAAATATGTCTAAAGAAATGACACATGGCAAACCTTTGAAGTTGATTCTTTTATTTGCCGTTCCAATGTTGATTGGTAATATTTTTCAACAATTCTATGCGATGGTTGATACGGTTGTTGTAGGACAATTTATCGGTGTCCAAGCATTAGCCGCTGTGGGTGCAACAGGAGGCATTACTTTTTTCGTTTTAGGCTTTATTCTAGGTTTAGCTAATGGCTTTTCCGTTATTGTTTCGCACCGTTTTGGTTCAAAAGATGAAGACGGACTTCGCAAAGCTGTCGGTAACTCGATTGTTTTATCTGTTATCTTCGGTATTATTGTAACCATTCTAAGCATTATGGCAACAAAATGGATTTTGGAAGTCATGATGACACCTAAGGATATTATTGATGCTTCCTATCGCTATCTGGTTGTCATTTTTGCAGGAACTGCCGCAACTTTAGCCTACAACCTCATCGCTTCTATTTTACGTGCTTTAGGCGATAGTAAAACGCCTTTAATTTTCCTAGTAGTAGCCTCTATTCTAAATGTTATTTTAGATATTGTCTTTATCACGAGCTTTGATATGGGGGTTGAGGGAACTGCTTATGCAACCATCATTTCCCAAGGCTTCTCATTTATTTTATGCTACTTCTACACCAAAAAACGCTATCCGATTTTGCATCTACACAAGGAAGATTTTAAAATTGATTCAAAATTATGCGGACAACTATTAAAAATCGCTATTCCGGGGGCTTTATCAAGCTCAATCACAGCTTTTGGCGTCATGGTATTACAAGGTACAATCAACCAACTAGGCTCTGATATTGTGGCTGCCTATACAGCAGGGACAAAAGTTGAACAATTCTTCACCATGCCGACAATGACTTTAGGTATGGCTATTGCGACATTTGCCGGGCAAAATCTAGGTGCCGGACAAATCGAACGTGTTAAACAAGGGGTTAAACAATCCTTAATCATTACGCTTAGCTACAGTATTGTAGGTGGCATCATTCTCTATATGTTTGGTGGAGCATTCACTTCGCTATTTGTATCAAGCGCCTCACAAGTGGTCATAGATGCATCGGTTGAATACTTACGTATCGTTGCTATCTTCTGTTGGCTATTGGCAATTCTGTTCTTATATCGTAGCACTATTCAAGGTTTAGGCAATGGCGTTATTCCTATGATTTCCGGTGGTATCGAATTAGTGATGCGTGTTATAGTCGCTCTTATCTTATCACAAATCATCGGCTTTACCGGTATCTGTTTAGCTAGTCCGATTGCGTGGTTAGGTGCTGATATCCTATTATTGCCTTATTATCATTTCCAAATTAAAAAACTGTCTAAACAATACCAAGAAAATCCTATGATTGCTTAATTAGGATAGATTTGGATAATTGAATAAAATATATTTAAAAATTTTATAGTCGACTAAGCTTGAAAAAGGAATTCTTTCAAGCTTTTTTTCTCTCAAAGAAGCTATTTTTGGAGATAAAGCCAAACAATACAACAATTATCGCTAAAAGCTGTCAAAAAAGAAGAACTATTCCTTGCGAATTTATTGAAATAGTATAGAATTAAATTTAACAACATCATTTAGGGGGAAAGAAGCAATGAAAACAACACTCGTTATTATGGCTGCGGGGATTGGTAGTCGTTTTGGGACAGGGATTAAACAATTAGCTAAGATGAATGATGCCGGTGAAATTATAATGGATTACTCCATTTATGATGCGAAAGAAGCGGGTTTTAATAAAGTCGTCTTTATTATTCGCCATGATATTGAAGCAGAATTCAAAGAAGTTATTGGCAATCGCATTAGTCAACATATTGAAGTAGCATATGTTTATCAAGAATTAGATGACTTACCTAGTGGCTATACTGTTCCAAAGGGACGAAAAAAACCATGGGGAACCGGTCAAGCTGTATTATGTTGCCTTGATGTCGTCAAAGAACCTTTTGTCATTATCAATGCTGACGACTATTATGGCAAAGAAGCTTTTGTCAAACTACACGATTTCCTTATTACACACCATAACGCCAAAGAAAAACAAACCATGGCTATGGCAGGATTTTTATTAAAGAATACCTTGAGTGCTAACGGGACAGTAACAAGAGGGATTTGCGTCCATGAAGGCAATCAATTAACTAAAGTGATTGAAACAACCGGTATCACTTATAAGGATCATCAAGTTATCTGTGATAATCCACAAGTTCAAGAATGGATTAGTTTAGACAGCCATGTTTCGATGAATATGTGGGCAGCTTATCCGGAATTTCTTCAAGAACTTCAAGAAGGTTTCAAGACATTTTTAAGTCAAGAAGATGGCGATTTATTAAAGAAAGAATTTTTAATTCCTATTTATGTGGATACATTACTAGGCTTAAATAAAGCGACTGTGGAGGTTTTACCGACATCAAATAAGTGGATAGGTATTACATACAAAGAGGATTTAGAAGCAGCCAGAAAAGATTTTAAGGATATGATTGAAAAAGGTGAGTATCCTAAAAAATTATGGCAAGATAACTAAACGTAAACAAAGACAAAAAGGCAAAAGCATTCATTCTTTTGTCTTTTTTCATACGCATACTTTTAAAAATACGAAAAAGGCTCACACAAAATCTATTATTTGTATGAGCCGAAATATTTGTCTATTCACTTTTAATGATTGAATTTATTACATCATCACATCGTTTTAAGATGCCTTAATCCTCTTTTTGATATTCAAGAATATCTCCGGCTTCACAATCTAGCACCTCACAAATCGCCGCAAGTGTTGAAAAGCGGATTGCCGTAACCTTGTTATTTTTAATTTTAGATAAATTTACATTTGAAATACCTACTTTATCCGCAAGTTCATTTAATGATACTTTGCGTTCGACCATCATACGATCTAATCTTAAAATTATTTTTCCCATAAAACAACCACCTTTATAATAGTCCGTCAACATCATTTTCAAGTCTTGCACCATAAATAAAGAACTGTGTTAAGCAAAGTATGATAACTCCCATAGAGAAGCCATAAACATTAACACTTGTTTCTACGGCATCAATACCAAGGACAACCCGACACACCACACTCATAATTAAACTGATTACAGGAATGGCAATAGCATAAATACCGATCTCTTTCAACATACGAATATTATCCGCTTGGAATGGTGTGCTATCCTCAGATTTTTTGATAATCAAATTAATATTTCTAAATACCATAGCCATAAGTGAGAGAATCATAACAGCCCCAATACCGAATAAAAATAATACCGTCATATCAATACTGCCATTTTTCAAAGGCGTGATAATCTCAAATCCGTAAACACTCAATTCTACACCACAACATTCTTTCGCATCAAATCCCACAAAATACTTCACCCAATCTGTTGCTGTAAGTGAACATACCGTCGCTGCTATCATCAATACAACAGCTACCCAATGAAATACTTCCAATATTTTAGTAACTACCTTCGCAATCTTCACAACATCTTTCATCATCTTATCCTCCTTGATCTATCCAATATTTTTGATCATTTTAGTCGCTTTATCTTTTTGACAATTAAAATATAACATGTCTTTTTATGTTCGTCAATACTTTTTAATGTTTTACATTAAATTTTTAATTGCATGCATTAAAAAATTAGCAATTAACATTAAACGCATACAAACTTTAAATACCTTTCATTTCCTTTTTTCATTGCCCATTTCCTATCTAAAAAAGCATCTTCTTAATTGCTTTCTCTCTATTTTAAATATATCCAAAGCTTTTGTTGATGTTAGTCTAATCGCATCATCTTAAAACGCATAAATTAGATTAAGCTCGCAACAATATATGAGCAAGAAAGGAGGGTATTATGAGTATTACGAAAGCAAATAAAGAATTAAGCACTTCTTCCATCAATTGTCAAGATTCCTTTCAGGTAACACTTTCCTTAACAGCTGAGCCTGATATTATTTCCAATCCTACGGATATTGTTTTGATTTTAGACCGTTCAGGAAGTATGACAGGCGAACCATTAAGTGAGCTAAAAGTAGCAACTAATCATTTTATTGATATTATTGCCGCCACTACCGGTGGTACGCAATCAGGAGAGATTGGTTATGGTAGCCATATAGGTATTGTCAGCTTTGCAACTACGGCAACCCAAGATACACAACTTATTACTTCTGTGGCAACGCTTAAAAATGCGGTAAATAGTTTAACTGCCGGGGGAGCGACTAATCATGCCGACGCCTTCACTAAAGCTGAGCAGTTATTCGCTAATTCTGTCGCTAATGAAAAGATTATGATTATGTTTACAGATGGCTTTACAACGCAAGGTAATCCTGCTAAACCGATTGCAGATGCGATTAAAGCTCAAGGTATTCAAATTTACTGTATAGGGCTTAACGGCAGCGGTGGGATAGATGTTCAAGCTTTAGAAGATTGGGCTTCCGATCCGTCTTCCACTTATGTAGCTATTACACCAAACGCCGATGAGTTAGATAAGATTTTTGAGGACATCGCTAAAAATATTACTTCTCCTGGGGCAACTGAGATTGAAATCATTGATGAAATTGCGTCATGTTTTACCATTACTTCCATTGTCAATCCTAATAAAGGAACAGCTTCACTACTTGATAGCAATCACATCAAATGGGAAATCGAAACATTAGGGGCAACGGCAAGCGAAGATGCTTCACTCACATTTAATGTTAAGCATACCGGAAATTGCCAAGGTTCTGTCTTTGTCAACGAAAGTATTTCTTACACTGATAAAGAAAACCATCAAGTCATCTTCCCCGATCCGACCATCTTTGTTGATTGTCCTGATAAACCGGGATATGAGGAACCATGTCCAACACCAATCAATTTTGTCATTGATGGCTGTCATGATACAATTGAATTTGATGGTGGATCATTGGCTTTACAATCATTAGGCAGAATCGTTTCTGTAGATGTGACTTTAACTAATGTCTGCCCTCATAAACGTGTCGCTTTAGCTGTCATTTTAACAGAATATGATGAACGTGGTATCGAACACAAAAGAGGAACTAAATATTTTACAATTCCGGCACACACAATGCCAAGTTGTAGAAATGTCTTAGTTAAATGTATTAAATTTGTTTTACCGGAAAGCGAGAACAGTAGCACATCTTTATGTAAAAGTCGTGATTTGAATGTGAGGTTTATTGCCCATTATATTGATTTTGACTTTGATTGCTGTGGGAACTTAAATATCCAAGATTAAATATGAAAAATAGACCAACAAATAATCAGCGTTACAAATGAAGCGAAGAATAAAAAAAGCCGGATTCCTATCCTTTAGGTTTGGCTATTCAAATAATTTAGGGGTCGCTTTTTTAGGGGGATACTTTGGGGGCTGACTCTTTACAAATAAGCATAAAAAAGCAACTGCAATTAAGTATGATATGTACCCTCTTTATTGGACAAACCAGTAAGGAGGGTATTTTGTATGAAATATAGTTTTAATGGTTGAATATTGTCCTAATTGTTCTTCAAGAATGCATTCAAAAGGAAAATATATTCGCCACATCAATCACCCCATTCTACAAGATGGTTACAGATTGGAGCTAATCATTTCTCAAAGAAAATGGAAATGCATCAACCCTCAATGCAATCTATATTTCAATGATCAATTTAATTTTGTCAGTTCTTATAAGCAATCATCAAATATGCTTCCTTATATGATTTTGAACGAAATGAAAAACATTCATATTACTACATCAGATGTAGCTGCAAGATATAATGTTTTAGATACTACGGTTCATTATATATTCTTGCAGTATTTAGATATCCAGAGACTTCTATTACCAGATGTTCTTTCTATTGATGAAGTTCACTTGAATATTGATTACAGGCATAAATATGCCTTAGTTATGATGGATTTTACGACAAATGAAATCATTGATATACTTCCTAATCGCTGGGAAGAAACAACCAATCCCTATTTTCTTTCAATTCCAGAAGAAGAACGAAAAGAGGTAAAATATCTCATTTGTGACATGTATAACCCATACATCAACTATACAAAGCGTTATTTTCCAAATAGTATAGCTATTATCGATAGTTTTCACGTTGTATCATGGCTAATCCATAAGATAATCTTTCATCTTAACACGCTTTAAAAAACTTTCTAGAACGGGATAGAAAAGCATTTGAAGAGAAACTAATCAAAGAAAACAAACCACATGACTATCACTATATTAATGAAAATCTACCAGTTTCTAAAGAAGTGTATTTGCTTAATCATTACCGTTGGCTTCTTCTTCAAAATAAAGATAACATTGATTATAAAATAGAGCGTAAATATAATCATAAATTTAAAATGTATTTAAACACATATGATTCTGAAAGAATGTTTTTCGAAATTGATGGAGATGGCAAAGAAAGACGTTTATCTAACGGACCTATTGAGAGATTTAATTGTGTTCTAAAAGATTTTAAACATAATTCTCGTGGCTTATCAGACTTTGAATACGCTCGTTCTCGATTGATTTGGTCAAACAGAAAAAACGAACCAGTTTTAGCTACACCAAAATCTAAAATTGAAGTATATAAATTCAAAAATAAATAAACAAATAATGTTTATTTAGACGAAAAAAAGGACACTACTTTTTAATTTTTGTAGTGTCCTAATTTTGATTTGTTTTCAGTAATCAAATTTGGCAGCTCCCTAAAGTTGACCCCTAAATAATTTGGAAATCCCCCTAAATTATTTGATTACCCTTTATTTCTATATTACTTTATAAGATAAAAACTACTAAAATAAATTTTTTTAGATATTAAAATATATATTTATAGAATAAATCAAATAATTCTAGCAATTCAA
>ERZ808028.826-NODE-826-length-22075-cov-13.928721_pt1 | contig 22075 bp, 22 predicted proteins | sample MGYA00380184_ERZ808028 | MGnify/ENA primary metagenome ERZ808028 (study PRJEB31490, sample SAMN06133397) | mouse gut metagenome | isolation source: J8_1 | host: mice | place: China: Chengdu | collected 2015-05 ...
CCGGAGCGCCAGCAGGGCATGGACTTTTTGTGGTGGCTGTGGGCGGGGCGCAACTCCCCCATCTTCGGCCGGGACCGGATGACCACCTTCGAGCGCCGGTTCATCGCAGACGAGGCCACCCACGTCGAGGCCAAAAACGCCTACTACCACCTGTACAACGACCGGTTGGTGTGCGAGGGTATCCTGAAGGAGTTTGGCCTGGAGGGTCCACACTGCCACATCATCAACGGCCACGTCCCAGTCAAGTCCAAAAAGGGAGAGAGCCCCGTGAAGGGCGGAGGCAGGCTGGTGGTCATCGACGGCGGGTTCTGCAAGGCCTACCAAAAGACCACCGGCATCGCCGGCTACACCCTCATCTACAACTCCACCTGCTTCCGGCTGGTGGCCCACGAGCCCTTTGTGGGTAAGGCCGCCGCCATCCACAAGAATTACGACATCGCCTCCACCACCCAGGTGTTCGAGCGCCTGGAGAGCCGGGCCATGATCCTTCAGACGGACATCGGCAGGAAGCTCCAGGGCCAGATCGACGAGCTGGTGGACCTGGTGGCCGCCTTCCGCAGCGGCGCCATCGTGGAGAGCCACAAGACCTGAAGCGCCGCCCCATGGACCTAAACCGCCCGTCACACAGTTGACGGGCGGTTTTTTTGCCGTGGCGCGCCCGTTCCCCCTGATTTTGATACCAAATTGTAACTCTTTTTCCGCATACTTTTCCTTGCCCAAATCAACATATGGTGGTACAATGTTTTTACTTGTGTTCTATGGGAGGTCAGTTGTCTTATGGAAGAATCCACTCCGAAAAAGAAACTATCGGCGGGCCTGATCGCCGCCATCGCCGCGGCAGCGATCGTTGTCGCCGCTGCGGGCGGCTACTTCGGCCTGTGCGCCTGGGTGCAGAACAACGGCCAGCTCCTGCCCGGCGCGGTGGCGGTGGACGACAAGGGCGAGACGGTGGCCGATCTGGGCAAGCTCACCGAGGAGGACGCGCTGAGCGTGGTCTCTGAAGAAATGAACCAGCGACTGGACGGGCGAAAGCTCACCCTCCTCTACGGCGAGGGCAAAAGCCGGGAGCTGTCCGGTGAGCTGATGGACTGCTCCCCCGAGACAGTGGTGCGGATGGGTATGTCCGTCAAACGGGATACCCCCTTCTGGAAGCTGGGGGCGCTGTGGCTGGGCATGGCCCAGGAGCCCGCCGACCTGTCCCTGTCCGCCGCCGCCTTTACCCCCGAGGGGGAGGCCGAGGCGAAAAAGGTCATCCAGTCCATCGCCGACGAGCTGAAGGTGGAGCCGGTGGACTTCACCTATGAGCTGGGGGAGGAGACCGTGGTGGTCACCCCCGGCACCGATGGGCAGAAGGTGGACGCCGACGCCCTGCTCACCGCCGTGGAGGAGGCGCTGGGCCAGGGGGCCGATGAGCTGAGGGTGGAGCCCGAGGTGGTCCCCGGCGCGGAGCTCAGCGGCAAGGCCCTGAGCGAGCTGATCCATATCGAGCCGGTGCCCGCCGGCGTGGACGAGACCGGCAAGCTTACCCCGGCGGTGGTCGGCCGGTCCGTCAACGCGGAGGAGGCCCAGGCCCTGCTGGACGCCGCCGCCCCCGGCGAGAGCGTGACCATCCCCCTGGAGTACACCCCCCCGGGGACCTCCGCCGACGAGTCCATGTACTACAAGGATTTGCTGGCCTCCGTCACCACCAACATGGACGGGGTGGCCAACCGCTCCTTCAACGTGAACCGGGCCGCCGAATTCTGCAACGGCAAGGTGATCCAGCCCGGCGAGGTGTTCTCCTATATCGGCACCATCGGCGACCCCAGCTCCCGCAACGGCTATAAGACCAGCACCGGCTACCAGAACGGCGAGACGGTGGCCATGGACGGCGGCGGCGTGTGCCAGGTGTCCTCCTCCCTGTACTACTGCGCGGTGTACTCCAATCTGGAGATCGTGCGCCGGGCCTGCCACGCCTTCGCCACCGGCTATATCCCCAACGGGCTGGACGCCACCATCTACTACCCCAGCCTGGACTTCAAATTCCGAAACAACACCGGCTTCCCCATCAAGATCGTGGCCTATACCGAGGGCGGGGCCTGGGGCAAGCTGACGGTGCAGTTCTACGGCAGCAACCCGGACAACATCAAGGTGGAGACCCAGCGCTACACCCTGGGCTCCACGGGCTGGACCACCGTGTACCAGCCCGACGAGACCATCCCCCAGGGCACCACCAAGGTCAAGACCACCCCCTATACCGGCTATTCGGTGGATGTGTACCGCTGTGTGTACGACGCCAACGGCAATCTGCTCTCCCGCACCTTTGAAAATCACAGCACCTACGCCAAGCGGGACAAGGTGATCCTCTATAATCCCCTGGACTCCGGACCCTGGGGCGAGGGCACCGCTCAGCCCCCCGCCGTCACCGATCCCCCTGTGGAGCCCACCCAGGACCCCTGGACTCCGCCCAGCCAGGACCCCTGGACCCCGCCCACCATGGACCCGGGGGTGGACCCCAGCCCCGACCTCACGCCCCCCCCTGAGCCCACCCCCACCCAGTACGTGGACCTGCCCACTCTAGGCCCTGTGGCGGAGCCCAGCGTCCAGCCCCAGGGTGAGACATGGGAGTGACCGCCATGTTCGAGGGGTTTTCTCAGGAGACGGTGGACTTCATGTGGGGCATCCGCTTCAACAATGAGCGCGGCTGGTTCGAGGCCCACAAGGGCGACTACCAGACCTACTTTCTCGCCCCCATGAGGGAGCTGGGCGGACAGGTCCAGGCCGAGCTGCTGGACCGCTTCCCCAAGAGCGGGCTGAACTTGAAAATTTCCCGCATCTACCGGGACGCCCGGCGGCTGTTCGGTCGGGGGCCCTACAAGGACCACCTGTGGCTGTCCCTGTTCCGGTTCGGCAGCGAGTCGGGCGGCGACCACCCGGTGCTCTGGTTCGAGCTGGCCCCGGAGAGCTGGAGCTACGGCATGGGCTTCTGGTGCGCCCAGGCGTCGGTGATGGAAAAGCACCGGGCCCGCGTTGACCGGGACCCCAAGCCCCTGCTGAGGCTGCGCAACCGGCTGGCCAGGCAAGAGGAATTTGTGCTGGAGGGCCCGGAGTACAGTCGGAAAAAGCCCTGCGCCGAGCCCCGTCTGGCGGACTGGTACAACAAGAAATCCCTGTCCCTGGGCCACGAGGAGGCGCTGAGCGAATTTCTCTACACCCCGGCGCTGGCGGGGCGGCTGGTGGAGGGCTTCACCTTCCTCATGCCGTATTACGACTACTTCTCCACCCTGTGGGCGGATGCGGACCCGCGGGACTCTGTATGAGCAGCGAGCCTCCCGGCCTGTGCCGGGAGGCTTTTTGATATCCACACTGTAAAAGGAAGGTGATTTTCATGGGAAAACGTGCTCTGGCCGCCCTTGCGCTGGCCCTGGCCCTGCTGGCGGGCTGCGCCCCGGCGGCGGACCCTCCCGCCCCGCTCCCCACGGCGGAGAGCCCATCCCCCTCGCCCCAACCCACCGCCACGCCTGCCCCGGAGCCCGCCCATGGGGACCGGTTGGAGTTTTACGCCTTTTTAGAAGAGGTGAGCGCCTCCCGAAGGTCCCTTCTGGGCCGGGCGGAGCCCATAGACCTCTCCGCCTATACCCCGGATTTTTATGACCAGGACCACACCTTCACCCAGGAGGAGCTGGACCTGCTCTTCACCTACCGCGGGGAGGTGGAGGGCCTGACACGGGAGGACCTGCTGGCCGACGCGGACACCTTTTTCACCCTGCTCCGGACCACCTACGGGGCCTATCACTACTTCGGCGGAGACGAGACCTTTCTCCCCATTCTGGACGCGGTGAAGGAAGAGATCTCCGGCAAACAGCGCTTTACCGCCGAGATCCTGGAGGATATCCTGTACCGGAACCTCTCTCCAGTGTTGGCGGACGGCCATTTTCAGCTGGGAAGCCGCGCCATGCGGGACGCCCACGCCCAGTACATGTACTATGTGCCCGAGCTCTATCTGGACAGCCCCGAGGGGGCGGAAGATCCCAGTTACCTCAAACCCACCATCGGCCCAGACGGCCGCCTCTGCTGGTGGTACGCCGCGCTGAGCCGGGACGGTCGGGGGCTGCCGTCCACCCTGGACGGGCGCGCGCTCACCTGGCGGCGGGCCGGTGTCCCTGGGCAAAACGACCGGGACCCCGCCTTTTCCGAGGAAGAGTGGCAGGGCGTTCCTATACTCACCTCCCGGCGCATGCGTGACGGCGGCGTTCTCCCAACCGATCAGGAGGCCCTGGCGCGCTTTTCCTCCTGCGGAGAGGAATACGCCGGCAGCCCCCTGCTCATCTTCGACCTGCGGGGCAACGGCGGCGGCAGCGACGAGTATATCATGGACTGGTTCCGGGGCTGGACCGGGGCGGAGGCCCAGCCCCGGACGGCGTTTTCACACCGGTACAGCCAGATCTCCTGCCTCGCATTTGACGGGTATCCCGCCGAACGCATGGGGACATACAGCCACTATTCCAGCCCGGGGGCATGGGCGGAGCGCTCCGGCCCCGCCTTTGTCCTCCAGGACAAGACCGTGGCCTCCTCGGGGGAGACGGCGGTACGGTTTTTCCGCACGGCGGCGGACACCCTCACGGTGGGCGGGCCCACCATGGGCTGTTCCCTCACCCCCAACAACCTGGCCCTCTACCTGCCCCGCTCCAGCCTGGGCTGCTACTTCGGCACGGGCCTCAGCCTCAATGAAGCCGGGGAAAACATAGACGGCGCCGGCTTCCTCCCCGACCTGTGGGTGGAGCCCGTCACGGTGCTGGACGCGGTGGAGCGGCTCATTGAGTATTACGGCCTGAACGCGGAAGCATAAACACACGCCCCCGGCGTACGCCGGGGGCGTGTGTTAGTTTTTAAGGCTGTGCAGTGGCGCGGGGATCCGGCCGCCCCGGGCCACGAACTCCTCCGCGCTCCCAGTGTGGCAGGGCATCACCGGGGCGGAGCCCAGCAGCCCGCCAAACTCCACCACGTCCCCCACCTGCTTGCCGGGGGCGGGGATGACGCGCACGGCGGTGGTCTTTTGGTTGACCATGCCGATGGCGGCCTCGTCGGCGATGATGGCGGCCAGGGTGGCGGCGGTGGTGTCGCCGGGGACGGCGATCATGTCCAGCCCCACCGAGCACACGCAGGTCATGGCCTCCAGCTTGTCCAGGGTCAGCGCCCCCGCCTGGGCGGCGGCGATCATGCCCTCGTCCTCGCTCACCGGGATGAAGGCGCCGGACAGCCCGCCCACCGAGGAGGAGGCCATCACGCCCCCCTTCTTCACCGCGTCGTTCAGGAGGGCCAGGGCGGCGGTGGTGCCGTGGCCGCCGCACACCTCAAGGCCCATCTCCTCCAAGATCCGGGCCACGCTGTCCCCCACGGCGGGGGTGGGGGCAAGGGACAGGTCCACGATGCCGAAGGGCACCCCCAGCCGGGCGCTGGCCTCCCGGGCCACCAGCTGGCCCATTCGGGTCACCTGGAAGGCCGTCTTTTTGATGGTCTCCGCCACCACGTCGAAGCTCTGGCCCTTGACCTTCTGCAAGGCGTGATGGACCACGCCGGGCCCGGAGACGCCCACGTTGATGACCCGCTCGGCCTCGCCCACGCCGTGGAAGGCCCCGGCCATGAAGGGGTTGTCCTCCACTGCGTTGCAGAACACCACCAGCTTGGCGCAGCCGAAGCCCCCCCGGTCGGCGGTGCGCTGGGCCGTGTCCTTGATGACGCGGCCCATGAGGGCCACCGCGTCCATGTTGATGCCCGCCTTGGTGGAGCCCACGTTGACGCTGGAGCACACCACATCGGTGGCGGCCAGGGCCTCGGGGATGGCGGTGATAAGCTTTTTGTCCCCCTCGGTCATGCCCTTCTGCACCAGGGCGGAGAAGCCGCCGATGAAGTTCACGCCCACTTCCTTGGCCGCCTTGTCCATGGCGGCGGCGAAGGGGACGTAATCATTGGTCCGGGACGCCCCGGCCACCAGGGCCATGGGGGTGACGGAGATGCGCTTGTTGACGATGGGGATGCCGAACTCCTCCTCAATGCTCTCGCCGGTCCTCACCAGCTTCTCGGCGGAGGTGGTGATCTTGTCGTAGATCTTCCGGCAGGCGGCGTGGGGGTCCGGGTCGCAGCAGTCCAGCAGATTGATGCCCATGGTGATGGTGCGGATATCCAGGTGCTGGTGGTCGATCATCTGGATGGTCTGTATAATGTCGTTGGTGTTGATCAAAATGGATGCCTCCTAACATAACGGGGGGAATTGATCCGCAAAAATATTACTCCCGGACCAGCCGCAGTCCGGTGGTATAGACCTCAACGCCAAGGACGGAGACAGAGGTCCCCACCCAATATTCCCCCGGGTCTCCAGCTATAGAGTAGTGCCGTGTCACCCGGTAGAGCGGAGAGCCGAAGGTACAGCTCCCCCCATCATTGGCAAAGGTCCAAAGCCAGGGAGCCAGCAGGACGGCCGCCAGCACGGCCAGCAGCCGCTTTTTCCACCGCTTCATTCAGATGCGATGCATAGCGTCGAAAATGTCCTCCCGCTGGATGCGGATATCCAGGTTCCGCTCCTTGCCGGCCTGGGCCAGAGCCTCCCGGAGCCGGGCGAAGGGCACGGTGGCCTCAGCCGTATCCACCAGCATAATCATGGTGAAATACTCCTGCAAAACCGTCTGGCTGATGTCCAGCACATTGACGTTCTTCTCGCTGAGCAGGGCGCACACGGCGGCGATGATGCCCACCTGGTCCCTGCCGATGACGGTGACAATAGCTCTCATGAGAAACTCTCCTTTTTCTTATTGCAATTCATCCAGGGTCAGGCTGAACGCCGGGAGGAACCGCTCCATAAAGTATTCCAGCTCCTCCATTTTCATGTCCTTCAGCGCCGCCAGGGTCTGCTCCGCCGCTTTTTTGAACTCGGCGTTGCCCGCCTTCAGCTCGTCCACACACTTGATGTAGGCCGACAGCTTGTCCGCCGCCTTCACGTACCGGCGCACCTGCTCGTCGCTCTCCCGCACCAGGGGGGCGTAGGCGGGGGCCAGCTCGGGGGGCAGCATGGACAGCAGCTTGTCCTGGGCCGCCGCCTCCACCTGCTTGTAGGCGTTTTGCAGGGAGGGGTTGTGGTACTTGACGGGGGTGGGCATGTCGCCGGTGATGATCTCGGGCGCGTCGTGGAACAGAGCCGCCACGGCGATCTTATCCGGCTCCAGGTCCTTGCCGAACACGTCCCGGCCGATGACCGCCAGGGCGTGTGAGAGCACCGCCGCCTCGTAGGAGTGCTCCTCCACGTTTTCCGTGCGGGTGTTGCGCATCAGCGCCCACCGGGCGATGTGGCGCATGCGGAACAGATAGGCGAAAAAGCTGTGGCTCATAATACCCGCCCCCTCGAAAGCTGTTTTGACATTGTATCATGTCCGGCGGCAAAAGTAAATTGCTATTTCTCCCCCAACGTGATATAATGCGTTGGCACAAACTAAAAGTTTCTTTTTGCCTACTTTTTCTTTACAAAGAAAAAGTAGGCCGCGGTCGGCAAGCGGAAAGGAGGCCCGCCCATGGACATCGCCATATACACCCTGGGCTGCAAGGTGAACCAGGTGGAGACCCAGGCCATGGAGCGGGAGCTGCTGCGCCGGGGCCACGCCCTGGTCCCCTTCGTCGGCCCGGCGGACGCCTACATCGTCAACACCTGCACCGTCACCGCCGTCAGCGACAAGAAGTGCCGCAACATCATCCGCCGGGCCAGAAAAAACGCTCCGGAGGCCGTGGTGGCGGTGTGCGGCTGCTATGCCCAGACCGATCCAGAAGCCGTCAGTGCCCTGGGCGTGGACCTGGTGTCCGGCTCGGCGGGGCGTATGGCCTTTTTGGACGAGCTGGAAAAGCTGCTCCAGGCCAGGGGGGAGCAGGTGATAACCGTGGACAGCGCCCTGGAGCGCCGGGAGTTCGAGCGCCTGCCCGCCGGCGGGGCGGCGGGGCGCACCCGGGCCATGCTCAAGGTGGAGGACGGCTGCGTCAACTTCTGCTCCTACTGCGTCATCCCCTATGCCCGGGGGCCGGTGCGCTCCCTGCCCCTGGGCGAGGCGGCGGCTGAGGCCCGCAGGCTGGCGGCCGAGGGCTACCGGGAGGTGGTGCTCACCGGCATCGAGATCTCCTCCTGGGGGCGGGACCTGAAAACAGGGGAGGGCCTCATCGATCTGATTGAGGCCGTCTGCGCCGCCGCGCCGGGGCTGCGGGCGCGGCTGGGCTCCCTGGAGCCCCGGACCATCACGCCGGACTTCTGCCGCCGGGCCGCCGCCCTGCCCAACCTCTGCCCCCACTTCCACCTGTCCCTCCAGTCGGGCTGCGACGCCACCCTGGCCCGAATGAGGCGGAAATATGACGCCGCCCGGTATTATGAGAGCGTTCAATTACTCCGGGAATACTTCCCGGACCCTGGAATCACCACCGACCTCATCACTGGATTTCCCGGGGAAACCGAAGAGGAGTTCGCCCAGACCCTGGCTTTTGTGGAGCGGTGCGCCTTTACCGCCATGCATGTGTTTCCCTACTCCCGCCGCCCCGGCACCCCGGCGGCGGACCTGCCCGGCCAGATTCCCACCGCCGAAAAGGAGGGCCGGGCCCGCCGGGCCATCGCCCTGGGGGAGGCGCTGGAGGGGCGCTGGCTGGCGGGCCAGGTGGGGAAAACCCTCCCGGTGCTCTTCGAGGAGGAGAAGGACGGGCTGTGGCAGGGCCACACCCCCAGCTACGCCCTGGTCCGGGCGCAAGGGAAAGACCTTCACAATCACCTGTTGAACGTATATATCGCCGGCGCGGAGGGGAGCGCCCTGCTGGGTGAGATCCCATGACCCCCCTGAAAGCCGAGAAATAGAAAGGAGGCGGGCCCTATGCCCAGAGCCTTGGCGCTCACGGCCATCCTGCCGGACGAGGCGGCTCAAAAGAGCCTGTGGAACAGCATTGCGGGCATTACAACCAGCAATATTTTCAGCGCGGTTTTATCCATTGTAATCAGCCTGATCCTCATCAAGGTGTTGACCAGGGTGCTGAACCGGGCCCTGGGCCGCTCCAAGCTGGACGCCCCCCTTCAGACCCTGCTGCGCAACCTCCTGCGGGGGGCGATGTGGTCGGTTTCGGTCATCGTGGTGCTGGGGTGCCTTGGCATCGAGGTCACCTCCCTGGTGGCGGTGCTGTCGGTGGTGGGCTTGGCCTTCTCCCTGGCCCTGCAAAACTTCCTGTCCAACGTGGCGGGGGGAATGCAGATTTTGGCCTCCCACCCCTTCGCCGTAGGGGATTTTGTGGACGTGGGGGCGTGCTCGGGCACGGTGACGGAGCTGGGCATGTTCTACACCAAGCTCACCACCCCGGACAACAAGCTGGTCCAGCTCCCCAACAGCGCCATCGTGTCCGCCAACATCACCAACTTCTCCGCCCAGCCCACCCGCCGGGTGGAGCTGAAGGTATCCGCCTCCTACGATGCCCCCACGGACCAGGTCATTGCCCTGCTGGCCCGGATGGCGGCGGACCACCCCCTGGTGCTGGACGACCCGGGGCCAGCGGTCCATGTGGAGGAGTACGGCGACAACGCCATCACCTACGTCCTGCGGGTGTGGTGCGCCAACGCCGACTACTGGACGGTGTACTACGACCTAATGGACGGCTTCAAGTCCGCCTTCGACAGCGCGGAGGTGGAGATGACCTATCCCCACGTCAACGTGCATCTGGTGGACCGGTGACAGACGCAAGGGAGCGGCCCCATGGGGGCCGCTCCCTTTTTACACTTCCCGCTCGAAAATCAGGTCGATTTTATCCAAAGCGCCGTAGCCCACCACCCGGGTGGGCACATAGCCCACATACCGCCACCCCTTGGAGGCGTAACGGTCGATGAGCTCCCGGTGGTCGTCTCTCGCGCCCAGCGTTCCCCCAATCTTCACGGAGGCGTATTGGTACTCGTACATCGCTCACTTCTTGGGCTGGTTGGGCTCCACGGTGTCGAACACGCTCTTGGCGCTGGCGCACAGCCCCGCCAGCCCCTGAAGCTCGCTGGGGATGATGATCTTAGTGGCTCGGCCGTCGGCGGCCTTCTGGAAGGCCTCCAGGGCCTTGATGGTGAGCACGCCCTCGCCGGGGGCGGCCTCGTTGATGAGCTTGATGGCGTCGGCGGTGGCCTGCTGGACCTTCAAAATGGCCTCGGACTCGGCCTCAGCGGCCAAAATCTTGGCGGTCTTTTCCGCCTCGGCCTCCATGATCTTGGCCTGCTTGGCGGCGTCGGCCCGGAGGATGGCGGACTGCTTCTCGCCCTCGGCCACCAGAATCTGGGCCTGCTTCTGGCCTTCGGCCTGAAGGATGGCCTCGCGGCGCTCACGCTCGGCCCGCATCTGCTTCTCCATGGAGTCCTGGATGTCACGGGGCGGCATGATGTTCTTCAGCTCCACCCGGTTGACCTTGATGCCCCAGGGGTCGGTGGCCTCGTCCAAAATGGCCCGCATCTGGGTGTTGATATGGTCGCGGCTGGTGAGGGACTGGTCCAGCTCCAAATCGCCGATGATGTTGCGCAGGGTGGTGGCGGTCAGGTTCTCAATGGCGCTCATAGGGTGCTCCACACCGTAGGTATATAGCTTAGGGTCGGTGATCTGGAAATAGAGCACGGTGTCGATCTGCATAGTGACATTGTCCTTGGTGATGACAGGCTGGGGGTCGAAGTCGACAACCTGTTCCTTGAGGGACACGGTCTTAGCCACCCGCTCAATGAAGGGGACCTTCAGGTGCAGGCCCACTCCCCACACGGCGCGGAAAGCGCCCAGCCGCTCAATAACCACCGCCTTGGACTGCTGGACCACCTTGATATTGGCCGCCAGGATGCCCAGCAGAATCACGATGATCAGCAGGACAATGACAGGGCCCACCAGGTTCCCCAGCTCAATGGCTCCAGCCAGTGCGAATGTTTTCATTTGACTACCTCCTTAAAAATAATTCTCTGTTTGGCTGTTTTTATAGAAGTCAGTTTTTCGTCTCATTGAAGTAGATGATGAAACTGCCCATGACGATAACCGCGGCGATGGGCCCCAGCTCCCGGAATTTGATGGCGTCCCCCAACAAGGTGCCCAGGAAACCCGCGGCCAGCGTGGAAAACGCGGCTCCAAACACTTTATCCACTTTATCCACCGATGCTCCTCCTCACCAGGTTTTGGGCTCCCCGGCGGAGACCGAGGCGGTGATGGGCTCCACAAACACCTTGACCCCCTCGATGCGCAGGACCTTCACCATGGTGCCGGCGGCAATCGTCCCGCCATCCTCGCTCCGGGCGGACCAGGTCATGCCCCGGATGATGACCGCGCCCCTGCCATGGATGTTGTCGATTTCCTCCGTCACCTGGGCCTGGGCCCCGATGACCCGGTCGGCGTTGGTGGGCTCCACCCGGCTGTTCAAGTGCTTTTTGGCCAGGGGCCGCACAGCGGCCAGACACAGCAGGCTTACCGCCAGGAACAGCGTGAGCTGAACCCACAGCGGTCCGCCCAACAGCGCGGCGATAAGAGCCACCAGCGCCCCGGCGGCAAACCAGATTGAGGTAAGGCCCACGGTGACGGCCTCGCTGGCGGCGAATACGACCAGCAGGATTAACCAAATGATCTGCATCATGGATTTCGCGTCGAACGGCATATACAGCACTCCTTTCTCGCTTCCATTTAATTGTATCACAAAAGCTGACTGGGGAAAAGAAGTTTTTCACATCTCAGACTATATTATTGTTGCCAGCGCTTCCTTTTTACATTATACTGTTTTTTGTAAAACCCTTCCTCTCCCTTCGACATCATACTACACCTTCCATCAAATGTAAAGTCAAGGGGTTTTTAAAAAATTTTTTTCGGAGAATCTTATGGATCAAACATTACAGTTCGTCATACCCGCCCTCATGGGAGTGGAGAGCACAGTCTCCTATGAGCTGAAGAAATTGGGGCTGTCCGAGGTCAAAGCGGAAAACGGCCGGGTGCTGTGTCTGGGCTCCCTGTCCGACATACCCAGGCTGAATCTCAACCTGCGCTGTGGAGCCAGAGTGCTGCTCAGCCTGGGTTCCTACCAGGCCCGCTCCTTCGAGGAGTTGTTTGAGGGCTGCGCCGCCCTGCCCTGGGAGGACTTCATCCCCCGGGAGAGCCGCTTCCCCGTGAAGGGATACTCTGTCAGTTCCCAGCTTCACTCGGTGCCCGCCTGTCAATCCATCTTGAAAAAGGCGCTGTGCAAAAGGCTGGGGTCGGCATACGGCCTGGAGATTCTGCCTGAAACCGGAACCTTATACCAGGTGCAGTTCTCCATTTTAAAGGATACAGTGACTTTAATGCTGGATACTTCCGGCGACAGCCTCTATAAACGGGGCTACCGAGCCCGGAACATGGGCGCGCCCCTGCGGGAAACCCTGGCGGCGGCACTGGTGTCCCTGTCCCGGTACAAGGGCCGGAACCCCTTCTGCGATCCCTTCTGCGGCTCGGGCACCATCCCCATCGAGGCGGCCCTCATCGCCAAGAACCGCGCGCCGGGACTCAACCGCTCCTTCGCCGCCCAGCGGTGGAAGTGGCTCCCGTCAAAGCTGTGGATGGATGCGGCCGACGAGGCTATGGACCACGAGTTCCATGGGGCATACGACATTTGGGGCGGGGACATCGACCCCGCTGCCGTGGAGCTGTCCCGGCACAATGCGGAATTGGCCGGGGTGGAGGACACGGTGCGCTTTGAAGTGGCGGACGCGGCTCAATTCCATCGGAACGAGTCTGCGGGCCGGGTGGTGACCAACCCGCCTTACGGCGAACGGCTGCTGGAAAAAAAGGAGGCGGAGGCGCTGTACCGGGCTTTCGGCAAAGCGGCCCGAGTTCTGCCAAAGGGCTGGGAACTGGACGTACTGTCCTCCCACACCGAGTTTGAGCGGGCCTTTGGCAAACCAGCGGACAAAAAACGGAAGCTGTACAACGGGATGATCAAATGCGACCTGTTCATGTATGGAGGAAGCGCGAAGCCGTCATAAACAGTATGAGAGAATAAAGAGAGATTGAGGCGCGGTATGAGACATGTATTCATCATCAACCCCTCGGCGGGAAAAAAGCGGAGCACCCAAGCCCTGGTGGACAGCATTCAGTCCCTGGACCTTCCCTATGAAATCACCTTCACCGGAGAGCCGGGAGATGCCAGGCGGGCCGCCCAAGAGGCGGCGGCGTCCGGCGAGGCCGTACGCATCTACGCCTGCGGCGGGGACGGCACCCTCAACGAGGTGGTGAACGGCGCGGTGGACTTTGACAACGCCGCCGTCACCAACGTGCCCACCGGCACCGGAAACGACTTTCTGAAGATTTTCGGCAAGGAGAACAAGAGCCGCTTCACCGACCTGAAGGCCCTGTCGGAGGGACCCCAGGCCGCCATGGACCTCATCGACTGCAATGGAATGCTGGGGCTGGACATTGTGTGCGTGGGACTGGATTCCCGCATCGCCGTAGACAAGGACAAGTATAACAGCCTCCCTCTGGTCTCCGGCATGGGCGCCTACGTGCTGTCTCTACTGGTCAATGTCATCTTCAAGAGCATCGCCCAGCCCACGGTGGTGGACTGCGGAGACCTCCATTTCGACGGGGAGACCACCATCGTATGCGTGTGCAGCGGGCGGTATTATGGCGGCGGCTTCATGCCGGTTGGCGATAACATGCCCGACGACGGTCTGTTGGAGACACTAATTGTCCGCAAGGTGAGCCGGGCCACCTTCTTCCGCTTGATAAGCAAGTACGCCGCTGGGAAGTACCGGGACTACCCTGAGCTGATTTGGTACAGGCAGGGGCATCCCGTCACCATTCAGGGCCAAAGAGAGCTTGTGGCGGTGGTAGACGGCGAGCCTCTCCGGGCCAAAGAGCTGACGATCCGCCTGTCGGACAAAAAGATAAATTTCTTTTATCCGGAGGGATTGGACTACAGGCCCAAGATATGAACCCCACGCCCCGCATCCGGCGGACAACCCCTCGGCCATCCGGGGATTTCGTCGATGAATCCATCGCCTTAAGCTGAATTTAAACATTTTCCCACTTGTGCCTTAATCGGCAGGCTGATACTATAAAAAGCATAGAGATGCCGTGAGCGGCGGGCAGCCCAAGCAGACCCCGCAAAACCTCCCTTTGGCCTTATTGAGAGAGAAGAGGCAAGGGAGCGAACGGAATTTTCGCCGTAAAGCGGAAGCGGAGTGGGGCGGACCTGGCCTCGCCGAAAGCCACGCATTGTGAACAGACGTTGGGTGGCAACAACAGAGTGGGAAGGAGTAGATAGGCCATGTATACAGTGCTCATCTGCGACGACGACAAGGACATCGTCTCGGCACTGGAGATTTACTTGACCAGCGAGGGCTACCGCACGGTGTCCGCCTACAACGGTGAGGAGGCCGTCCGGGCGGTGAACGAGGGAAATATCGACCTGATTTTGATGGACATCATGATGCCTCAGCTGGACGGCATACGGGCAACCGCCCGTCTGCGGGAGTCCGGCGGCAACATCCCCATCATTTTGCTCACCGCCAAAAGTGAAGACAGCGATAAAGTGCTGGGGCTGAACATCGGCGCGGACGACTACATCACCAAGCCCTTCAACCCCATTGAAGTGCTGGCCCGGGTAAAGAGCCAGCTGCGGCGGTACACCACCTTGGGGGGTAAGACTGTGACCCAGGAGGTGGACGGCACACTGCGCAACGGCTCCATTGTCATGGACGACGAGGCCAAATCGGTGACGGTGGACGGGGAGAACGTCAGCCTCACCCCCATTGAGTACAATATCCTGCGTCTGCTGATGAAAAACCTGGGCCGGGTGTACTCCACCGCCCAGATCTACGAGCAGGTGTGGAACGACCCCGCCCTGGGAAGCGAGAATACCGTAGCCGTCCACATCCGGCACCTGCGGGAGAAGATTGAAATCGACCCCGCCAACCCCCGGTATTTGAAGGTTGTGTGGGGACTGGGCTACAAAATGGAGAAAATGCAATGAAATGGCGGGAAAACGTATCGGTGAAGGCCCTGGCCTTCACCGCGGCTGTGGCGGCCTTCACCGCCACAGCCATCATGGGCTGGTACCAACTGGCCAACTTCGACGCGCTGTGGACCGACGGCTTTGAGGAGTCCGGCGGCTACACCCGCAATTACCTGGTGCGCCAGGATTCCTGGCATGTGAACAACCTGGTGAGCCTCTACGAGAGCCGGGCCATGGGGCGGGAACTGTCCCTGTCGGAGAAGCGGAGCCTGGAACAGCTGGAGGCCGCGCTGGACGCCGGGGCCACCAACCTGCGCTGGCAGCTTCTTGACAAAGATGGCAAGATGATTTACGGCAACACCCAGGAGGATGGCACGAAGGCGGACATCGACTACTGGGTGGAGTCGGAACGGAGGCTGTTCCAGGTGAACGCGGGATGGGAGTACCTGGACCCCGAGAAGGTGGGCGGCGCCCTCGACGGGGGGAGCTACGACGGCGTCCGCTATCAGGACAACTGGCGGGGGCTCCTGCCCGATTTGGTGGAACAGGCCCGCCAGCGCCCCTCCGCCGCCACGGAGGAGGTGGCCCTGGACGTGGCCGACGGCGACCGGGTGGCGGTGTCCCTGGACCGGGTGCTGGCGGATGAAGACGGGTATACCAGTGTGCTCCGGGTGGATACGCCGGACGGTTCCTATGCCTTTTATCCCACCGTCCGGGCCTGCCTGGAGGCCAACCGGTTCGGCTATGTGTTTGACCCGGAACAGCTGGAGTGGACGCGCACCTCGGAGGCCGCGGAGGCGGCGGAGCGGGTCAACCTGGTGATGTGGGTGGATGAGGCGCTGCGGGTGGACGACCAGTACCGCAAGGCGGCGCTGAAGCTGGAGGAGTGGCACGCCGGCCGGACCCAGTACCTGTCCGGCACCCTGGTGCTGGGGGTGCTGGGCCTCCTGCTGACGGCGTACCTGTGCTGTGGGGCGGGCCACAAGCAGGGGATGGAAGAGATCTACCTCAACTGGTTCCACCGCATACCCGGGGACGTGCTACTGTTCCTGCTGTTTTTGGGCGGTGTGGGTTCGGTGGGCTTGAGCATAGTGGGCGTGCACGACCTCTATGGGGACGCGCCCATGTTCATGCAGCTCATCTGCGTGGGGCTGGGGGTGGCCTTCGCGGCGGCCATGGGGCTGGCGGCGCTGGTGACGGTGTGCGCCCGGTGCAAGGCCCACACCCTGCTGCGCAACACCTGGACCTGGGCCGTCTGCGCCTGGTGCTGGAAGCTGTTTTTGAAGCTCTGGTGCTGGATGGGAGAGCTGTTTCGGACTGTGGGGCGGGCCGTCCAGGCCATCCCCCTCATCTGGAAGGCGGTGATAGGCTGTATGGCGTACCCGATCTTCACATTGGCGACCATCCGATGGGCCGCCGGGCTATGGCTGCTGGTGAGCTTCCTGGCGGCGGCCTATCTGTGCACCTGGGCCTACCAGTGGAAGCGCATCCGCCACGGCACCCAGGAGATCATCGGCGGCAACCCCAACTACCACATCGACACCCACCGGATGCTCCCCGACCTGAGGGGCCACGCCGACGAGCTGAACAACCTGGGCCACGCCATCTCTACGGCGGTGGACGAGCGGATGAAGAGTGAGCACTTCAAGGCGGAGCTCATCACCAACGTGTCCCACGATCTGAAAACCCCGCTGACTTCCATTATCAACTACGTGGACCTGCTGAAAAAGGTGGACATCAGCGACCCCAAGGCGAGGGAGTATATCGAGGTGCTGGACCGGAAGAGCCAGCGACTAAAAAAGCTGACGGAGGACCTGGTGGAGGCGTCCAAGGCGTCCACCGGCAACCTGACGGTGAACTGGGAGCGGCTGGACTGGGCCCAGCTCACCGACCAGGCCCTGGCGGAGACCGGCGAGCGGCTGGAGGCCCAAAAGCTGACGGTGGTGCGCTCCCTGCCCGAGGAGCCCATGTGGGTGGAGGCGGACGGGAGGCACCTGTGGCGGGTGCTGGACAACCTGCTCACCAACTGCGCCAAGTACGCCCTGCCGGGCACCCGGGTGTATGTGGATTTGCGGCGCAGCGGGGACTGGGCGGTACTGTCGGTGAAGAACATCTCCCGGGACGCCCTGGACATCCCCGCCGAACGGCTCATGGAGCGGTTCGTCCGGGGGGACGAGTCCCGCAACCAGGCGGGCAGCGGCCTGGGCCTGTCCATCGCCCAGTCGCTCACAGAACTCCAGCACGGGAGGTTTGAGATCAGCATCGACGGCGACCTGTTCAAGGCCATCGTCACCCTGCCTCTGGCGGGGGAGCGGCCCCAGGACCCCATTCAACTGATTTTGTCGTAAACCAAAGCGCCCCCGGCGGGATTCCGCCGGGGGCGTTCTTTTTTACCGTTCCATCAGCTCCACCACCGTCCGGGCGTAGAGCCGGGCGGCGGTGATGGCCTCCTGGAGGGTGTTGCCGTGGGTGCCTACCTCCACCAGAATGGTGCCGGTGGACAGGTGCTGGTTGAACCGGGTGGGCCGGAGCACCAGGGGACGGGCCAGGGTGGACCACTTGTCCGCGATGGCCTTCTGGATGGACAGGGCCAGGGAGAGGTTCACCTTCCAGTTGGGGTGGACCTGGCCGCTGGCGTCGCTGCCCAGCACCATCATCACCTGGGCGCAGTCGTCCACCGTCCCCGCCACCACCTTATAAATGGTGCCGTCGCTGGCCACCAGGGCGTCCCGGTGGACATCCAGGGCCAGCACGATGGAGGGGTACTTTTTCAGGTTTTCCGCCACCCCCTGCACCGAGCGGTTATAGGCGTCGTTGTAGCTGGGGTAGTCGTACAGGGTGGTGTCGTGGACCACGCCGATGCCCGCCGCCTCGAACACCGCCTTCATCTCCTCCCCCACCCGGACCATGTTATAGTTGGTGTCCAGAGTGCGGTGGTCGCCGCTGGGCTCGTACACGTCCGTGCCCTCCATGGTGTAGGACTCGGTGGCGTGGGAGTGGTAGATGAGCACCTTGGGGCCCTCCACGGTGGTGGACAGCTTTGGGGCGTTTTCAATGAGGGCGGGGATGTCCACGGGGTAGTCGGTGTGGTTGTAGACGGACACGTTCCCCGATGTGACGTATTTGGCGGAGGAGCCCGCCATCATGGTCTTGGGGATGATGCCCTCGGGGGCGTCGGCGGAGGGCAGGGAGGCGCTGGGCTCCTCGTCCTCGCCGGGGGGGTCCAGCTCCAGCAGGTCGCCGCTCTCCGATGGGGGCGGGGCGCTCTGCTTCGGCTCGGGGGAGGACAGCACGCCCCCCAGCAGGGAGGACTGGGCCAGCACCAGCCTGTCCCAGCGGGACAGGCCCGACGGGTTTTCCTCCAGCCCCAGTTCCGCCGACAGCAGGGCCAGGGACACCTGGGCGCTGCCCGCCCACTCCCGGAGCTGGTCCAGGGCGGCGGCGGGGTCGCCCACCAGCCAGGCCAGCCACACCGCCAGCGCCCCCACCAGCACCGCCGCCCCGGTCCGCAGTCCCCGGGCCAAGGGCCGGGTTGTCCTTTTCTTTCGCATACGCTTCACCTCCCTGCATCCTATGCGGCGGCGGGAGAAATTAGACGCTTGACAAGGGCGGTTTCTTGAGTTATACTAAGTGGGAAAAGTATAACTGATAGGAGGAGTTGCCGTGAAGCTGAAATTACCCAGGGATCAGTTTCTCTCCACCGTCCGGGTGGGGGACAAGGGGCAAATCGTCATCCCCAAGGAGGTGCGGGAGCTGTTTGAGATCGAGCCGGGGGACAACCTGCTGTTGATGGCTGATAAGAAGAAGGGCATCGCCATCGTGGCCTTCGACGGCATGATCGACTTTATGGACGAGTCCATCCGGCAGGCCCGAAAGGCCCAGGAGGAGCAGGAGAAGGAGGGACCAAAGTGAACGCCATTGAGATCTTGAGCCTCACCAAGGAGTACGGGGGCCAACCGGTGGTGGACCGGCTGGAGCTCACGGTGCCGGCGGGGGAGCTGTTCGCTCTGCTGGGGGTGAACGGGGCGGGGAAGTCCACCACCATCAAAATGCTCTCCTGCCTGTGCGCCCCCACCCAGGGGGACGCCCGGCTCATGGGGCATAGTGTGAAAACGGACAGCCACAGGGCCAAAGAAATCCTGGCGGTGTCCCCCCAGGAGACCGCCGTGGCCCCCAACCTCACCGTGGCGGAAAATCTGGAGCTGATGGCGGGGGTGTACGGCCGCCCAAGGGAGCGGGTGGATCAGGTGACCGCCCAGCTGGGCCTGGGGGAGTGGGCCAAGCGGCGTGCCAAGACCCTGTCCGGCGGCTGGCAGAGGAGGCTGTCCATCGCCATGGCCCTGGTGTCCCAGCCGGAGGTGCTGTTTCTGGACGAGCCCACCCTGGGCTTGGACGTGCTGGCCCGGCGGGAGCTGTGGGGCGTTATCCGGGGGCTGAAGGGGCATACCGCCATCATTTTGACCACCCACTACCTGGAGGAGGCGGAGGCCCTGGCCGACCGGATCGGAATCATGAACCAGGGCCGCCTTCAGGCGGTGGGGACGGCGGAGGAGTTAAAGGCCCTGGCGGGCTGTGAGAGCTTTGAGGACGCCTTTGTGGCGTTGGCGGAAGGGGGGGCGGCGTCATGAGAGTGCGGGCATTTGCCAAGCGAAACGGGAAGGAGCTGTTTCGGGACCCGCTGACTCTGTTTTTCGGGCTGGGCTTCCCTCTGGTCCTGCTGGTGCTGATGAACGTGATTCAGCGAAATGTCCCGGTGCGCATTTTTGAGCTGGACACCCTGGCGCCGGGCATCGCCCTGTTCGGGCTGACCTTCCTGGCGCTGTTCTCCGGGCTGCTGCTGGCCAAGGACCGCTCCACCGCTTTCCTGGCCCGGCTGGCGGCCTCCCCCATGACCGCCTCCGACTTCCTGCTGGGCTACCTGCTGCCCATGCTGCCCATGGCGGCGGGGCAGAGCGCCATCTGCCTGGGGGCGGCGGTGGCGCTGGGCCTCCCGCTGAGCTGGAACCTGCTGGCTGTGGTGCTGTCTCTGCTGCCCTCCGCGCTGCTGTTCATCGCCTTGGGGCTGCTGTGCGGCACCCTGTTCAACGACAAGCAGGTGGGCGGCATGTGCGGGGCCATTTTGACCAATGTGACCGCCTGGCTGGCGGGGATCTGGTTCGACCTGTCCCTGGTGGGCGGAGCGTTCCAGAAGATCGCCTACGCCCTCCCCTTCGTCCACGGCGCGGACGGGGCCAAAGCCGCCCTGGCGGGGGACTGGGCCGCTCTGCCTGGGCACCTGCTGTGGGTGTCCGCCTGGGCGGCGGGGGTGCTGGCCCTGGCGGTGTGGCTGTTCCGCAGGCGGTTGGTGGAGCGGTAATTTCAACGCGGCAGAACCATATTCAGACTTGAAATTTCCTTTGGCCTGTGCTAGTATGGAGGGCACAAGCAGGAGAGCGAAAGCCTTGCTGCAGGCGGGTTTCCAGCCTCTCCCATTAAGGAAAGGTGAGGTCGCAATGGGTTTTTTTGGAATGCAGAAAATTGACTCCCCGGCAGAGGTCCCGGCCATGCCTCAGGAGGAGCCGGTGAGTGCCCCGGCCCCTGTCCGGGCGGGCAGCACTGTCATTGCCCAGGGCATTACGCTGACCGGTACGCTTCGGGGCGAGGGCGTGGTCCAGGTGGAGGGCGTCGTGGAGGGCGAGTTTGACATGACCGGGGCGGTGATTGTGACGGAGTCTGGCCTGATCCGGGGTCCTGTGGCGGCGGACGTGGTCCGTGTGGCGGGCCGGGTGGAGGGCAATATCCACGCCCGGGAGCACATGCGCCTGGAGTCCTCCGGCAGCTTGGACGGCGATGTGGCCACGGCCTCCCTGGTGGTGGAGGACGGAGGCGTCCTCAACGGGCGGTGCACCACCGTGAAGCCCCAGCCCGCGCTGGAGCCGGAGCTGAGCGAGGTCCGCGGGCCCGGCACGCTGGAATTCGGCCCTGAGTTCGAGCTGGACGAGGAGAAGTGACCTACTTTTTCTTTGTAAAGAAAAAGTAGGCAAAAAGAAACTTTTGACCCGCTGACGGCTGGTTGACCGGCACTGAAAAGTGTGCGCCCGGTAACGGACCAACCGTAGAACCCAGGTAAAAGAGAACATATAAAAACTCGTGGCCGAGTGGAAACTGGAAGGTTTCCGCCCGGCCACGTAAGCTATTGCAGACAAATAGACAGCAGTCTAAAAGTTTCTTTTTTCGCTTCCTTTTTTCTTTTCAAAGAAAAGAGGAAGAATCAAATCCCTTGCCACAGCATGGCGTCGGCCACCTTCAGGAACCCGGCGATGTTGGCGCCCGCCTGGATGTTGCCCTTCATGCCGTACTTCTCGGCGGCGGCGGCACAGGCGGCGTAGATGCCCTCCATGATGCCCTTCAGCTTGGCGTCCACCTCCTCAAAGGTCCAGCTCAGCCGCTCGCTGTTCTGGCTCATCTCCAGGCCGGAGGTGGCCACGCCGCCGGCGTTGGACGCCTTGGCGGGGGAGAAGAGGATGCCCGCGGCCTGGTAGGCGGCGATGGCGCCGGGGGTGGAGGGCATGTTGGCCCCCTCGAACACGCCCATACAGCCGTTGGCGATCAGGGTCTTGGCGCTGTTCTCATCGATCTCGTTCTGGGTGGCGCAGGGAAGGGCGATGTCGCAGGGCACCGTCCAGATCCCGGAGCAGCCCTCCACATACTTGGCGGTGGGGACGTAGTTGAGGTAGGTCTTGATCCGGTCCCGCTTGACCTCCTTGATCTCCTTGATGACCTTGTAGTCGATGCCGTTTTCGTCCACGATGTAGCCGTTGGAGTCGGACATGGCGATGACCTTGCCGCCCAGAGCGGCGCACTTCTGGTTGGCGTAGATGGCCACGTTGCCGGAGCCGGAGACGACCACCTTCTTGCCCTGGAAGGACTGGCCGTTGTCCCGCAGCTGGGCGTCGGCGAAGTAGCACAGGCCGAAGCCGGTGGCCTCGGTGCGGGCCAGGGAGCCGCCGTAGCTCAGCCCCTTGCCGGTGAGCACGCCGGTGAACTCATTGCGCATCTTCTTGTACTGGCCGAACATAAAGCCGATCTCCCGGGCGCCCACGCCGATGTCCCCGGCGGGCACGTCGGTGTC
>ERZ808028.828-NODE-828-length-22069-cov-4.783285_pt1 | contig 22069 bp, 19 predicted proteins | sample MGYA00380184_ERZ808028 | MGnify/ENA primary metagenome ERZ808028 (study PRJEB31490, sample SAMN06133397) | mouse gut metagenome | isolation source: J8_1 | host: mice | place: China: Chengdu | collected 2015-05 ...
CTTTCTGCAGACCTCCCAGACTCTCTATACTCATCTCGTTTGCCATACCGTATTACCCCCAGCCTTCTTCCTCGTTCAACCAGTTACGCAGCAGATTTGCCGCAGCCTCCGGGTTCTCCATCACGAATTTTTCCAGTACCAGCCTCTCCTCGGACTTCGGTTCCACCTCGATATCTTCCAGCGGTTCCGGTGTGGACTGAAGCAGTTCATCCACAGGAAGCGGCTCTTCCGGTTCTTCCGGTACCCTCTCCCTCATCATGCTCCGCAGGATCACGAACGCGAGCAGTCCCAGGATCAGAAGGATCAGCACAAAGGCAACCACATCCGTCGCCTCCACATCCAGTCCTTCCCTGTCCACGAACCAGTTTTCCTCATAGGCGACGATGGAAATATTCTCTGCCGGAATGCCGGTCGCCTTGGATACCACATTGATATAGTCTGCATCTATCTCAATCTTTCTTCTGCCGCTGTTCTGCGCCTTGTACTCCTCCCAAGAGATACCGTCCAAAAGCCCCTGGTTTTTCGCCACACTCTCCTGAACAATGATATAATCTATCGCGGTGATGCCGGCGGAGGAATTGTTGTAGTTGATCACACCCACGCTGTTGCGCTCGGTGATCCGCTCGCTGGGCACGTATTTGTAGTCTTCCTCGGAACTGCTGGTACTCTGTGCACCGTCCGTTTCCAGCACGTAGGTGGGCGGCTCGTCGTTGGAGTCCGTCCCGGGGATGTCGCCCCCGTTGGCCGTGGAATCCGAATTGTAGATATGGGCTTCCGCCAGTAGTCCCTGGGTGGAGTTTTCCGGCGCGTAATAATTGTGGTCTACCACTTTTTCGGACGAGAAATCTATATCCAGATTCACCGCCACTTCGATATTGTCAAAGCCGTTCGTCCCTTTCAGGGCATTTTTAACTTTATTTCCTACCACCTGTTCCGACTGCTGCTTTACTTCCATCTGGGAATTCGCGCTCTCCGAGACGGAATAGTTCTCTTCCCCGCTGTAGAGCATCTTCCCGGTGGAATCGATAATGGAGATATTGTCCGTCGTATCATTTCCCAGGGCCGTCGCCACGGCTCTCGCCAGAAACGCCGCGTTGTCATTTGTAAAATCCCCGTCGATCGTCAGAACGATGGACGCGTAGGACGGCTGCTCCTGAGCGATCAGCGTCCCGTTTTCCTCCGGTATATGCAGCATGACAGTCGCTTCCTTGATGGAATCGAACATGCCGATAAAGTCATGTTCCAGTTCATCCTGCAGCATGACTACATAACGTTTCCTCTTATCCGCTTCGGTGACACCGAGGCCCCCCTCGGTCACTTTATCGATGCCGTACTGGTCGGACACAATACTGTTCGCCGCCAGCAGAAGATTGGCATTCCCGATCTGGGACGTCGCCACTTCCACCCTGAGCCCGTCGTCCGATATGCGATATGTATAACCGCCCTCTTCGTCCAGGATCTCTTTGATCTGGGCGCCCTCGCTGGCCGATTCACATTCTTTCAGCAGGGTATACTGAGGTTTCGAAAGAACCGTAACCACCACCGCAAAGGCAAGTATGATGCCAGCACTGATACATACGATCATCGTGCGCTGCTTCACTGTCAGGCTCTTCCACCAGTCAATGATCTTTTTTAATAATTCCTTTACTCTTTCCTGCATCTGGATATTTCTCCCACCTGTACTTTATCTCCTCCGCTTTCCAGAATCCGGACAGCAAAAAGGTGCAGATTTAAATCTGCATCTGCATGATTTCTCTGTAAGCCTCAAGCAGCCGGTCCCTGATCGCCACCGTATAGTTGATGGCCTGGGAAGCCTTGCTCAGCGCAATAGTCAGGTCATGTGGATTATCCACCTCTCCCATCGCCCACTTTAATTCCATATCCTCCTTATCGGAAATGTAGGAATTGGTCAGGTTGAAATTTTTGATCGCCGTATCCAACAGGGAGTCAAATCCTCCCGCTTCTTCCTCTGTCTTTCTCGGGTTCGTTATCGCGGAAGTCGCCTTTGCGGCCGTTTCCACCAGATCAGCCGAGTTCACACTGAATAAAGATGTAATATCCATTTCCCGTCATCGCTTCCTTTCCTGCTCATTTAATAAATCCGCCTATCAGGCCTGCCCGATGGACAGCCCCCTCTGCGCCATGCTCTTGCTGGCTTCAAAGGCAGTCGCATTCACTTCATAGCCGCGGCTTGCATCGATCAGATTGACAAACTCCGTCACAGCATCCACATTCGGATACAGCACATAACCGTTTTCATCTGCATCGGGATGGCCGGGATCGTAGACCATCTTCATCTCTGTCCAGGTATCTTCATATACCCCGTTCACCTTTACGCCGTTTCCGGAGTATTTCCCGGTCTTATTGGAGTATCTGTCTCTCTTTTCATCAAGGATATGATGGAAAGGCGTCTTCTCGCCCCTCTCCTGAAAGGTGACAACTTTCCTGCGGTAAGGTGTCCCGTCCTCTGTTCTCGTTGTATTCATATTCGCGAGGTTTTCCGAAATAATATCCATACGGTAACGCTCCGCAGTCATACCTGACGCATTGATATCAAAAGCCGTAAAAAGTCCCATACCCTGCTCCTTATCTTAACCTGTTGTTTTTTTATCTGCCGTTTTTATACTTCCTTTATTTTGTCACTGCGGCTAAATTCTGAAAATCCGATGTGATAGCCGTAACAAGGCCGTTATAATAGATCTGGTTTTCCGCCTCGTACACATTTTCCACATCGATATCCACATTGTTTTCATCTTTCCGGTAGGAAAACCCGGCATAATCTATGTAGGATAACGGCTTTAAGTCTTCGTTTCTCAGATTATGTACTTTCTCGTCCGTCGTCATATAGCGGAACTGGCCCATCGCCTCTTTCAACTGCCCCTTAAAGTCCACATCCTGTCTTTTATAGCCCGGCGTATTGACGTTGGCCATATTATTGGAAATACAATCGTTTCGGATCCACGACGCATCCGCCGCTTTATCCAGTACTCTTATATAATCATAGATATTGGTATTTAACAGGGTGCTCATCGCATCCTCCTTTCTTTCCCTCCGGAAAATTTCCCATACATTCTCATTATACTTTAATGGTTTAAAATTACAAGTGCTTTTTCGGATACAATAAAATGAATTTTTCCCTTTTGTTTCCAAAAATACCAAAAGGAATCTACTGTATCCCAATAAATTCCTTTTTTCTTCTGCGTCGATCCATGACTGTTTCTCTATAATCTTTTCAAATTATTTTTTCCCATCTCCGCCTTAAGCGCCTCGATCTCTTCGTAAACCGCATCATTCAGCACTTTGATGGAAGTTCCTTTCATACCGGAGGAACGGGATTCTATCACGCCTGCACTCTCAAACTTCCGCAGCGCGTTGACGATCACCGAGCGGGTGATCCCGACCCTGTCCGCGATCTTGCTCGCCACAAGGATGCCCTCCCTGCCGTTCAGTTCGTCAAAAATACAGATGATAGCTTCCATCTCGGAGTAGGAAAGTGTGCTGATCGCGGACTTTACGACAGCCAGCTTCCTGTTCTCCGCCGCCGTCTCTTCACTGACGGCACGCAGCATCTCCAGTCCCACCACAGTACTTCCGTATTCACACAGAATGATATCATCTATATCATATGTCTCATTTTCTTTATAAATGAATAATGTGCCGAGCCGCTCCCCGGCTATCTCGATCGGGGAGATGAGCGCTTCATACTTTCTGGCCGTCCGCTCCTCAAACCCCAGCGTCTCCAGATTCACATTCTCCTTTGTGGAGAGTACCCCCAACAGCCGCTCGTTCAGCAGGCTGTCCACAAACTTTCCCACATCATCCGACAGCAGCACCTCAAGCGGCCTGATACCCGCAAGTTCTCCGACTCCCAGAACTTTTCCTTTCCTGCTGATCACAAGAACATTGGAATTTAAAATATCCTTCATCACCTTACAGATATCATTAAAAACCACTTTGCTGGAATTATTATTATGCAATAATTTTCCGATCTTTCTCGTTTTATCCAATAATTGTACGCTGCTGCTCACAAGGGCCCCCTATATTTATGACATTTATTCCTACGAAAACGAAATTAACATCAATTCTAGCATAAAAACTCATATAATGCAAATATTTTTATGAAGCCGGACGCCGGGAGGAAAATTGGAGATTTACACCGCAGAAGCAGTTTTTTTATCGATCACGTGTCCGCATCCTTCCCCGGAACATACCAGTTTATTCCCTTTTTCCACCATCATGCTGCCGCATTTTTCACAGAGCACTCCCGACGGCTTCTGCCATACCATGAAATCACAGTCCGGATTATCGATACATCCGTAATACTTTCTTCCTTTCCGCGTCTTTTTCATCACGATATCCTTGCCGCACTTGGGACAGCTGATACCGATCTTCTCGAAATAAGGCTTTGTATTTTTACATTCCGGAAAGCCGGGACAGGCGAGAAATCTGCCGTGGGGGCCGTATTTAATGACCATCTGCCTGCCGCAGACATCACAGAACTCCTCGGAAAGTTCGTCCTTGATCTCCACTTCCTCCAACTGCTTTTCCGCCTCTTTTACAGCCTCATCCAGATCCGGATAGAAATTCCGGATGATCGTCTTCCAGTCCACATCTCCCAATTCCACGCCGTCCAGCAGTGTTTCCATATTTGCGGTAAAACTTACATCCACGATCGTCGGAAAAGCCTCCCGCATCATTTTATCCACCACCTCGCCGATCTCCGTCACATAAATATTTTTATTCTCTTTTACGATATACCTTCTGGCGAGAAGTGTTGTAAGCGTAGGCGCATAGGTACTCGGTCTGCCGATCCCCTGTTCTTCCAGCGCCCTGACCAAAGAAGCTTCCGTGTAATGGGCCGGCGGCTGGGTGAAATGCTGTTTATGCTGCAGCTCCTTCAGGTTCAGTTTCGTATCCTTATCCAGATTCTGCGAGATGACCGCCGTTTCTTCTTTGTCATCCTCCTGTACATATACGCTTAAGAATCCGTCAAATTTTAATTTGCTGGCAGAAACCGTAAAGCGCTCCCCTGCCGCGTCAATTTTTACGGAAGTCGTCTCATATAGAGCGGCGCTCATACGGCTTGCGGTAAACCGCTTCCAGATCAGCTGATATAAACGGAACTGGTCCTTGCTCAGAGAATCTTTCAGATCTGCCGGCGTCCTCGCAATATCCGTGGGACGGATCGCCTCATGGGCATCCTGTATCTTCCGTCCGCTTTTCTTTTCCGCCGTCTGCCCTCCCACATAGGCTGTACCGTACTTTTCTTCAATATAGGCTGCAGCCGTCCTGGAGGCCTCCTCGGATATCCTGGTGGAATCCGTACGCAGATATGTGATGATACCCACGGTACCGTTTCCTTTAATGTCCACGCCTTCATACAGCTGCTGCGCTATCCGCATGGTTTTCTGCGTGGAAAAATTCAGGACTTTGCTGGCCTCCTGCTGAAGCGTGGAAGTGGTAAAAGGCAGCGGGGATTTTTTGGTCCGCTCTCCCGTTTTTTTATCCACGATCTGCCAGTCGGCGCCCTCCAGTGTTTTCAGGATCTCCTGCAGCTGCTTCTCGTTTTTGATCTCCGCCTTTTTCTCTCCGCGGCCATGATACCTTGCCACAAGAGGTTTCTTCTCCCCTGCTATATGGAGCACCGCGTCCAAAGTCCAGTATTCCTCCGGCACAAAGGTAGCTACCTCCTCCTCCCTGTCACAGATCATGCGGAGCGCGGCAGACTGCACCCTCCCGGCCGAGAGCCCGCGCTTCACCTTCGCCCAGAGCACGGGGGATATCCGATAACCCACCATTCTGTCCAGCACACGCCTTGCCTGCTGGGCATCCACCAGATTCATATCGATCTCGCGGGGATTTTTCAAAGCTTCCTTCACCGCATTTTTGGTGATCTCATTAAAAGTAATCCGATATACTTTTTTATCCTCCAGCTTTAACGCATAATAGAGATGCCAGGAAATTGCTTCTCCCTCCCGGTCCGGGTCAGTTGCCAGATATATTTTCTCGGCCTTTTTCACTTCTTTTCTGAGCGCCGCCAATATATCCCCCTTCCCGCGGATCGTAATATACTTCGGTTCAAAATCATTTTCCGGTGAAAATCCCAGCTGGCTCTTCGGCAGATCCCTGACATGTCCGTTGCTCGCCATCACCTCATAATTTGCCCCTAAAAACTTCTTGATCGTCTTTACCTTAGCGGGAGATTCCACGATTACCAGATACTTTGCCATACTATTCTCCATTTCAGTTCCGCAGCTGTCCTGCAATTTTTATCAATCGTCAATCACTATACACTAAATTATTTTATGTTGCAAGGCTTTTTTGACAATACCCTTCAGGGCGCGCCTCTGCGGCCCCCTTTAAACACAGTTCCACAAGAGTTCCCATAACTTCCTGTATCGTAAAGGTCATTCCCGCCTCTTGCCAGAGTTCATCCGGCGTTTTCGGCAGGATCTCCAGCAGTTCATATATCCGCCTCTCCTGTACCGACAGTCCTTTTATCAGGATATCTTCCGGATCGGAAATCCTTTTCCTCCCGCTTTCTTTCACTGTTTCTTCTATATTAATATGATACCTGAGACCGGAAAGGGCCTCCAGAATATCAGACGGACTTACCGCCACCCCCGCCCCCTGTCTGAAAAGGCTGTTGCATCCTCTGCTCAGGGAATCCGTGATCCTGCCCGGCACTGCCAGAACCTCCCTCCCCTGCTCCAGCGCCATATCCACCGTGATCAGCGTGCCGCTCTTTTCCCTTGCCTCTATCACCACGATAAGATCGGAAAGTCCGCTGATGATCCGGTTGCGGGGCGGAAAAAGCGCCGCCTTCGGCTCTGTTCCCGGCGGATATTCCGAAAGGACTCCGCCCTGCTGCCTGCATTTCTCATACAGGCACCGGTTGCTTTTCGGATAGCAGATATCCACGCCGCAGCCCAGTACGCCGAAACTTTCTCCCCCTGCCGCAAGCGCCGCCTCCTGAGAGATGCCATCGATTCCCATAGCCAGTCCACTGATAATCTGTATGCCCGTTTTTGCCAGTTTAGAACCGAATTCTTTCGCCACACAGATGCCATACTCGGAACAGGCCCTTGCACCGATGAGGGCCACCGCCGGTATCTGATCCGAGGGGAGATGTCCCTGATAATAAAGTGCAAAAGGCGCATCCGGAACTTCTGCAAGCCGCTCCGGGTAATCCGCATCTCCATAACAGGTAAATCTTATTTTCTGCCTGCACAGCTTTTCATATTCCTCCAAAATATTCCAGTCCTTTTTGGACTCCTGAATCTTTCCGGCCGCCTCCTCCCCTATGGCCGCGCGCAGTATCTCCGGTTTTGCCCTGAATATTTCTTCCGCGCTGCCCAGCTTCTGCAATAAGGAAATCTTTCTTCTTCTCCCGGCGCCCTTTATATTCATAAGCCAGTACTGATAGGGTTTATCCTCTTTTCTGTTCATCTGTGCCTCCCCCAGTATTTGCTGTCGGTCCTGCGATAACAGGCGGCCTCCGCCAGATGGCGTCTCTCGATCTCTTCGCACCCCTCCAGATCCGCTATGGTCCTTGCCACCTTGATGATCTTGTGATAGGCCCTCGCACTGAGGTTCATGGAGGAAAAAAGCTGCTGCATCATCATCTGCTGCTCTGTTCCCAGCGGACAAAACCTGCGCACCTGTGCCGGCCCCATATCCGCATTGAAGGAGAGGCCCGTTCCCTGAAACCGCCTCTTTTGCATGCTTCTCGCCCCCATGATCCTTTTCCGCATCTCCCCGCTGCTCTCGGCATCGTTTTCACTGCAAAGTTCGGCGATATCCACTTTCTTCGTCTCCGCCACAAGATCCATACGGTCCAGCACGGGGCCCGAAATTTTATGCAGATACCGGTCGATCTCCCAGGGAGAGCAGCTGCAATGATTCCTGTCCGGATAATGCCCGCAGGGACAGGGGTTCATCGCCCCCACGATGAGGCAGGATGCCGGATAAGTAAAAGTACCGCTGCTTCTGGCGATCTGCACTTCTTTATCTTCCATGGGCTGGCGCAGTATCTCCAGCGTCGCCCTCTTAAACTCTGTCAGCTCGTCCAAAAACAGAACGCCGCGGTGGGAAAGGCTTAATACACCGGGGCGTGGTATTTTACCGCCTCCTGCCAGGGCATGCTCCGAGATCGTATGGTGAGGACTTAAAAAAGGCCGCCTGCACACAAGGGACTGTTTTTCCTTCAAAAGTCCTGCCACCGAATAGATCGTGGATACTTCCAGGCTCTCCTCCATACTCATGGGCGGCAGGATGGACGGTATCCGCTTCGCTATCATGGTCTTTCCGCTGCCCGGCGGTCCGATCATCAAAAGGTGATGAAATCCGGCCGCCGCGATCTCCGCAGCCCTGCGCACTTCCTTCTGACCCCGGATATCCGCAAAATCCGGTCCCTTCTCCTCCTGCTGTAAAAAAATCCTTTCCAGATCCACATGCACCGGCTCAAGAGGCGGCGTTTCATACCGCCGCAAAAAGTCCGCCACCTCCTGAAGGCAGCTAAGTCCGTATACATTGATCCCCTCCACCACTGCACCTTCCTTCCCGTTTTCTTTCGGCACGATGCAGCTTTTAAATCCCGCGGCCTTCGCCTCCCTGACGACGGGAAGCACGCCTCTCACCGGCCGCAGTTCCCCGTTCAGCCCCAGTTCCCCGATCACCAGAAGACCCGCGAGCGCTTCCCTCGGTACGATCTCCATGGAGCTTAAAATGGCCACCGCCACCGGCAGGTCATAGGCCGACCCCTCCTTGGGGATATCCGCCGGAGAGATATTCACGGTGATCCGCTCCGCCGGGATCGCAAAACCCGCGTTCTTCAGCGCTACGCGCACACGCTCTTTTGCCTCCTTTACTTCGCTGCCGAGATATCCCACCATCTCAAACCCCGGCAGCCCCTGCGCCGTATCCACCTCCACCTGCACAAGATAACTGTAGATTCCCCGGATACCGCCTGAAATTACCGTACTGTACATTATTTCACCTCTCTTCCGCGCCGCGTCTGCGGACATACCTGCCGAAAAGTCCACGGACACGGCGCAGACATGGCTTTTCTCCAAATACAGGTATGCCTCCCTGTTTCTGCAGAGGTTTTTGAAATTTTGACTGTGAATTTTTCAGATACTGCTGAAAAATATCAGATATTTCCTGAAAATGTTTTAAAATGTTTTTGAAAATGTTTGAGATATTCCTGAAAAAGATTTAAGATTTCCAGATATCAGATCATTAACAGATAGTCAGATTATACAGGACATGCGCCCAATATGCAAGCAGTTTTTGAATGGAAAATAAATTTTCTTTCCTACCGGAACGTCTTAAAATAATTTTCCATCTCCCCAAGTTTTTCGCTGTATGTCCTCAGTTCCTCCTTGATCTTCTCCCTGTCCTTTTTCTCTGCGTTTTTATATAAGATCCGGTGTTCCATGCTTGCCCACAGATCCATCTCCATCGTCCGGAACTGCACTTCCACCGGAAAGATCTCCATCGTATCCGCACAGTAAACCGGCACGCCGACGATCAGATGATAGCTTCTGTATCCGTTTTCCTTCGGCGTGCTGATATAATCTTTTTCTTTGATGAAGACCAGGTCGGACTGTCTTGTAAGAAGCTCCACCAGCCTGTAGATATCGTCGCGGAACAGACAGATCACCCTGATGCCCGCAATGTCCCTCAGATAATCCTTCGCGTTTTTGACCGAAGCCTCCAGATTTTTCTTGATCAGTTTCTTTTCTATACTGTCTTTCCCCTTGATCCTGCTCTGGATCGTATGGTAAAGCTGCTCCTCTTCCTTATTATATAAAGAGTGCCCGACTACCCTGACCCTGATCAGCAGCATATTCATGGCATCCTCATAGGGACGGACCAGCTTATAGTATTCCGTATCGTTCATTACTGTATTTCCGTTTCTTTTCTCTTCGAATATAACTCTGTATATTTTACTGCTTAAATATGTCCAAGCTGTGATGAAATTGTTAAAAATAAATTATTTCTCCTGCCCTTATTTCATATCCTGCCTTTTCTCCTTCTGCTCCACCAGCGATTCCCGATAATCCCCCGCGGGCGTCCCGGTATATTTTTTAAACACTTTACAAAAATAATTCGGACTGTTAAAGCCGCATTTTTCTGCGATATCGGCGATGTCCATCTCCTCATGCAGCATTCTTTTCGCCTCATCGATCCGCACGTCATTCAAATACTTTGTAAAGGTACTGCCAAACTGTTCCTTAAATATCTTGCTCAGATAGGCCGCACTGATCCCAAGATTATCCGCCGCCCTGCTCAGGGAGTAAAAACCGTCCGAATAATTATTTTCGATGTCATGGATCACACTGTTCAACATATCCGACATTTTCTGTGTCTGGCTTTCCATGACATCCTTACATCTTCTGTCGACATACAAGTGTATTGCCGTTTTCAGTTTATCAAACTCATCGTATATTTCAAAAGATCTTACCGGGGAAAGCGAAACGGCTCCCACTGTCATCTTTAAATAATGATCTATCACGATCCTTTTGGATTCCATCCCCGCTCCCGCGGATTCCTCCAGGCCGCCCGAATTCCTCCGGCACAAAAGCATCTCTTCCATCATCGCAGCCGCACTTTCCGCCTCCTGCGTCGCAATTTTGATTGCAATGCCCTTTTCATCGCAAAAAAACGAATCCGACATCTTCCCAACATCAGCCGATATATCCTCCGTATTCATTTTCCGGAACAGGATCGAGCATTCCCCGGCATCTTCGACAGGAGATATCTTTATCTTTTCTTTCCCTGTCAAGCACTGTTCCAGCAGTTCTGAGAATCCTTCCTCCTGCTTTGGCTGCTGCGCCAATAATATGATCTGTCTTCCCAGATGGGAGCCTATCACTTTGATGTGGTTTTTGTAAAAATAATGTCTGATCTCCTCATATCTTTTGTTCATGTCGGTTTCCATTTTTTCATACTCCGCCACTATCATCCACAGTTTCATGTCTTCCGGAAAAATCCTTCCAAGAATATTCTTCACCTTTTCCTGCGGATAAGAGTCCATGACGATCGCGGAAATAATACTGTCCTCAATATAAGGTGTAAAAAAATCAAACTGACGCTTCCATTCATTATCATCTTTTGGCCGGCGCATATTTCGCTTTTTCTCTACTTTATGGACGGCATCCAAAAGCTTTTCCCTTCTGACAGGTTTCAGAATATAGTCCTCCACCCCCAGTTTGATCGCCTGCACCGCATATTCGAACTCATCGTGTGCCGTCAGAATGATCGAGGAAACCCCGGGAACAATATCAAAAATTTCCTTCAGTGCCGCCAGCCCGTTCATCAGAGGCATGCGGATATCCATGATAACGATATGAGGCTGATATTTTCCGGCCAGATCGACCGCCTCCATCCCGTCGGATGCCTCCACGACTCTGTAGACAGAACTCATCTCATTTTTTAAAATATAGACTATCATCTTTCGCTCGATTTCTTCGTCGTCCACTACTAAAATAACTGATTTTGAATCCATAGCGCTCTCCTCATATTACAGGCAGAATGATCGTCACAATCGTTCCGCAGTCTTTCTCACTCGATATCGTGATATCCGCCTGTTTTCCGAAATACAGGTGGAGCCTTTTTATAACATTGCTCACACCGATATGTCCGTCCCTCTCTGTTTCACTGGCCATGATCTCTTCTATATTTTCATAATTCATTCCCTCGCCGTTGTCTTCTGTCGTGATGTATATATTTTTTGTATCGCAGGAAAAACTGACCGTCACCTCTCCGTCGCTCCTGCAATTTGCCAGCCCATGCAGCACTGCGTTTTCCACAATAGGCTGAAGCAGCATACCCGGAAGCCGTATATTCGGAATGTCCCCCTGCCTTCTTATCTTAAAATGAATCTTGTTTTCATAGCGGACACTGCAGATATAAAAATAATTTTTCAGAAATTCGATCTCACTTTTCAGATCCGTGATATTGTTGGCCGCGCGGGTGATATATTGAAATGTATCGATCACACACTCCAGCATTCTTCCCGCCTTTTCCGCCCTCTCCAAGTAGCATAACTGCGATACGATCCCCAGAGTATTATACAGAAAATGAGGATTGATCTGGCTGTTTAACGCTTTGATCTGGGCGTCCCGCATGGTTCCGTACAATTTCAGATATTCATTCTCCGCCTTCATTAACTGCAGCGCCTGCCTGTCTTTTTCCTCAATGATCGCCACATACTGTTGAATGCTTTCCGCCATTTTAGCCATTGTTATTCCAAGCTTATCCAGTTCATTTCTGCTCTCCGTTTTTCCCTGCACCGGTTTTTCATCATACTGCCGTCTGGAAACATTATCTGCATAAGCATCCAGTCCCGCAATTTTTTTCTTGATCTCCCGCATCTCATGTGTCAGGATTCCTATAATAAACATCATCGCCAGAAGCTGACTTATCAGGATCACCCTCGTCGATATCCGTGATCTTTCCCTCTCCGCTTCCAGATAAGAATGCATGTCTTTCGTATTCAGAGAATGCATCGGTCCGAATACATCGCTGATCAGCCCGGCATTTTTTACAAGCTCCCTGTACTGCGCGTAAGCCCTTTCTACCTCCCCCCGATCCCTGCATAGAATTGCAGCATCCGCATACTCAAAACTGTGCAGATACATATTCTTCAGCCCAAGAAACATGACCCGCGTCCTTTGCAGTGAAATATCTTCCATCAGCTCATCAAATTCTTCCATGCAGGATGCCTTCTGCCGTTCATATTCCGCCTTCATCTCCTCGTCCGGTCTCTGCACATACTGATAGATCGTACTGTTAAAGACAGAATTATAATCAAAAATATTGCTCAGCACCTCATTTTTATTTGCCGTTGTTTCCATTACCGTATGAAATCCGTTTATCATCCATATATTTGTTATCAGTATGGCTGCCACCGATAATATAACGATACTCTGTATCAGCAAAAAAATACTTTTAATGCTCTGACGGTCAATATGATGCATATATCACCTCTCAAGTGTTTTACAGTACAACAGAAAGATAGGGAAATTCCCTATCTCTCCGTATAGCTGAAAATATGATATCAGGCCTAATATTCCTCTCTTGTAAAGTCGCCATCCGGATATAATGACGGAATCGGTTCATAGTTTGTCCAGGAAGATTTATCGTTTGCGATCTCTTTATAACTATCCACATTCTCTGCATTGATCATCATTGTCCCCACATCGTTATAGACATATTCGGGTACCGTTCCGTCCTGAATATAATCCATGATCCACATGCAGCTCTGATAAGCCTGTTTATAGAAAGAGCCATAAGTAACACCGTAAAGTTTTCCGTCCCTGATCATATCGATCTGTTCATCCGTATCATCGATCCCGACGATAAATACATCTTCAGCCAGATCATGTTCTTCCAGTACAGCATAGGCTGCCGGCGCCGCGATACCGTCTATACAGAAAATACAGTTTATCGTATCATCCGCCAGAATACAGGTTTCCACAACTTCCATACATTTCAGGCTGTCCCCCTGCGTCGCCTGCTGCTGGATCTTGAAATGATCACCGTAGTATTCTTCCAGATATTCGCAATAATAGTCATACGCGGTCGTTGCCGCCGTATAATCAATATTGGTCGTTAAAAACAGTGCGTTGATCTCCGCATCTGCGCCAAAATGTTCATAAGCCGCTTCCACACCGATCTTCGCCCCAGCCTCCAGGTCAAAACCGATATACCCGAGCTGCGGCGCGTCTTCGATCGGAGAATCGATCACACAGACGGGAATTCCCGCCTCATAGGCTTTTGTGAGTACGCTGACCATCGCCTCCGGGTTCTGTCCCTGTGTGATGATGCCGCTGACATTCTGGGAGATCGCGATCTCAAGATAATTGATCATCTCATCCACATTTCCGTCTGCAGGCCCTACCCATTCCGCCTCAAATCCCAGATCCTCTCCCGCCTCGAACAGCGCGTCCTTTGCCTGAAGCCAGCTGTCATGCCCGATGAGCGGTGTCACGAAGGTAATATGGTAATCGCCGCCGTCATCCGTTTTCTCCGTCTCTGCCGTCTCCCCGGTATTTTCCGTACCCGATTCCTCCGCCGCTTCCTCCGTACCGACTGCCGCGGGCTCCTGTGTCTTTCCGGAACCGCATCCCACAAGAAGTGCCAATACGAGAACCATACTGATCAGTAACATAAAACTTTTTCTTTTTTTCGTCATTTCATCCTCTCCTTTTTTTGCTTTTTTATATAAAGTCTTCCGACTTTATTTCACTTTTCCATCGCCGTACCGTTTATTTTTGCCAGCAGCTCCGCTTCCGATACAGGACTTTTTCCTGCATCCACAATCTCACTGACCGTTCCGCCGGATAATATGACAAATCTGTCACATACTTTCACCAGTTCCGGCAGTTCCGAGGAAACGATAATGATGCTGGCACCGTTTTTTGTGAGATCCGACATCAGATTATAGATCTCTTCTCTGGCGCCTACATCCACCCCCCGCGTAGGTTCATCCAGAAACAGTACTTTGGAATCATTCATCAGCCATTTTGCCACCAGCACTTTCTGCTGATTCCCCCCGGAAAGAGACAAGATCGGCGTCGATGCGGAAGGCGCTTTGATATGGATGTATCTGAAGAACTTATCGATCAGGGTCCTTTCCTTTTTTCTGTTCAAAAACAGCCCTTCCCGCAGTTTTTTCAAAATGACCAGAGACATGTTTTCGCCCACCGACATGGTCTTCACATAACCGTCCAGTCCCCTCGCTTCTGTCAGAAGGCCTATCCCGTGATCTATTGCCCCGGCCGGGTCATTTACCACGATCTCCTCGCCGTCCATCCACAGCTCCCCGCTCAGTTTCGGCATTGCCCCGAAGGCCGCCCTCAACAGTTCACTTCTTCCGCTCCCCAAAAGTCCCGCAATGCCGAGTATCTCCCCTTTATGCAGATCAAAAGAAACATTGTCCAATATACGTTTCCCGCTCACATAGGCATGGTCCACGGAAAAATTCCGAAAAGAGAGCCTTACCTCCTCAGACATATGGCATTCGTGCACATATTCCCGTTCCTTCTTCTCTCCTACGATATCCTGAATGATCTGCGCCTGATCCATCTCTGCTTTTCCGTACTGGCTGATCAGGGAACCGTCCCGAAATACAATGCTTCTGTCCGCGATCTTAAACACCTCATCCAGTTTGTGGGTGATATACAGACTGCATATTCCCTCACTGCGCAGATCGATCAGTTTCTCCAATAATGCTTCTGTTTCTTTGCTGGTCAGTGCGGAAGTCGGTTCGTCCAGGATCAGTACGGAGGGTTCAAACATCAATGCACGGGCGATAGCCATCATCTGATGAATGCCGGAAGTGACCTGTCTTGCTTTCTGTGTCACATCAATATCCAGATCCAGCTTTTTCATCGCTTTTTGAGCCAGTTCGTTCATTTTAGGCACATCGATAAACACGCCTTTTTGAGGCCAGTTTCCAAGCATGATATTCTCCGCCACTGTCAGATCCGGCTGTATACAGATCTCCTGCGGGATCATCGCTATCCCTCTGTCTGCCGCGTCCTTTGTACCGGAACATTTCAGTTCTGTGCCGCCGCAATAAATACTGCCTTCATATTCTCCATAGGGAATCACACCGCACAGGATTTTGACAAGCGTTGACTTCCCTGCGCCGTTTTCCCCCAGAAGCGCCACGATCTCTCCCTGATTCAGGCTGAAACTTACACCCTTCAATGCAGTCACACCCGGATAATGTTTATAAATATTTTCAAATACCAGTATTTCTCTGTGATTAGCCATGCAAACACCTACTTTCCCTGTCTCCATACTACATCTTCTTCATCTGCAGCCGTGTTCTGTATTTATCCCAGATCACCGCCAGCACTACAAAGATACCTATCACAAGCTGCTGCCAGTATACATTCACATGCAGCATGAGAAGTCCGTTCTGAAGCGCCATCACAAACAGCGCTCCCAGCATGGTTCCCGCAATACCGCCGGAACCGCCCTCAATACTTGTTCCGCCGATCAGACAGGCCACGATCGAATTTAATTCATAACCTGACCCTGTAGCAGACTGCGCCGAACCTACTCTGGCTGCCATGGCTATCCCTCCGAACATGGCGAGCACAGCGCTGATCACGTAAACCGCTATAAAATTCTTCCGCCCATTGATCCCGCTCAGCCTCGCAGATTCCCGATTGCCGCCTACCGCATATACCTCCCTCCCAAATCGCGTATTCTTTATGACGATCCAGCCGGTCACCGCGATCAAAACGGCTATGACCGCGATCAGCGGAATGCCCGCAATACTGATCGCATCCAGACCTGTGAAGGCTTCCGGCAGAGGATAGACCGGTTTTCCCTCTGTAATGATATTGATCACCCCTTTTGCGACATACTGCATGCCCAGCGTCATGATCATGGGTGGAATCTCAAAAGTGTATGTAAGATATCCCGTGACAAGTCCTATGGTACATGCGATACACATCGTAAGAAGCAGTGCGAAGATCATCGGCATTCCACCGGTCATAAATTTACAGAAGAGAATGCCTCCCAGTCCCATCACTGTACATACGGACAGATCGATATTGCCGGATATCAAAACAAATGTCATACCGCATGCCGTGATCAACAGATATGACGTTGAACGCAGCAAATTTGTGATATTGCTCTGGCTGAGAAAAGCGCTGTTAACAATCTGGACAAACAGGAAAAACGCTACCGTCATGATGATGATGCTGCTTTCCTTCAAATTCCAGAAACGCGCCAATGCTTTTGATGTAAATTTCTTTTCCTTACTTTCTTTCATAAAAACTCCCCCTTTTCTCTCTGTTTTCCATCTCATTTATCTTCTTTTCCACTTCCTTCAAGGGCAGATAGCCGGGAATCGTTCCCGAATAGCCTACGGATACGGCAGCATAAGCATTTGCCCATTTACAGGCCTCCTTCAGATCATATCCCTGATGCAGCCGGTATGCCAGAGCTGCCAGAAAGCCGTCCCCTGCCCCGCTTGTATCCACTGCTTTTGCCTTCATTCCTTCCCCTCTGCTTACCCTTCCGTTTTCATTCAGCACATATCCTTTTTCCCCAAGTGTGAGAACTACATTTTTACAATGGCAGCTTATACGCAGAAGTTTTACCGTCTCCTCCCAGTCCATGCTCTCCTTCGGTTTTTTACCCGCCAGTTCCAGCATCTGCTGCGCTTCCACTTCATTGACAATGATGATATCTGCCGCCTCCAGATCCAGGCTTTTCCCCACCGGCGAAGGATTGAGTATGGTGGTCATTCCGTAATTTTTTGCCTTTTTCAGCGCATACAGCGCGTCCTCCTCCTCTATCTCAAATCCTGTGATAAAAAGCCTGCTGTTCTTCTCTTTTTCCAATCCTTCCCCGATCAGCTCATGAGGCACGGACATATCGCCGTCTCCCAATACAATGCTGTTTCTTCCCTGACTGTCGATGAAGACGATTCCGGTCGTGGTTTCCACACGGTCATCCCGCAAAACATAAGAAATATCTGTCCCGGCTTCCCTCAGCCAGCCTGTACACAGATCAGCCCATACGTCATTGCCCACCCTTGTGATCAGGGTGTTTTTTACGCCCAGTCTACCCAGCGCCACGGCGATATTGGTTCCCTTGCAGCCATCGCGGTCAAGTTTCCAGCTCAGCGCCTTTCTTGTCTCCCCAATTTCCGGCAATCTGTCCACACGCACATTCTGCCCTGCGCCATGACTGTATACAAGTACAATTCCTTCCCGTTCCATCGTATCCTCCGTTAATATGACAAATATCCCGCATCTTCTCCATGGCTGATCACATGGTCCGCTGTTTTTGTATCACAGCAGAGCAATAATTCAGGAAGCCTGTCCGCCAGGATCGTAACCGGGAATTCCGTTGTCGGCTCACTGAAAAGCGCAACCCGCACTACGGTCTGTTTCCACTCTCCTGTCGTCACAAGAAAGATCCCTTTCCTGGCAGTCAATATGGATTTCATCCCTATTGTGATCCCCATAGGCGGAACCGCCTCATAACAGCCTCCGAACTCCCGCTGTGCATAGGCGACTATCGTATCTTCATTGATCACCGCCGGCCTTGTCCTGGAATTTGCATATTCTTCCAGCGTAATCTTGTAATACCGGGATCTCGGCGGTTCATCAAAGGCGACCATACCCCTGCATCCCACGCCCCCCTGTACCGTATCTATCCCACCCATCTGCCCGATCAGCGTATCTATCGCATCCAGGTCCTGTATGTCTGGCCAATGTCTGTTTTCTTTCGGTATCTGCAGTTCCTCATCTATCAGAGAATAGAATCCCTTTTCCATAATGCTTCTTGCGCTGACGAAGGAATTTTCGGCTGTCATGGGGCGGAACTGCCAGTCCAGCCATTCATCCATATGGAATATATGAAGCTTTTTACAATCGATACGTTCCTGATTCACCCGATCGGCAAAATACCGATATTGGTCAAGATGCCCGCTGGGCAGTATCCATTTTGTCAATTCCCCTTTCCGGTTATGTTCCTTCAGTTCATCCGCCATCATATTGCCGATTGCCTGAAAAAGCGCATCCTTTTTCTCTTTTATCAGAATATTGCATTTCCTCTCCGGATGCTGTTCCAGTTCCCGCATGGGAATCCGGCACCATTTCAGAAGTTCCTTTTTCCCGATCACATATTCCTGCATAATGCTCCTTCCCGGTTTTCCATACCCACTGTATAATTTACGGTTGTCTCTGCACATTCTGACGGCTTCAGCCTGTATGCGCGGTCTTCCTCTATTGCCTTATCCAGACTTACCGGCCATGTTGTAAAGGCTTCCGTCATCACACAGGTATGTCCTCTCCAGCCTCCATATATCGGCCACAGGCTTAAACACTTGAAAAATCGTCTGTCAAATTCAATCTTAAGTCCCGTCTCTTTGGAAGGGTGTTCTACTCCATAACAGCCATCAGCAACCGGAAACGTCAGAAAATTAAAAAATCCCGTATTCTCTTTCGCGCATGCATCCGACATATCCCGTTCCCCATAATACGGCCACGTAAACTGTTCTGTTTTTCCCTCTTCAAGCTGCCCTGCCACATACATTTCATATATTCCTCCTGGTGCATAAAGCCGGGAACTTTCATATATGCAAAGAGACGGATGAAAACCAAAGAGAAACTCAAACATTTCTTTTCCGGTATTTCGTATTTCATATGTCATTGACAGACTGTTTTCGAACAGGAACACTTTTTTTCTTATCTCAGCAGTCCATATTGGACTGCTGCACGTAAATATATATCCCTCCCCATGCTTTTTATACTCCCACGGGATTGTCCATATTTCTCCAAAAAACGGAACATCTGCACCTCCCGCCTTACAAGGCTGTACTGTCGGAAATGCCTCTTCTATTCCTGACGCCGACAGATCATCATAATTACAGCCATAATATCTGGATACATTTTTTGTTCTGGGATTGGACCATATCAATTCACAGTCATGTTTTTTATCATAAATACGGCTGATCCTCCCTCCGTCCCACGGCAGTATTTCTGCCAATATCCAATCATTTTCCAGAAAGATCTTTTCATTGCAGTTCGGCATTTTTTCACCTCGCTTCTTTTTCTTTAGTATAATACGTACAATCTTTGAATTTCAATTTCACATTTTTTGTGCAATTAAACATTTTTATCCTTTCTGTATCTCAAATTCAATTGTCTATATTGTCAAAAAGAGAACCCTGTTTCAAATTCTTCATCTGAAATAGGGTTCTCTTCCTCTTAAAAACCTCTTATATTTCCACTTTCTCTTCCAGCGCCCTGCGCAGTTTATGCAGCGCCCGTTTTTCGATCCTGCTCACATAGCTTCTGGAGATCCCCATCATCTCGCCCACTTCCCGCTGGGTCACCTCGTCCCCTGTCCTGAGTCCGTAGCGGTAGGCAATGATCTCCCGCTCCCGCCCGTTCAGCGCCTCGCCTAAAACGCCTCTGAGCTGTTCTATGCTCTCCCGGTTTTCAAGCTGCTCCAGCGCGCCCGGCTGTTCATATTCTATAATATCAAGAAGGCTCACTTCGTTTCCCTCTTTATCCGTTCCCATCGGTTCGTAAAGAGAGACTTCCCTGGATATCTTTTTGTGTCCTCTCAGCATCATCAAAATCTCGTTTTCAATGCATCTCGCCGCATAGGTGGCAAGCCTTGTGCCCTTTCCCGGCACATAGGTATTGACCGCTTTGATCAATCCAATCGTACCGCAGGAGATCATGTCTTCCATATCCTCCGGTGCGCCCGCGTACTTTTTCAGCACATAGGCAACCAGCCGCAGATTCCGTTCAATCAGAACATCCTTCGCCTCCAGCCTTGCTCTTTCGCTGCCGGAATGATACTCCTTTAAATAATATGCTTCTTCTTCTGGGGTCAGTGGTTTGCTGAATGTCTTCATGAAAAGCCTCCGGAACCGCTTTCTATATCTTATGATTCCATGCTTTTCCAAAGTGCCTGTTCCACTGAAAGAAATACTTCTCTCTTTTATTTCTGATCTTTATAATAAAAACTCTGCCAGTACCACATTACTGACATCAATTCCTCTTTTTGTCAGGCGGATGCCATCTTCTTTCCTCACAAGAAGTCCCTGCCTCTCCAGTTCTTTCAAAACATCTCCATATATCTTCTCGATCGGGGTACAAAAACACTCCTGAAACTTTTTTACAGAGATTCCCTTTGCCAGCCGCAGGCCCAGAAACATGAATTCTTCCATCTGCTCCTGCAGGGACAACTGCTGTTGGTCCCGGTGAAGATACTCCACAGTAAAAGACTCTTCTCCCTCCGTCGCCGGGACAACTTTCTTCCCATTTCTATATCTCTCTTTATATTCTCCACCCTCTTTACTCCCGCCGCTTCCTCCGCATTCCTGCAGTTGTCCTTCATACTCCCTTAAATCCCTGCTTTTGGTAAACCTGCAGTTTTCCATCAGAGATGCCGCCCCCAGGCCAAGCCCCAGATAATCCCCCCTCTCCCAGTAAGTGATATTATGCCGGCACTCATATCCCGGCAGCGCGTAATTAGATATCTCATACCTGTGATATCCCCTACACTCCAATATCTCTTCCGTCAGCTCATACATCCGCCGCTCTTCCTCTTCTGTGGGCAGCAAATGTTCTCTATCCTCTCCTTCTCTCTGTCTCTGCCTTTCTGCCTCGCCATACCGCTCATAAAATAAAGTTCCCTCCTCTATGATCAAACTGTAAGCCGAAATATGCTCCGGGCAAAGCGCCGTCACTTTCCGCAGCGTGTCCACATAACTTTCCGGTGTCTGCCCTGGCAGCGCAGACATAATATCCACATTGATATTCTGAAATCCTACTTTCCGCGCGGCATGATAAGTCTTCAGGAATTCTTCCCAGCTATGGACTCTGCCCAGTTTCCGCAATTCTTTATTCTGCGCCGACTGCAGGCCGATGCTGAGTCTGTTAAAACCCATTCTTCTTAATTTCCTCAAATCCTCTTCCTGTACCGTTCCCGGATTGCATTCGAGAGTGATTTCGGACTCCGCTTCCACCAAAAAGCAGCTTTTAAGTTTACATAAAATTTTTTCCAGTTGTTCCGGCATCAATACAGTCGGCGTACCGCCGCCAAAAAAGACTGTCTGCCCCCGGTAATCCGGATAGCAGTCAGCCTCCCTCTCGATCTCCCTGCACAACAGGTTTACATAATTTTCTTTATCTTTCTCCGACGCAGGCGCCGAAAGAAAATCGCAGTATGCGCATTTTCTGACACAGAACGGAATATGGACATACAGGGCAAGCGGCTTTCTCCTTTCATTGCTTTTCATCGATCTCTTTCTCCTGTCACTGTGCATATCGCACCCGCCTGATACAGTATTTTTTCACCGCCTTACCCTCCAACGCTTCTTCAATCCCTCGTATCCAGCTTCAATACACTCATAAACGCGCTCTGCGGTATCTCCACATTTCCCACCTGGCGCATCCGCTTCTTGCCCTCTTTCTGCTTCTCCAGCAGCTTCTTCTTCCGGGTGATGTCGCCGCCGTAGCACTTCGCCAGCACATCCTTGCGCATCGCCTTCACGGTCTCCCTGGCGATG
>ERZ808028.830-NODE-830-length-22029-cov-11.900009_pt1 | contig 22029 bp, 21 predicted proteins | sample MGYA00380184_ERZ808028 | MGnify/ENA primary metagenome ERZ808028 (study PRJEB31490, sample SAMN06133397) | mouse gut metagenome | isolation source: J8_1 | host: mice | place: China: Chengdu | collected 2015-05 ...
AGCATTGGCATAGGTATTTTTTTTACGCAAAAAATTTTGCCATTTTGCGCAAGATTTCATTGTTAAGTGCCTAATAATCCCACTTCCTGATTAATAATTACCCCACGGAAACTAATCTTAAAATCCCTAACGCAAACAAAGTGAAAATTTAATTTTGGATATTCGGTTTTTAAATTATTCCACCATTGATCGAATTGATTTTTGAAATAATCAATTCTTTGCATATTGCTACCAAGACGAAAATATATGAATATATTAACGGTCTTGCTTTTAGGTCTGTTAACTTTCAGCAAACTCTTCACAATTGGAATATAAGACGAAGTACCACTTGCCATAATATGTATTGTTCTTATAGCTTTTATTTCCAAGGACGCTATTTTAGAGTTAATATCCACAAATCCCAGTCTTTCTTCACATGTATCGCTATTGCATCTAAGCCATCCCTGCATAGGAAACTTTTCTATAGTACGTTCAAGGCTAGTGGTAAAATTTGTTACTAACTCTTCTTGATCACTCCATAAACTAGCAAGTCTTTTATCCAAAATCCTTTGGCGAAATTGTAATAACTTAATTTTTTTCTCATTATCTTCTGTTATTTTAGGATCTTTTTGAATCATTGAAATAATTTTTTTACCTGTTTCTACAGCATAATCATATTCTTTTTCAGTATAGCTTTTTCCATCAGAAGCAATTGACCCATATGACCCGCCTAATATAAGCACGTAATAATCAGAATCATCTATGACTTGTTTTATATATTCAAATTGTTCTTCATCAATACTAGGAAACCATTCCATACCAGCTGGAAAATAACCTTTTTTTAAAAGAACTTGTGTAAGTAATATTCTTTCTTTTTCTAAATCCTTAAATGTTGAACTGATAAAAACTTGATAGCGTTTATTCATAATAGCCCCTTTCCTATTTTGTTATAAATTTTTAGATAATCCTGAATTCCCGAGTATATGTGATATTATACTGCAAAAACTACATAAATAAAGGATTGTATGGCATTCAATGTAGAGGTATTAAATTGGTTCTATATTGTAAATTCTGTTTAACTATTGTCCGAGAATTACTTAATAAATTCAAGCATTTCAATGCTTTTAATGAATATAGAATCACTTTTTAATGGGAACTAAGGATAATTCAAATTGTCAATTACACCACTTTACTCTTTTTAATGATTTGATTATTCAAGACCCCCAGAATTAAAAATGCTTAATAGGTTCTACTAATTTTCTGGATTTGTGTTTTACTAAAAGTAGTTGATAACATCTTGGTGCTAAATCTTACTTTTTTCAGTGTCATATTTTATCCGTAGTAAAACTTGTACTTTGAAAATCAGAAAAACAGTTTTTTCAAAAATTTGAGTAATATTATCTATTCATAATAAAAGCTGTAAAGTAGAATTTTTCTGCAAAACATTGGATCTAAACGATAATTTGGGATTATCAATCACTTTTATCTATTATCAAACTTAACTTTCATCTAAATATCTTACAATACTACTTCTTTTGTCATTTTCTACAAGAGTATTTTGTACTATTCTATCACTTTTTAGATTATCCAACAAGGGACAGAATTGGCCAAAACCGTATATATCAATAAATAAACAATTGCTTTTCACCCTTTATAAGAATAACAATACCAAAAAGCCATATTTGCAAAAAAGTTTTTCATCTTTAAATAAATATAAGTGTTAGTCAATACCTGTACATGTCACAATACTTAGACTCCATCAAAATACTGCATCAACGCACCTATCAACTAACACCTATATTTTATTGGCACAGTAATACCATATTTTCTCCGGCTGTCTCCAATAATCTGTACAGATACTCTACCTGTTTCTCCGTCTTGTTTGCAAGGCACTTTTGAAAGCGGCCAGTCTGATTCTTTTCTGTACCAAATAAGAGATAATCCGTAGTAACTTCCAGGATCTGTGCTATCTCCATCAGTTTGTCCACCGAACATGAAGTTTCCCCGTTCTCAATCCTCTGCAGCTGGCGTTCACTGGAATAATCCAAGCGCGCTGCCAGTTCGGACTGTGTTAATCCCCTTTTTCTCCTCATCTGTTTCAATCTGGCACCTACGGCCTTCTTATCATAATACTGCATTCCGCACTCTTTTCCGACGTCTGTTTATTTGCTCGAGCTTCTCCCATTTTACGACAGACGTGTGCTTTTGAAGAGTGACTAAACCAGCTATTTCAGGGTGAATATTGTACACCTTTTGCAAATCTGAATTGTGACAGCACGCAAAAAGGACAGGGCTGCTATTCATTCAGATAACAGTCCTGCCCTTTTAAAAGCTGCTCAACCATATGCAGGACAAACTCTACTTCACCTTTACTTCTCTGTCCAACCATAAAATTGAATCGCTCTGTATACTTTTCCGGCTGATCCCGGCTCATCAGTGCTGCCGGGGTGGTTTCCAGCGCCTGCACAATGCCCAGGTATGTATCGAGGCTCATTGACCTCCTCCCATGTTCTATGCCCTTGACCGTATCCACAGATATGTCGGCTTTCTCCGCAAGCTCCGCCTGTGTAATATGGAGCCTTTCGCGTTCCTTTCTGATGTTTCCGGCTATCATTCTGTATAAATTCTTCCTGTTATCCATTGACTGCCCTTTCTGCCTTTTATTCTGTCCGGGACATGGTTTAACCACGCCCTGCACAGTATAACAGAAAAAAACATGAAATCAAGCAAAGTGTAACACTTTGTCGGTTAAGTGTAATACTTTGTTGAAATCTTACCCGCAATCAGGAAAACTGCCACCAGTACGAGGCTGCTGTATCCTGCATAAAAATAATCCAGCCTGTCAATGCAGTACAGCGTCACAAGGGTACAGGCCTGCCATCCTGCAATGCAGCGGCTTATCCTCCTGTAATAAGAAAAATCTTCATCACCGAGTGGCTTGTTGATACTTTCCACCGGGCTTAACGCCAGTATTACCACTATCACGGCAAGACCGACGATAATAACTGCCATCAGGGAAAACGTGTCTGCCCAGTCACACAGGTATGCCGGGATAAATAAGATTAATATGGACGCAGCAAAACATCCTGCCCTGCTTTTACAGTGTATGCCTCCGCTGAAACTCCTGAGCGATCCATAAAATAACAGAAAGACCAGGATATTTCCCAGTCTCCCTGTTATCAGTCCGAACAGGAAGGACGCCAGAAGGTTTCCTGCCACTGCCACGCCGTTCTCTATCCCATATCTGTACAGCCCGGCATCATCTTCTGGTATAATCCCCCTGCTGACAAGTGTTATGGTAATCTTTTCTGCCACTGCCGCTGTCACCTTCATACTGCTGCCTCCCCTAAATCCTGCGCAGCTTTTCTGCACCGTCAGGCAGTTTGTCCTGTCCGAGCACGAACCAGCAGCATGTACGTACATTCACTGTCGTCACTTTCAGCGCTGCCGACGCGACACCTTTCAGTGCCATATCCCCCATTTTGTCCACTTCCTTCTTCACTGCTACATTCAAATTTTTCATGATGTTTCTTCTCCTTTTTATTTTGGGTAACTATAGGAAATTTTTTATGCGTATCAGCTGCATTTATTTCTACAGTTCCATATTGTCATGAACTCATTTCAAAGTGTTATCCATGCATTCCACAGTATAACACATAAATCATGAAAATTTTTCAAAGTGTAACAGATTGTCGGTTAAGTGTAAAACTTTGTATTTTTCACATCGCTTTTCTTTGTACAAATTCCCAAAAGCAAACATTTTTTCTTATTTTGCAATTCAAATTTTATCTTCAGACCTCTCTTTGACTCTGAATACGCGGTTATTTGTCTTTCATGCACTCTGCTATAATACAAAATTTTTAACTGTATATCTGTTTTCCGATAAATTGATACATAACAATGCACTACTCCACTCCGGGCAAAGAGACACTAATCCTGCCTGCTCCCCGTGTTAATCAAACGTTATTGCGGCACATCACCCTTTTCATTCCCTGCCGCATCAATTCCATACATCATCAGCGATACCTCGAAAGCTGCCCCGTTATCCGTAAACTGGACTGTTCCGTTGTATTTCTCCACAACCCTGCGGACACTTGCGATTCCATATCCATGGGTATATGTATCTTTCTTCGTGGTTTTAAGATGTTTGTTTTTTCCGTTTTCCTTGCTGTTTGTGATCACAAGCAGAAGCCGTCCTGACATATACTTGTTTTCAACACTGATAAACCGTTCTGCCTCCGGCACTTTCCGGCAGGCTTCAATGGCATTGTCAAGCAAGTTCCCATACAGCACACCGATATCACCATACTCAATCTGCATCTTTTGAGGAATATGAATCTGTGTATCTACCTTTATCCCTTCTGATTTTGCCGTACCCAGTTTAAAACGGAGTACGGTATCCACCGAAGGATTTACTGAATAACAGTCTGTGTCAATCTGTCCAATCTCCCTGCCAAATGCCGAAATCTGCTCCAGCAGCGTTCCTGTATCCCCTGCTTCAACCAGGTGGTATAATCCCAGCAGTCTGTTTTCGAGGTCATGTTTTATTTTGTGTACATACATATTGCGTTTCTCCGCTTCGGCATAATAGATTTCCTTATAGCGCATCTCTTCCATATAAACTTCATCTTCCTGCTGTTTTTTGACAAGAAAGCTGATTCTTTCTATCATGTAAAGCATAAAGTAGTATGTCAGTACAATAGAGCCGATTATGCTGATACACATGAATTTGCTTTTTACACTGTCTGTCTCCATAGACAGGATTGTGACAAAACAGCAGTTCACGACGGAGGCGGCAAATACCAGCACGAGCACAGCCACAATTTCTTTTGGAAGTTTCAAAAGATTTAGTTCTTTCCGGCGCATGAGCCTGCATAGCAGAAAAATGATATTTCCCCTGATAAATGCACAAAGCGCCATGACAGGATAGTGTAAATACAGGGAGCTTTTCCCGGCTTTATAATGAAGTGCGTACAGCAAGAGCATCCCGACAGGCTCCAGAACAATTCCCGTACCTGTAAACATCGCAACACTCGCAGCCCTTGATCCTGCTGTCCCTTCAAAAAACAGTGTCACGAGTGTCAGGACTGCGACTAAAACCATCAGGTTGAAATAAGGATTTTTCTCCACATCAAATTGTGCCCATACCGCCGCAAGCAGGATAAGCGTACATGCGCAGGCTGGTTCCGGAACGTATTTTCTTTTTCGGAAGGTGAGCATATAATGCCAGAATACGCCGAGATCAAACAGGCTGATACAGAACCGGACAAGATATTCCACTGTCATACCATCCTCCTCACAAATTCCATATGTTTTTGCTTGAGCTCCTGCATATGGGCACGGGCGACCAGCAGCCGCTCTCCATTGTCCATGACTGCATCATCCCCTTCTATGGAACGCAGGTGTTCCATGTTAACAATATAGGACATATGGATATGTACAAATACCCTGCTGTCAAGCTGTTCCCATATCTCGCTGACTGTCATGTTTGCCTTGAAGTTTTCCTGAATTGTGTGGATGACCGCCTGACGTCCCTTCTTTTCGATATAAAGAATGTCACCATAGCTTACCCTGAACTGGTTCTTGCGGAAATGAAAGATGAAATCCTGTTTTACCATCTCAAGATAGTGCACTGCTCTCAATAAAACAGATTCCAATTTTTCTACCGTAATTGGTTTTTGTATATAAGCAAATGTGAATACATCAAATACATCCATGACATACTGGGAGTAGCCTGTCAGAAACACAAACAGCGCCTTTGAACCTCTTTGACGTATTTCCTTTGCCAGTTCAAGACCAGTCATGTCTGGCATTTCAATGTCAAAGATATATAAATGATAATTAACCCTGTGTAGGGCTATATATTCTATTAATTCCCTTGCTTCAAAATACACGTCATAATAAACGGAATAGCAACAGAGTTCATCAAGCACAGTTTCCAGTCGTTCTACGTCTGCCCTATTGTCATCACATATGGCAATTCGTAACATTTGGATATTTTCTCCCAATACTATAAAACAAAATTTAATATTTATAACTTTTTATATCATTTTGAGCAATTAAATTTTCTATTTCACTCTTACTTGGCATTACTCTCAATGCACCCTTTCTTGTTGTAATAATAGACGCAGCCGCATTTGCAAACACAAGTATCCTATCCAGTTCCTCTCTTTGGTAATTTCTCCAGCCATATTCCAGCACAAAATACAAAATACATGCACAAAATGTATCCCCCGCTCCAGTTGTCTCTATCGTATTTTTTTGAATATATGCTGGCTGTTCTACACGAAGTTCTCCCATATATACCCGACTCCCTGATTTTCCCATTGACAGCAAAATCATTGGAATATTAAACTTGGCCTGTATTTTTTCAACTGCCCTATCGTAATTACTCTCTCCTGTCAGCCATTGTATTTCATTATCTGATATCTTTAGGATGTTGCAATGCCGCAACCCATATTTTATCTGTCTTCTGGCTTCTTCAATGTCATTCCACAAAACACTTCTTAAATTCGGATCGAAAGATATGACAGCACCATTACTCTCAGCAATCGAAACCGCTTTTTCTGTTGCCTCCCTACATAATTTATGTGTCATTGAAAGTGATCCAAAATGAAATATTTTACATCTTTTTAGTATGTCTTCCTCTAAATCGGACTTTTCCAACATCATATCAGCTCCAGGATTACGATAAAATGAAAATTCCCTGTCTCCATCTTTTTTTTGTATGAACAAATGCCAGTGTCGTATTCACTGTATCATCTCTTTTTAATCCTTTTGTATCGATACCAACCTCATGTAATGCTTTTTCCAATTGACTGCCAAATATATCATTTCCTATTTTTCCAATAAAGGCTGTTTTCTTTCCCAATCGGCTTAGCATTGACAAAACATTACAGGGTGCACCACCTGGATTTGCTTCCATTATCATATTACCCTGCAGACTCTTCCCATTTTCTGTAAAGTCAATCAGCAATTCACCTAATGCAACTACATCATATTGATCCATATTACTTATACACCTTTTATTTCCCAATCACTTCACATATTGTTCCACAAGATTTTGCATTTTGGAACAATACACATCAATCTCTAATTCTCCAATGACATACTGTTGAAAAAGCCTTCCTACTTTTTCCAGATAAATTATCGAATCGGACGGGATAGGTCTTGCCTTTAGTTCCACTTTTTTCAAATAATCCTGAAATTGTTCGTACCCAAGTATATTTAGATCCTTCTCCCTGAATAAATCACTTCTAGCTGGTATACGGTTCATACACTCCGCATAAACCCTGCTCCCTTCCTTGCTTACCGCATAACTCATAAACCTTTTTGCCGCTTCTTTCCTGACGGAAGCTTTATTTAAAGCATACTGCCATGTACTCATATATGTTACATTTTCTCCCAGATCAGGCAGCGCAGTCATATGAATCTTATCTTCTCCATAAACATCTGCATCATAAAAAAGATCTACACTATTGCTGTATGCAAAAACCATTCCATACTTTCCATCGATAAACTTCTGTATCATCTGTTCGTACTGGTCAATCATCTGTTCTTTTGAGGTGTACCCCAAATCAATACATTCCTTTAAAAACTGTACAGACTGTCTGTTTTTTTCATTCTTCCAATCATTATAATCTCCTCCAAAAATATTGATAAACTCTCCCAGCTCGTTAAAAACATACTTTTCTTCCCATGCCCCTCCATATGCATAGCGACCTTCTCCCCAGTCATAGGACAAAAAGTAATAGAAATCCTCTCTGGAATGCACATCTGTAATTCCTGCCTCTTTTACCCACTCTTCATTAATCCATAGTGTTAGAATATCAAGTACATAAGGTGCGGAATAAATATGTCCCCCTTCCATCACTGTTCCTTGCAGATACTCTTGCGGAAATACCGCAGCAGTCCCTGGTTCCATGACATCTCCCTCCAAAGGTTCCAAATACCCTTCGTATTTGAAAGAGTTGATCATTTCATCATTTACTGCAAAGACATCAACAGAAATGTCTCCAGCTGCCAACAACGAAGAAATTTTCGCATGCCGGGAGTCAGCATTTGAAGGATATTCCAAAACATTGATTTTCATATGCAGTTCTTTCTCTGCCTGTTCTATAAAATCTTCAAAATTTGCATTCCCTGCATCTACATGCATGATCGTAATCTCATCTTCCCATGTACTTTCCAACATTTCCGTCTCTGGTATCTTTCCCCGTCCGCCCGCAGTACAACCCGTGCAAAACAAAAAGACCGTCACCGAAACCAGCATTTTAATCGAACTTACTTTCCTGCTTTTTCTCCCGTTTTTTTTCATTTATCCGCACCTTTCCATTAATGATCAGATCTATCTAGGCCACCTGTCCTCCTTTTTCATTAATTCATGAAACGGATTATGCGGCTCAACCTGATACCAATAAGCTACCGAAGCCACATCGTCCTGACGCTCAAAATTTCCTTTATGACAAGTCCCGATCTGCTGGATCGTGACTCTGATATCCTCTTCAAAGAGTATCGGATCCATAATATGCCAGCGGTAAAAACCTCTCTGTGGCAGTGTGTCATCATTATGATAAAAATTATGTACGCTTTCATCATGCACAGAATAGTACGGATATCCCATAAACGGTGTAGAATAGGTACGTTCTACTGTTTTACCATCTTGCTGTTCTGCAAAACTCCATGCACCACCGAAATAATCTTCTGTGCCTGTTCCGCATATAGTCGGATACGCCTCATCTCCATCTACATAAAACTTAATTTCTCCTTCTCCCCACCAGTAACGTTCCAGTGCTGTCAAAGCCATATATGTTCCCACATAATGCCCTTTTCCCCTGACCTGATCCAGAATCGTATAATCGATCTGCTTCTGCGTGATGCGTTCTCTTTTCCACTGTGCATGGAAATAAGTAATATCCTCCGCAATGTCATCCGTCAACAGATAATCTATTTGATAAAAGAAAGCTGGAACCTCACATTCGTGCTGATTTTCCAGTGTTATCCGAGCTCCCGTCCTAAACGGCATTGGGAAGTAGCAATTCATTCCCCGGGTAGGATTTACCACAATAGGCAAGGAATTGACAATGCAGCCCCTCCCAAAACCACAACAGAAAAAATCTCCCAAAGGCACTTCTACAGAAGGCCTTTTTTCGTCATCCCAATACATTCTAAGAACCAGATCCCTTAACACGTATTTGTCCTTTTCCGTCTGATCTGTAACTGTCATCCAGATATGCTGAATCACTCCGGATCCCTCGATCTGCGCCAGTGTTGTAACACTTCCCGGAGCAATTCCCTTGATACATGGTGCACCTTTTCTGGAAGGCCCGAGTATACTTTCAGCCATTCCACCTTTTCCTTTTTCCCCATAAGGATTTTCACAATTGACAGACCTGCTTTTACCATGTTTGGCAAGAGGAAGTGCGCCAAGACTCCCTATCCATCCATTATTCATATTTATCATTCCTCTCTATTTACTATCAAACAAGGCTTTCTGCTTTGTTTGATTATAAACCAACTACGCCTTCACACCGCCAGCCATAATACCATCCATAATCTGTTTTTCAAATATTGCCACAAACAATATGATTGGCAGTAAAATAATCCACCCCATTGCGCTTACCAGATCCCATGGCACACCATACATATTATCACGCAACGGAAGCTGGACAATCGCCACACTGAGCACTTGTATTCCATTAGAATAATATAATGGTGTAAAGAAATTATTCAGACAGGTAATAAAATTAATAATACAAACTGTTGCTATTGCAGGTTTCATTAATGGAAGCACAATCAGAAACAGCCGTTGTACAAAAGTTGCCCCATCAATTGATGCCGCCTCTTCTAAGGAAACCGGAATCTCTCCGACAAAATTCTTTAAAATCAACACTGTAAAAGGAACAATCGCGCTGATGTAAAGAATGATCAGTCCTGGATATGTATCAAATAATTTTACCTTCTGCATAAATTCGTACAGCGGCCGGGCTGTCACTACTTCTGGTATTAGCATTGTTGCGATGATGAACCCAAATGCCAGATTCACGCCTTTGGATTTAAATCTTGCAAACGCATATGCTCCCATAACACAAATAATCGTTCCAATGAACAGAGTAACTCCTATAATTATAACTGTATTACCGACCTTTGCCAATAGTCCCACGTTCTCAATCAAAAATTTATAACTGTCTAATGTAGGATGGTTCGGCAAATAATCAATTGGTGTTTTAAACAATTCCCCTGGTGCTGTAATGGATGATATAAAAATCCAATAGACAGGAAACAGAATAACAAATGCAACCATTGCAAATAATATCCACTTTCCCACTGTTGCCAGACATTTATATACTTGGTATTTTCTATTACTGCTCATCTCCATCATCACACCTCCTTAATTTTCAAATTTGCTCATAAAACGCATATTAACCCATGAGAATATCCCCATCACAAGGAAAAGAAGTACCGCCAATGCCGCAGCATATCCTACATTCAAATTTGTAAAAGCTTCCATTGTAATTCTGTAAGCAATTAGAGAAGTATCTTCGCCAGGTCCTCCTGACGTCATGGAATAAACAAGATCAAAACTAGTCAGTCTCCACAATGTAAAAGGAATACACAACGTTAAAACATTTCTCATAATTAACGGCAATGTTATGCGAAAGAATGACTGAAACCAGTCTGCGCCATCTACTTTTGCTGCCTCATATATGTCTCCAGAAATAAACTGAAGGCCTGAAAGAACCAATATAGCAAAAAAAGGAAGATCTTTCCACAAATCCAATGCAATCACTGCTGCCCTTGCTGAACCTGTATTAATCAGCCAACTCAGTTGAAAGTCCGGAATAAACCTACGGATAAAGTCATTGATCAAACCATAGTCATTATTAAAAGCCCATTTTCCAGCCATACCAATTACAACAGACGGCATAGCCCATGGAATCAGAACTATAGTTCGCAAAAAACGTCTTCCTTTAAACTTCATATTCAAAATTAAAGCCAGACCTATTCCAAACACTATATGAAAAAGCATGGATACTACTACGAATATTGCAGTAAATTTCAATGTAGTTATTACTTTTTGATCTTTAAAAATATTGATATAATTGGATAAACCCGCAAACTCGTTTACTCCACCTAATATCCTTATATCAAAAAAGCTGTTAAGTACAGTTTTTACAATAGGATATATTGTAGTAAATCCTCTTAATACCAACACTGGCATAATTAATACCCACGCAATCCATTGAAGCGATTTTTTTTGAATCATTCAAACTGCCTCCTTTCATCAATTCAGCTTGCCCTTCTCTCGGAATACCTATGTCCTTCCCAAGAGAAGGGGCAAAACCGCAGTTTAATTATAGGTTTCCACATACTCTTGTGCTTTGGCGCAGAAATCATCAATTGTTATCTCATCCTTTATATACGATTGGAATATTGTTCCCATAGCAGAAATAAATTCCATTGTCTGTGGCAACATAGGGCGCCCCTTTACTACACATTCATTGGCGTATCTGGAATAAATAGCCTTTGAAGGATCCGTTTCTGGTACTATCTTCTCCGCTACATCCTTTCTTGCCGGATATCTGTCAAATGCCTCATAAGATGCCTTCATTCCTTCTTCACTTGCCATGTACTGCAAAAATTTTATTGCGGCATCTTTATTTTGGGATGCCGTATTCAATACATAACTCCAAGAATCCGTAAAAATATATTTCTGTTCCGAAAACTGTGGAACCATAGCCATATGTATTTTATCTTCCCCCAGCATACCTGCCTTATCATAGTCAGTCCCAAGTCCCCACATGAACAGACTGCCATATTTTCCATCATTGAATTTCGGGTTCATCTGCTCATATTTATCCGCAATCTGGTCAAGCGATGTATAGCCTTTTATCACCATTTCATGCAAGAACTCCATAGCCTCTCTGTTAGCAGGATTTGACCAATCAAGGTAATCCCCGCCAAACATGTTTACGAACTGCGCCATCTCGTTAAACGCATACGTTTTTTCCCACGATCCCCCATAACCATACCTTCCGTCTGTAGAAACCGCCTCCATATATTTCATGAAATCCTCCTTGGTCTCAATTGCAGATATCCCGACCTCATCCATAATCTCCTGGTTAACCCAAAAGGCCAGATAGCCTGAATAACCCGGAACGCCGATGATCTGTCCATTTTTGTCAGTAATCATATCTTCTATATACCCTTGTGGAAATTCCCCACGTATATCCTCCGTCATAACTGTATCATCAAGTCCCTCCAGCCAGCCGGAATTTTTAAAAGATGCACTCATTTCATCATTAATCTCAAGAACATCAACGCTGGAATCTCCTGTAGAAAGAATCGTGGTTATTTTCTGCTGTCTTGTATCCGTGTCGGTAGGAGCTGCTATTACATTGATCTTTAAACCTGTAGCACCTTCTACATCTGCAAGCCAATCCCCAAAATCTGCATCTGTGGAATTAATTGTGTACAATGTCAGATCATATTCCTTGTTCCCTCCCTTATTTTCTACCACATCCGTTGAAGATTGAGTACTGTCTCCATTGTTTCCGCATCCGGTTAATGTAGAACAAACACATGCTGCCGTCAATAAAATATTAATCATCTTCTTTTTCATGTTTCTTTTCTCCTTCCTTTTGGTTCCTAATAGACGTTTACGAGACTCTGAAACCAATGAATATACTGACTTTTTTGTCCTAAGTAAGATAAGTTCTCCTCAAAGACGGTTATTTTTACTACTTACTATCAATTGTGGAAACGTGGATAATCTTCCAAGAATGTTCACTTTTTATTAATTATTCTTGTTTTGTTCCTTACATATCCTATAACTTCGTAAAAAATTTCAAATGTTATCCACATCAATCCTGTTTCGAGTTTCGCAATTACCTATTGTTCCTAATTTGTAAATCTAGGGTATCAAAAAACTTTTAACAATAAAATACAATATTTTTCTCCCTTTTTATATTATTTTTTAATCCAATTGTATTGAACTCAAAATAACATTATAATAAATATGAACAATAAAATCGAAAAGGAGCTCCTATGAAAAGATATTATTCCCTTTTTCAAACAAAACTTCTTATGGCCTTTTTATTATGCACATTGATCCCCCTTAGTATTCTCAGTTATGTATCCTACTCTGTTTCTCGCTCTATTGCTTGGAACAAGACTATGGACGCTTCCCTCCTTGCAGCAGACCAACTCCACGTACAACTCTCCGCGAGAATCCATCAGGCAGAAAATGTTGCAGATACACTTCAATATAATATGTACGCCTTGTCTCAGGACAAACACATGGATTTTTTTGCTCATCTTGATGCTATTACTTTATTGCGCACTAATATTTCACTATATCTTTCCACTTTTGATTTTCACCAAATCTGTGTATTTTTGCACGATGACGATTTCGGAAGCGAAGAAGGTCTCTATTTTTATCCCCTAAGTGCCTTGAAGTCATTCTCTGTCACGCCAGCCGACTTGGAAACCCTGGGTGCATCTTCTTTATGGGTTTACCGTTCACAAATAGAAACACCGTTTATTCTCCATCCTTCTAAGCCCAAAACTGATTCTGTCATTTGCTGTCGGGCATTATTTAATCAAGGCAGACAGCAACTGGATTACGCCTATTTTATTATAATGGATACTGCAGAATTTTCAGATATGCTGATTTCTTCTTACTTAAATACAGAGATTTCCGGTTATCTTGTCCTGCCTGATGGAATGGTTATCGCTTCCTCGAAACCAGAATCATGCAATCAGATACTCCCTCAAGAGCTCATGCAGAATATAGCAGAATGCACAGAGTCCTACTTTGAATATAACAATTCCTATTTTCACTATCTTACTCTGGAAAATGGCTGGTATCAGGTAACGGAAATACCTATGGATTACATTACCACCAGCACTTCAGGACTGCTTCGAATGATTTTATTTACTCTTTTGTTAACTCTGCCCGCAACCCTGCTGGTTATCCTTTTTATATCACGGAGTCTTTCCGTCCGCATCCATACCCTGTCAAAAGCAATGGAAAGTTTCCGATTAAATCCAGAACCAGCAACCGATAAAATCTTCGCTGTTACAAAACCCGGCAATCCTTCATTTTATGATGAAATAGATACACTTGGCCTAACCTTTGAACAAATGCAGGACACCATTCTGCAAAACATGAATTCTATCTTAGAACTTTCCCTCAAAGAAGAACGGCTAAAATACCAGCTTCTGCAATCCCAGATCAACCCGCATTTTTTATATAATATTCTTGGGACTATAAAAACCTGTCAGTCTCTCGGAAAACTTGAAACTGCTGAACAAATGCTAACAGATCTTACCCGTTTTTACCGAATGACGCTGCATAAATCAAATGATTTAATCCTGCTGAAAGATGAAATGGAAATTGTCACACTTTATCTGAATATGGAAAAACAGTGCCGCAATAACTATCTGGACTGGGAAATCAATATGGAAGATGGTATTGAAAATTTCTTGATCTGCCGCTTCACATTGCAGCCTTTTTTGGAAAACAGTATCCTTCACGGAATCTCTGCCCAGACTCCAAATATCCTGATCAGGATCGATGCTTTTTACGGAGATGACACTGTTCTCATTAAAATCACTGATAACGGAATTGGCATCCCTTCCGATAAACTCTGCGAAATACGTCAAAATTTAAACGCACGAACGGTAACTTATGAAAAACACTTCGGAATTTGTAATGTTAACGCCCGCATTTCCAGCCCGCATTATGGAAATGGACATATCGACATTCAAAGCACGCTTAATAAAGGCACTTGTATTACAATAGAATTTTCTCAGATGGAAGGAGTTGAAATAGAATGAAAAAAATTATGTTGGTAGACGATAATTCAATATCCGTGGAAGGAATCTACAAAAATATTGACTGGCCATCGCTTGACGCCCAGGTTGTCCATATGGAATACAGCGGACTATCCGCTATTGAATCCCTAAAAGGAGAATCTGTAGATGTGATCATTTCTGATATCGAAATGCCTGATCTGGATGGAATCACAATGAGCAAACTTGCTCTTTCCTGCAATCCTTATATTAAAATTATTTTGATTTCTGCCTATGACAAATTTGAATATGCCAAACGAGCCATTCGTATCGGAGTATACGACTATATCGAAAAACCGATCGATTACGGATACCTATATGAAAAACTGCAGGAAGTCTGTGCGCTAATTGACCAGGAACAGCATAATATGGAGCTGTTAAGGGCAAGCCGTCCTGCCATGATCGAAAAGTTTTTTTCTGACCTTATGCATTACTCCGGCAGGGAGGCATCCTATCATTTGTCTTCGCATATACAATACTTAGATCTTGATTTGGACTACCGTTTTTTTAACGTTACGATATTTAATGTAGAAAATGCAGCTGATTTAAAAAAAGAACTGGGAGTACAGCACTATGAGATGATTCTATATCAGGTTCGTGATACCATATCCAGCTATTGCAAAATATTTGACAGTTTTTATCTGATTAAAGGGTTTGATTTGTTTGAGTTGATCCTCTGCCAAAACAGTTCCAATGCAAACCATTTTTTACAATCAATCCATAAAATAGCATCTTCCATTATAAAAGAACATCAGGATTCCGGTCTTTCCCTAAACATCGGAATAGGAAATATTGTTTCGAATTTATGGAACACGCATCTTTCCTTTCAAAGTGCACAGCATGCTCTGGAATACCGTTTCTTCTTTCCGCAGAAAAACATTTTTGATACCCGGGAAGCACTTGGTCAAAACCTGTCTCTTGAACCATTTTCCGATACCCGGGAAGACGAGCTGATCCGTTTAATCTGTCAGAAAGACTACAAAGCTTTGGAAGATTGGATTAAAGATTTTTCATCAGAACTTGAAAATAAGTACCAGGCGAAAGATTTTATATTCGTCAGGACTTATACACTGCTTGGACGGCTACTCAAATTTCTTTACGAACTGAATATTGAGACAAAGGATTTGGAAGAAAAAATCGTGAGCACTTATTCACAATTGTACTCATTTCATACAAGCAAAAAGTTCTTTTCCTGGCTATATGAAATCTGTACGCTTGCCTGCCAGAAATTGGATCATTCTCTGCAGACCTATCACAACCAGCTATGTAAATCAGCTCTCAGTTATATTCAGGAAAATTATCAGGACAATGAACTATGCCTTCAGGAAATCGCACGCTTTGTCAATGTCAGCCCCGCATACCTGAGCGCTCTCTTTAAGAAAAACATGCACGCCAGCATCAGCGACACAATCACAACCACACGAATCGAAGCCGCTTGCCAGTACCTTGAAAACTCGAATCTTTCCTTAAAGGAAATCAGTGAAAAATGTGGTTATGCCAACCAATACTATTTTTCCACCAGTTTTAAGAAGTTCAAAGGAATTTCACCTTCTGCCTATCGAAAATAAATTGGTGAATTGAAAAGGTGAATTCCACTTTGTAAGATTAAATTCCACTTCGAAAAAGTGAATCCCGACAAAAATACAAAAAAATGAAGATTTAATATATGAAATACCCGAGATCAGAGTTAAAATACAAGTAAAAGCTGTGGTTTTGGGTATTTTATTGTATGCTGAGCGGAAGTCGAATTTACGGTTGATTTTTTGGAGTGTGTAAATTCCACCTCTGGGGGGATTCTGCGATGATGGCTGTAATGGATTCCTGCCCAGCTTTTTGACGGTATTTTCGAGGTTATTTTAATAATTCAGGACTCAGGATGATTTCATCCGCAGGAATCTTATGCAGATGGAATGCATCCAGAGGATCCTTTCCGTATTGGAATTCAAACATCTCATACGGGCTTTTGTTTCCAAGTTTCTTCCTTGCATAGGAATTGATATGGCTCATCATAAGATCGATCTGTTCTTGTGTATATTGGCCGATATCTTCGCCCTTTGGAATGATCCGGCGGATCATTTCATGATTGTTTTCGCAGCTGCCTTTCTGATAAGGCGCACTGGCGTCGCAATAAAACATTTTTGTGCGGGGATTTCCCTGCATATCGGATTCAATGGCGGAAGGATTGGAAAACTCGCTTCCGTTATCTGCCAGCAGGACAGGGAACAGTTCCATAAAAATATCAGGTCTCAATTCCAGATAAAGACGGTTGAAAATGTCGATCACAGACTGGGAATCATTATGCTGTCTAAGAAAGGCAAGCTGCAGCCCTTGCTCCACGAAATGTATGGTGAGAAGAACTGCGCCGCCTTTGCTGCCTTCCACAGAATCAATCTGACGGACAGGGAGATCAGGATGTTCTTCCGTGTAGGTTTGGAAACAGGAAAAATCACGTCCCAGGCGACAGGACTTGTCCACTTTGAGTTTTTTGGAAACATTCTTTCTTGGGCGCATGCGTACGGTTCGCGGCATATCTATGTTTCTGGCGGTAAAAAGACCGCTGTTAACATAGGCATACAGAGTCCTTTCGGATTTCATGAGCTCATCCGCATGGTGGAGTGCAATGTGATGAAGGGACTGCCCTTTCATTAAGAGAGGGGAGACAATGTCATTGATCTGTCTGAGCTCGCTTTCCGAGAGGGCAAAGCCAGACCTGGATTCCCTTCTGACCAGTTCATACTCTTTTTGGGCATAAGAGGCTTTGTACAAATGCTTCTCTAAGGAACATTTACTGCGTTGCGAGCAGCCATTACAGACATAAGGCGGTTTGGAAAGCTTTGGGCAAACATACTTTTGGTAGAGAATGCAGGAAGAGGAGCATTTGCCACAGGACCAGCAGAACCGGTTTTTGCGGGAGGTACATTCCTGACATACCTTTTGAGCGAAGCATTCATGCTGAAAAGCCAGGAGGCAATCATTGAAGGCCTTGCCATAGGATCCGCTTTTTTCGAAGGAGATGTGATTTTTCACCTCCTTGGAGATGGTGGTGCAGTCCTTGTTCAATAATCTGCCGATTGCCTTGAAGCTCTCCCCCTCGTTCAGTTTCGTTTCGATGATAATCCGGGACTCAAGATTTAAATGTTTTTGTTTATTCATAAGTACATCCTTCCTGCTGGGAGGAAACAGTCATATTTATATAAAGGATTTTAACAGAAAATTAGGAAAGATTAAATTCCACCTTTGAGGGAAGGAAGATTTGCGGGTTTAAATTCCACAGAGGGATGGAATTTAAATTTACAATTGAGTTCGAAAATAAATTATCGTCTATATATCAACATCCGAAACAGAATTAAAATTCTATTTCGGATGTTGACAGGCAATTTCAATTAAATACTTATTTCTTAGTCATTATACTCAAGATACGCACCTTTCATTGGACTGACTGCATGTTCGCTAAATAAACGCAGGGCGCCTCTTCTATATTTCATTTCCTTTGGTTTCCAGTTCTTTCTACGCTCAACCAGGATCTCTTCCATTTCTTTTGCCGACTTTTCTTCTCCGTTCACACCGATAATATTCAGTTTCCTTTCAAAGACATCGATTTCTATCAAATCTCCTTCCTCCACCAGCGCGATTGGACCGCCATCTGCCGCCTCGGGACTACAGTGTCCTATTACTAGTCCCGTGGAAGCCCCTGAGAACCGTCCATCTGTAATAAGTGTGATACTGCGCCCAAGTTCTTTATCGCTGCTGATCGCTTCAGATGTATAAAACATTTCCGGCATACCACTTCCTTTAGGACCCTCGTAACGAATAAACACGGCGTCTCCCCTTTCAACCTTGTGTTTTAACACCGCGTCCAGACATTCCTCCTCGCTGTCAAATGGCCGTGCCCGCAAAACAGCTCGGTACATTTCCTTTGGACATGCTGTATGCTTGATCACCGCTCCCTCCGGTGCTAAATTTCCTTTTAAGATCGCTATGCTTCCGTCTGTTCCCAGCGCTTTGTCATATGGACGAATGATATCTTCCTTTTTCAGGTCACCTCCATGTGTCACCGAACAGCAGTAACGCTTGTTAAACTCCTGAAGCCATTTGTCACAGCGCTCATAAAAACTGTCCTGTTTTAACCGCTCCAGATTTTCTCCCAATGTTTTTCCGGTCACTGTCATGGCATCCAAGTGAAGATACTCCTTTATTTCCTCCATGATAGCGGGTACACCTCCCGCATAATAAAAGCATTCTGCTGGCCAGCGTCCTGCTGGACGAACATCAAGAAGGTATCTCGCATTTCTGTGCAGTTTATCAAAAGTATCCCCTGTAACTTCGATACCAAGCTCGTGTGCAATTGCCGGTATATGCAGAAGACAGTTTGTACTACCCGATATAGCCGCATGGACTAAAATGGCATTTTCAAAGCTATCCATCGTAATCATATCACTTGGTCGCATATGTTCTGACAAGGCAAGTTTTCAATAATCCAAAAGACTTATTGAAGTTATTCTGCACCTTCATTAAACTACCATCAACATACGCTGCCAACTTAAATATATTGTTTGTGACTGACTTTTAAACTGCTCTGATTCAATAGCGCAATTAGCTCGATCACCTACTAATCATTTGTGAGCTAAAACGTACACATCCTCAAATTTATGTTCTTCTATCTTCCCTGCTGTCTTGTCCCATGTTTTATCCCGTATTCTGCTACCCTGCCATTATCTGGCGTAGGCGTCTCTGCCAAAACCATGTCATGCATTGTCCTGTTTTCGAGATCAAGCTCAGTGTTCAGCTCATTCAGGCGGGCAAGCTTTTCTGTCAGCTCTGCCTCCTGCAAAAATGGTTTCCCATATTCCTGTTTTGACTGCTCCATGTCGCGCTGGTACTGCTCGATCTTTATTTCTAGGTCTCTCGCGGTCTGTTTCATGCCTTCCACGATGTTTTCCAGCCTTACCATGTTTCCCACGGGGCTTGAAGACATGTCTGTCCGGTGGTCTGTCTTTCCACGCAGGATCATGCTTTTGCTCCCGAAAGCCTCCTTTTCCACAAAGAGTTCAAAGCACCTGTATTTCCCTACATGTACCATATCCTTCTTTTCACACCCGCAGGCGGTCTCCATCACGGCACTGCCGCCCTCCGTGCGCTCCGTGTACCTTCTGTCCCCCACCGTGATGGCAAAATCCGGCTCCGCCGCAAACGACGCCTCCGCTGCTGCAACGTCCTCTCGCATACAGACAAGCCGTCCTTCCGCCTCCGCTATCCTTTTCGGGAAATGGATCATGATGTTATCCTCGAGGGCATAGTGCTGCCTGTCATAGCCGGATTTTAAAACCTTTAAACGCTGCACGTCGTTTTCAAGCTGCATCTTTTCCTTTATTTTTGGGTTTCCGGTAGCCACGGCCTTGATTTCCGCGTAGGAAAGCGTCGCCTCGTCAATGTCCTCGCAGGTGCGCGAGACTGCCCTGCTCGTCATGACCTGCGAAATAAAACGCTGCTTGTTTTCCACCAGCGCGTCGGGTAGGTCAGCGGTATTACTACCGCCTTCCCCCCTAAGAACCGTACGTGAGAGTTTCCCCTCATACGGCTCAAGCACTTATAAGCCCTGCTGCTCTAACAGAACCAGCTCATCATCTTCAATCGAGTAGTGTATTTTTCTGTGGCAATCGGCATGAAGTAAATAATGTCTTTCCTTGTAGTCTTTGCCTAATGTCGTGTGTATTCGAAAACCTCTTTCAATCGTAATGCGTTCGTTACAATGAGGGCATATTCCATTCTGCATTTTATACAGTGCATTTATCTTCTTTCTTCCCTTTATCTCACGCATCATCCGCTTCGTGTCTCTTTCCTCGAAATATTCTTCCCATCTGCTGTCAAACGGCGTTGCTTCCGACTTTGTTTTCAGAAATCTCGTGATATGGGTATCTGTCGCATAAATCAGTTTTAATGCAAAACCATCTTCCGTTGTGGCACAGAAAGTCCAGCTTCTTGTACCTGTCTGTCTGAAATATCTCTTGGCAATCCACTTTTTACCCTTTTTCGGATGCCTGCGATAGCACCATCTCCAAAGGCTTCTCCATACATCGAAGTCAAATCTTGCAAACGCTTCATGTGATACATTGTATTTCTGATAATTAACCCAGCCACGGATTACGGGATTTAACTGTCTGATTAAATCTTCCTGTCGGCATGTTGCATTACTTTTAATGATTGAACGGACTTTATCCGCGATTGCTTTGTAATTCTTTTTAGACGGCTTGGTTAATAACTTATCCTTATACCATCTGATGTTACAGCCGAGAAAATCAAAACCATCTGTGATGTGTGTGATTACCGTCTTTTCCTTAGACAGCTCCAATCCTCTTTCTGCCATAAATTCCTCCACAATCGGCAGTACGCCATTTTCGAGAAGTTCCTTTGTTTCGCCTGTGATAATAAAGTCATCTGCATATCTGATAAAATTTACTTTTGGAAAATACGCTTTCCCTTTTATCTTCGTTTTATGGTATTTCGCTTTCAGTTTTGCTTCCAATCCGTCAAGCACCATGTTACAGATGACTGGCGATATAGCCGAACCCTGCGGACTTCCCTGCTCCGTAGGGAACAGTTTTCCAGTTTCGATATATCCGCATTTCAGCCATTTACGCAGGATTTCCTTATCTAATGGAATATTGTTTAAAATCCATTCATGACTGATGTTGTCAAAACATCCCTTGATGTCTCCCTCAAGCACCCATTTTGGCGATTTCGCCTTGTTCAGACTTGTAAAGCACTGCTCTATTGCATCCTGCGTACATCTGCCAATCCTAAAACCATAGGAATTAGGGTCTGCTGTAATTTCCGCAATCGGCTCTAGTGCAGACTTATATAATGTCTGCATTGCCCTGTCTTTCATAGTCGGAATGCTTAAAGGTCTCTTTTTCCCATTCTTCTTGGGTATATATACCCTTTTTAATGGCTGTGGTTTGTAGTTTTTGCGTTTTAAATTAAGAATTGCTTCATACTTGGACTTTGGTGTAGACCATAATACTCCGTCTACCCCTGCTGTCCTTTTTCCTCGATTTTCTGTTACCCTTTTTACAGCTAAAGCTCTGGCATAAAAAGAGTGTGTGAGTAACCACTGCAATGAAGTGGTAAACTAAAATTGGACACGGAGGGGGTGGAAATTAGACAGCAAAAAGGGTAAGATTAAACACGGTCTAT
>ERZ808028.831-NODE-831-length-22003-cov-6.081091_pt1 | contig 22003 bp, 15 predicted proteins | sample MGYA00380184_ERZ808028 | MGnify/ENA primary metagenome ERZ808028 (study PRJEB31490, sample SAMN06133397) | mouse gut metagenome | isolation source: J8_1 | host: mice | place: China: Chengdu | collected 2015-05 ...
GAGCTCTTTGTGGATATACCCACACTTAGAGCATTTCTTGCTGGACGGGAACCACCTGTCCACCTTGACAAGATGGCCACCCTTTCGCTCAGACTTGTAAGTAAGCATCCATACAAAGTTGCCCCATCCGTTGTCACTGGCCGATTTGCCAAAATGGAGTCCTCGTTTGATTGCAGCCATATTGAGATCTTCAATGCTGATGAGCTCATACTGGTCTGTCAAGCGATGGGATAGCTTGTGCAGCATATCATTCCGCTGATGCTTGGCTTTCGCATGCAGCTTTGCAATACGCTGTTTTTGCTTCCCATAGTTAGAACTCCCCTTCTCCATATGAGACAGCTTCCGCTGCTCCTTGGCAATTCGTTTCTCCAGCTGGCGGTAGGGCTTGAAGAAGTCAGCCTCCTCGCCGTTGGAATCCACATACAGTTTAGGCAGGGACATGTCCAATCCGATGTGAGTAATTGCCTCCGGATCAATGGCCTTTGTAGGCGGCTGTTCCTCTTTTGAATATTCAAAGGACAAAGAGAAATACCACTTCCCGGACGGCTCATGTGTTACAGTGACGCTCTTAAGTATCCCGCCGGGACGAATCTTTCGATGCATCCGAAGTATTTCCCGCGCCGATTATTAAAGCCATCGGCGGTATATGATCACTGAAAACTATTTGGGAGATGTTGAATTATGGATTATAAAAATCTGTCTGCTGAACAGCAGGCATTTGTCGATGCAGCCTTGGCTGGGCACGACATTCTGGTTGACGCATGCATTGGCTCTGGGAAGACGACAGCAATTCAGGCCCTATGTAACTGTATTGATTCCCAGAAGCTCGTTCTTTACCTTACCTACAACAAGCTGCTGAAGTTGGATGCCAAAGCCCGTATCAAGGGCCGAAATGTGGAGGTAACCAACTATCATGGGTTCTGTTATGGTGAGCTGGGTAGCCATGGGATTGCCCGAAGCATACAGGACTGCATCCAAATCTACAACCAGGAGAAGCCCAGCCCCCGGCCCTACGATGTACTGATTCTTGACGAGTACCAGGACATCGATCAGGAAATTAGTGATATGCTTCGACATATCAAGGACTGCTGTCCCAATATTCAAATCATCGCAGTAGGTGATATGGCCCAGAAGATATACGACCGTACCCGCCTGAATGCCGCTGTTTTCATGGAACGTTTCCTCTCCCCCTCCCATCTGAAGCTGGAATTTACTCAGTGCTTCCGGCTCAACGAGGAGCATGCGGCCCAACTAGGAGAAATCTGGGGCAAGAAGATCGTTGGTACAAACGATAGGTGCTTTGTGCAGGTTATGACCTTCCAGCAAGCATTTGACTTCTTGGCAGATCGGGACCCGGGCGAGATTCTCTGCCTTGGTTCCAATACCGGCAAGCGGTCTGAAATGCTCAACATGTTGGAGAATGAGTTCCCAAGAAAGTTCAATAAATACACTGTCTGGTCTAAAATCACGGAATCTGAGGGAGGAGCCACTGAACCAACCCCTGATACGGCCATCTTTACGACTTTTGATGGATGCAAGGGTATGGAACGGGACATCTGTGTTGTCTTCGACTGGACAGACGACTATTGGTTTACCCGTATCTGGAAGCCTGATGCAAAGTACGAAATTCTCCGGAATATCTTCTGCGTTGCTGCCAGCCGGGGGAAAGAGAAAATCATCTTTGTCAGAGGTCCCCATATGCTGGAGATGGATACACTGAAGGATGATCCACAGATGAAAATTGGCCTTAGAGATGTAGCCATCTCCTCCATGTTCGATTTCAAATTTGCAGAAGACGTGGAGACGGCCTATGGAGCTCTCAATATTCGGGAGATTCAGCCTACGGAGGAGGACATCGACGTTCCTGTTCGAGACGGCATGATCGATCTTTCCCCCTGTGTTGGCATCTACCAAGAGGCTGCTTATTTTGACAAATACGACATAGACCGGGACATTGAACTGTATTTTGCATTAAATAGAGACAAGGAATTCAAAAAGAGGGACTATAAGGATTGGACTCTCGACCAGAAAATCCTGTATCTTGTATCTCTGGAATCTGGGCAGAACAGGTATCTGAACCAAGTCCAGCCGCCTTTTGTAAGTGAAGATGCATGGAATGAAATTGAGGCCAGGCTGTCCACCCATCTGCATAAAAATGCCAACGTCCAGGTCAGCTGCGACCTGCCTTTTTTCAGTAAAGGATCACTGTCTTTCATGGCCTCCGGCTTTGCTGACGCTGTTGAAAACAACACAGTTTTCGAGTTGAAGTTCGTCTCGGCACTGGCTCATACCCACTTCCTGCAGTGTGCCTCCTATATGGCTGCAATGGACATCCCCCGGGGCATTCTCTGGAACGTACGGACAAATCAAATGTTTGAGATCACCATCCCGAATCGTCAGGCGTTCCTGAACAAAGTAGTTAACGCTGTCACAAAGGGGAGGATTGGTCGCTATTTGGAGCCTGAGAAGCAGAATCCCAAGCCAGTTGGGAAACAGCAGGTAAAAAAATCCTTCTCCGCCCCGCCCTCCCAAAAAAGCAGTAAGAAAAAGGGACAGCCAAAAGTTGTTGTGAAGAAAAAAATCGCTGAGAAAAGGAAACTTATCAAGACTCCGAATGAGCCGAGGATAGTCGGAGGAAAAAGGGTATGGGATCTCCCTGGCTGAAAATGTCATCTCTGGCTGCGCCGGCACGATATAAGGGTTCAGAGATTTCTCTGCCTCTCCCCTATTGCCACCCTCTTTGTCCTGAGCAAATACCTGATTTGGGCTGCCGTGCAGTTCGACTGCGCTGTGGCACTAACATTCCAGATCGGGAACAACGATCAATGGTACAAAGACTATGCCTTCAGAAAATCAGAAAAGGGGCCGCCATAAGGCGGTCCCTCTTACTTTTGGTCAGGTTTCAACTTTCAAAAAATGCCCTCTCAGGAAATCCAGAGCAGCTGGAGTGAGTTTAATGGCCTTTTTCGTATCGTAGATACGATTTTTGGCTCTGAGCTTAACTATGGCTTTACCCGGATTCTCCCCGATGAATTTCATCAAGGCATCCTGCTCTTCGCGGTTCTGGACCGTGATGGTAACGGAAGACAGTCCAGCAGCTTTTGCTTCATCCACATTCAGTATCTCCTGAACCTGGATCTGCGGGCCACGCTGTTCATCTACCCTGTAGTATCCAACCAGCTTGACCAGTGCCCCCTCCTCCAGGCGGTGCTTATTGGCGGCAACACGCTTGGGGAATAGGACACACTGGACCTCATTGAAGCGATCCTCGGCGACGAAGAAAAACATCTCCTCTTCTTTCTTGGTGTAGATGGATCTGATATCGCGGATAATCGCAAAGGTGGATATCCACACATCTTCCCCATCAGGGATAACGTCCGAGGCCAGCAGGTCTGTGATAGGGACACAGTCAGCATTGCTGCCATTGGCATAGAGTTCGTCAACAGGATGCTTGGTCAAGTAAAACCCGATAGACTCCTTCTCTTTTTCCATCAGGAACTTGTCATCAAACTCAGGGACCTCTGGAGCCAACACACGGGTCTCAGAAGGAGCAAACAGAGATACCTGGCCAAGGGCCCGGTTTGTTGCGTTCTTCTTGTAGTCGCTCTCCAGCATGGGGATCATTGCAACCATCTGGTTTCGATTCAACCCAAAGCAGTCCATTGCTCCAGAGTAAATGAGAGACTGTAGGATGTTTTTGCTGGGTTTCTTCCCCAAGTCGGTCATCCGCTCATAAAAATCCTGGCAATCAGTGAACGGTCCGTTAGCCTTCCGCTCCCTGATAATGAGTCGGCTGAACTTGTTCAAATGCGTCAGGGTGTGGAAACCGAGACGGATACACCCGTCATCCACCGTACAGCGATCCGTGGACTTGTTGATATCCGGAGGCAGGATCTTGATACCGCGCTTGACGGCCAGAGCCATATAGCCCTTTACCTTGTCTCCAATATCCTCGAAGGCATTCATCATGGCGCAGTAGAATTCAGGGCCCCAGTGGCAAGCCATGTAGGCTGTAATGTTGGCAATCCAGGCATAACAGGCAGCATGGCTACGGTTAAAGGCATAACTGGCAAATTTCTCCATTTGCGCCCAGATCTCCTGGGCAATGGATTCGGGAATACCATTTGCCACACAACCTGGGGCGTAATTTTTGTCTTTCCCTGCTTCAAAAGCGGCTTTGTTTCCATGGAGAAAAACCTCTTTTTCAGCTTCCATAACTTTGTGTTTCTTTTTCGGAGTTGTTACCCTGCCGGCTTTTTATCCGACAGTTCTGGAGCTTATGACTTCGCTCATACGTTTGTCTTTTCAAAACGATACGACCGGTCAATTCCGGCCCAGCCCAGCATACGTTTTCACCCTCGTTATTACGTTAGGTGCTCTGGAGCCAATCCCAGAGCAGGTACGCCTGTATCGTACCGTGCAGGACTCTCGTGGCGGCATTATATTCTCTACCGAGGTTCAGCCGCTATGCGTTACGGTTCTGAGCAGTTTTTACACTGTCAGTTACCACGGCGCTAACATCAACCAGTTGATTATTACGCAGCTTGTGCATAAATAAAGGGCAATTCTTCAAATCGGTCTCTTTTTCTGGTCAAGTAAATGGTTGCATCATCGTACAGGTAATGGTAGAAAGCAGCGATATCTTTCTTTGAGGAAAATGCAAACCTCCAAACACCAGGTTTAGTTTCGTGGACTTTTGTGAGGTTAATATCTATATCCTGATGGATCAACATCTGAATTTGTGAAACAAGCGTTTCGTTTCCTGTGAAAGAGCACGATCGCCCACAAATACATCCATCACCATCAAATATCCCCCTTACAACATGACGGTAAAAGCATTTAGGGATGGTGTTATAAGGGAAAGATACTACTTTGCACTTTCTGGGGATGATATTATACTTGGAGAGTGCATCCACCATATGTTGGGAAGCTGCAATGAAAACATACTCATTTCTGGAATGCCCTAACTCATTATCGCATCCAACAAGGTCCCTGAATTTTTCGAGCATGTATTTATCCTGCGTTTGAAGAGTTATCCCCCAAGTATTGGTTCGGCCGCGTTTCTGTTCGATAACATAGCCGTCGGCCATCAGAAACCCTATTACATAGGCCTTTTCTTCAGCATCAATTGTATCGAAAAAGTCCTCATGTAGAATAATGTTTCTGTAACCGGTTTTTCTCGGGGTTATACCTCCATCTCGTACTATTTTTATGACAGAATTTTCTGTAATAATTTTTCCGTCAAGAAGAGGAAGAATTTCTGCCGCTGTGTATCCTGCCATATACATTGCTCGAACAAGCGCTACTTGCTCATCACTTAACCACGTGTATATACTCTTGCGGGTATCAAAACCTTCTCGCTTCAACATGCTCCAAACACCGTCATGACTGTGCCCTATTGCTCTTGCTGCTTCAGCACAGCTATTAGTTGTCTGAAATACTTCAATGGCTATCTGCCTCTCCTTTTCTGTTATTACAAAGGGAGATGATGTATCATAGCCTTTCGATGCAAGAAAATGGTTAATCCCGTTTGATGATCGATTCGTTTGCCTAGCGATTTCACTGCAACTTAATCCAGATTCAAATAAAAAAACGATTCGTTCCTGCTCCTCGCGAGAAAGTCTGGGATTAGACATCGGATATCCCTGTGAAGTCAGGTAACGCCGTATTGTAATCGGATTTCGATTAGTTGCAACGACAATATCCTTTAATAAAAATCCGGATTCTTTCATTTGTATAATCAACTGTTTTTCGGAGTCGGTAAGAGGTCCCAATACGACACTCTCCTTCATAATCAGATTTCAACTGATTGAAGCCTCCGCCGTTTTAGCCCTGTGCAATATTGCTATATTTCTATAACAAACGGGTAGCCTTTTTGTAATAATTACCAGGTAGCCCATGGCTTTTCTGACCACGTCAGCACGCCCAAGTGAGTAACCAGCCAGCTTCTGCACAATCTGCATTACCTGCTCCTGGTATACAATCACTCCGTAGGTCGGCTTCAAAATATCCACCAACTCGGGCGTCAAGTAGTGAATGCTGTTGATATCCCTCATACCTGCAATGTAATTAGGAATGTAATCCATCGGACCAGGCCGGTACAGAGCCACAGCAGCAATCAGTCGCTCGAAGCACTCATGCATCCGATCATCCGGCAACGAATCTACATCCGCCAGCATTGGCATAATTACGTTGTTGGTCATCCCTGTACCTTCCAACTGGAATACCCCACCAGTAATGCCCTTTGCAAGCATCTGATAGGTCTCCCGGTCTTCCAGCGGCAGATTTTGATAGATAGTATCGATTCCACGGGTCCGCTTAACCATATCAATGACCTCATGGATAGCGGTCAGGTTCTTCAGTCCAAGCAGGTCCATTTTGATAAGGGAAAGTTCTTCTACCTCGGACATGGTGACTTGGGAAGTCAGGCTCTTCTCGCCAGTGACTTTATCTTTTTCCATGGAGGTCGGGAGGTAATTACTGACCTCTCCAGGGGCAATTACCAGACCACAGGCGTGCTGGGAGGCATGTCTCTTATTCCCTTCCAGTCTCCTGGCCACATCGATAACTTTTGCAACATCGGGGTCGGTTTGGTACCTTGCCTTCAACTCAGGATTCATATCCAGAGCCTTCTTGATGGTCATTTTGACATCCTCCGGCACCATCTTAGCCAGCGTATTCGCCCAAGAGGGAGGATAGCCTAATACACGGGCGACATCTTTAAGGACCATCCTTGCAGCCATAGTCCCGAATGTCACAATGCGGCAGACGCTTTCAACGCCATATTTTTTCGTGATGTAGTCGATAACCTTCTGGCGGCCAACGTGCTCAATATCAGTATCAATCCTTGATACCCTGTCTTTCGACATATTTTCCTAGGGAGTAGACTATATCTTGTTCCACCGAATGCCAGGCGGCTATTCTGGCATCAGCCTTCCAAAGGCTGCCTTCCACGGTTTGGATACCCCTCCACTTCGGTTCATCGAGGCTATATGGACCTCTCCCCTACTCCGCCCATGCGGATAGTCGTTGAAGTTTCCCCTCACATTACTGCGGCTGCGAGTGCAGCTTCGGGGCTTACCTGCTGATGGGAGATTTGGGTATTTGCAGCACTTAGGGTTTCCCCATATGCAATCCCTGTTATTTTTTTCTGCTTTCGCAGCATTCGCACTCAGGCATATTTCATCCTCATGCTGTAGCAAACAGGGCTCTTACTCCGTCCCAGACAATTCAAAGGGTCAAACACCCACCATTTCTGGTAGGCTCGACTGTTTCAGCGCATTTTTCATGTAAAGGTTGTATTTTCGATCTATTTTTGCTGCAGAGAGTTTTTGAGTTATATACAAATTTCCCAATACATCCTTACCAATCGGGTTTTCTATGGGTTTACCCATAAACTCACCTCATTTGGAAGATTGTGAAGATGCGCATCTTCAATCTGGCCAGGATACACGCTCCGGGTTTAGGAATCTCTCAAACAGAAGGTTGAATCGGATGGGATCCATGTCAGTGATTCCCATACAGAAGGCCAACAGACTGCCAGCGGCAGAACCACGGCCAGGACCTACATAGATATTGTTCTTGCGAGCGTAGTCGATAAAATCCCATACGATGATAAAATAAGATTCAAAGCCCATCATCTGAATCATGTTCATCTCATAATCAAATCGCTCTTTGTACTTCGGATCCGTCAGTTCAGGTTTTCCTTTAAAGCGCCGCTGGAACCCGTCCTCACACAGGTAACGGAAGTAGTCCATTGGTGTGGCGAACCCATCAGGAATGGTGTAGTGCGGCAGGTTGACGTCGCCCAGGTTGAGGTTGACACTGCACTTTTCCGCAAGGATCAGTGTGTTGTCCAAAACCTCCGGGATATCACCAAACAGTTTCTCCATCTCTTCAGAGGTGTGCAGATGGTAGTTGGACCCCTCAAAGGTTAGGTGCGGCTCATTCATCATCTTCTTGGTCTGAAGGCAGAGTTCGATTTCGTGGGCATAGGTATCATCCTTATTGGGATAGTGGGAGTCAGTGGTCGCAATGATGGGAATACCATACTCCTTCCCCAAAGCGATGAGCTGTTGGTTGACCTCCTCCTCTCCTTTAATTCCATGACGCTGGATCTCCAGGTAAAAATCCTCTCCGAACAACTGCTGGAACTTCTTGATGGCAGTCTCTGCACTTTCAATGTCCTTTTCCATCAGGGCTGACGGAATAACTCCGCCCAGGCAGGCCGAGGTGCAGATAATGCCCTCGTGATACTTCTCCAGCATCTCCCACGTCACATGAGGTTTGCGGAAGAAATGTTGGAATGACTCTGAGGTCAGCTTCAGAAGATTTCTGTACCCCTGGTCGTTCTTAGCCAGCAGGATAAGGTGGTTCAGCTCCAGCTTTCCCACCAGATTCTCCTGATAGGCCTCGAACCCAAGAATGGCATGCTTTCCAGCATCACGCATCCCCTTGTAGTACTCCAGAAACCCATACATATTACCGTGGTCGGTCAGGGCTCCGGCATACTCCGTCCGCTCAACCATTGTGCTCACGGTGGTCATGCCATCCACGAGAGAGTTGTCGCTGTGCCGGTGGAGATCAGCGAACCGAACTATCTTGGCGGACACTCCGTCCTCGCAAATGATGACCTTGTAGTGGTCAAGGCCCAAGGACTTGTCATCGAACATGATTTTACCCTCAATCAACTCTTCCCTGTCCCAAAGCTCCCAACCAGTACTGTTCCTTCTGAGGTCCAACCTGGCTTGAGGTGCCTGGGGTGTTTTGAGCTTGATAAGCATACTATGCCTCCTTCTTGATATATGCATTTCCTAATTGCAGGATGAAGCAATAGTATGCAGAATAGTCTGATTTCATTCTGAGCGGTATGTATTTACTGACAGTTGTTTCTTTTTGGTGGATACGAAGAAGCGTTAGGATTTGGATTTTGGGGTCTCTAGCTTATCTTTCGCGGTGTAAGACCCTGCCTTTAGCCCTGGGGAGGTTCACCGAAAACCGAGTGATTGTACTGATCGATGATATTTGGGCAGTTACTTTGTCCTTTTGTTTAACGAAACCGCCGTAAATCCCCTGCCTTTAGGCGTGGGGTAGCTCACTACAATAGAAAAATTTCCTCAGCGACACAGTAGCGCTGAGGTTTTGTCAATTTTGCGCTTGCTACAACAGAGGTTTATCCCAGGATAGCATCGATCGGTGTCGCTGTTCAGAGAATGAGGCTTGTAACCCAGAAAAAATCCATGCCACATTTTTCTGTATTCACCAAAGAGAGGATTTGTTATACCAAAGCAATTGCTTCTTTGTGTATGCGGTGGAGTCCTTGTAGCGAAGAAAAAGCCGCCCCAGGCTAGATAGCCCAAGGCGGCAACTGTAAAGAAGATATTGATGCATTAGTCGGTGTCCACAATCCCCCGCTCCTGCATCTTCAGGCGGAGGTCACAGATAGCGGTTTTGAGGATCTTGGAAACCTCAGATTGGGATGTTTTCAGGATTTTTGCCGTTTGACTCTGAGGAGTCCCCTTCATCATCTCTGTAATAACGATTTGCTGCGGCTTTGACATCTCATGCATCACAATGTCCATAGCTGTATGGAACAAGGTACTGGTGTGGATGCGATCTTCCAGATTCACCGGTTCATTTAGCGGGTCCAGCTGTTCCAAATCCCGGTTCAACATGTTGTCCCGATCATCGTCACCGTCAAAGCCCGCCTCCAGGGAGACGACTGTAGCTGTTCTGCTCTTGGCCGCAGACCTCCGCAGATACATCTTCACTTGATTTTTCCCGCAGGTATAGGCATAGGTGGTCAGCTTGATCTCCCTGTTTGGGTCGTAAGTCTGGATTCCCTTGAAGAAACCCAGAGACGCTTCTTGAAACAGGTCATCATATTCATCGAGGCCGCGGTAGGGTTTGAGAATGGCGTGGATCAGCTTTTTGTTGTGCTCCATGAACGCCGAAACCTCTTCTATGGTCTCAGGCGTCTTCTGATTCGCATACTCGTCATTTTCTTCAAGCATCCGAATCTCTTCTTCATCCATTTCAACATCTTCTGCGATGATATCGGGGGCAAACTCTTCTACTTCAGGGGTCTTCTTTGCTTTGTTCATGGGAAACGCCCTCCTTCAACAAAAATGGTGCCCATCGCCCCTTAGCCCTTATCGGGGGAATGAGCTATTCGTTGCATACAACAGACACGTGGGCAGCATTTACGAGAAAATGCGTCTGGAGGAATGAGGGTATCGAAAAACATACTCTCCCTATACTATGCGGTGTACGGGAAAGTTATTCCTTACTTGCAGGATATGTATTTTTGGGGCCTTCGTCAACTCGGAAATTGATCCAAAACACAAACAGATGTACTTGTCATTTTTATTGAATCTACTACTTAACTTTCACAAAACTCCGTTGTTTTCCACAGCATTTCATAAATGTACAGGAAAGAGCCGCCCGGAGGCGGCTCTTGAAGTTTATACGTTCCCAACCAGCTTAATGAACAGCTTTTGGAATTCGTTTGTGATATCAGCAGGGTCACTGGAAATGAACTGCCCGTACATATAGGAGAAGTTACCCTTCATCCGTTCGCGGTCAGACGCCCGGCCAAACATGATAGGAATCACGATAACTCCCTTGCGGCGAGCCTCGCGGACCGCCTCCTTGACGTCATTCATCCCCTGCTTATCGCCGCCATTGTAGTCAGAGGGCAGGCCGTCAGAAAGAATAACCAGTACCTTCTTTGCCTCACGACGGGCCAGCAGGTCTTTGGTAGCAACCCGGATGGAATAACCGTCCTTATTGCCGCCTCCGATTCCGACAGGCCGAATGGAATTGTAGCACTTGCTGCCAACGCTCTTCTCGTCGAACTTCTTGACGGTCGAGTGGCGGATTACACCACCGGACACGTCAAAGAGCGAAATCTTGATAGCGGCAAACTTGGACAGGCCGCGCTCAATAACTCCAGCAGCGATACGGGAGAGTGTAGATTTGTCGAGTCGGATGTAATGTCCATCCACTTCCATCTCTGCACCCTGGGAACCCATGGACCCGGAATTGTCCAGGAGTAGGAATACCGCCAGGTCGGCCTTCATCGGCTGGCCCTTCCGCATAAAGATGTGCGGGTCGCGCATCCCAACACGGTACAGATCGCGCGAGCAGACGGCTCCCACACGCATATTGCGCTTCTCGGAACGCTTAATCCGCAGAACACGCTCGAATGCGGCCTCCAGTTTGCGACCGGTACGCTCTAACTCCGAAGGAAGCGGGGCATTGAGGATGGTGGGAAACAGCTCAGAGAAAACACGGGTATATTCAGACTCGTACATTTTCTCAATCTCCTCCATTTTTTTATCCCTCTTTTCCCCTTTGGGTTTCGAGTCCTCCTCTGCGGCATCCAACTCATCGGTGACCCCCCTGCGCAAAGCGGCAATTTCCTCGTCGGTAAGCTCGCGGGTGTCATAGTCTTCAGCACCATCGCCAGAGAAGTTGTCGGTCCAGTCCTCGGTCCCGGAGCGGTCGTCAGGGTCGCGAGGCAAACGCAGGGCATTTTTGCCGGTGTTGTTGCCTCGGGCCTTAGCCTTGGAACCATCCTTGGGCTCGCCATCGGAGTTGCCGTCAGAACTGCCGTTCTTTCCGTCTCCCTGGCCATCCCCGCTAGATACTCCAGTCTCTTTACCGTCTTTGCCACTGCCTTTTTTACCCTTACCAGCTTTCTTTCCATCCCCATCTTCGTCTCCATCTTTTCCGCCTTTGCCAGACTTGCCGGTTTTGCCGCCAGGTTTTCCCCGACCCTTTGGCGCAGAACCATCGCCGGCAGCAGAATCAGCCTCAGCCTGCTCCTGGGGAGTGCCATTAGGAGAGTCGTTGAACTCAATCTCTGCACTGCTGGTGTACTCACCCTGTTGTCCGCCGTTCTTTCCGTCGCCGCTGCTGCTATTCTCATCAGCCGTAGCCTGGTCCGCCGCCTGCTTGAGCAGGTCAGCGAAGTAGTCGGCGGTCAGTTTCAGAACCCGCAAACAGATATTTTTGCAGTCGTTGGAGGTTCTAGCGTCAACAGCAAGGTCAAACAGGGACCGGACCTTTTTGAACTCAGTCTCAAAACGAGTTCCCGCATAGACAGAGATGCCGACAGGCAACCGGCCGGTCTTTACATAACACAGGCTCGTATTGATAAAATCAACGAACTCCTGGCCCGGGGTATCAGCCACTGCGTCAAACACGCACTGAGCAAGGTGGGACGAGTTCAGCATCAAAAATGGGAGTTTGTAGCCAGGCAGCTTGTGGACGATAATGTTCTCAATCCGTCCATCTTCCATGATATTCAGCATATCCTGGGCAATCTTCCCACAGAGCCGATCCGGAATTCCCTTCCCTGCCATCAGCTTTGTATACTTCTTGCGAATATCCTTGATGTCGGAAAAGTTACTGGAATTGATATGCTGCAACTCATGAGCCAGGAGCGCCTTGTAGATGATGACCCAGTCCAGACAGGTGAACTGCGGGTCGAAAAAATAGTCTTCCAACCCAAGGACGACGTTTTTCCCGTCAGTATAAGAGTCTGTTCCCGTTGTGATGCTCAGCTTGATGTGGTCAGCGGCGTCATCTGTCAGGAAAGCGACCGTCTTCCGCATCACTCCCTGGAAACTGGACCCATTGAGCAGCTTGCACAGTTCATCCTTACGGGATTCACGATAGGCCTTCAACTCCATTGCCTTTATCATTTTGCTTGCATCCATAGGTTTATAAAACCCCTTTCAAAATATGTATTTCCCCAATTGCAGAGATGATCGTATCGTATGCAAAGAGGATAAAAACCATTCTGGAGGGGCAAAAAAGAAAGAGCCTGCCGAAGCAGACTCTTTTTGCTATGGAATTACGCAGGGAATACAGCCCGAATGAACTCGGCAATGACCTTGCGATCGTCAGGGTCCTGGGGCCGGTTGGCCACATTGTCCATCAGCGCCGTCCGCAGAGGCAGCCAGGAAATGGACTGCAGAGCATCGATGTAACCGCGGGTGGTGATGGTATCGGTCGAGCACTTGCCGTCCCGAACAGCCTTCTTGATCTTGTCATACAGAGTGACGCAAACATTCACGTCTTCCTTCTTGGCAGTAGGCACCATCTCGGAAAGCAGTGTGCCCAGGCTCATCTGATCCGCCAGATAGACGGGGACAAACCGGTCGGCAGTAGCCGCATTCATCTCGCCGGTCCCGATGTACGCCTCATTCATGGTGGCCCAGATACGGGAATTGGGGTGAACCTCAACGAATCCGTAGCCAGGAACCTCGATAGACCGGGCATCATCAGCCAGGGAATGGAGCAGGATAGCGATCTCTGGCTTAACGCTGTTGATCTCATCCAGGACCACATCGCCGCCCTCCATCAGCGTCGCGATGAACTCGCTGAGCTGGAAGTGGGTGCCGTGGTCATCCAGAGCTTGGCCGCCCAGAAGGTCAATCTTGTCCATATCACTGTTGCCCTGAATGCGGCACAGAGCCTGATTCAGGACCCAGCAGACGGAGTAGACGAGGGTATTCTTGCCAGCGCCCTTCTCGCCAACCAGCCGGATGTTCTTGCCAGCCAGGTGGTAGGCAATGGTGCGGGTCAGGTAGTTGTTCTCCGCAGTCTGCATAAACAGCTGATCCGGACGAATCACCTTCTTCCCGGTCTCGTTGGGCTTGAGGTCCTTCAGGACGCCGTGGATGATAGCGGGAGGCACCACCTGAGCCATCAGGTACTTGACGCGCTCCTTGACATCCCGGGCCTGCATGACGCCGCGCTTGATAACGCCCTCCATATCCTCGTAGTAGTCAGCCATGTCGCTGGTCTCCAGAGACACAGTTGCCTCATAGTTGCCCCTGTCGAGCACCTTAGTGGGCTCAATCTGGAGTGTACCGTTACTGGTGAGAGCAGTGAGCAGCTCCGCAGGCGGATTCTGGACTTCACCGGCGGGAGAGTTCGTGCGGTCATCCTCTTCGCCCACAATCCAGACCATGGGAACCAGACCGGTCCTCCCGTTATCCCACATCTTGAGCATCAGTTTGCCACCCTTGTAGCTATCGATGGCATTCATCACCTTCGCGATACTGTTATGGAGAACCGTAGTTCCGCCAACCTTGAGAACAAGAGGCTTCTTCTTCTCCTTGCTTCCCTCAGCCCAGACGGGGATCCAGAACAGCTCCGCCTCCCAACGAACACGCTCGTTCTTCTCACCATAGGTGTGGGGCTTGACCAGCTTTGCGTATGCGCCGGCCACATTGGGCTTATCCATATTGTTGGAAATCTTGGCCGCAGGGATGGTACCGGGAATGAGAGTCTTGTTGCTGTTGGCCACATAGCCAATCGGCTTCTCATTCAGGATTGCCTGGATGGCACAGGGGTCCTTGGGATTACTGGGCTCGCGCTTCAGTTCAACCATGGTGCCCGCTGTGAGGGAATCGATAATGGCCTGACCAGCCTCATAAGAAACGAAAATCGTGGTGTTCATATAGTAAAATCCTCCTTACTTTTTGTTAGACAGCCGCACTGGTCCGCAGGGCCAGCATCGAATTTAAAGTATCCTCATCGAATGGGCACACCTTCAAATCGAGGTTTACCCCAGTCTTTTCAGCATAGGCCCATACAGAAATGATGGCGTCCTCGATCTTCATCTCAGCCGCATCATCATCGCCATCATTGGTCAGCTTACTCAGGGCATCAGCGACCTCCTCCAGCAGCGGGTTTGCAAAGACATTCATCTTCTGCACTCGTGCCGCCCGGCGATTCAGGGTGTTCAGGCTACGAAGATCTACCTTCCCGGACTTTGCGTATCCCTTGGCAATCACGCAGGCCTTCTCGAAAATCTCGCCCATGGCAGTCTCGATGGCCTTAACCACGTTTGCAGTCACGTCATCGCGCCATGTCTGATTTACAAGGTTCTGCATATCGGGGGCCAGACCGGGTGCAGAAGCACCGGTGGTTGGGAATGCCCGAACCTCCACCTTCATGTAAGCCCTCTCCCGGTACTCCCGGGCGGTGGGAATAGCCTTGGTGATTTCGGCGATGATCTTCTCCCGGTCGCGCTTCAGGACCTTCCCTTTACCGCGGGCCTCAACAGTGGTACGAACCCCGGTAATAAAGGAATCACGGATATCAGCCCACTGATTGGCAATTTGGTCGATGGTGTCGAGGTATTCCGCACGGATTTCCTCAAACCCTTCCTTGAACTCCTCGTAATCGGCCAGCAGCATGTAACTGCCGTTGATGGTGTAGCTCTGCACCAGACGCCGGGCCCGGGTATCAAGCTGATTCAGCCTGGCATCCAGTTCCTTAGGCACCATAGTAAGCTGACCAAGGCCAACGTGGTCCACATAGAAGTTCTTGGAGCCCTCATCCCATTTCTCAGGCATCAGCCCGTACATTTTGGGCGGGAGGGAGACGCGGCCGCGAAGACGGCCACAGCTGATATCGACCAACACACCATTCTCGGCGGTGAAGCGGGCTAAAGCCCCGGTATTCAACTGGATCCCCTTCCCAGACAGCCCTTCCAACAGGGTTTTGATTTTTACACTCATGATTTTTCCTCCTGATATATGTATGATTTTCCCTTTATTGAGAGATGTCTGTATCGTATGCAGACCGGAAAAATGTTATTCCAAACAGGAAGGCTGACCAAATACCATCGATCGGTTAGGGTTCTCAATTTCCGCAGGCCAGGAAGCTGAAAATCTCCCACCCCAATATTTCTTCGTATCCACCAAGAAAATAAGGCGCTTTATTTTTTTAAAATATTCCTTTGGGCGAGTACGGAAAAACGTGGAGGAGAAAATTTTCCAGGCCCCAATCCGGAGCGTTTTGAATTATCCCACCGATCGATGGTATCTGATCCGAACGCTACAACACCCCTTAACAAAATAAAGGGGGGCCACCCCCAAAAAGAGAGTGGCCCCTGCTTAGCTGAAATCGAATTCCACCTTAAAGTCCTTTCCATCTCCTCCCTGAACAACAGCTCCCTTCAGTCTCGCCGTGCCTTTCTTCCCCGATTTCCAGGTGAAGTTTTTCGGCCCAACCCGCCCCCCTGCAATGAGGGCTTTGACTTCATCCTCGGTAATAGGTGCAGAGCAGATATTCATTCCAATGATAAATCTGCAGCCCTTCCCTCGATTGGAGCATGTGTACCAGTCTTTACCTGGGAAGATCTGCCCATCCTCGCACAGAGGACACTTACAGATACCCTTCCCCATATAAACCTTGCTTCGGTCAGCACTATGCTGTTTCTTGTTCTCTCCGAAAGCAGGGGCAATCTTTCCTTCCTTAATGATAAGTGGAGCCGTAAACTCACGCCCATCTTTGGTCTTCAATTTCTTCTCCTTGGTAGGCTTTCCACCCAGCATGGTGATCATGTCCGCCTTGGAAATCTTAATACCAAAGACCTCCTTCCTGGAGACAATGAAGGTGCATGGGTCTGTATCCGCCTTATAACTTGCGCATCTGTAGTAGTTATCAGTCATCACAACTGCTTTCCCACACAGCGGGCATGTACCGATTGTTTCAAACCGGTATGCAGACAGGTCTTGCCCTACCTTAGTGATGATGTCGGCGGTTTCCTTCTTGATGTAGTCAGTCATCGCCGCCTTGAACACCTCCGGATGCCCGTTTTCCTCCAGGTCCTGGAGTTTCCGTTCCCAATCGGCAGTAATCGCCGGCGAAGCAATGTCGCGGTCCTTGATGAGATCGATCAGGGCCATTCCAAACATAGTCGGAATAAATGTCCCTTTTTCAATCCGGCACATTCCCGTGGTCTCCAGCTTTTCCAGGATAGCGGCTCTGGTAGCAGGGGTTCCAATACCCTCCGCTTCGCGCAGGATAGCCCGCTGCTCAGCTGATGAGACGAATTTACCCGCATTGGCCATAGCGTCCAGCAGTGTCTTATCCGTATACCGGCCAGGCGGCTTTGTGCTGCCCTCACGGACAGTCGACCCAGTGATGTCAACGACATCCCCCTTACTCAGTGCCGGCAGGATCACATCCTTGCTCTTATCCTGGTACAGCATGGAGAAGCCCTTGTCTACCACTGACCGGCCCTCAGACTTGATGGTCCAGCCGTTGCTCTCAACAAACATCTTTGTAATATAGGTCACATAGGGCGGCAGGAAGATAGACAGGAACCTCTTGGCAACCAGCAGGTAGATGGCCCGCTGGTCCTTACTGAGTGTGTTGGGATCAAATATTGCCTTGGTGGGGATAATCGCATGGTGGTCAGTCAGTTTACTGTCATCCACATAGGTTTTCCCGCTTGTCGCTTTTGCGATTGCCGCAGGGGTCACCAGCTTCAGCGCCGCCGTCAGCTCCGGGAAATTCTCCAGAGGTTTCAACAGTTTTGGGATCTCCGGCACCATCGATGTAGGGATAAACCGACAGCTTGTTCTCGGATAGGAGATGTAGCCAGCCTCATACAGAGCCTGTGCCATCGCATCCGTCTTGCTGGCTCGGAAGCCGAAATACCTGTTGGCGTCCTTCTCCAGTTCCGTGGTCGAGTAGAGCGTTGGCGCTCTATCAGACTTTAGTTTGGCGGATACATCCACCACAGTCCCCATCTTCCCCAATCCGGCCTTTGCCTTTTCTGCGGCAACTTTGTCAGGAAACCGGGTCTGCTTTAAATCAGGTGGAACCAGTACAGAGCCGGGGAATTGTTCCCCCTTTTTCATCATCACACCGACCTCATAAAAGGCCTGTGGAACGAAGTTTTGGATTTCCAGTTCGCGGTCAACCACCATCTTAAGCGTGGGCGTTACCACCCTGCCGATATTTGCTTTCTTATTGGTCTTCAGTGAAATAGCCCGGCTGAAATTCATGCCGGCCAGCCAGTCAAACTGCGCTCGAAACGCTGCCGACTCCCGCAGATGTTGGAATTCGGAGGCGTCGTGTAAGGTTCTGAGTGCATTTTCCAAATCTCCTTCCAGAGTTGTGGAACACCAGAGCCGTTTAACGGGCAATTTCAGGTTGTTTGCCTCGTAGAAGGACCAAAATATATGCTCCCCTTCCCGTTCTGCGTCACAGGCATTGACCAGAAAATCATATTTTCCAGCCTTGATCTTGCCCATAATCTTATCCACAGACGGCTTATCTACCGGGAGGTATTTAAACGAGTCTGGGATAATCGGCAGAGCTGCCAAATCCCACTTTCTCCACTCTTCATGATAGTCACTCGGCTGCGCCAGCCCCATCAGATGTCCGTGGAAAGCAGCGAAATCCAGAGTGAACGGGAACCCGCCGGCACTATAGGCCGACTGTATTGCGCGCATCAGAGAAGGCTTTTCTGCCAGCACAAGTCCGCGCATTCGCATCAATCCCTTCCAAAATGTATTTCTCTCCTGATTGGGAGTTGATGTTATGATATGCAGACTGTTCAAAAACGATTTTTGGTATTGCCCCCAATTTTTCTCTGTTTCTACCAGACCTTTTTCCTCTCCCCCTGCCCCATTTCCGAAATATGATTTTGACTAACGGCATAATATATGGGCGAAGACTGGTGCTGCCCCTATCTAAAGGTTTACCAATGCAATGCCCTTTTCTGGCATATCATAATGGGGACCAGATTCATGTTTTTCAAAGGGGGAAATACTTATTATGAGACCTGTTATGGAGGAATTTGACATCCTGGTCAGGAATATCAAGCTGGATCACACAGATAATTCAAAAGTCGTATTCGATGCGGTAGTCCTTGAATGGAGGCCCATAAAGAAAGAGTGGCAGCAGACAAAGAAGCGTATTACCTGTGTAGGGTACTTTTACAACCTGGTAGAAAATGACCATCTGCACGTCAATGCGGAGGAGATTGAGGACCCTATCTATGGAACGCAGTGGCAGATCTACGTCTCGGAACGGGTTGAGCCCGGCACCACGGCTGAGATGCTCAAATTCCTCTCCTCAGTCAAGGGCGTTGGAACAACCACTGCCCAGAAACTGGTAGATGCCTTTGGACTGGATGTGATCTCCAAAATCATGTCGGATGCCAGCTGTCTGAATGCGCTTGGTCTTCCCAAACCGGCAAAGGACAACCTCTACAGTGTCATCGTCGACAATCAGGCATTCGAGCAGCTGTTGATGTTTCTTCAGCTACATGGGCTCCCTCCCAAGTACACAACCCAGGTATATAAGATGTATGGGACAGGAGCTGTCGATAAAATCTGTGATAACCCTTATGCCCTGTATCTGGACGATGTTATTGATTTTCCGGCGGCTGTACGACTGGACGACGGTCTGGGCGGCAACTGCCTGCCCAGATATCGAACTGAGGCCGGCGTTCTGGCCTGCCTGAGAGATGACGCTGCTGGCAATGGTAATCTGTTTATTGACGCAGCCTACCTTTCCGGTAAAGTCGAAGCCTATTTCAGGCGTACCCTACGCGATCTGAATATCCCGCTTCCCTCACAGGATGACTTGGAAGACGCACTCTACACTCTGGCGGCCAACCGCTACATCGTTATTGACAGCACTCTTGGAGAGGGCCGACCTGTATACCTCATTGCCAACCATCGGGCAGAGACGAATATCTGCGATCGTTTGTGCCAAATGCTGGAGGCAGTTAAGGACATCAGGGCTGATATTGCGGATATTCGGAATGCTATTGAGAAGGTGGAAGTTGAAACAAAATTCCCCCTGGCTCCGGAACAACGGATCGCCATTGAGACAACCCTTTCTTCCCCTGTCTCTATTCTGACAGGTGGCCCGGGAACAGGTAAAACACAAACGCTGACCATGCTGGTAGCTACTGCAAAAAAGCTGTGGCCGGGTATTGACATCAGAATCTGCGCCCCTACCGGAAAAGCAGCCATGCGGGCACAAGAACTGACAAATATCAAGGCGTCCACTATCCATCGAGCCATCGGTTACCCTCACAAGATGCTTGCGGAGGATGAAATGGTTTGCAATCTATTGATTGCGGATGAGTATTCCATGTGCGACGCCCAGTTATGCTCCTGGCTGTTCAAGGCACTCTGGTCTGGAGCCAGGCTTTTGATCGTGGGCGACCACGAACAGCTCCCTAGTGTGGGGCCGGGCCTGGTCCTCCGGGATCTGATCGACTCCGGGATGATTCCTGTGACCCGGCTGACGAAGATATTCCGTCAGTCAGGGGCCAGTAACATCACACTTAACGCGCATGAAATTATAAAAACTCCTGAAGGACAAGATGTCCATATGGTGTGGTCTAAAGGGAAAGGTGGAGATTTTTACTTCGTTGAAACAAAGACGCAGAAACAGATCCAGACCGATGTGGTTCGCAGTATCCGTCGGATGACGGCTGAGGGCTTCCCTTTGGACCAGATCGCAGTCCTCTCCCCTGTCCATGGCGGTCTGGTTGGCACAGACGCCCTGAACTCTATTTTGCAGGATGAACTTAATCCGCCGGTTATCGGGTATGGCTGCACCAGCTACCAGCTCTCTAATGGCGGTGAGCTCCGGCTGGGAGATAAAGTAATTCAAATGCGGAATAACTACGATCTCTCCGTATTCAATGGAGAAACCGGTGTTGTAAAACAGATGGATTTCTCCCCTTCTAAGGCTGTCTGCGTGGACTTTGCGGGCCGCGAGGTCTGGTATGACTCCCAGCAGGTAGACGACCTGAACCTCGCCTACGCAATCACAACACACCGTTCCCAGGGCAGCGAATTTCAAGTGGTGATTATTCCAATTTGCGAGTCCCTGTTGTATAATGTAAGCAAAAATCTGATGTATACGGCAATTACGAGAGCCAAAAAGAGAGTCGTGTTCGTGGGGGCTAAGCAGGCTCTGGAACTCGCCTTGAAAAAGGGTGGGGCTATGGAACGGAATTCGAACCTGACGCTCAGGCTCCAGACAAAATTGCTGGCAACGTAATAGAAGGAGGAAAATCATGAGTACACAGTATGTATTTGTCGAGAAGGAGCGGAATGACCAGCTGCAGGAACTGCAGGCCTTCATGACCAAGAAGCGGGATACACTGATTGCGGGGATTAAAGAGTTTGCCGCAACCCATCCCTATACGGTCGATGAGGCAGAGGATTCTATTTTCGAGCTCGAACACAGTCAAGCTTTCGGTTACCGGCAGCCCTATGAGGAAAAACACATCATTGGTACCGCTGTTTCCAAGGGGTTCTCCTGGCGGCAGGATAACGGATTCTACTCCTTGAAAGATGTGCAGAAATTCCTGGATGAGCATCCTGGCTTTGTTATTTTGAACGAGTACGGGATGGAACTCACCATTCGGGACTTCGGAAAATCGATCTAAGCAATAAAAAAACGGAGGCGAGCCAGAAATGGCCCGCCTCCTCGTCTATGTATATCAGATAATCGTCAGAATGTCGGCCGCGACCACATACACCCCATCGCTCTCGACAAGGTTGTACTCGATCAGTGTGCCGTAATCGTCGCCGTAAGCGTATGCGGTGAGCGTGTTGCCCACAACCGTGATATTCACGCCTTCGGTATCATTGCCCTTTACGAAGTGGAGCACAGGAGCTTCCTGGTTCTTGGTATAGCCGGCCTCAAGCAGCTTGCCTTCCAGACTGTCCATACTCACATAGTCGGTAAACAGAGCTGTGGCAGCATCGAAAGTGGTGATAACGAGGTCGTTCTCAATGGCCAGGTTGTAGCCGATGATAGCGCCAGGGAAGTCGATATTGGTGTCAACAACAGACTTGGTGACCATCTTGCCATTCAGAATGACGGTCTTACAAAGACCATCGGGAGTGGTACAGGTGTACTGCCGGACCACGCCATCCGCAGTCTTAGCGGCAACCTCATACCCGTTTTCCTTAGCGGCGGCGTCCAGGGCCTCCAGGGTGATGGCCTGCAGAGGCTCACCAAGAGCTGTCTCAGGAGCGGCGGCCGCAGAAGCAGAGGTGATCATGCAGGAGAGAGCGAACAGGGTAACGATGATAGTAGCGATCTTTTTCATGTTTTTGTTCCTCCTAAATTTTTATGTAGTCCGATTTCGTTTGTTACTTCCTTTCCGAACTTTTGGTCGTCGGCACCTATATAAACATCCAAATTG
>ERZ808028.833-NODE-833-length-21901-cov-4.557505_pt1 | contig 21901 bp, 24 predicted proteins | sample MGYA00380184_ERZ808028 | MGnify/ENA primary metagenome ERZ808028 (study PRJEB31490, sample SAMN06133397) | mouse gut metagenome | isolation source: J8_1 | host: mice | place: China: Chengdu | collected 2015-05 ...
CGGAGAGAGAATATGGGAAAAAGAGCTTTGATCACGGGCGTGACGGGACAGGACGGTTCCTATCTTGCGGAATTTTTACTGGAGAAAGGCTATGAAGTGTACGGCATGATCCGGCGCTCCTCGGTGGATTACCGGGAGCGCATCGCACATCTGGAAGGCGGGAGGAATTTTCATCTGCGGTACGGGGATATGGGGGATTCCCTGAGCCTTGTCAGGCTGATCGGGGAGATCAGGCCGGATGAGATCTATAATCTGGCGGCGCAGAGCCATGTGCAGGTATCTTTTGATGTGCCGGAGTATACGGCGGATGTGGCTGCGGTGGGCGTGCTGAGGGTGCTGGAGGCGGTTCGGATCTGTGGGCTCGGGGAGACCTGCAGGATCTATCAGGCTTCCACCTCGGAACTGTACGGAAAGGTGGAGGAAGCGCCCCAGAGGGAGACTACGCCGTTCCATCCCTACTCCCCCTATGCGGTGGCAAAGCAGTACGGTTTCTGGATCGTGAAGGAATACCGGGAAGCGTACGGTATGTTCTGCTGTTCCGGCATTCTGTTCAACCACGAATCGGAGCGCCGGGGAGAGAACTTCGTCACGAGGAAGATCACACTCGCGGCGGCACGCATTGCCCGGGGACAACAGGAAAAGCTGTATCTGGGGAATCTTTCCTCCCTGAGGGACTGGGGCTACGCGAAGGATTATGTGGAGTGCATGTGGCTGATCCTGCAGCAGGAGGAGCCGGATGATTTTGTGATCGCGACCGGCGTGCAGCATTCCGTCAGGGAGTTTGCCGAACTGGCGTTTCACTATGCGGGGATAGAACTCTGTTGGCAGGGAGAAGGGATGGAAGAGAAGGGCGTCGATAAAAAGACAGGCAAGGTGCTCGTGGAGGTGTCGCCGGATTTCTACCGCCCGACGGATGTGGTAAATCTCTGGGGAGATCCGACAAAGGCGAGGACGAAATTGGGATGGGATCCGACAAAAACAGGTTTTGAAGAGCTGGTAAAGATCATGGTGGAACATGATATGAAGCAGGCGGCGGAATGTGGAAATAGAGAGAAAAATGAGGATCGAGATGGAAAAAGAGTCGAAAATTTATGTGGCGGGGCATAAAGGCATGGTGGGTTCCGCCATCGTGAGGGAACTGCGGAGACAGGGGTATGACAATATCGTCACAAGGACGCACCGGGAGCTGGATCTCTGCAGACAGAGGGATGTGGAGCGGTTTTTCGAGCGGGAGGAGCCGGAGTATGTTTTTCTGGCGGCAGCAAAAGTCGGCGGCATTCTGGCGAATCAGGAGGCTCCCGCCGATTTTATGTGGGAGAACATGATGCTGGAGATGAATGTGATCCATGCGGCGTGGAAATGCGGCTGTAAAAAACTGGAATTTCTGGGTTCCTCCTGTATCTACCCGCGGATGGCGCCCCAGCCCATGCCGGAGGGGTGCCTTCTCACATCGGCGTTAGAGGAGACCAATGAGGCGTATGCGCTGGCAAAGATTTCCGGGCTGAAATACTGCGCCTATTTAAACAGGCAGTACGGAGCGGATTTTATTTCCGTGATGCCCACAAACCTGTATGGCCCGGGAGATAATTATCATCCCACCCACTCCCATGTGCTGCCGGCGCTGATCCGCCGTTTCCACGAGGCGAAAGAGAGAGGGGAAAAAACGGTGACATGCTGGGGGGACGGCTCCGCGCTGCGGGAGTTTCTCTATGTGGATGATCTGGCGGAACTGTGCGTTTTTCTGATGAACCGCTACAGCGGGGAGGGGACGGTAAACGCCGGAACGGGAAAGGAACTGCGCATCAGAGAGCTGGCGGAGCTTGTGGCAAAGGTGGTCGGCTATCAGGGAGAGATCCTGTGGGATAGGACAAAGCCGAACGGAACGCCGAGAAAGCTTCTGGATGTCAGCAAGGCAGGGAGGCTCGGATGGCATTACAAAACGGAACTGGAGGAAGGCATCCGGCTCAGTTATGAGGATTTTCTGATGAATCCTGTGCGGGCGGAGCGGTGATGATCTAATGGCTAAGGTGTTGACTGAATAATATAGTAATTTTACTATTGCTATAACAGGAGGAAGAAGTTGCATATCATTTTACTTTCGGGCGGTTCAGGGAAAAGGCTCTGGCCTCTTTCCAATGATATCCGCTCCAAACAGTTTATCAAAATATTCAGGAAGGCGGACGGCAGCTATGAGTCCATGTTGCAGCGTGTCTACAGGCAGATCAAAGAGACGGATGCGGATGCGAAGGTGACGGTTGCGACAAGCAGATCCCAGATATCCGCCATACGGAATCAACTGGGAGAGCAGGCGGCGATCTCCGCAGAGCCCTGCAGGCGGGATACGTTTCCGGCGATGGCGCTGGCGGCAGCTCACCTTCAGGATATACAGGGAATCGGCAGGGAGGAGAGCGTGGTGGTCTGCCCGGTGGATCCTTATGTGGAGGAAGACTATTTCAGAGCGCTGAGGGAACTGGCGCTGCAGGCGGAAAAAGAGGAAGCGGGGCTGGTCCTTCTGGGGATCACGCCGACTTATCCCAGTGAGAAATACGGCTATATCATACCGGCGGACGACAGGCGGATCACATCCGTAAACACCTTTCGGGAGAAGCCAGCGGCAGAGAAAGCAGCGGAATATATCAGGCAGGGCGCGCTCTGGAATGGCGGCGTATTTGCCTGCCAGCTGGGATATCTTCTGGATAAGGCCCATGAACTGATCGATTTTACGGATTATCAGGACCTGTATGAAAAGTATGATACGCTGGAAAAGATATCCTTTGACTATGCGGTGGCGGAGAAGGAGACCGATATTCAGGTCATGCGGTTTGCGGGGCAGTGGAAAGATCTGGGGACCTGGAATACACTGACCGAAGCCATGGAGGAGACGGTGGTGGGGCAGGGCATTATGAATGAGACCTGTGAGGGCGTCCATATCGTCAATGAGATGGATGTGCCGATACTTGCGATGGGGCTAAAAGATGTGGTGATCTCCGCCTCGCCGGAGGGGATCCTTGTGTCGGATAAGGAGCAGAGCTCTTACATGAAGCCTTTTGTGGATCGGATGGACAGTCAGGTCATGTTTGCGGAGAAGAGCTGGGGGAGCTACAGGGTGATCGATGTGGAGAAGGGCAGCATGACGATAAAGGTGACGCTGCGTGCGGGCCACTCCATGAACTATCATTCCCATAAACACCGGGATGAAGTGTGGACGGTGGTCGCCGGGCGCGGACGGACGATCGTGGACGGCATGGAACAGAAAGTGCAGACCGGGGATGTGGTCACGATGAGCGCAGGCTGTCGGCATACAGTGATCGCCGAGACGGAATTAAAGCTGATCGAGGTACAGATCGGGGAGGAGATTTCGGCGGAGGATAAGAGGAAGTTTGAATTATAGGGAAAAGAAAAGAGGATTTTGCGTGTGAACAGACCGTTTATCTGTAAACCGGTGGGGAAGGATTATATTTGGGGCGGGAGGCGGCTGCGGGATGACTGGGAGAAGGAGGGGGAGTTTCCACATCTGGCGGAAAGCTGGGAGTGTTCGACTCATCCGGACGGGCTTTCCGCGGCGGCGGGCGGGGAGTTTGCAGGGATGGAGCTGCGGGAGATATTGAGGCTCCACCCGGAATATCTGGGGAGCCATGTGAGAGACAGGAAGGCTGTCAGGGACGGAGGAAATGCCGGAGACGGAGAGAACACCGGAGATAGGAAGGTTGCTAAGAGTGGAGGGAGCACCGGAAGAAAGAGCGGCCTGGGATCCGCAGGCGGCGCGGATGCCGGGCAGATTCCCATCATCGTAAAATTTATCGATGCGAAGCAGGATCTGTCGGTGCAGGTTCATCCGACGGATGAGTATGCCGGGAAGTTTGAGAACGGACAGCAGGGAAAGACGGAACTGTGGTATGTGGTGGACGCTGCGGAGGATGCCCATGTTATCTATGGATTAAAGCATAAGACAGATAAGGGGACACTGCGGGAGGCTGCCGAAGGGGGCGGGCTGGATAAATATCTGCGGAGGATACCGGTGAAAAAGAATCAGGTCTTCTTTGTGGAGGCGGGCACGATCCACGCGATAGGAGCGGGCTGTCTGATCGCGGAGATACAGGAAAATTCCAATCTGACATACCGGTTGTACGATTATGACAGGGCGGACAAAAACGGGGAGAAGAGGCAGCTTCATATCGAAAAGGCGCTGGATGCGGCAGATCTGACCGCGGCGAGAGAACCAAGGCAGCCCATGCGGGTTTTGAACTACACGCCGGGGTGCGCCAGAGAATTGTTGGGCAGATGCCGGTATTTTGAGGTGCATCGGATGCTGGTGAATACGGAGCGAAGGCAGATCATGACGTACAGGGCGGACGGGATGAGCTTTCGGGTGTTGCTCTGCATAGACGGGTGCGGCACATTGTACTTTGCGGATACCGTGCTGGAGGTGTACAGAGGGGACTGCATCTTTGTCCCGGCGGATTCTGTGGATATCCGCATCCACGGGAAACTGGAATTTCTGGATGTGCGATGCTGAGAAGTACTGTTTGCGGCTTGGGAGCCACACATAATAACGCCGAAAGATCAGGGAGAAAAGCCGAAAAACCGGGAAATGCCAAATCATTCCCGGTTTTTCGGCGCAGTATGCCTGCAGCCAGCGTTTTCAGTCTTCCGTAAATTCAAAGAGTTCTTCCACCGTCACATGAAATATCTTTGCGATATCCATTGCCAGTTTCAGAGAGGGATTGTATCTGTTGTTTTCCAGGTGAACGATCGTCTCGCGCCTCACATGTATCATTTCTGCCAGTTCGCTCTGTTTTAGCCCTGCTTTTTCCCGATATTCCCTGACCTTTGTTTTGAGAGCCATATCAAACTCCTTTGCTGTCCATCACACTGAATATTATAAACCGGATAACGGCTGATAGCAATATCATTCCGACGAGCGCATAGCCTGCCATCGTTCCGTCAAGGAAGGTGACGCCGCATGCAAAGGCGATGACAACGGCGGAGACAGTCATGATCTTCAAACCGATCGAGTCTGTCCTGCGCAGATTCTGGATCGCCAGCTCGTCCTTTTCTTCTTTGCTGTACTTGCGTATGCGGTCTGCCTGTATTGCGAAAAACAGGATCGTGAATACGGCAACCACATTCTGGATCGTCATATAGTAATCGTGCCAGTCCCGCCTTGCCCACATCCAATAATAGCAGACGAGAAGTGCCGCATAGATGATCTTTGTTCCTACCATTTCCTTTAAAGTGACTTTTGATTTCATGTCCATTCCTCCATGTGATGTATTTTTAACTTTTGTGTTATAAATATATCACTTGCAAGATAATATGTCAACAGAAAAGGTGAAATATTTATAACTTTTTTTGCCGGAGCAAAAACTGCATCTTTGTCCCGGCGGATTCGGAGGAGATCCGTATCCACGGGAAACTGGAGTTTCTGGATGTGAGATGCTGAAAAGCTGTGAGGTCCTATCTCCATTATTTCTGTTGTTTATGATGGAGATATCCTGTTAAAGGCGGACATAGCCTGTAGACGGTCCGGATCCAACTTTTGCAATATAGCCGTTTTTGACCAGTTCTGTCAAAGTCCTTTCCACAGTAACTTTGCTTATATCCGGGCAGATTTCCATAATCTCCTTTTTTGTAATTTTCCCAACTTTCTTATCAATCACTGCTTTGATTCTTTCAGGTTTAGAGAGCTTGCGATGTTTCAGATGTTCAACTCTATCCTCAAATTCATTATATGCCTTCAGCATAATGCCCAGATAGTACCTCACAAAAGGCTCATAACTGTTTTCATTCTCATGCCAGCCGGCAGAGCTTGCCTGCAGAGCCTCATAATATGTTTCCTTTGTTTTTTCAATGAGCATTTCCATGCTGACATATTTTCCGACGATATATCCTGCCTTATAAAAGAGCAGAAGAGTTAGCAGGCGGCTCATGCGGCCATTGCCGTCATTAAATGGATGAATGCATAGAAAATCCAGAATAAACATGGGGATGAGTACCAGCTTATCGATATGGCCAGCGTCCCATGCCTCCAGAAATTGCGTGCAAAGCATTTCCATTGTTTCTTCTGTCTGGAATGCTGGAACCGGAACAAAGCGAGCTTTCTGATGGCCTTCGGCATCTGTTTCTGCGATCACATTATCAGAATTTTTGTAGCTGCCCCCGAGTGCACCCTGAGAATACGAATATAGATCACGGTGCAATTGCAAAATAATATTGGGGCGGGGAATAATATATTCATAGCTCTCATGAATAGTTGCAAGGACTTCACGATAACCGGCGATTTCCTGTTCAGAGCGGTTACGAGGTTCCGCTTTCCGGCTTACCAATTCTTTCAGACGTGCATCACTTGTATAAATACCTTCAATTCTGTTAGATGCACCGGTACTTTGGATAAGGGCAACTTTCAGTAGTGTTTTCAGATCATCAACATTAGCTTCCAGGAAAAGTTCCTGTTTGCCTTTATGCTCATGAATACTTCCAATCATCTGTACAATTTCAGGGATCAGCAGTTTTTGCGGATTCATTTTATAATCAAAAGTTCTCATATGCATCTCCTTCATTTCAGTGTTATCTCCTTCATTTTATCACTAAATGAAGGAGATAACAATATCAATGATGGAGATAGTATCTCCATTGTTTCAGCCACCATGCATCGGGCGGCTTGAAAATGATTTTATACTTGCCTGCGTACAGCGTACAGGTGTAAAATTTAAAGACAGTGATCATGAGGGATGACAGGGGGATGACAGGTGAACTTAACGGAATGGTGTAAGGCTAATATTACAGATGTACACAGGATAAAACTTGCGAAGATATTGCTGGCAGTTCTTATTTCTGTGTCTTCCGCTTCTATTTTGGCATATAAAGTGCCGGAGCACAGATATGTGAAGGAGACGCTTGAGAGTCTGGAGGAGAGTAAAACAACCGTCATGGAATTTTCAGGCGCGACGATAGCGGTCTCGCTTGCTATCACGGCGCTTCCTGATGATTTTGGGAGTCCTCTTGCGGGTACGCTGGCGGATATGAACAAATATTTTGTATTCATCTTTGCGGTCTTGTATGTGGAGAAGCTGATCGTGGTGGAGGGCATAAAACTTTCTTTTACATATATCATACCGATCGCCTGCGGGCTGTATATTCTGGCTGTGCTGTCGGGATGGGTTCCCCTTAAGGCTTTTGCCCAAAAAGTGATGATCCTCGGCCTGGCAATTATATTTGTGATACCGATCAGTACACATGTCACGGAAAAAGTATGTGATGATTATCTGGTGTATGTGGATGAGACGATAGAGGAGGCTGACGCCGGGGCGGAGAAGGTCAATGAGATCATGGCTTCCGGCGAGGAAGGAACAACCGTTTTTGACAAACTCACCGATGCTTTTAAGACTGCCATTCAGGGCATATCGGATCTGCTGGCATATTTTGAGAATGTCCTGAAAAAATGCGTGAATTCCGTTGCCATTATGATCGTGACGACATTTGTCCTGCCGATGCTTGTCCTGTTGTTATTTCGATGGCTGCTCAAGGAGTTGTTCAGTTTGAACCTGCAGACGCCCCGGGTGAACGTTGTTTTTCCGGAGGAAAAGAATGGCAGAAAAGCGATAGGAACAGGAGAAGAAGAGGGGGAGAAGCGATGAAGAGAAGATTTTTGAACATTTCCTGCCTTGTTCTGCTGATCCTGATCGCAGGCGTCCTGATCTGGGGCAGAGATCATAAAGTTTCCGTATTTCAGGAGGCATATGACGATGGGGTGGAACAGATCGATCTGAATACCATCTATCTGGAAGATGGCGGAGTGGAAGTCAATTTTTCGGAGGTCCTTTTAGGGAAACAGGAGGAGACAAGGAAACTTATCGTAAGTACGCAGGAGGCGACGGTATCGACCGAACTTTCTGACAGGCTGATCCGGAAACTTGATTTTGATTTTCTGAAAAAAACGCAGAAAGTCAGTTATACGGGAAAAGGCTATTTTGTGGTAGATCTCGATAACCTGACCGGGGAGGACATCATTGAGGATAAAGAAAAAAGGATCGTTACCATTAAGATCGGGCACGCGTATCTTCAGGCTATCGAGATAGATCCTGACAAGATCATCGTGGATGAGGTGAAGGAGGGCTTGCTTGCCCGCGGAGATATTGAACTGACGGTGAAAGACTTAAATACGATCGAGAGGGAGCTGCGAAGCCGGTTGGAGAGAGAATTCAACACTGCTGAGAACGGACAGGAAGCGGATGATCTTGCGGTAAATATGGTCAGGGAAGTCTATGAACCCATTGTCAGGGCGATCGACAAAAGGTACAGTGTTGCGGTGGAGTTTAAGTGATACCGGGTTTTGAAATGGGGCGCTTCGTTTAAAAGCATCGATAAAAAACAAACAGCGGGAGCAGCACGGAGGTCAGGGTGTCATAGAATCCGTGTGCGATCATAAGCGGTACGATGCTTTTGCGCCGTGAGAAAAACAGATAGAGGCACAATAGCAGTACGTTGGTCGCAATATTGTAAAACTCGCCGAAGATAAACTGCATGGAGTAGAAATGAACGGCATAAAACAGCAGGATGTTGATGCAGACGGAAAGGATTTTGGAGCCGCACAGGGACAGCGTTTTGTGCAGGATAAAGCCGCGGAAGATCAGTTCCTCCGCAAAACCCACGCACAGAAAGCAGTACAGCGAAGTGGCGATAATATAGGCGGGATCTGGCTGCATGGCGTAGACAGAATAGTCCATCTTCATGAGGAGCAGCGGTATCTGCTGCACGGCGAACATACATAAGCCCAACAGAAGGCCCGCCGGAATATCCCGCGGACAAAATCTCCCCAAGCCGATGGAGGAAAGAGGCGCTTTTTCAATTTTTCCGACATAAAGGACAAGGGCGGCGCAGGGGATCAGATAGGAGAGGACTCCTGTCCAAAGGTCGTCTATATGCAGAATGTTTTCGCACAGATGTGAGAAAAAAGCGAGAGATGCGAGCAGGGCAAAGCACAGGATGATCTCTGCGGCGTTTCGTTTCCCGGTATTGACAGGTTCGCAGGCGCATTCATCCCGGACTGTATCATTGATTGAAATGCAACTGCTTAATTCCTGTATTCTGTCTGTGTTGTCTGTGGATCTTCGCTGGTTTGTAGTGTTGGTTTTCATGTGCATGGTTTTCCTTTCTGTTTTTCATTCTGCATTGTCCCAATGCCGTCAATTAGGATAAGTATCTGGAGATCAGGCTGAGCAGAGCGATAAATAAAGCGCCGCTTACTGCAACTGCCATGATGATGACAACGATACTGAGGTTTTTTCGGACTTCAGGATGCATTTCCTTTTTGATTTTTTCCGGCATTTCAGGGACCTTCGGGATATCTTCTTTTGTATGTCCGGTCAGAATATAGTCTGCGCTGACATGGTAGATCTCTGTCAGTTTGACCAGATTCTCAATATCGGGGTTTCCCTGAGCGGATTCCCATTTGGAAACGGCCTGCCTTGAGACATCTAACATCTCGGCGAGCTGTTCCTGAGAATAGCCGGCTTTTTTCCGGAGCTCTTTCAATCGGTCAGCTATGTTCATGTTTGTCACCTCCAGTGGAAAATATCATATTTATTCGGTTGCGTACCACCAATATTTGTAGAAATGGCGGCAATTTTTGGTTGCAGTCAGGAAAATTTTAGTTGCACAGATATCATTGTAGCACAGATATTTTGGGAAAAACAGCCTGAGCGGCAAAACAGACATCAAAAGGAGAACAAGAATAAAACAGCGGTCCGTCTTGTATCGGATCCGGCTGCATGATATAATGGTTATCTGTAAAAAATAAAATAAGCAACGAAAAAAGGAAAGAAGAAACAGCAGTTATGCATTATAAAGGAAACAGAGACAGGGAAAAATTCTGGGAGACATTTCTCCTTCTGAGAGAGAATCCGTCCATTCAGGAACTGAAAAAATATCCGAACCATAAAATATCCAATCTTTTTGACCACAGTTCAAGGGTGGCACTCTGCGCTTACGATATCTCCCGCAGGCTTCACGTGGATATAGACGGAACAAGTCTGGCAAAGGGAGCCATGCTGCATGATTTTTATCTGTACAAAGCGTGGAGGAACGAAACGATCGGGACGAGGGAGCACTGGTTCGGGCATCCCGTTACGGCGCTGAAAAATGCGGAAAAAGAATTCCAGCTGTCGGATCTGGAAAAAAATATCATCACAAGCCATATGTGGCCGCTGACTTTCCTGCACGTCCCCAGATCCAGGGAGGCAGTCTTAGTGTGTCTTGCGGATAAGATATGTGCTTTCGGCGAGGGCGTTTTGAAGCGGAATTATGTGAGGATGCAGAAGCGGGAAGAGCGGCAAAAGAAAGCTTCCCACACCGGATAGTGCGGGAAGTCTGTGGGTGATCAGATCAATTTATTTCTTTGTTGTTAGCAAGAATATTTTTCTTTCTGAGTTTTCATTTTTCTTTTCCATCGTTTTTAGGCGTAAAGTCTATTCAATTCATTTCAACTTCTTGTTTCAACCAGTTTTGTAGTCAGAAAATATGCTTTTTTTAAAAAAGTGTAAGATTTCCCATTTGCGGAGCGGAGTATAAGGTGAAAGGGGTCAGACGGCAGAGCTTTCTGGTCCCGGAAGAGACACTGCGGCCGGGTGTCACGTAAGCTTACGGAGAGAGGAACATGATGAAGGCAAACGAAAACAATTTTGTGGAGCTGATAAAAAGGCGCAGGGAGGAGGGGATCCTGTATGTGATAGATACCTACGGGACGATGCTTTACTCCATTGTGAAAAAACGTCTGTTTACGGCGCCGGATCGGATCGATGAATGCATGAACGATATTTTTCTCGGCATCTGGGAAAATATAGACAGCTTTGATGAAAGAAAAGGCAGTTTCGCGAGCTGGGCTGCGGGCGTGGCAAAGCTTGAAGCCATAGATATGCTCCGGAAAATACAGAGGGAACTCCGCTTCCAGACGGTTTCGCTGGAGGATGTGGAGATCCCGCAGGAGGATGTCTCGCTGCTGGAGCTGACAAGGCTGGAGCTTTCGAGGGAGACAAAGGAGATTCTCGGCTGTCTGAACGAAAAAGATCAGGAGCTTTTCAGACGTATATTCATGGAGCAGGAGGAACCCGAGAAGGCGGGCGCTGCGCTGGGGATCAGCAGGGATAACGTGTATGTGCGGTTTTTTCGCGGAAAACAGAAGATACACGGAAAAATAAAGGAAAGGAAGAGGGCTTGCGTATGAACAGGGAGGCCTATGAACTGGCGAACAGAATAAAGACGGAAACTGAGACAGGCGGGGATATCCTGTTGGATGGCCCAGGTGATGTGGAGGAAAAAAAATATAAAAAATATATTATGCAGAAAATACAGGGGGAAGAGCAGGGAGAAAGCCGGAGGAGAAAGGGAAAGTACAGGCATATGCGCATATCTGCGGCGGCCTGCGCGGGAGTGTTTTTGCTTGCCGGGATCGTATTTTTCGGCGATGAGATCCATGCCATGATCCGGCAGATCAGTTGGAACATCGGCAGTGCGCTGGGTACTCCGGAGGATCTGGCGGATTACAGCCAGGTGGTGAATACTTCCGTGTCGGATAAAGGATACGTCATCACACTGCAGGAGGCACTGGTCAGTGAAGGAGAACTGATGGTCAATTATACGCTGCAGCGGGAGAACGGAGAGCCGCTGGATGAACTGTTTTCGGATACGGGACTCCTTATGACGAGGGAAAATTTATATATCAATGGAGAAGAGATGAAATGTGCGAGTGAAATGGGCGGTGATTTTCTGGATGAAGAGCAGAAGATTCTGGGAGTTGTCACAAAGTATTTTCTGTTTCATGCATCCGGCATCGATCTCGCAAAAGAAAATGAGTTTCGGATAGAGTTTGAGCAGATCGGCGGCGAGAAGGGAGACTGGAACTTTGCGTTTAAGGCGGACAGTTCGGCTTTGGCAGGAGATACAAAGAGGGCGGAGATAGGAGAGAGTTTTATGCTTCCTGACGGAATAAAAGTGATGCTGGATGAATTTTCGAGCAATAAGCTGGAACAGAGGATTACCTATTCGCTCTCAGCGCGTTCTCGTTATACCCTTGTGTTGGATGCGGAAGATTCGGAGGGAAATCGAGTGGAATTTTCAACGCGCACGCAGGGAGATTCCGGTTATATGCTGAACCGGACCCATTATGAAGCCGGAGTACCGGAGGAAACAGGCAGCAGGCTGGATGAAGAGGCGGAAACGGTGACGATGACGCTCTATGCAAGAAAAGATCTCGATGAAAATGGGCAGGCGGTGCACGATTGTGTACAGATAGGGGAACCTTTTGTGATAGAGCTTCCATAATATTTTCAGAGCATAAACTTACACAGTTTTGAGAGGGCATATAGGATGAAGGCAAACGAAAACAATTTTGTAGACCTGATCAGAGAGCGGAGAGAAGAAGGAATTCTCTATGTGATAGATACCTATGGAAAACTTCTGCATTCCATTGTACAAAAGCGTCTGTTTATGGCGCCTGATCGGGTCGGGGAATGTATGAATGACATATTTTGGGGTATCTGGAAAAACATAGACAGCTTTGAGGAGAGCAGAGGGAGTTTTGTAAACTGGGCGGCAGGCGTGGCAAGGCTGGAAGCCATCGATACCCTGCGGAGAATGCGCAGGGAAGCCAGATATGAGACGGTTTCCCTGGAGGAGACGGAGATCCCGCAGGAGGATGCCGCTTTTCTGAGACTGACGGAGCAGGAAATATCGGAGGAGACGGAAAAGATCCTGAAATGTTTAAGCGAGAAAGATCAGGAACTGTTCCGACGGATATTCCTTGAGGAGGAGGAGCCTGAGAAAGCGGGCGAAGCGCTGGGCATTAGCAGAGAGAATGTATATGTGCGGCTCTTCCGAGGAAAGAAAAAAATACGCAGAAAATATAAGGGAAAGGAGAGGGCGTGAGTATGGACAGAGCAGCTTATGAACTGGCAAACAGAATAAAGACAGAGCCTGGGACAGACTGGAATACTCTGACGGCAGGCCCTGGTGAGATAGAGATGAAAAAATATAAAAAATATATTGTGGATGAAATTAGCAGAGAAAGGAAAGAGAAACGGAAAAATTCCAGCGGGATGTATGTAGCGGCCTGCGCGGCGCTGATATTGATCATCGGGACCGTATCTTTCGGCGACGAGGTCCATGCCATGATCAGACAGGTAAGCTGGAGCATTGGGAATGCGCTGGGCATTGCCTCCGATCTGGCTGATTACAGGGAAGTGGTGAACACTTCCGTGGCGGACAGCGGCTATGTCATCACACTGCAGGATGCCGTGGCTTTTGAGGAAAAACTGGTGATCAACTATACGCTGCAGCGGGAGGACGGCGGCGCCATGGATGGAATGCCGACAGCGGACGGCAGCCTGTATATCAATGGAAAGAATGTGACGGACGGAGCCAGCGGAAGCGCGGAATTTTTGGATGATGAGCAGAAGATCGTGGGCGTCGTTCTATCGTATTATGTGTCAGATGTAGATTTTTCACAGGAAAACAATTTCCGGATTACTTATGACAGAGTCGGGACAACGGACAGTGTAAATGGGAAATGGGAATTTGAATTTACCGCGGACGGAACGGACCTGATCGCTGACACAAAACGGATCGGCATCGAAAAAACGTTTGAACTGCCGGACGGCGTAAAAGTGACTTTGAATGAGTTGATCATAAATGATCTGGAGCAGGGAATATATTACAGCCTCTCCGATGCCACGGACCATATTCTGAAGGTGGAGGCTGTGGATTCTACGGGGAAACAGGTGGAATTCGGTGTACGGACGCAGGATAAGGAGTCCGGATACATGCAAAATGAAGAAATCATCGATGACGGCAGGATCGACGAGAATGCAGAGTCTGTCACCATGACGCTCTATGCGGTAGAATTGCCGAAGGAGAGCGGCCAGATGAGCAACGATTATGTACAGCTCGGAGAGCCCTTTATCTTAGAATTTTAGCCTAAGGTAATACTCACTTCGCAACAGTTCAACCTTTCATATTGTTTGGTTAATACCATTAAACAGCCGAGAGGGAAATCAAATCCTCAAGGAGCCCTTTGAAAAACGCCGGCACTTAGCGAGGTATTTTACGAGCTTAGTGTCCGCTGCGTTTTTCACAGAGCGAAAGCGTGGCGACGGAGGATTTGATTTTCCTCCCGGCGTCCGTCGCCATCCACTTAATGACATTGGGCCCGAACTAATGCCCACTTTTTTCCAGCAGAGCGCAGAAGGCTTGCAATTTACGTAAAAGACCAATATACTATATAATGAAATCAGCAACGCGGACAGCCCATGAAAAAGCCGCTGCGATATATGGTAAAGGTTAAGGTAACAAATGAAGAGGAAACATATTCGGAATTTCTTTTTGACTTTCGGGCTGCTCACCGTATTATCGGTGGCAGCTCTGTTTGTCGTTGATCTTTATAAATATGATAAACAGCTTTTGATCTCCCATGACAGCGGAATCTACGGGGAATCTATTGTGGTATCCGTGGAGAAGTATATGCCGGGAAATATATATTATACTGTGAACGGCGATAAGCCGAATCATGTCAACAGGGATGAACTGCCCGCGGGCACCATGATATATGACGGGCCGGTGCATCTTGAAATGAAAGAGTACACCACCGTCTATTCGCTGCAGTTTTACTGCCTTTTTTCGGACGGCACGATGTCCGATGTTTATAAGAGGGAGTATATACTGGACAAAAAGGGGAAGGATCGTTATACGACGACCTATGTGGTATCGCTCAGAGGGGATGAGGAAAAACTGTTCGGCTATGAGGAGGGGATCTTTGTGAGGGGACGGCAGTTTGACGAGTATATAGCGGCCCATAAAGATGCGAATGTCTTAGCGGAGATCATCCCGGCAAACTATTACAGTAATGCGGAAATACCTGTCAATGCGACGATATTTTTGCGGGACGGAACGCAGGCCGTCAATCAGAACTGCAGCGTAAAGATCTACGGAAATATTACAAGGGCGAAAAACCAGAAGTCTTTCCGGCTGACTGCCCGCTATGACTATGACGATGCGAATGAGTTTTCCTATGCGTTCCTTCCGAAACTTCTGACGGAGGAAGGGAAAACAGCGGTCGACGCATACCAGAGGCTTGCCTTCCATAATGCCGGAAATGATAACGGTTATGCATTTTTCCGAACGGAGCTGATCGGAGAACTGGCAAGAAGGGCAGGCTTTCAGGATGTTGTGATATCCGAGAGCGCTACGGTGTATATCAACGGGATCTATCAGGGGGTGTACTGGCTCGAAAACAGTTTTGACGACAGATATTTTAAGGAAAAATACGGCAGATATGACGGGGAGATGGTGACCTGCGAGGGCGCTCTGAGCGAGATGGATCTCACTGAGGCAAAAACAGAGCGGAAGAAGCAGTGCGCGGAAGAATACAATGCCTTCTGCAGATGGATACAGGGTGCTGATATGGCTGATGACGAAGCCTGGGACAGGGTATGCAGCGTGATCGATGTGGAGAATTTTGCCAGCTACATGGCGATCGAGTATTATGCGGGAAATTTTGACTGGCCTGAAACCAATGTGAAGATATACCGCTATGAGGCGGCGGAAGGGGAAATCTGCGAAGAGGGTACGGTTTTCGACGGGAAATACAGATACCTGCTGGTCGACACGGACTACGGGATGGGTCTGAAGTTTCTGGGCTGGTACGGGGCGGATGAGACATTAAAGCGGCTGAAGACGTTTTGTGAGGATTCCGAAGATACGGTACTATTTCAAAAACTGATGCAGAGGGAGGAATTCAAAACTCTTTTTGTCAATGCGGTCCTGCATGTGATGAACGGAAGCTTTTCCCCGGATGAGGCATCTGCAGTTCTAAAGGAATACAACGATAAACGCTGGCAGGAACTGGAATATATGATGGAGAGCACGGATATTTTGAAAAATTCCCTCTGGGAGGATGATGATAACAATATCGGGAATGTGGAACAGGAACTGGCAGTGATCACGAAATACGCGCAGAACAGGCCCGGAGTCGTGCAGGAGGAATTGCGGGATGAGTTAGGCTGCGAATGGGGGAGTTTGCTGACGGTATCTTCGGATTCCAATCTGCATTTTTATGTGAACGGGTTTGATGTGGGGAAAACACGTTATGAGGGACTGTTCCCGGACAATGTGCCTGTGGAGGTAAAAACGGAAAAAACGCCCGGCGTGACAGTGACGGGCTATCATGTGAACGGAAGATTTGTGGAGGGGGAAGAGATCACCCTTGTGCTGAAGGAGTGGGAGGAGAACGGTACGGTTTTGGTGGAGCCTGTCTTCGAGACGGAGCAGGCGGAGAGTCTTGTGATCGCGGCGTTCCACATCCGGGGGCCTGAGGACTATATCGTGCTCCAAAATAATGGGCAGACCGTGATCGATCTGTCGGAGTATGCGTTGTCGGATGAGAAGAATGCATGGGAAAGAGGGAGGCTGCCGGGAGCGGAGCTGGCGCCGGGGGAAGAGTTTGTAGTGTACGGTGCGGGCTATACCGGCGAACGGCTGGAAAACAGCGCCGGGGTATCGGTTTCCTGGAGCAGGGAAGAGGCCATCTGGCTGATCCACGCGTCGGGGGAGATCGCGGACTGTAAAAATAAAGGACTGAAACCAAGATAAACGATTTTCTGAGCGGAGGAGGAAAAAAATGTATTATCGGATAACTTACGGATCACCGGTCGGAGATATGACGGTGGCCTGTGACGGGGAGCAGAAACATATCGTGGGACTGTGGATCGAAGGGCAGAAGTATTTTCTCGGGACATTACCGGAGGAGCCCATCGAACAGGAGAACATCCCGGTGCTGCAGAAGGCTGCAGACTGGCTGGACGCATATTTTGCGGGGAAAAAGCCGGATATACGGGAACTTTCCTTAGCACCGCAGGGAAGCGCGTTCCGGCAGGAAGTGTGGAGGATCCTTTGTGAGATCCCCTACGGCGGCGTTACGACCTACGGCGAGATCGCAAAAAAGATGGCTGTCAGGATGGGCAGGGATACGATGTCCGCCCAGGCGGTGGGCGGGGCGGTGGCACACAACCAGATCTCCGTGATCATACCCTGCCACCGGGTCGTTGGCACAGGCGGAAGCCTGACCGGATATGCTGGGGGCATCGACAAAAAGATAAAACTGCTGGAACATGAAGGGGTGGATACGTCGGCGTTTTTTGTGCCGGAAAAAACGACGGCGCCGTAGACGGATGAGAATGTAACATGGCAACCAAAGGGAAAGACCACGGTTATTCTGAACGGGATGGCCGTGGCTTTGTCTTTTTCTCCATATTATGATAAAATGTCAGAAAAGGAAAAAGAAACGACATGACAGTGTAGGGTGAAGCAATGAAATATTATTCACTGAACGATTACCTGCAGGATACCTTCGGGGAAAAAGTATATAAGATCGCACTGGACGGCGGCTTTACCTGTCCCAACAGGGACGGCACAAAGGGTACGGGCGGCTGTATTTTCTGTTCGGGAGCGGGCTCCGGGGAATTTGCCGGGAGCCCGGAGGACTCTGTCACCGTCCAGATCGAGAAGGGGAAAGAGCTGCTGGAGGGCAAGATAAAAAACGGAAAATATATCGCCTATTTTCAGGCATATACAAATACATATGCCCCGCCGGAGAAATTGAGGCAGCTCTATGGGGAGGCGATATCTCATCCGGATATCGCTGCACTTTCCATCGCCACAAGACCGGACTGTCTGCCGGGGGAGGTACTGCTGCTGCTCGGGGAGATGAACCGGAGAAAGCCGGTGTGGGTGGAACTGGGCTTACAGACGATCCATGAGAGGACGGCGGAATATATTCGGAGAGGATATCCGTTAGCGGCCTATGATGAAGCGGTGAAAAAATTAAAAGAGATCGGCGTGCAGGTGATAGTCCATGTGATCTTAGGGCTTCCCGGAGAGACGGCGGAGGAGATGAAAGAGGCCGTATCCTATGTCGGAGGGAGCGGCGCGGACGGAATAAAACTGCAGCTTCTGCATGTGATGAGGGGGACCGATCTGGAGAAGGACTACCGGGAGGGGAAGTTCCGCGTGATGGAAATGGAGGAGTACGTGGATCTTGTGGCGGACTGCATCGCCCTGCTGCCGGAGAGAATGGTCATCCACCGCATGACCGGGGACGGGGCGAGGAAAGATCTGGTCGCCCCGCTGTGGAGTACGGACAAAAAGAGGGTGCTGAATGCGCTGCACAGGGCACTTGAGTGCCGTTAGATCAATCCATGTTCCAGACAGTAGTGGTAGATCCCGTCCTGTGCGACATGCCCGCATATATCGTCCGCTGCCGCTTTCAGCTGTTCGGAGCCGTTCGCCATCGCCACACCCGTGCCGACGCTCAGCAGCATTTCAATGTCATTGTTGCCGTCCCCGAAGGCGATCGCTTCCGACGGGTGAAAACCGTAGTGCTCAAGCAGTTTCCCGATCGCTTTTCCTTTGCCGCCGTCCGCCGGGATGATATCCGCCGCCCGGTCCCACCATGCGGCTATCTTTGCGTGGCGGACATCTTTCAATATGGAGGGATATTCCGATTCGCGGCATCCCATCATCAACTGATAGATCTCTTCCTGCAGCAGATTGTCGAAGTCTTCCGCGATCTCCAATTCAAGTCCTCCGATCCTGAAATAATCCGCCAGATCGGTATCAGAGCCGTTTGAAGCCAGCCTGTCTTTCGTCGCGATACAGACCGGACGGCCGATGTCAGCGGCGTTTTCGATCAACCGCAGGATATCATCCCGCGGGATGGGATTGCTGTAGAGCACTTTTTCAGAATCATAGCAGTAGGAGCCGTTAAAAGTTAAATAGGCGTCGAATGCAATTCCCGGAAAGTGGGGCAGCGCCAACGGTGATCTCCCCGTGGCAAGGCAGATAAGAATACCGTTTGCTTTCAGCCGTACCAGGGTTTCCAGCATTTTTTGGGAAATCTGTTTTGCCTGAAAATCGATCAGGGTTCCGTCTATATCAAAAAAGGCAATTTTTATTTTTTTCATTTCTTTCTAACTCTGTCCTTCTGTCTAAAATTGTTTTCAAGAGATTTTCTTCGGTATATGGTATTTTATGTTTTTTCGTTTCACTTTAGGGAAAAAGCTCTTCCAGTGTTACGAGTACACCGTCCTCCTCGTTGGAAGGGCATACAGATTTTGCCGCCGCTTTTACGTTATCCGGGGCGTTTGCCATCGCGTAGCTGTATCCGCAGTAGCGCAGCATTTCGATATCGTTGCCGCCGTCGCCGAAGGCGGCGCACTGTGCCGGTGAGATACCCATACGTTTCGCGAGCCGCTTGAGGCCGGAGGCCTTATGGCAGCCGGGAACGATCAGGTCGATGGAGCCGTGCCCGCTTGTGGTGGGCTCGACTTTTCCCTTAAGCCTTTCACAAAAAATATCGTAGTAATAATATGTCTTTTCCTCCGGGACGGTGGGGGCAAATTTCAGGATCCGGTCTTTCACCTCTTTGAAGTCGTCCACCCATTTGAGCCGGTGGTAATAGATCGAAGTGAGGTCAAAAAACGCCTGGCTTACCGTTTGGCGTTCACAGTATGCGCTGTCAAGCCCGCACAGAACATTGGATATTTCAGGATATTCCCTGCACACATCGATCACGGAATCTACGGTCTCCTTCGGCATATCCGCCGTAAAGACAAGTTCTTTCTGGTCTTTCACAAACGCACCGTTTTCCGCCACAAAGGACAACTTTTCATCATATCCCGGAAACAGATCCCGCAGTTGGTAATACTGGTTTCCGCTGGCAGCCACAAAACGGCATCCGGCACGGTTCATCTTAGATAAGATACGCTGAAACCGCGGGATATCGTAAGTGTAATCGGAACGGACAAACGTGCCGTCAATATCGACGGCGACCATTTTTATATCAGGGCTCATTGCTGTTTTTCTCCTCTCAGACTTTCTCTATATCAGGATAGTACATGGGACAACAAAAAGATATTCAATTAACGCCCAATACTATCAAAATCCTGCCATTTTTCCGGTGCAGGCAACTATTTTCTGCTGTCGCCGTCTATGATTTTCTGATACAATGAGCGTGAGACAAAAAGAAAAAAGTTTCGGAGGCAGTTGTGATATGAAACGAAAAGCTTTGAAAGCCGCATTTCCCTATACGATCCCCATCTTTGCGGGATTCTGGTTTCTGGGAATGACGTATGGCATTTATATGAACGTATCAGGATTTTCCTTTGTCTATCCGATGGTCATGCCTCCGCCGTCTGCCTGTATTTCTTCGGGGCAGATTCCTTTATGGTGCCCGCCATGGTCTGTATTGTCGCGGGGCTGACTTTTATGAGAAAGCCGATTGAGAAAGCAGGTGGCCTGGTATGACATTTGAACAACAGGTGATAACGATCGGAATATGTGTGCTGGGGACAATGCTGACCCGTTTTCTGCCTTTTCTCGTTTTTTCATCCAAAAAGCCGACACCGGATTATATTCAATATCTCGGGAAAGCGCTTCCCTCGGCCATCTTTGGGATGCTGGTGATCTACTGCCTGAAAAATGTGGAGATACTCGAAGGCAGCCACGGCCTGCCGGAACTGATCTCCATCGCTCTGGTAACAGGACTGCATCTATGGAAACGGCAGATGCTGCTCTCCATAGCAGGCGGGACGATCTGCTATATGCTTCTGGTGCAGTTTGTGTTCTGAATGTCGGATTTTTTCCATTTGCAACGGCAAAGTTGACAGAAGGAAACCACCAATTGGTGGCGGCAGGGGCGATTTTTCGATAGGATGATAGCAGAAACGGCTAACCGGTGAGCAGTTTTGGATCAAAGTATAACAGACAATCCCCGGCCTTTGGGAAGAGCAGATTTTCAAAGACAGGGACGGGATCACGAGTCAGGAAAAGGAGCAGAATATGACATTGGGACAGAAATTGAAAACATTATTAAAAGAGAAAAATATGACGCAGGAGGAGCTGGCGGAGCAGCTCGACGTGTCGAGACAGGCAGTGGGAAAGTGGGTCAACGACAAGGGGATTCCGGAGGTGACGAAGCTGATCCAGATCAGCAATATGTTCGGGGTATCTCTGGATTACTTATTAAAGGAAGAGGGAAGGGAAGGATCCGGTGCGGAGAGCGGCTATTATGTCAGCGGCGAAATGCTGGAAGGATACCTGTCCTGCGAAAAGCTGAAACGGAAAAGGATCATAGGGGGATTGAGCCTGATGATGCTGGCAAATATCTTCGATGAAATAGGAAGAAGCATCCGCGGGGGCATGGAGGGCGTGTACTGGGCGGTTACGCTGGCGGGGCTTGCCCTCTTGATCTGGCAGTGCTTTCAGACAAAGAAGTACCGAGAGATCAGGAATGAAAAACTGATCTTTGACAATAAAGTATATGAAGCTTTCAAGAACAGGCGGGAGAAGGAGCGGAAAAAATATGCTGTCATGATGATCGCGGGCATCGCACTGCTGGTGGTCGGTTCAGATGTTATCACGTTTCTGGGAAACGGCGTGGAATACCGGCTGTACAGGGCGTCTGCGGGGATCCTGGAGTGGGTTCTGGATACGGCGGGGCTTGCCTTTATCCTGTGGTCCTTTATGTCAGCTAAGGCGGAGAGCGTGGTGGTGAGAAATACGGAGGATACGCCCAAAAAGGGCGCGGGAAGGTTTACATGGGTCTACTGGGCACTTCCGGTGACGGCGATCCTTTTCCTGATCGGGGTGGTCTCCAATATATGGAGCCCGATGGCGCCGGTGATCATCCTGTTGTGCGCGCTGCTTGTCACGGTCTGTAAGCTGCTGCTGGAAAAGAGGGAGAAAGATTGAAGACGGAAAATGTTTTGTGATGGTAAAAATGTGAGAATAGATAATGGATGAGTTTGGTTTGACAGAAAGGAATGATAATATGAAGAGCATATGGAAAAAAGAAAGT
>ERZ808028.834-NODE-834-length-21892-cov-5.404171_pt1 | contig 21892 bp, 22 predicted proteins | sample MGYA00380184_ERZ808028 | MGnify/ENA primary metagenome ERZ808028 (study PRJEB31490, sample SAMN06133397) | mouse gut metagenome | isolation source: J8_1 | host: mice | place: China: Chengdu | collected 2015-05 ...
TGATGAAAATGGTATTGACATTCCGTATCCGAAAATGATTGTTTATGAGCGTGAAGCAACACCGATTTCAGAGGAGGGCGAAGAGTAGTGGAAGCGAAAACGTATAAGTTAAATGATGTCGTCGAAATGAAAAAGCAACATCCATGTGGCACAAATGCATGGAAAATTATTCGCTTAGGTGCAGATATCCGCATTAAATGTACAGGTTGCCAGCATAGTGTGCTGATTCCTCGTCGTGAGTTTGAGAAGAAATTAAAAAAAGTGCTTATTGAGGCACCAGAACAATAATAGACTTTTACGTGCTGAAAAATTATAATAGACAGGTTAAACACGTAGGAACAATTTGAAAGGTTGTGGATGAACATGGCTTTAACAGCCGGTATCGTAGGTTTACCTAACGTAGGGAAATCAACATTATTTAACGCAATTACAAAAGCAGGCGCGCTTGCAGCGAACTATCCGTTTGCAACAATCGACCCAAACGTAGGAATCGTAGAAGTGCCAGATGCTCGTTTAGATAAATTAACTGAATTAGTAGAACCAAAGAAAACAGTGGCAACTTCATTTGAATTCACTGACATCGCTGGTATTGTACAAGGTGCTAGCCAAGGTGAAGGTTTAGGGAATAAATTCTTATCTCATATTCGTGAAGTAGATGCGATTACACAAGTTGTACGTTGCTTCGAAGATGAAAACATCACACATGTTGCAGGTAAAGTAGACCCACTTAGCGACATCGAAGTAATCAACTTAGAATTAATTCTTGCCGATTTAGAATCAGTTGACAAACGCTATGCGAAAGTAAGTAAATTAGCGAAACAAAAAGATAAAGAATCAATGGAAGAAGCAGCTGTGCTTGAAAAAGTAAAAGAAGCATTCGCAAACGAAATGCCAGCTCGCTCAGTTGACCTAAGTGATGAAGAGAAAAAAATCATCAAAGGCTTAAGTCTATTAACGCTAAAACCAGCATTATACGTAGCAAATGTTGCAGAAGATGAAGTAGCAGACGCTGACAACAATAAGTACGTGCAACAAGTACGTGACTACGCTGCAAAAGAAGGCGCTGAAGTAATCGTTGTTTGTGCGAAGATTGAAGAAGAAATCGCGCAATTAGATGACGATGAAAAAGCAATGTTCTTAGAAGAGCTTGGTATCGAAGAATCAGGTTTAGATAAATTAATCAAAGCGGCATACAGCCTACTTGGTTTAGCTACTTACTTCACTGCAGGTGTACAAGAAGTACGCGCATGGACATTCCGTAAAGGCATGAAAGCACCACAATGTGCCGGCGTTATCCACTCTGATTTCGAACGCGGGTTCATCCGTGCCGAAACGATTTCATTTGAGGACCTAGTTGCTTACGGTTCAAAACCAGCCGCAAAAGAAGCGGGTCGCCTTCGTCTTGAAGGGAAAGAATACGTTGTACAAGATGGCGACGTAATGGAATTCTTATTTAACGTTTAATCAAAAAAGGACACGGCCTTAGCTGGCGGTGTCCTCTTTTTTTTCGACTGGATGAAGTGTATATAGATGGAGCCGTGGAAATTTTTCATCATCTTTTACAAGGCAGTTTTTCGGATATTTTAACAGTCCGGCATACATCGCAAAGTCACCCACTGCGCCAGCGATTAGCCAAGCACCTGCTAGCACGAGCATCTGACTTTGAAGCCAGAAGCCTAAAATGACGGGTACGACCCCCGTTAGCCAAAACGGGAGTAACAGCGCCTTTCGCATCACAGCGTTTGGAAGTAACTCCGTCGTTGTGGCATAGGCAATGCCCATTTTTAAATTAACGCCGTATTTAAGCGATGATAAGGGCACACGTCCAAAGAGTACAAAGCCGATGAGATGGCAGATCTCATGGAGCACAATTAAGAGCATATAGAGCCCAGCAAATAATAAAAGATCGACTAAAAAGCGCCATGATTCAAAATGATTGGTAAAACCAAAAAAGTAGGCATAGATGCCAACTAAAATGACCGATGTACCGATTGTGACCCATAAATTTTGCTTGCCTACTTCGTGCATATCTAGCTCGATAACAGCGAATTTTACTGGTTCTCGCATGACCCCACCTCCTAACCTTTAGTATTGCAAAACGTTCATAAAATAGCGAATAATAATCGTTGCGAACAAAAGTCGAATATGGTAATATTTAAAGATGTGAGTAGTACACGTTACTAACTCTCCTTGCCTATCTACGGTAGGTAGGCCAAAGACCATGAGGAGGTGCAAATACAAATGCGCAAATACGAATTAATGTACATCATTCGTCCAAACATCGAAGAAGAAGCTAAAAAAGCTCTAGTTGAACGTTTCAACGAAATCTTAACTTCTAACGGTGCTGAATTAGTTGAATCTAAAGATTGGGGCAAACGTCGTCTTGCTTACGAAATCAATGACTTCCGTGAAGGTTTCTACCAAATCATGAAAGTTAATGCTCCAACTGAAGCTATCAACGAATACACTCGTCTAGCTAACATCAGCGAAGACATCATCCGTCACATCGCTGTACGCGAAGAAGAAAAATAATCAGTTATAATATATAAAGTAAGGAGGTTGTATTCTGATGATTAACAATGTCGTATTAGTCGGTCGCTTAACAAAAGACCCTGAACTTCGCCAGACACAATCTGGTGTTGCTGTAGCTCGTTTCACACTTGCTGTAAACCGTCCTTTTTCTAGCCAAAATGGTGAAAAACAAGCGGACTTCATTAGCATCGTTGTTTGGCGCAAACAAGCGGAAAATTGTGCACAATTCCTGCACAAAGGAAGCTTAGCGGGCGTTCAAGGACGTATCCAAACAGGTAGCTATGAAGGCCAAGACGGTAAACGTGTCTACACGACAGAGGTGATCGCTGATAACGTTCAGTTCCTAGAACCGAAAAACGCTAACAGCAATTATCAACAAGGTCAAGGCGGTTTCCAACAACAAGGTGGATACCAACAACAGCCTTATAATGGCGGCAATCAAAACCAATTTGGTGGCAACCAGTTCGGTAATTCTCAACAAGGCGGTTATCAACAACCATCTTATCAACAGAATCAGCCAACTAATCAAAACTACACAAACATGAATGAGGATCCTTTTGCAACACCAACTGACAACAAAAAAGTTGATGTGTCTGAAGACGATCTTCCATTCTAATTTTAAGAAGGAGGGAAATTGAACATGGCACCACGTCGAGGAGGCCGCAAACGCCGTAAAGTTTGTTATTTCACATCTAATAACATCAAACACATCGATTATAAAGATGTTGATTTATTAAAAAAATTCATCTCAGAACGAGGCAAAATCTTACCACGTCGCGTAACTGGTACTAGCGCTAAATACCAACGTAAATTAACTCTAGCTATCAAAACTGCACGTGTAATGGCTTTACTTCCATTCGTAGCTGAAGAAAAATAAGACACTGTTCTTAGAGAGACTAGGCATTCGCTTGGTCTCTTTTCTTATGCTCTTTTTTAAAGAAATAAGGTGTAATTTTACTTCCTATCGTACGATTTTAGGGACCAATGACCTCTGTCGTTTTTTTGTTAGGTACTATGAAACATGGTACAATGGGAAGATGAAATATTAAAAGTTTCTCTTAAAAAAGGAAGGTACAACATGCCAGAAAATCGTACGCGTCGCCTTACACATGGCGCGATGATGGTCGCTATTTTTACGGTGCTTCTTGCGGTATCTACATATATTCCGCTTACATCGATATTGATTACTTGGGTGCTACCATTACCAATTGCTTGGTATAGCGCAAAGTATAATATGAGCTCATCAGTTGCTGTAACAATTGCTGGGATTATGTTGTCATTTATCGTTGGAGGCGGCTTTTTAGCGCTACCAGTAGCCTTTATGTATGCTGTGATTGGCCTCGTGCTTGGGACGATGCTTCGTCTAAAGAAAAACAAGGCGACTATCTTTTTAGCAACCAGTGGCGCGATTCTTGCAACATTCGCCATCGTTTATTTTGCTTTTGTAAAAATCTTAAATATTAATATTATCCAGCAAACACTCGACCTCTCGATGCAATCATTTGATACATCACGTAAAATGATGGAAGCGTCAAATGTGCCTGCTGACCAGTTGGCAAGCTTTGAAAAACAGCTTGAGCTAATGGAGAAGACAGCTACGTATTTAGTACCTTCTCTACTCGTATTTGCGGTCCTTGGCATCGCATTTATTATTCTTGCAGTGAATTTGCCGCTGTTAAAACGTTTAAAACTAGAGGTGCCAAAATTTAAACCGTTTCGTTATATGCAGTTACCACGTTCGATTCTTTGGTATTACTTCATCGTTCTTATTATTTCGTTGTTTGTAAGACCAGAAGAGGGTACATATCTTTATGTGGCAATTTTAAACTTATCCTCTATTTTGACAATGCTATTGGCACTACAAGGCTTGTCACTGATTCACTTTTTCATTTTGGAAAAGGGAATGCCAAAAGGTGTGGTAGTGATCGCAACAATTATTGCGCTGCCGTTTTTACAGTTTGTTTCACTAATTGGCTTAGTGGATTTAGGATTTAATGTTCGTGGATTTATCACTGGTGAGACAAAGAAATAGGAGTTGATTTTTTGGATACTCTATTTAGAAAAAGGCCGGTTCGATATCCGCTCATCATCTTGTCATTGCTTGCGGTCATTAGCATCGTTGTTATCGTCATGAAATTCCCGATAATAGGTGCCATTTATGGAGTCGTTATTATTGTCGTACTAGCGATTGCATTTAAAGCTGAAAGTGAAGCATATGAGCAAACAGAGAAGCATATCGAACTCTTATCCTACAGACTAAAGGAAGTCGGGGAAGAGGCATTATTAGAAATGCCACTTGGGGTGTTATTAATAAATGATAATTTCCAGGTGGAATGGGCAAACCCATTTATGAAGCGTGTCATGCAGGTAGATACACTTGTAGGAATCGATTTACTAGAGATTTCTGAGGAACTACAGGCACTTGTAAAGCATGCGGATTTAAATGAAACGACGGTTACAATTAAAAATCGTCAGTATCAAACACTTTATAAACGCAATGAAAAGCTCTTATACTTCTTTGATATTACAGAGCAAGTTGAAATTGAAGAACTGTATTATGATGATCGGACGGTTATCGGGATTTTATTTATTGATAACTACGATGATATTACTGAAAATATGGACGATCAGCATAAGAGTCAAACGAATGCGCTTGTGACATCGCTTGTGAATCGCTGGGGAAATGCACATGATATTTACATTAAACGTATTTCCACAGACCGCTTTATTGCGATTATGAATGAGTCGATTTTACAACAGCTTGAGAAAAAGAAATTTGCGATTTTGGATGACATTCGTGAAGAAACAGCGCAGCAAAGTCTACCACTAACGCTAAGTATTGGTATCGGTGCGGGTTCGCCCTCTCTATCAGAGCTTGGTGAGCTTGCGCAGTCGAGTCTTGATTTAGTACTTGGGCGAGGTGGGGACCAGGTGGCGATTAAGCAGCCTGATGGTAAGGTGAAATTTTACGGCGGGAAAACAAACCCGGTTGAAAAACGTACGCGTGTACGTGCACGTGTCATTTCCCATGCGCTACGTGATTTAATCCAAGATAGTGACCAAGTGTTTGTTATGGGACATAAAATGCCGGATATGGACGCGATTGGTGCGGCCATTGGTGTGCGTAAAATGGCCGATATGAATAATATAAACGGCTATGTGGTCATTGATTTTGATAATATCGACAACAGTACAACACGTCTGATGCGTGTCATTAAGGAAAAATCGGATTTATTCGATAAATTCTTAACGCCAGAGCAGGCGATGGAGCGTATGACGGAGAAATCATTATTAGTCATTGTCGATACGCATAAGCCGTCGATGACGATTGATGAGCGCTTATTAGAGCGTACCGATAAAGTCGTCGTTATCGACCATCATCGACGTGGTGAGGAGTTCGTTAATAGACCGATGCTTGTTTATATGGAGCCATATGCTTCATCAACAGCGGAACTTGTGACCGAATTACTCGAATATCAGCCAAAAAATGATAAACTAACTATGTTGGAAGCAACATCTCTTCTTGCGGGAATCATCGTTGATACGAAAAGCTTTACGCTTCGTACAGGGGCGCGTACATTTGAGGCTGCATCTTACCTTCGTACAAATGGCGCAGATACTGTGCTCGTGCAGAACTTACTGAAGGAAGATATGGATACGTATATTATGCGTTCAAAAATTGTCGAAACGGCAGAGATTTATCACAAGACGATTGCTATTGCTCGTGGGCAAGGGACAAAAGTATATAACTCAGTATTGATTGCACAAACAGCGGATATTTTATTGTCGATGCAAGGCATTTCCGCATCCTTTGTTGTCGCGCATCGTGCAGATGGCCGTATCGGTATTTCTGCACGTTCATTAGGGGATATTAATGTACAACTCGTAATGGAAGAGCTTGGCGGCGGTGGGCATTTAACGAACGCCGCAAGTCAGCTTGAAGCGGATACAATTGAAGAGGCAATGACACGCTTAAAAACAGCAATCGATCATGTAATAGAAGGGAGCTCGGAATAATGAAAGTTATTTTCTTAGAAGACGTAAAAGGTAAAGGTAAAAAAGGTGAAGTGAAAGAAGTATCGGATGGATACGCACGTAACGTTTTACTAAAACAAAAAAAAGCAGTTGAAGCAACAAGTGCTGAAATGGCGAAATTACGCGCTAACAATAAACGCGCTGAAGAAAACGCTGCACAAGAGCTTGAAGATGCAAAACAATTAAAAGAAACATTAGAAAAATTAACAATTGAATTAACAGCGAAACCAGGGAAAGATGGTCGCTTATTCGGTTCAATTACATCAAAACAAATTGCTGAACAACTGCAAAAAGATCACGGCATCAAAATCGATAAACGTAAAATGGATTTAAAAGATGCTATCCGTACATTAGGTGTAACGAATGTGAACGTAAAATTACACCATGAAGTAACGGCTGTTCTTAAAGTACATGTTGCAGAAGAAGCGTAAGAAAGGGAGACGCGTATGAACGAAATGGACCGCGTCATGCCTCACAATGAGGAGGCGGAGCAATCTGTTATCGGTGCTATTTTCTTAGAGCCACAAGCACTTGTGACTGCATCGGAGGTATTGGTGCCAGAGGATTTCTATAATGCTGCACATAAGCTCATCTTTGAAACGATGCTCACATTGAACGACCAACGTACAGCGATTGATACAGTGACGGTAGCAGAAGAGCTATCGAACAAAAATATGCTGGATGATGTCGGTGGTATCATGTACATTACGGAAATTGCGAGTGCGGTACCAACTGCAGCAAACGTCGCGTTTTACGCAAGCATTGTTGCGGAAAAATCGGTACTACGTCGCTTAATTCGTACCGCTACAAAAATCGTTGAAGATGGCTATACGCGTGAGGATGAAGTCACTGAGCTTTTAGGCGAAGCGGAGAAGCAAATCATGGAAGTGGCGAGCCGTAAAAACTCGTCTGACTTCAAGCACATCAAGGGTGTTCTTGTAGAAACGTATGACCATGTGGAGCAACTTCAAAACCGCCAAGGAGATATCACAGGGATTCCAACAGGCTTCCGAGATTTAGATAAGTTAACGGCAGGATTTCAGCGTGGCGATTTAATTATCGTTGCGGCACGTCCATCGGTAGGTAAAACGGCGTTTGCGCTAAATGTAGCACAGGCGGTTGGTACAAAAACCGATGAAAATGTCGCCATCTTCTCACTAGAGATGGGTGCAGAACAACTTGTTATGCGTATGCTTTGTGCAGAAGGAAATATTGATGCACAGGTGCTGCGTACGGGTGCACTAACGACAGAAGACTGGGGTAAATTGACGCTTGCGATGGGTGCACTATCGCGTGCGGGCATTTACATTGATGATGCGGCTGGCATTCGTATAAATGATATACGAGCAAAATGTCGTCGTCTGAAACAAGAGCATGGCCTTGGCATGATTTTGATTGATTATCTTCAATTGATTCAAGGACCCGGAAAAGCCGGTCAAAACCGTCAACAAGAAGTATCGGATATTTCACGTTCATTAAAAGGGCTTGCCCGTGAATTAGAAGTTCCTGTAATCGCGCTATCTCAGTTATCTCGTGGTGTTGAGCAACGTCAAGACAAGCGCCCGATGATGAGTGATTTACGTGAATCAGGTTCGATCGAGCAAGATGCCGATATCGTAGCCTTCCTATATCGTGAAGACTACTATGATAAAGAAACTGAAGATGCTAATACAATTGAAATTATTGTAGCAAAACAACGTAACGGTCCAACCGATACGGTAAAACTGGCATTTAAAAAAGAATACAATAAGTTTGTCAGTGTGGATTGGTCTCAACAGATGCCACCGTCAAGCTATTAATTTTCTCAAAACACGAACAATGATGTCTGACCTCGGCATCACGTTCGTGTTTTTTCGCATTTTTGGTTGACTATTATCGATTTGGTTGATACAATAAGTCTGTTTGAATCAGGGCATACATAATTTGCCTGACGGAGGTGCTGATTAAATGACATCAGTTGTAGTAGTAGGAACACAATGGGGAGACGAAGGTAAAGGTAAAATTACTGATTTCCTATCTAAACAAGCAGACGCGATTGCCCGTTACTCAGGTGGCGACAACGCAGGACACACAATTCAATTCGAAGGCGAAACGTATAAATTACACTTGATTCCATCAGGTATTTTCTATAGCGACAAAACGTCAGTAATGGGTAACGGTATGGTTATCAACCCACAATCTTTAGTTAAAGAATTGACTGGTCTTCAAGACCGCGGTATCGATACTTCTAACTTACGTATCTCTAACCGTGCTCACGTAATTCTTCCTTACCACGTGTACCAAGATAAAGTGGATGAAGAATCACGCGGCGACGCTAAAATTGGTACGACTTGTAAAGGTATCGGACCATGTTACACAGACAAAGTACAACGTATGGGTATCCGTGTAGCTGATCTTTTAGATAAAGAAGTATTTGAACAAAAACTTCGCTCTAACCTAGAAATGAAAAACCGTCTATTCACGAAATTCTACGAAGTAGAACCTTTAAACTTCGATGATATGTTCGAACAGTTCTACGAATATGGCCAACAAATCGCGAAATACGTAACGGATACTTCTAAAGTATTAAACGACGTAATCGATTCAGAAGGCAAAGTATTATTTGAAGGCGCTCAAGGCGTATTATTAGACGTTGACCATGGTACGTACCCATACGTAACATCTTCTAACCCTGTAGCGGGTGGTGTTACAACTGGTACTGGTATCGGACCTTCTGCTGTAACACGCGTAATCGGCGTTTCAAAAGCGTACACTTCTCGTGTAGGTGATGGTCCATTCCCTACTGAATTATTTGACGAAGTAGGTCACCAAATCCGTGAAGTAGGCCGTGAATACGGTACAACTACAGGCCGTCCACGTCGTGTAGGTTGGTTTGACTCAGTAGTCGTACGTCACTCTCGTCGTGTATCTGGTATTACAGACTTAGCACTTAACTCAATTGACGTATTAACAGGTTTAGATACAGTTAAAATCTGTGTAGCATATGATTACAATGGTGAACGCATCACTGAATATCCTGCAAACAACCACATCATCGAAGATTGTAAACCAATCTACGAAGAACTTCCTGGTTGGGAAGAGGATATCACAGGCGTACGCCGTCTAGAAGACCTTCCAGAAAACGCACAAAACTATGTGAAACGTGTAAGCGAATTAACTGGTATTAGCATTGCGACTTTCTCTGTAGGTCCAGACCGTGACCAAACAAATGTATTAGTAGACGTTTGGGATAACTAATCCATTTAAGCATTGCAATTGTTTAAATTTTCCTCTATCATCGATAATAGAAGTAAGAAATGAAATACGGTACTATTGCTCCCTATCTTTTAGATAGTGAAGCGTTTCAATAACGTACAAAATAATTGCAGAAAAGGCATCCGCTCGGCAAAGGCGGGTGTCTTTTTATTTCATCAAAAAAGAGGTCAGGAGTAATTCCTGGCCTCTTGCATTTTAGTGAATGTTTTTCTTTTTAAAGCGACCGCCGCGCACTTCGGCGATATTGCCAATTGCAAGGAAGGCAGTCGGATCCTTCTCTTCAACAATCGAGATGAGCTTTGATTCCTCAAGACGTGTGACAACGGTGAAGATGACATTTTTCGGGTCTCCCGTATAGCCACCAGCACCATTTAAAAACGTTACACCACGTCCTAGACGATTCATAATAGCAGAGCCGATTTCCTCGTATTCGTCGCTAATAATGTAAATCGCCTTGGACTCTTCAAGCCCTTCAATGACAATATCAATCGTCTTATAGGCGATAAAATAAGCGAGCATTGAATACATCGTTTGCTCCCAATTAAAAACAAAGCCGGCGACGATGAAAATGAGAATATTAAAGAACATAATGATTTCTCCAACAGAAAAAGGCAACTTTCGGTTGAATAAAATCGCCATAATCTCTGTACCGTCGAGTGAGCCGCCGTAGCGAATGACGATACCGACACCTGTACCGAGAATGACGCCACCAAAGACGGTGCTAAGCAGCAGGTCATCTGTAAAGGCGGCAACAGGGTGCAGCATGATTGTCGCAAACGATAGCACCGTAATACCGAGTGCTGTCGATAATGCGAATGTTTTACCGATTTGCTTGTAGCCAATAAAGAAAAAAGGAATATTCAAAATAAAAATAAAGACGCCTAATGGAATGCCAAAAAGATGTGAGGCAATGATTGAAATGCCGACAATACCACCATCTAAAATTTTATTCGGTACGAGAAATTGTTCGAGGCCAAGTGCCATAATAATGGCACCCATAATGACCATGATAATGCGCATGAAGACTCGAGACTTTGGTACGGGTTTCGAGAGAGGCTGCGCATGCTTAAGCGGATTGTCCATAAGTACCTCCTCATCTTTAATAACTACCTGTCTTTATTTTATTATAAAATTGTCATGTTTGTCTTTAATTGGAAGGTTATTTTTCAAGTTCGTTACAAGTGTGTAAAATCAGTAAACTAGCTAGTTCTTTTATGATACGTTAAAATAAGGGAATGGGAATCTTTAGATATTCCTAGTAAATAACGTCAAAAATATATTGATATAGATTATATTTCGAAAGGAAGAAACAGTTTGGAAAAAACAATTTTAGTTGTAGATGATGAAAAACCGATTGCAGATATTCTGCAGTTTAACTTAATTAAAGAGGGCTACAAAGTAGTTTGTGCATATGATGGTGAGGAAGCACTCGAGAAGGTAGAGGAAGTTCAACCGGATTTAATGCTGTTAGATATTATGCTACCAAAGCGCGATGGGATGGAAGTATGTCGTGAAGTACGTAAAAAATACGATATTCCAATCATTATGCTAACAGCGAAGGATTCAGAAATCGATAAAGTATTAGGCCTTGAATTAGGTGCAGATGACTATGTCACAAAACCATTTAGTACACGTGAATTAATCGCGCGTGTAAAAGCCAATATGCGTCGTCACCAAGCCGTTGCGCAGCCAGAGGAAGAAGTTGAAGAAAACAATGACATTGTTGTTGGTTCATTAACCATTCAACCAGATGCCTACTTAGTGCTAAAACGCGACCAAACAATTGAATTAACACACCGTGAATTTGAATTACTGCATTACTTAGCGCGTCATATCGGTCAAGTGATGACACGTGAGCATTTACTACAAACTGTGTGGGGCTATGATTACTTCGGTGACGTTCGTACAGTCGACGTAACGATTCGTCGTCTACGTGAAAAAATCGAGGACAACCCAAGTCATCCTGCATGGATTGTGACACGTCGTGGTGTCGGTTACTATTTAAGAAACCCTGAACAGGAGTAGGAGCCAATGCAAAAAGTGAGATTCTATAAATCAGTACAAATGAAAATTGTACTGATTTATATGCTTTTAATCATCATTGCGATGCAAATTATGGGTCTCTACTTTGCCAATAAACTAGAAGCTACGTTGAAGACGAATTTTGAAACATCAATTTTAGAGCGCCTGAAAATTGTAGAGTTTAGCGTCAAGGAAGAGATGAATAAAACGCAAAATGAAGATGGTACCCAGCTTGAAGACAATCTATCATCGATTATTAATGGGCTATCATCGGGTGATATTACAGAAGTACAAATTATCAGTACACATTCGCGTATTTTAGCGACAAGTGATGAGAATAACCAAAAGAGCATAGGCCAGCGCTCAAGCGAGGCTATTGTCCAGTCAGCGCTCAATTCTGCGACACAAATGGAAAACATCGCACTCGATGATTCCTCTAAGCGTATTTGGGTTGTGGCGAAGCCGATTCAGTCCGGTGGCAAGGTCATTGGCGCGTTATATGTGAAGGCAAATATCGAATCGGTATTTGACCAGATGAATACAATTAACAAAATTCTTGCTGGTGGTACTGCACTCGCACTATTAATTACGATGGTGCTCGGAATCTTCATTTCAAAAACGATTACGAAGCCAATTTCAGACATGCGTCGCCAAGCACAGGCAATGGCGAAGGGAAACTATTCGCGTAAAGTAAAAGTGTATGGTGATGACGAGATTGGTCAGCTTGCGGTAGCGTTTAACCATTTAACGAACCGACTGCAAGAGGCACAATCGACGACGGAAGGGGAAAAGCGTAAGCTCGCATCTGTATTAACAAATATGACAGATGGTGTGATTGCGACTGACCGTAAAGGGAAAATTATGTTGATTAATGCCCCAGCGCAAAAGCTATTAAAGAGTGAGCAAAACGAGTTAATGGGTCGTTCACTTACAGCAGTGCTTGGGCTAGATGAGGAATATACATTTGAGGATTTAATTCATATGCAAGAATCGATTAACCTCAACTTTAGCACATTAGAACAGCCGTATATTTGGCGTGCAACATTTTCAGTTATTCAAAAGGAAACAGGCTTTGTTAACGGTCTGATTACGGTGCTGCATGATATTACAGAGCAAGAAAAAATCGAAATGGAGCGCCGCGATTTCGTATCGAATGTATCGCATGAGCTGCGTACGCCGCTAACGACGATGCGTAGTTACTTAGAGGCATTATCTGACGGTGCAATCAATGAGCCAGAGCTTGGGAAGCAATTCCTTAGCGTGGCACAGACGGAGACAGAGCGTATGATTCGTCTTGTGACGGATTTACTGCAGCTGTCACGTATGGATAGCCGCGAATATGAGCTGAATACTGATTTTGTGGATTTTGTGAAATTCTTTAATCGGATTATCGACCGCTTTGAAATGGCGAAATCAAAGGAAATCACGTTTATTCGTGAGCTTCCAGTGACGCCATTATATGTGGAGATTGATACGGATAAGGTGACGCAAGTAATCGACAATATTATTTCGAATGCGCAAAAATATTCACCAGATGGTGGGAGCATTCGCTTTACGGTAACAGCAAATGACGGCGAACTCCTTGTCGAAATCAAAGATACAGGAATGGGGATTCCAAAAGAGCAAGTGGACCGCATCTTTGACCGTTTCTACCGTGTTGACCGTGCGCGTGCTCGTTCGATGGGTGGTACAGGTCTTGGCCTGGCCATTTCACGCGAAATGATCATTGCCCATAATGGGAAGATTTGGGCGGAAAGTATCGAAGGAAAAGGGACATCCATCTTCTTTACACTGCCATATGGTCTTGTAGATGAGGAGGATGAATGGGATTGATGAAATATATTGAGCCAATCAAAACATTTGTGTTAATCATCCTTGTGCTACTAAGTATTACGTTAACGTTTTCAATTTGGTCATACAGCCCAAATTACCAAACAATCGAAAAAACAGTCCCACAAAATGTGGTAATTGATAAAAAGAAAACCATCTCACAAGTCGTGAAACCATATAAACTCATTGCCCAGCACGACGATGAATTTTCAGGTACGGTGAAGACAAGTGATATCGATGCATTATACGATGTGCTTAAAAACTCACAGCTATCGGATTTATCAATGATTAGTGAAAAGCTATCACACGAAAAAATGTATGAGCTAATGAAGGCGAATGATACGGTATCTCTTATGTTTTCAGATGAAGTACCGATGTCGATTTTCCAAAGTATTTTACCGACTGTGAATAAAAAAGTGTCAGGCATTGAGTTTTCACAAATGATAATTTCATTAAAGAAACCAAATAATGAAAGCATTAATGATAATGAGCTAGACGTTTATTTTGCATCACCAGAAACACATGAACTCTATAGCGCGAAGCTGCATCTTAAAAAATCAGAAGCATTCATTGCGAAACAGTTAAAAATGACGAAGAAATATGATGAATATACCGTCATTGAAACATCTAGTGGCCGTATCATGTATGTGCTTGCTGATAAGCCAAAATTTGCGAAGCAGCAATACTTTGCGCGTAATGTTAGTGCAAAGGTCGATCAATTTAAAAATGCCTTGTTCACGAATCCTAAAATCGTAAAAACGAGTCAGGACTCCATGACGAATATTGATAAATACTCTGATGACCGCTCTGTTATGACGATTTACAATAACCAGTACACATTGAACTTTGCGAATATGTCTGCTGAAAGCGATGAACGAATTTCAAAATCACATTTAATTGATCATACGATGAGCTTCGTCAATGAGCATGGTGGCTTCACGAATGACTATCGCTATGAAAGCGTCAATTACGGCGAGCAGAAGGTATTGTATCAGCTCTTTATGTCTGATTTACCGGTAGAGCCAGCGACGCAAACGACATCAACGGAAATCGAAGTGAAAATTAATAATGGCACAGTCGCGCGTTATGCACGTCCTTATTATCAGCTTGAAACGATTCCAGATGATGAAAGCAATAACTTAACGATGCTCAAAACAGCGCGTCAAGTGTATCGTATGCTTGTGACAGAACAGGTTGTAAAAAGAAATCAGATTGAAGATTTACGCCTTGGGTACAGTATGTCGTTTAAAGAACGCGATAATGGTGCCGTCGTCTTTACGCTTGAGCCAACATGGTTTTATAAAGTAAAAGAGGACTGGATTACGGTCGCGCCAGAACAAGCGACTGTTGGAGGTGACCAATATGGATTGGAATAAGACGAAAACGATTTTTATTATCGTCTTTTCGATTTTAAATGTCTTTCTTTATTCGATGTATGTCAACAGCTACAATGAGGCAAAAAAACTCGAAACACTTGGCCAAATCAATGTGGATGATGAACTAAAAGCATCGCATATTACAATTGACCAACTTCCAACAGATGTCAAAAAAATCTCGTATATTTCCGGTAAAACAAGACCGTTTGAAGAAGCGGATTTAGCATCTTATAAAGAGAATCAAAAGTTTGTTATTAGCACATCGGGGTTAATTCTTCGAAGCGCGCTGATTACACCTTATCCAGTAAAGGAATTTAATGAGCAGTCATTAAGTGCATTTGTTGCGAGCTATGTGCCACTAGGTGAGGAGTATAAGCTATTTTCAATTGATAATGAAAAACGGATTGCTATCTTCTTCCAAACAATTCAAAACCATACGATTTTCTATAATGAAAGTGCGTATATTAAAGTTACCTGGAATGAAGACAATGCGATTACCGGTTATGAACAAACGGCTTTTCAAAATTTAAAAACATTCGGTGAGAAAAATACGCTGATTGGTGCGAATCAGGCTGTGAAAACTTTATTTGAAAAAGGCTATTTACCAGAGTATGCACATGTAAAATCTGCAGAGCTTGGCTACTCAACGCTTGTGCCACTAACAGAAACGCGTGTATTGTCGCCAACTTGGCGCATCCATGTGGAACTAAAAGAGAAAGATGATACAATAAGAGAAGCCGATTTCTTCGTGAACGCCAATGCAGTCGATGGACAAGTGATCGATATGCAGGAAAACAAGGAATCAATTGAATCAAATTAAGGGGTTTTAGCGATGAATTTTAGTGTTTTAGCAAGTGGGAGTACAGGAAACTCCATTTATGTTGAGAATGGTCAGCACGCGTTTATCGTCGATGCGGGTTTAACCGGTAAAAAGATGGAAGCGCTACTTGCACAAATCGACCGTGAGGCAAAACAGCTAAGCGGCATTCTTGTGACGCATGAGCATTCAGATCATATTAAAGGAGTTGGCGTGCTTGCACGTAAGCATAACATCCCTGTATTCGCGAATGCTAAAACATGGGAAGCGATGAACTCATCGATTGGGAATATCCCCCTTGACCAACGCTTTGAATGGAAGACCGACGAAGTGAAAACATTCGGTGGACTCGATATCCAGTCGTTTGCGGTGTCTCACGATGCGGCAGAGCCGATGTTCTACACATTCCAAGAAGATGGCCGTAAACTCGTTGTAATGACGGATACGGGCTATGTGAGCGACCGTATGAAAGGGTTCATTTCAACAGCTGATGCGTATGTGTTTGAAAGCAACCATGACGTGAGCATGCTGCAGATGGGGCCATACCCGTGGAAAATCAAACGTCGTATTTTAAGCGATGTTGGCCATGTGAGTAATGAGGATGCAGCGGTTGCGATGAGTGAAGTCGTTGCTGAAAAAGAAACACAAATTTACTTAGCCCATTTAAGTAAAGATAATAATATGAAAGAGCTCGCACGTATGAGCGTCTCTCAAACGCTTGAATCATGTGGTATTCGTGCTGGTGAATTTCTGCACTTACATGATACAGACGCTGAGAAGCCGACACCACTTGTGCTTGTTTAGACAAAAAACCTCCAGAGATGGAGGTTTTTTTTAATGGAAAGCGGGCACATTAATTTTGAACAAATTTTTAAGTGATTTTAATCTAATTTTCATGTTCGGCTATTAAACTATAACTAACAACAAAATACGTAGGAGGTAACAATTATGGGGTATTACGACCAAGATCCAAATCAAGCGCCAAGACGCAGTAAAGGAGGCAGTAAGGCAGGCTATTTCTTTACAGGGCTTATTGGTGTACTCATCGGCGCATTACTTGTGTGGCTGATCATTCCAAATGTGATGAATACGACAAATAATGTAGCGAGCAATTCAGAAACACAAGTTCAAACAACAGAGCCCGTTCAACTTTCAACGGACGTTTCAACGGATACAACGAAGGTTGTCGAAAAGGTTGATAGCGCGGTTGTTGGCGTTGTAAATATGCAAAAAACACAGCAGGACCTATGGGGTTTATCACCATTCGGTGGTAGCCAACAAGGTGGTACAACACAGGATAATAACGAATCATCCATTACAGAAGAAGCGGGCACAGGCTCAGGCGTTATCTATAAAAAAGATGGCGATAAAGCATATGTTGTTACAAATAATCACGTTGTCGAAGATGCAGATGAATTAGAAGTAAAATTAGCAGACGGCACAAAGGTCAAGGCTAAATTAGTCGGTACTGATATTTGGACAGACTTAGCTGTTATTTCGATTCCAAGTAAGGATGTAAAAGCTGTCGCAACATTTGGTGACTCATCAAAACTGAAAAAAGGTGAATCGGTTATCGCGATTGGGAACCCACTTGGCCTTGATTACTACGGCTCTGTGACAACAGGTGTTATCTCAGGCTTAAACCGTTCTGTACCGGTTGATTTAAATTCTGACGGCACAGCAGACTGGAATGCCGATGTTCTTCAAACAGACGCGGCCATTAACCCAGGGAACTCAGGCGGCGCGCTAATTAATATGGCAGGCCAAGTCATCGGTATTAACTCAATGAAAATCTCAAATACACAAGAATCTGTAGAAGGTATCGGCTTTGCGATTCCAAGTGATACAGCCGTACCAATTATCAATGAGCTTGAGAAAAATGGTAAAGTGGAACGTCCATCGATGGGGATCACATTAGCAGATCTAACAGATGTCCCTTCTTACTACCAACAAGGACAATTAAAATTACCATCAGATATTACAAAAGGTGTCGTTATTTCGGGTGTTCAAAGTGGCACAGCTGCCGCAAAAGCGGGTCTTGAAAAATATGATGTCATCGTCGAAATTGATGGTCAAAAAATAGACGATGCGATCGGTCTTCGTAAAATTTTATACAACGATAAAAAAGTCGGCGATGAAATGAAAGTGAAGGCATATCGTAACGGGGAAATAATTAATAAAACATTAACACTCACTGGCTCATTGAGCGAAAGTAAGTAATCCACAAGATGTGGATAACTCAGTGGATAGAAAAGTCGCACAACGCTTTTCTATCCACTTTTTGTTTGTTAAAATGGACATAACAACGGATAGACGTGAAAGGACGTAATTAAATGAAAACATATAGCTGTGAGGACCACGTAGGCCACGCGCTTGACATGTTTGTAGCGAATGAGAAAGATTTTCCAATTATGGATAAACTCGAAGAAAACGACGAAGAAACGCAAAAATGTGCGTATTGTGACGCGAAAGCAACATATATTGTGGCGAACAAATGAGCCCCTACAATATCTAGTGTAGCCTGTGGATAACTTTCAGAATTCTGTGGATAACTCAGATAATTGCTTTGTAAATTTAAGGAGGAACTCGCATTGAGCGTGACCATTATTTCGGTTGGGAAATTAAAAGAGAAATATTTAAAGATGGGCATTGAAGAGTATGTGAAGCGTCTAAATGGCTACACAAAAATCGATTTAGTTGAGGTGCCAGACGAAAAAGCACCCGAACAATTAAGCGATGCCGAGATGGAGATTGTGAAGAAAAAAGAAGGCGAGCGCATCCTAGCGAAAATTCCACAAGATGCCTACGTTTTTGCACTCGCAATCAACGGCAAAATGCGCTCATCTGAGCAGCTCTCAAAAGACATCGAAAACTGCATGACATACGGCCATAGTAAAATCGTCTTCGTCATCGGCGGCTCACTCGGACTACATGATGATGTTCTAGGCCGCGCAAATGACCTGTTATCATTCGGGAAAATGACGCTGCCCCATCAGTTAATGAAGCTTGTGTTAGTGGAGCAGGTGTACCGTAGTTTTAGAATTATGAAAAATGAACCGTATCATAAGTAAGCGCGGTTTTTTTATGTGTTATGATAGAATTTAAGTTACTAAAACATAAAATATTAAGGTGGAAATAATGCAAACAATGATAACAAAGCAATTATCAGATAGTCTTATTGAAGACAAGTTCAAGAAAATTACTGATGAATATAATTCATACTTTAGTAAAATAAATTCTAATAGTGATCTAGCAAATGATGTAGTAAATTTTATTTTTGAAATGTCTAGCAAGATTAATAAAGTCTATAAAAGCGATGAACTCAAAAAAACTGGGCAATTTCATACAAATAACATCAAGATTGTAGAACTAATGTTAGAGCATGTTATAGATTTTAATAACCATAAAAGTTTAATTGGAAAAAGGTTATTAGAGCCTTCTGTTGGCGTGGGTCTATTTGTAATCGGTTTAATTCATAAACTGTATAAACAAGATGTAAAATTGAATGATTTAAAGGAAATCATTGAAAATGTGTGCATGCTTGATATTTCTAGTGAAATGCTATATTTTACAGAATTGAATATTAAAAATTGTATTCGAGCATTATATAAAATTGAATTAGAAGAACTTGATAAATGGTCTTTAAAACTAATTCAAACAGATACGACCTTTAAAAATAATGGACAGGATTTATTATCAGATAATCTATTTGGTAACGTAACCGAATTTGTTGAGTCTGAAGAAGGAACCAATTTTAAAAAGCAATTAAAAAATGACGATTCGAAGTTCGATTTAATCATCGGTAATCCTCCGTATATTACTCTCTATGGTAGGAGAGATATGAAAAAAACAGAGGAACTTAGAAACTATTACATTGATAATTATGATTTTGTACCCAAGACGGTTAAGAATGGTAAATTTAATATTACGATGTTTTTCTTTGAACAGTCATTACATTGGTTGAAGGAAAATGGAGAATTAATTTTTATCGTAGATATTAGCTTATTTGAAACTGCTTTTGCAGACTTAAGAAAATATCTATTAATAAACTCCAAAATTATAAATATAATTAGAGATTTTTCTAGCTTTGAAAATGTAGGTAGTGGGCAAGTAATTATTCAACTCAAAAAAATTAATAGCACTGAAAAGGCTTTAAATAATCTTGTTAAAGTAACGGATTTAGAAACGAATAAAAAGTATGAGATTCCTCAACTAAATTGGTACAATGAAGATGAATATAAATTTTCAGTTATTGATGATAAGGCGATAGAAATAATAAAAAAAATTGAAAAACAATCGATGGAACTGGCATCAAAGTATCCTAAAAAGTCTTTAAGAACGTGCACAATGATGTTAGATATGGAAGAACAATTTACTACTTTGGATAAATTAAATGTAAGTGATGATCTGCCAGTAATGCCGTATTATGTAGGTTCTAAAAGTTTAAAAAACAAATTTTCAAGTTTGAATTTTGAAAAATACTTTATCTATAATAAATCGTTGCAAGATGAAATAAATGATAAATTAAAGTTGGAGCTCGAAGCAAAAGGGATAAAAAATAAAAAGAGAATAGGTTTAGGGGATTTAGAAGTGTATAAATCTCCTAAATTATTTATTAGACAATCTGCAAAAGAAATAATAGCTACTTATACTGATGAACTTTCTGCTGCTAATAACAGCTTATACTGTTTGTCACTTTCAAACTCAAGTATAGAAACAATTAACGATTTGAAAGTAACTTGTTCTCAATTAAATTCGAAGTTAAGCACTTTTTACGCATTAAGTACAAGAATTATTAGAACAGCTAAAGGTAAGCAACCTCAAATAAAAGTAGGAGATTTAAAAAAAATTAGAGTAACATATAGCTCTGAAGTTTACGATAAGTTATTAAAAATAACTAATGCAATTTATACGGAGAGCGTAAAAATAGAAGAAGCTTTGAAAGAAATTGATGAAATACTGTATTCTTACTATGGATTATCATCTTTGGAAATTAATTATATTGAAGAATATATTAAGTCTTTTTAAAATCAATGGTATTTTGGGCAAATAAAGTATTGATATATTGTGATACAGCAAAAAATGTTAGACATACTGTATGTCTAACATTTTTTATTTGTAAAATAACGTCTAATATAAATTTTATTTAGCTTTATAATTTACTAGGCTTTCCGAGACCTTATTCGCTAAAATTAAATCTTTTTTTAAATCTTCTAACTTACTTCGTTTTTCAGCTATGCTTTTTAGTTGTCGATCATAAGATTCATAATGTTTTTGAATCAAAATTTCAATAAATTCTTCGCGTGTACGATATTCTGGCTCAGCTGAAATATTTACTTGTAGCTGTGGTTTTGGATTTAGTCTAAAAGTATGATTAACATCTTTTAATGAATAGACTTTTACAAATTCATTGTTAAATTTAGCGAAAACAGATGTATCTCCTTCAGCAGTGTAATAAACAATCACATAAACTAAATAAAAATGTCCATCTTTTATAAATTCAACAACTTTTTTTGGTGTACCGATATCAGGATTACTATCAGCCGAAGAAATCTTACAAGCTTTAAAGTCGATCCAAATCAATTCTTCTCTATCCTGAAATTCAAATGTACATTTTGCATCAAATGGATTTTTTGTTGCGCCAGGTGGAGCTTGGGAAGCATCTGATAATAGAGGATTAGCATTATCATTTACTTTTGATACGAAGCAAGCCTCAAGAAAATCACTTATTTCTGCTCCAGATCTTGAGCGAGAAGGAATATTCATAATAGGGTTTTCTTCGATAATTTTTATAACGACATTTTTAATCGCAGTACATAATTCTTTTTCATAAATTTTGAAATCCATAATTTCCCTCCTTTATTCAATAATAGTCTAAAAATTAGTAATAGTAAATTTAAAGTGAACTAAATATATTTTTAAATATATATTATTTTATTGAAATAAATATAGGAGCATTCCTGTTAGAAGGATTTTCAGAGACTTGAAAACAAAAAAGCCCTCCTGTATGATGCTTGAGTGTCAA